>Ga0310786_10000066_pt1 | contig 169297 bp, 129 predicted proteins | sample AusTroGonzalo_MG_FD_203881 | JGI IMG/M metagenome (GOLD analysis project Ga0310786, IMG submission 203881) | Bovine rumen microbial communities from tropical cattle in Woodstock, Queensland, Australia - Gonzalo_03 (v2) (version 2) | ecosystem: Host-associated > Mammals > Digestive system >...
TCGGAGGCTCGCATACCGACCCGCCTACACTGGCTTTTGCCAACAGTCTGGCACCCCACGGCTGCAAGCTCCCCAACATGGGCTACGCCACAGTCTACCCGCTGACAATGTGCCTCAGAATACTCACAGCGCAGCTGCTGGTTTTGCTGGCGATGTGATCATTTTTCTCTCGCGAAATAATCGAATATAGCAGAAATGATTTTTTAAATTTTTTCTGCTATATTTTTGTTATCTGATTGATTATTATTATATTTGCATCGTTAAAAACGATATAAACTATGAAAAAACTACTATCCATTATCATTTTCTTTAGTTTGCTAACTTCGTTGACGGCACAAAACATCTGGAAACCGTTTAGTATATTTGGATGTGATTATATAGGAACTACTAGTGATGGTAGCGTTTTTGCAGCTTCGTATGGCGATTTATATCGTTTTCAAAGCGAAGGCACAGGCACTACATTTAACATGGTTCTTGAGGATCAATGTGTCCGTGCTTTTGGTTGTACGATCAATAAAAATGACAGGATTTTCATAACTAATTATCCAATAGTTTTATATTCGGACGACTATGGAGACAGTTGGCAACAGACTTCACCTATACCGGCAACTAGTTGGGTCCGCGGTTTGTATTCTAAATCAAACAACGTGTTTTTAGGCTGGACAACAAATGAAATATTTTGGACATTAGATGGAGGCTCTACATGGGAAATGAAAACATTAGGTTATGGTAGCATAAGTTGTGTTTTAATAACTGATACCGATGATGTTTTCACCAGTATTTACGGTAATAACGCAACAACATCTGGCATATACCGTTCTTCACTATCAAATATGCAAAACTGGAATCTTGCCGCTTTTCAAAGAGCCTCGATACATCAAATGATAATGCATCCTGACGGGAGTATAATCGCGAGCAATTGCGGAGGTCAAATAAGCGGATTTCATCATGAGCCGGGTTTTTACCTTATTGACGGTACAACCAATGAATATGGCATGGCTCATGATATCGCAATTTCTGATTACGGCATCGTATACCATATGGAACAAACAGACGGCAATCATGTAAAATTATTTTATTCCACAGACCATGGTGAGCATTTTTATGGTGTTGGAGAAGAAGTGACCATCACCCCTAATAAAAAATACTATCTTTATAATGGTAATGATAACCATCTCTATTTTTTGTATGACGATTACTATTGTAAGAAATCACAGGCAAATTCTGACGGAATATCAGGTATCACTGGCACTTTAACAAAAATAGAAGCTCCATACTTCGAAAATAACATTAATAACATGCGGTTTGCAATAGCCACTGGTGATGACAGTTATTATTATACGATGATTGACGGTTTTTGGCCAAATCCAGATGCCACTGAGCTTATCATTAAATATGACACTATCCAATTAGGCACAGAGATAGAAGTCTCTGGAAAGTACTACGACATGTCGGATGATAATGGTAATACTTTCAAAGTAGTTGACATACAAAACCACAAAAATGGAACACATAGTTATATGACTGGTTATACTCTATTTGGATGGCAGGGTTATGCTCATATCACTGATGTTTATGGGAATCCGTATTATTTATTAGCCATTGACGGTGAGTTACAAACCGAAGAACCAATTGTTTTTAATGGAACAACCATAAATGAAGATGTTCACACTTTTATTGGAACCATAGAGATTATAAATGGCTATGATTATCCAATATTCAATTTGTTAGATGTATTCCCTGGTACTGTTATTGGTCCCATTGATATGAATTTCAATACTACAATAACAACAAATGAACTGTATATAACAACACCTTTTAATGAAATCAACCGCCTTTCGTGCAACTATGAAACTCAGGTTTATTTTCTGACAACCAACGATAAACTAATCAATGAACATTGGTACGAACCTCTTTGGGGTGAAGATATTATTTCAACAATTTCAGGAATCAGCGGTATTCATTACGACATATATGGTAATGAGTTTCACACTGTCGAGATTAGAGAATTGGAGAGTGTTGGTGAAAGAAGTATATATGGGCAACTCGAGCCGACATGTTATCCTCCTATGGGACCATATCCTCCAATTGGTCTTGATATAGCAATTGTTTCGGATGGATTTGAGTATTTTATCGATAATTCGCATGGAGACGGTTTTGAACCTTATTGTATAATCGAAAATGACACTTTGCCTTTTTATCAAGATATAATAGCCTCTTTTTCAACATCTTATATGTTCACAGACGGAAGCAACACTCCTCATTTTAAAGTTCATATAGATGACATATGGCAATATATTACTTCTGTTACGGAATCAATTTCAAGTGGTTTCATAATTTATCCAAATCCAACAGAAGGAATCATATATGTTTCATCAGATAGTTATGGAGAATACCGAATCACAAACATTATGGGACAAACCCTAATGATTGGCGAAATCACGTCAGAAACCCAGCAAATTGATGCTTCATCTTTGCCAGAAGGTATGTATTTCATCACCATCGGCGGTTCTACAACGAAATTTTTGAAAAAATAAAATTATTTTTCTTATTTTTGCAGTTTGAAAATTTTGCGAAAATGGAAAAGAATTTCAAACGTTATCTGATAACCACAGCGCTTCCTTACGCCAATGGCCCGGTGCACATCGGCCACCTCGCCGGCGTTTACGTCCCAGCCGACACCTACGTCCGCTACCTCCGCATGAAAGGTGAAGACGTACTGTTTATTGGCGGTTCCGACGAACACGGAGTGCCTGTCACCATCAAAGCTGAAAAAGAAGGCGTCACACCTCAGGATATCGTCGACCGCTACCACGAAATGATTAAGAAATCGTTCGAGGATTTCGGCATGAGCTACGATATCTACTCGAGAACGACCTCGAAGATTCATCACGCAACAGCGGCTGAGTTTTTCGAGAAGCTTTACAAAGAAGGCAAGTTCATCGAGAAGGAGACCGAGCAGTTTTTCGATCCTGAGCGCAACAAGTTCTTGAGCGACCGTTACATCATCGGCACCTGCCCGAAATGCGGCAACGACCGCGCTTACGGCGACCAGTGCGAGAAATGCGGCAGCACACTCAGCCCAGAAGAGCTCATCGACCCGCATTCAGCAATCAGCGGCGCAAAGTTGGTGAAAAAGATGACAAAACACTGGTATCTGCCGCTCGAACAGTACGAGACGTGGCTCCGCCAGTGGATTCTTGAAGGACATAAAGAGTGGAAGACCAACGTCTACGGTCAGGTGAAGAGCTGGCTCGACGGCGGACTGCAACCTCGTGCCGTCACCCGCGACCTCGACTGGGGTGTGCCTGTACCTGTTGAAGGTGCTGAAGGCAAGGTGCTCTACGTCTGGTTCGACGCTCCTATCGGATATATCTCAAACACCAAGGAAATCTGCGAGAAACGCGGCGACAACTGGGAGAAATGGTGGAAGTCGGACGACACCAAGATGGTGCATTTCATCGGAAAAGACAACATCGTGTTTCACTGCATCATTTTCCCATGCATGCTCAAAGCCTACGGCGACGGCTACATCGTGCCTGAAAACGTGCCTGCCAACGAGTTCCTGAACCTCGAAAACGACAAGATCTCGACCTCGCGCAACTGGGCTGTTTGGTTGCATGAATATCTGCAGGAATTCCCAGGAAAACAAGATATTTTGCGCTACGTGCTGACAGCCAACGCTCCCGAGACAAAAGATAACAACTTCACTTGGAAGGACTATCAGGACAGAAATAACAACGAGCTTCTCGCCATCTTCGGAAACTTCGTCAACCGTATATTGGTTTTGACGCATAAATATTACGAAGGTGCAGTTCCGGCATTGGAAAACCTTAACGATCGCGACAAAGAAGTCATCGCTGAGATGAACCAATATCCTGAAAAGATTGGCAAACTCATCGAAAACTACAAGTTCCGCGAAGGAGTGAGCGAATTGATGAACCTTGCACGTTTGGGCAACCGTTATCTCACCGAAAACGAGCCTTGGAAGCAGTTCAAGACCGACCCTGAGCGCACCAAGACAGTGATGGCGCTTTCGTTGCAAATAGTAGCAAAACTTGCTATTTTGAGCGAGCCGTTCCTGCCATTCAGCGCAAAGAAACTCCAAAAGATGATTGGTCTCGAGGTGACAAGCTGGAATCAGGCAGACGCTACGATTTTGCTCAACACAGGTCACGTTATCGGTCAGCCGGAGTTGCTGTTCGAAAAGATTGAAGACAGTGTTGTTGAAGCCCAGATCAAGAAGCTGGAAGACACCAAGAAACAAAACGAACTCAACGCCTGGAAACCCAATGAGGTCAAGCCAAATGTGAGTTTCGACGACTTTATGAAGGTCGATATTCGCGTTGGTACCGTTTTGGAATGCACCAAGGTGCCGAAAGCCGACAAGCTGCTGCAGTTCCTCATTGAGGATGGCATGGAGAAACGCACCATCGTGAGCGGTATCGCCAAGTATTACCCAGACCCACAGGTCCTGGTCGGAAAGCAGGTCTGCTTCATCGCCAATTTCGAGCCACGTAAGCTCAAAGGCGTTGAAAGTCAAGGCATGATACTCTCGGCGGAGGATAAAGACGGCCGTTTGGTCGTGATCACTCCGAGCGACGTGGTGGCTCCAGGCTGCAACGTAGGATAATCTGTTGATTACCTGCGACGACTTATCGTCGGGTAGAACGCATTTTCAATGTGTTCTACCCGACGTTCGTTTTTATTATCCACCACGATAGCCACAATGTCGAAACGAACGTCCATGTCGAGGTTGTTGCGCTCAACATAAGCTTCCGCCGACCAGATGAGATAGCGTTGCTTTATCTTGTCAACAGTCTCTTCGGGGTCGACGAGAGTCGATACTCGGCGCGTTTTCACCTCCACAATCACAAGTTCGTCGCCGTCTTTAGCGATGATGTCGATCTCTTTGTGACCGCAGTTCCAATTTTGTTCTAAAATCTGATAACCCTTCGAGATAAGAAGGTCGCGGGCGATCTGTTCGCCCCATTTTCCTAAATCATTGTGTTCGGCCATAATTCCAGTTTTTAGCTTTTGGCTATTGGCTATTAGCCGTTAGCTGCCAACAGCCAACGGCCAATGGCCTAAATTAATGCGCTTCCAGCCAGTTAGTCCCCGTGTTAAGTTCTACAACCACCGGGATGTTCAGCGGCAGCGCGTTTACCATTTTATCGTTAACTAATTCTTTTAATGTATCTAATTCATCTTTTACCGCATCAAAAACAAGTTCGTCGTGCACCTGAAGTATCATTTTTGACTGTAACTGTTTGTCGTTCATCGCTTTATAGATGTTTGACATAGCAATTTTAATCATGTCGGCAGAGCTTCCTTGAATAGGAGCATTCACTGCGTTACGCTCAGCGAAGTTACGCACCACACTATTCGAAGCGTTGATGTCGCGCAGATAACGGCGCCTTCCGAGCATTGTCTCAACATACCCATGCTGGCGTGCAAACTCGATGTTGTTTTTGATATATTGTTGAATACCAACGTATTCCTTGAAATAATTTTCAATAATTGAAGCCGCTTCCGAGCGCGAAATGCCCAGTCTTTCAGCCAATCCGAAGGCCGACATACCATAAATTATGCCGAAATTCACCGCTTTCGCATGACGACGCATGTCTTTCGTGACTTTCTCAATCGGCACTTTGTAAACTCGAGCTGCTGTTGCCGCATGGATGTCAAGCCCTTCACGGAATGCCTCGCTCATCGCTGGATCGCCACTCAAATGTGTGATGATTCGAAGCTCGATTTGCGAATAATCGGCTGCAAGCAAAATATGGTTTTTATCACGTGGCACGAATGCTTTACGGATTTCACGACCTTTGTCGGTTCGCACTGGAATATTCTGCAAGTTCGGGTTCGTTGAACTTAAACGTCCGGTAGCCGTAACTGCCTGATTATAAGAGGTGTGCACCAGTCCGTCTTCTTTGCTTATCAAAGCCGGAAGTGCATCAACGTAAGTCGATTTCAGCTTCGTAAGTCCACGATAATCAAGGATTTGCTGAATTATCGGATGCACGTTGATAATCTTTTGAAGCACCTCTTCGCCAGTAGGGTACTGACCTGTTTTGGTCTTCTTTGCTGGCGCTTTTAGCTTCATCTTTTCGAACAAAACCTCGCCAAGCTGTCGCGGTGAAGCAATATTGAACGTCGTTCCAGCCGCCTTAAATATCTGATTTTCAATATCTTGAATCTCCAGCGCCTGCTGTTCGCTGATCTGACGGAGGTTGTCACTATCGATTTTCACGCCGTTAGCTTCCATGGTGGCAAGCACAGGGATAAGCGGCATTTCTATCTCATTAAAAAGCTTATCTAATTGATTTTCAACGAGAATCGGCTTGAATTTCTCATAAAACTGATAAGCTATATCTGCATTTTCGGCTGAATTATTCGTGATGGTATAGTTCAGATACACATCGGCGAGATAATCCATTGTGTGACGCTGCTCCGGCTCGATGAGATAATGCGCAATCATGGTGTCGAAGAGCTTGTTTTTCAGTTCGATACCATTGCGACGGAGTATTGAAATGACCGATTTCAGGTTGTGACCAACTATGGTTTTCTTAGTATTTGCGAAGATTTTTTCAAACTTTTTGATAAAAGCGAAAGGCACCGTATAAGCCTCGTGTGCTTTCAACGCAAACGAAACTACATTCGCTGTAATATCAACAGCGTAAACATCAGCTTTTTCAAGCAGTTGCAAAAGCGGCTTGAGGTCAGCGTCTGTCGCAATCGTTTTATAGTTGTGACTCACTGAAGCAGCAGTTGCTTTTGATGAAAACAACGAGTACTCCAAGCCCTCTGAGTTCTCGGCGAGCTCCGAAAACAGATCCAATTCTTTTGGCTCGGCCGCTTTTGCAACTGCTTGCTTTTCGACGACAGGTTTTTCAGCTTGCACTGGTTTTTGAACAGGCTTTTGTTCCACCACGTCTTTATAGTCAGCAACTATCTTCCTTGCCATCGTCCTGAACTCCAGCTCCTCGAAAATCTTCAAAAGCGCTGGTAGATTCGGCGTCTTAACCTTCAATTCCTCAACATCAAACTCCACTGGCGCTTCTGTATTGATGGTCGCCAGCATCTTCGACATCCTACCTTGTTCGGCAAAATTGATGACATTTTCCTTCATCTTGCCCTTCAAATCCTCTACATGCTCGAAAAGACCTTCCATTGAACCATATTCCTGCACAAACTTCGATGCTGTCTTCTCGCCAACACCGGGAATTCCCGGGATGTTATCGCTCGCATCTCCCCAAAGTCCGAGAATATCAATAAGTTGCGTGGGAGTGTTGATGCCATATTTCTCGCAAACCTCCTTCGGTCCCATAATAGTAGCGGGGTCGCCGAATTTTGCAGGTTTGTAAATGAAAATATTGTTGCTAACCAACTGACCGAAATCCTTATCTGGCGTCATCATGTAAGTCAAATAGCCAGCTTTTTCGGCTTTTTTCGCCAAAGTACCGATCACATCGTCGGCTTCATAGCCTTCGGCGGCATAAATTGGGATGTTGAAACCTTTGATAATCTCTATGATATAAGGAATCGAAGCTCTCAAATCGGGCGGCATCTCCTCGCGGTTTGCCTTGTAATCGCAGAAGTTTTCAGTGCGCAGGGTAGGGGCGCCAAGATCGAAAGCGATGCCGATATGCGAAGGTTTTTCGTTTTTCAAAACCTCGTAAAGAGTGTTCAAAAAACCGATAATCGCAGAGGTATTCAAGCCCTTTGACGTCATCCGCGGATTCTTGTTCAAAGCGAAAAACGCCCTGTAAATCAACGCATAAGCATCTAAAAGGAATATTTTTTCTGTATCTTTAGTTATCATAAACCGCAATATTAATAAGGTGTAAAATTACGAAATTTTTATGAATAATCCATCAAAAATCGTAAAAATCAAAATTTTAATAAAAATTGTAAATTTTTCTTCAAAAAACGCATTTTCTAAGGTGTTGTAAATCAATGTGTTATATTTTTAAAGGTCAAAAAAGGCATTTTTTTTGTCATTCGTTTGAAAAAAAGACTTACCTTTGCAGAAGTTTTTCTTTAGAGCAGAAAAAGATTTATTAATTAAAAATTATTGAAAATGTCAGAAATTAAAGAGAAAGTTGTATCAATCATCGTTGATAAATTAGGTGTTGATCCATCAGAAGTTGTTGAAACAGCAAACTTTACACAAGATTTAGGTGCCGACTCTCTTGACACTGTTGAATTGATTCTTGATTTCGAAAAAGAATTCGGCGTATCAATTCCTGACGATCAGACAGAGAATATCCAGACTGTTGGCGACGCTATCAAATATATCGAAGAACATATTGCTTAACTTATGGAGTTAAAGCGTGTAGTCATAACCGGCTTAGGAGCTATCACGCCGATCGGCAAAAACGTCCCGGAATACTGGGACAGCCTTTTAAAAGGTGTCAGCGGCGCTGGTATGATTACACATTTCGACGCAGAGAAATTCAAGTCACGCATAGCCTGCGAGATCAAGGATTTCGACCCGTTCCAATACTTCGATAGAAAAGAAGCACGCAAGCTTGACAAAGTCGAACAGTACGCCATGATTTCGGCGGACGAAGCGATTAAGGATTCAGGCATCACAAGCGATAACACTGACTTCACCGAAGTCGGTGTTATCTTTGCATCTGGCATAGGCGGAATCGAGAGTCTTTCACTCGAAACCATCGATTTCGCAAGGGGTGACGGCACTCCGCGTGTGAGTCCTTTCACCATTCCGAAGCTACTTCCCGACCTCTCGGCAGGTAATATCTCAATAAAATACGGTTTTCAAGGTCCGAACTACTGCACCGTCTCGGCATGTGCTTCGTCGGCCAACGCCATCGTCAACGCCTTCCGTTACATCCACTACGGTCGTAACGAGGTGATGATAGCCGGCGGCGCCGAAGCTCCTATCTGTGCCATCAGCGTGGCAGGCTTCGAGGCCATGAAAGCGCTCTCGACCCGTAACGACGACCCTAAGACGGCCTCGCGTCCCTTCGACGCCGACCGCGATGGCTTTGTGATGGGTGAGGGTGGAGGCTGCCTCGTGCTCGAGGAACTCAACCACGCCCTCAAACGCGGCGCCAAGATCTACGGCGAGATCGTGGGCTGCGGAGAGTCGGCCGACGCTCATCATATCACCGCGCCGCACCCTGAAGGACAGGGCGCCGCGTTGAGTATGCGTCGCGCTTTGAAAGAAGCAAACATAACCCCTGACGTCATCGACCATATCAACACTCACGGAACATCAACGCCGGCAGGCGATATCCCGGAGATAATCGGAATATTGAACGTGTTCGGCGAGCATACCTACGACATGTCGATAAACTCAGGAAAATCGATGACAGGCCACCTCCTCGGAGGCGCAGGCGCCATCGAGGCAATATCAGCAGTGCTGGCTTGCCAAAACGACATAGTACCACCAACCATAAACCATTTCACCGACGACCCGAACATCGATCCTAAGATCGATTTCACCTTCTGGAAACCTAAGAAGAGAACCGTCAACTACGCCATCAGCAACGCCTTTGGCTTCGGCGGGCACAACTCAAGTGTCATCTTCAAGAAATTCTAACCATGTTCAGTCTTTTTCGCTATCACAACAAAGCCGAAAAAGATTTGGCTCGCTACATAAATAATGTTTTCGGATTTTATCCGCACAACATAGCGCTTTATCAGCTCGCTTTTACTCATAAGTCGGTGAGTACCAGAAAGTTAAGCGGCATCACTGTCAACAACGAGCGACTGGAATATCTGGGCGACGCAGTGCTCAGTTCCATCGTGGCGCAGTATCTTTTCAAGAAATTTCCGACCAAACAGGAGGGCTTCCTCACCGAGATGCGCTCGAAGATAGTGAGCCGCGCCTCGTTGAACAAACTCTCGATGAAGCTGGGCTTCGACAACATGGTGATGTACGCCAAGTCGCACGACCGCCACTCACAGTTCCGCTCGATAGGTGGCAACGCCTTCGAGGCTTTCACGGGCGCTCTTTTCCTCGACAGAGGCTATAATTTCACCTATAAAATCATCGTCGACCACATCATACTGATGCATCTCGACATCGACGACATCGAGAAAAACGACGTCAACTACAAGAGCAAACTTCTCGAATGGTCGCAGAAAGAGAAACATCACGTCGAGTTTAAGCACGTCGGCACTCAAGGCGATGGCTTCGACAAACTTTACGTGATTCAGATCCTCGTCGATGACAAAGAATACGGAAAAGCCGTCGATTATTCGATAAAAGGAGCCGAGCAACTGGCAGCTGAGAAGACCTGGCATCAGATGGAAGAAGAGTCGCAAGACACTGAAAAACAATAGGTTATGGTAAAGAAAAAGAAAAAAATCGTCGTCGAGCCCTTCGATGACATAAAAATCGTAGGCATCTGCACCCATCTCGAGGATTACAAACTCGCGTGGCACATCAATAAGTTGTTGAATATCAATCTAGTAAAGTATTCCGATATCGTCAACGAAGATGGCCTGGAGTTCTCTTTTTACCTCTACGACGGCGGTGAAAACTGCAACACTTTCAACCTTGTCGAGATTGTGAATTCAGAAGGCCGCTGGGTTAATTTCACGCCACAAACCGATTATCTCATCGTGATCCGTAATTTCATCAACGACGAAAACCTCGCCGATTTGCTCAATAAAATCAAGCATATCGAAGGTGTTCAGTTTGCCTATCTCGTTGATTTGGACATGAATAGCAAAATCGATGCCCTACTTGAGGACATCGAAATGCATGAGATTGAAATAATTAATTCTTAATTAAGCGTTCTCGAACTGTTTCAAGAATCTTAAATCATTCTCGAAAAACATTCTCAAATCGTTGATCTGATACTTCAACATCGCAATACGTTCGATACCCATTCCGAACGCGAAACCGGTATATTCTTCAGGGTCGATGTTGCAGGCCTTGAGGATGTTAGGATCGCAGATGCCGCAGCCGAGAATCTCAACCCAGCCGGTGTGTTTGCAGATGTTACAGCCCTCGCCTCCGCAGATGTTGCACGAGATATCCATCTCGGCCGAAGTCTCGGTAAACGGGAAATATGACGGGCGGAAACGCACTTTTGTGCCTTCGCCGAAGTATTCCTGCACGAAATGATACAAAGTCTGCTTCAGGTCGGCAAACGACACGTTTTTGTCGATGTAAAGTCCTTCAATCTGATGGAAGATACAGTGTGCGCGGGCTGAGATGGCCTCGTTACGGAACACTCTTCCAGGGGCTATGATACGGATCGGGAGCTTGCCCTGTTCCATCACGCGCACCTGCACGCTCGAGGTATGCGTACGGAGCACCACATCGGGCGATTTCGTCACGAAGAAGGTGTCCTGCATGTCTCGCGCCGGGTGATCGGGTGGGAAATTCAAGGCCGAGAACACGTGGAAGTCGTCTTCCACCTCCGGACCTTCAGCCACAACGAAGCCGAGACGTTTGAAGATGTCGTTGATCTCGTTTCTCACAATAGAAAGTGGATGACGTGAGCCGTTCATGGCGTCGACCGGCAGACTGAGGTCGAGGTCGGTCTTACCCTCGCTCTTTGTCTCAAACTGCTTCTGTTGCTCGTCGATGATATCCTGGATGGTGTTTTTAAGCTCATTCAGGCGCATTCCCATCTCTTTACGCATCTCGGGAGCCACCTGCTTAAACTCGGTGAAAAGCTCTGTAATGGTGCCTTTTTTGCTAAGATATTGAATACGGAACTGCTCCAGCGCCTCTTTGCTGTCGGCGTGGAATGACTTCACTTCCGATAATATTTTTTCTATTTTCTCTTTCATTTCACAATTTCCATTGAGATTATTGTAACCGGCTCTACCGGGACGTCCATGTAGCCTGTCTTCACTGTAGCAATCTTATCGACAACATCGAGACCTTCAAGCACCTCGCCAAACACGGTGTAGTCGCCGTCGAGATGTGGTGTGCCGCCTATCGACTGGTAGGTCTGACGCTGTTTTGCACTGAACACCTTGCCGTAACGGCTCTCAAACATATTGAGTTCAGTCTCATTCCAGACTTTTCCTTGCACGATGTAGAACTGTGAGCCGCTCGACATCTTCTGAGGGTTCACCTGGTCGGCCTGACGTGCTGCTGCGAGGGCGCCTTTTTTATGAAAATGGTTCGGTTTGATCTCCGCAGGGATGCGATATCCCGGGTCGACGCTACCGTCGGCATTCTGTCCGCCCTGAATCATGAAGTTCTTGATGACGCGGTGGAACGGAGAGCCTGTAAACCAGCCTTCGTTGACGAGTTTGATAAAATTGTCGCGATGCTGCGGGGTGTCGTTATAAAGCATCACCGTGATGTCGCCCTTAGTAGTCTTAATCAAGACTTTTGTCTCTTTGTCTTGTGCTTGTGCTGCCATACCTAAAAAAACGCAAAGTATTAATAATAATTTTTTCATATTTCTCAGTCATTTAAAAGTGAATAAACGATTTCCAGACGAACGCGCTTGTCGAGACTGTCGCTCTGCGGACCGTGGAACGCCCACCGGCGCGGCGAGTAAGAACCCTGGTCGGCATATATCAACAAGCCGTTGCATTCGGTGGCGTAAGCTCCGTTTTGTATAACATTCTGAATGTATTCCGTGATGCGGAACCACACTTTGCCGTCGGTGGCGTCGTAATAACCGCCGTAGTACTCTGTGCCGACGAGCTGATCAGGAAGCAGGGCGTAGGTAGTATCCGTATCGAACTTAGCTCCCGCCACGATAAGCCGCGCCGGTGGGGCGTAGTCGGCCGTGTCGGTGACAGCTCCCGAGAGTATCAGCTTCGCCTCGTTGATAGCCACATGGCCGTCGAGAGTGTCGACCCACTGCTGAAGGTTCGGGAAGTTGAGCCAAACCCTAGCTCCCGCAGCGCCTTGGATATACAATTTAGCGTTATTTACAGTATCGTTAAACGTTATCGGGTTCGGAGCAGCGTTGAAATCATGGTAATAATGATTAAACCTCGCATCCGATGAATATACTCTGAAATCATAATGAAGAGTATCGGTATCGTTATGATAATACATGCGCAGATAGGTATAGCTGTGCGTCATGTTGAAGTAACAAATCGCCGCTTCTTCATTGTTGATATCGCACTGCACATGCAGTCCTTTGAAAAACTCCTTAAACTTCGAATCCGACGACAGTTCTTCTTCGTTGTCGATGAATTTCTGTCCAAGAGCCGGGTTGATCGGGATGCGCAGCACGCCTCTGTCGAGGATGGTGTCGGGCGCAGTGTGCGGCCTTGGACTGAAGTCATGGTTTGCGAGCTCCAGCTCGTCGCATTCAAGGACCATATTCGAATAATATGACGAGTCGACATACATGTCTTCAAGAACCTCATACGCTTTCACAGTCATATATCCCAAAGTATCTCCGTAATAGCCGTTGTAGGTGAGGTTTAAAACCATCGAGTCGACGACGGCATTGTCGCCCCAGGTCTGGCTTTCAGTAGAAAGTGAAAATTGGGTATAAAAATCGAAATTCGAGATACCGAAAATAGGATCGTTGTTGTTTCCCAAGAAGGTATAGCCAAGCATCTTGGTGCTCAGTTTCGGCACGGTGAAGGTGCTGGCCACGATATCCTGTTCATCGCTGAAAGCTACCGACACAAGACTATTGCTAGGCTGCAAATCGTTGCCGATTTTCTCAGGTTTTTTTCTACAAGAAGAGAAGCCTATCAGAATTACAAGAAATATCAGTGTTAAAACACGTGTCTTTGTCATAATGCCATTATCTTATCATAAAAGTCGTTGTAAGCATCAACGTAATTTTCTTCTCCTTGGTATTCAAGGATAGGTTTTTTCAATGATCTGGCGTATTTTTCGACATCTTTGTTGATATTCGGACTTGCTATGACTATGCCGTCAGCGAAATCGAGTGCCGATTTCTGAATATTAGCATATGTTGGGTTTTTGAGCCATTTTATCTCTTTTGCGACTATGCCCGGCATCTTGAGTTTCTTGTCGTAATTCACGTTGAAAGCGCCTTTGAAATCGTCGTCATAAAGCGAATAAACAACCTTCGAATCGCTGAAGAGCGGGTTGTCTTTGAATGCGCGTTTAATGTAAAGCGGCACCAGCGAACTCATCCAGCCGTGACAGTGGATGATATCTGGCGGCCAGTTGAGCTTTCTCACCGTCTCGATGACGCCACGTGAGAAGAACACAGTACGGTCGTCGTTATCCTCGTAGAAATCTTCGTTTTTATCAGCGATAGTGTATTTTCTTTTCGTAAACAAATCGTCATTATCGATGAAATAAATCTGAATCCTTGCCTTCTGGATTGAAGCCACTTTGATGATCAACGGATGGTCAGTGTCGTTGATAATCATGTTCATACCCGAAAGACGAATAACCTCATGCAGCTGGTTACGGCGCTCGTTGATGTTGCCGAAACGAGGCATGAAGATGCGGATTTCCTTCCCTTTTTCCTGAATTCCCTGCGGTAAGTATCGGCCAATCAAAGACATCGGAGTCTCTTTGAGATACGGCGTGATTTCTTGGTGGATAAATAATACCTTCATTTGTGTCGAAAATTAACTTACAAAATTAAGCAATTTTTTTCAAATATTGCAACTTTTTTTTGAAAAAATTTGATTTTCGAGTCTTTTGTACCAATTTTCGCCGAATTTTCTTATCAATGGTTCTTTTAAAAACTTATACAGCGGGATGCCTTCCTTTTCGCCGAAACGCTTCGCGGGCACGCATACGCTCCACTCGTGATACATTATATACGTGAAACCGTCTTTTTCAAGCAGTCTTATTGGGTAAAGATGGCAGCTGATAGGTTTCCAGAAGTCGATTTTGCCTTCTTTATAAGCCTTTTCGATGGCGCAGAGTGCCGTGCCGTTTTCGTGGAAATAAACAAAAGCGCACTCCTCCCCGTTGACAAGCTGCGTTGTCAAACCGCCGAAGTCGTCATAATCGTAAATGTCGTTTTCCCCAATGGCTTTGATGCCTTCCTGACGCATGTAAGGCTTAATCTTTTCAATATTTTCCTCGATGATTCCGACCTCATCGGGCTCAAGAGGCGCACCGGCGTCACCCGCCACACAGCATTCGCCCTTGCAACGCGCCAGCTGACAGCAGAAACGGGCGTTGAGGAACTCATCGGTCACTATGACATTGTCGATTATTATCATGCTGCAAAAATACGAATTTTTTTCAATGTGATGCTTCGCCATGTGGTCGCTGCGCTCCAATGTGCAGCCTCCGGCTGAATGTGTGCGCCTTGCGCAATGGGCGAAGCCCACAAATTCTGCGGAGCAGCACATTTCGACCGCAGGGAGAATCACATTATAACACATTGATTTTCAATAATGTTGAAAATTTTTTAATTTTTTATTTCATTTTTAAAATAATAATGTAGTAATTTTGCAGCGCGAAAAATTAGTGTGAAATTTAAATTTTTGTTATGGTAAAGAATCTTGTGATAGTTGAGTCTCCGGCGAAGGCAAAGACAATTGAAGGCTTTTTGGGTAAGGAGTTCATGGTAAAATCGAGTTACGGACATGTAAGGGATTTAAACAAATCGAATTTGAGTTTGGATATGGACCACGGCTTCATGCCGGAATATGAGGTCCCGGACGATAAAAAACATCTTGTTGCGGAACTGAAGAAGCTGTCGGCAGGCGCCGAGATGGTGTGGCTGGCATCCGATGAAGACCGCGAAGGAGAGTCAATTTCATGGCATCTCTATGAGACACTTGGATTGAATGAAGATAAATACCGCCGTATTGTGTTCCACGAGATTACAAAACCGGCTATTTTGCACGCTATCGACAACCCGCGTAAGATCGACATGGACCTTGTGGCCGCTCAGCAGGCACGCCGCGTCCTCGACCGTCTCGTAGGTTACGAGCTGTCACCACTCCTCTGGAAGAAAGTGAAACCTGCTCTTTCGGCTGGTCGTGTGCAAAGCGTGGCTGTGCGCCTCATAGTGGAGCGCGAAGACGAGATCAAAAACTTCGTCAACAGCAGCGCTTACCGCATCACAGCGAACTTCTCGTTCACCATCGACAACCATGAATATCAGCTGTTTGCTGAGCTTCCAACCCGCTTCGACACCGAAGAAGAGGCTTATAAGTTCCTCGAAAACTGCAAAGCTGCCGAATATTCCATCAAGGCGGTGGAGAAGAAGCCGGTATCAAAGTGCCCGGCACCTCCGTTCACCACTTCGACACTGCAGCAGGAAGCCGGCCGTAAGCTCGGTTTCTCGGTGAGCAACACCATGCGTATCGCCCAGCAGCTCTACGAATCAGGAAAGATCACCTACATGCGTACCGACAGCGTCAACCTCTCGACATTCGCACTCGGTCAGGCCAAGAAAGAGATTGAAAACCTTTATGGCGCACAGTATGTCAAGACCCGCCAGTTCACCACAAAGAGCAAGGGCGCACAGGAAGCTCACGAAGCTATCCGTCCGACATACCTCGACCAACAGAACATCAAAGGTACCGCCGACGAACGTAAGCTTTACGAACTCATCTGGAAACGTACCATCGCATCACAGATGGCCGACGCACAGATTGAGAAAACCACAGTAAACATCGATGTTTCCAATTCCGACAAAGACTTCGTGGCATCAGGCGAAGTGGTTCTCTTCGATGGATTCCTTAAGGTTTATATCGAGAGCGTCGACGACGAAAACGGCGAGAGCGTCAACAGCATGCTTCCTCCAATGAAAGTCGGTCAGGTGTTGGATCTCGACAAGATGGAGGCACAGCAGCGTTTCGCTCGTAAGCCGTTCAGATACACCGAAGCTTCTCTCGTTAAGAAAATGGAAGAACTCGGTATCGGCCGTCCTTCAACATACGCTCCGACAATCTCAACCATTCAGAAGAGAGAATACGTCGAGAAGAAAGACATCGCAGGCGAGACTCGCACCTACAAGATTTATACTCTGAAAAAGAATAAAATCACTGAAAAAACAGGCAAAGAGAACATCGGCTACGAGAAGGCTAAGCTCGTCCCTACCGACATCGGAGTGCTCGTCAACAAGTTCTTGATCAGCTACTTCGAGACCATCGTCGACTATAACTTCACAGCTAATGTGGAGAAGGAATTCGATAAGATTGCTGAAGGTCGCTGCGAGTGGAACAAGATGATTAAAGAATTCTACAAAGATTTCCACAAGACCATCACCGAAACCGGCGACAACTCAGGCAAATTCAGCGGTGAGAAGCTTCTTGGCGTCGACCCTGTCTCAGGCAAGAACGTCTACGTGAAGATCGGTCGTTTCGGTCCGGTTGCACAGATCGGCGACACCGAATCTGATGAAAAACCGAAGTTCGCGGGCTTGCACAAAGATCAGAGCATCGAGACCATCACTTTGGATGAGGTGTTGGATCTGTTCGCATTCCCACGTTCGCTTGGCGAATACGAAGACGCAGAGATTCAGGTTGCCATCGGCCGTTTCGGTCCGTATTTGAAGCATAAAAACGCTTTCTACAGCCTTTCAAAACTCGACGACCCGTCGTTGGTGACCTTCCAGCGCGCCATCGAAATCATTGAGAGCAAGCGCAAATCGGATGCCGACAATGTGGTGATGACATTCGCTGAAGACGCCGACATGAAGGTGTTAAGAGGCCGTTTCGGAATCTATATTTCATACAAAAAGGCCAACTACAAGATTCCGCGCCAGTACGACGCCAACAACCTCACATATCAGGATTGCCTTGATATTGTTAACAATCCGGATAACGCTTCGAAGAAACGTAGTAAAAAGTAGTGTAGAGTTTAGAGTATAGAGTTTAGAGTAGGGATGCACCACGTGCGTCCCTATTTTTTTTCAAAAAATTTGTTTTTGTATTAAAATATTTCTATCTTTGCGGTGAAAAACTAACTTTAAATAACTAAAAACATGAAAAAACTTGACATTAAAGAAGTGCTTACCGAAGGCGTAGGCATTGGCATTAAGAACATTGTGTCATTGGTTTTGGCAACAATTCTCTATGTCGTGACAGTGTGGATTCCTTACCTCAACGTTGGTACAACAATCGCAATGATGTCGATTCCTGTAGAGTTGAGCAAGGGCAACATCATTAACCCTCTCTTCATTTTCGATGCAAAATTCCGCAAGAACATGGGTGAATTCTTTATCCTCGTCGGTTTGCAGGCAATGGCAATGGTTCCGGCATTCCTGATGGGTATTATCCCTGGAATCGTCTTGTCATACGCTTGGGCTCTCGCAATTTATCTGTTCATCGACAAAGACCTTCACGCTCTTGATGCACTTCGTAAGTCAAACGAACTTACCTATGGTAACAAATGGCGCATGTTCTTTATCAGCATCATCTTGGCTATCGCCCTCGGCATTGTAACAGGTATCCTTGGTATAATTCCACACGTTGGCGCTATCCTCAACGTTATCGTAATGATTCTCTACTACCCAATCCAATTGGGCTGCAACGCTGTGATTTACAAACAGCTTACCAATCCTGAAGAAGAAGTAAAAGCAGAATAATTACTTGTTGAATGACATGTTATGAAGGGGCGCAAGAAATTGTGCCCCTTTGTTTTTATCTACATTTTTGAGATTTTTTCAATTATTTTAGTCATTGCCTCTTGCGGATTATCGATATTGAGGCATAGCGATTCCATCGGACACAAGCCGTCGCCTGTGCGATTGACGATTCTGTCGACTTTCTTATCATAAAAATATTTAATCTTATGATTTTCAAAGACTTGCAACGCAGGCTCGGAAATGATTAAAGTATGAACTTCTTTAATCTCTCCCAAAGCCATGAGGAGCGCCGCGGCCTTACCGATGACTTTGTCAGCCACAGAAGCGCCTTTCAGCAATTCTTTTTTCTCTTTAAGAAGAAATAAAAGCGGCTTTACACCTCTTTCCTGAGATGTGAAAATGTCATCGCCCGAGACAACACAAAGTGTTGAATCGGTTGAATTTAGTAATGATTTCGCGCGTTCTAACGGTTCAATCATTTAATATACTTCACAAATAAAAAGCCGCCAATCCACTGGATGAGCATTCCTGGAATTCCGATGCGGAAATCGTTGAATCCGGCAACGAATGAGCCTTCGATGAGCCATTCGACGAGGCAGCCAAACACCTGATAGGCCAAGACCACCAAAAGAATGGTCCAAAGCGACACTTTCTGAGTCTTTTCAGCTACCCAAGCTGCCGAAACTGCCAGGAAAATCGACTTGATAAGGATGCTCGGAACCACTGCCGCTGGAGGCATTCCAAAAAGCAGACTGTTGACGATAGGCGACAAAATTGCTGTCATCAAACCGACCTTCATGCCGTACTTGTAAGAGGCAATCAAGGTGAAGAAATAGATTGGCAGGAAGATCAGACCGCCATTCGGGATGAGGTGGCAAAGCTGCGGCAAAACGATGTTGCCGGCCACAAACAATATCGCAAACAAATACGTCTTAACCTCATCAAAATCAAGGTTATAGAGTTTAACTGATGCTGTGTTATTCATCTTTATAACTTTTTAACTTTATAAACTTTACAAACTTTTAACTATTAAGCCACTGCTTAATCTTATCCATTTTCATATAGTCGATGTTGTCGACAATCCATTCGCGCATTGCCTTGCCAGGCTCGGTCTGTTGCGGATAGCTGATGTAGTCGAGCTCGACGTTGAGCGCCTGAGCCACCTTCAATGCCATCACCGACCAAAGCACGCCGATGTCGCCGATAACAGGGATCGAATTCTCGAGACGTGAGAATGCCGACATCTCCATACGGAATGGGATTTTCGACATTTTTGTCTTCGGCAGACCTTTATCGATAGCGGCCTGCACCTCGCCCGATTTCTTATCGAGATCCCAAGCTTTCTTGAGGTTTTCGTCAAGGTCGAAACGAATTAAGGTCTTGTCTTTGAGACTGTAAGTCGGATATCCGCTCCAATGTGCCCAGATGCCGTGACCGGTGTATGTCTCGAACGGACCATCGTGGATCTCCTGTGTCAAAGCCACCGCCGACTCGATGATGACGTCGGCGCTGCCAAGCATGCGAGAGATACGGAAGGTTCTGTCGCTCACCGGGATACTGTCGGCGATGCTGATGCCGACCTGTCCGCCGCCGATAAGCTGCGGAACGCTCACGAGCACCGGCACGCCTTTACGGGCACCGGCACCGAGCATGGTACGCTCATCGCAACCCCAACCAACGACTTCCTCAAACGGGACGTGTTTGGTGTGCGCAATCTCCATGATACTCGCGGCAAACGACTCGTTGCGCAAGCCCATAGGATATGCCATGTTAGCCGCCGCCTTGATGATGACGGTGCCTTCTTTCTCGTTGCAACGCTGCACCAAAGCATCGTTGATGATCATCTCTTTCTTGAGGTCAGCCCATTGAGCGTCGGTGAGTTCAGTGAGCTCGAAGATATCACCGCGAGGCATCTTTTCGAAGTCGAGGAACTCCTCGCCTATGTCGTGGATATTGATACGTTTCACCTTATCGAGCACGCCGCCCATCTCATGCGACACGACAGCCGAACTCGTTGTCACGCCGTCGATCAAGCCTTTGTTGATAAACTCGGCAATCAAAGTGGTGACGCCTTCGTGGATGTTAGGGCCAGAGCCGGTCACAACGACCACCTTGCCGCCACGGCGCTTGGCTTCGACTATCTTTTCGATGGCAATGTCGAGGTAATGCCTCGTTTCCTCAGGTAAAGCCTCGTAAAGGCCTTCTATGAATTCTTTTTCGATTTTCATATTAGTTCGTTTTTGCCCAAGTATCTTTCAATCCGACTGTTCTGTTAAACACCAGATGATCAGGTGTGCTGTCTTTGTCGACGGTGAAATATCCTATTCTCTGGAACTGGAAATGGTCGAGCGGTTTGGCGTCGGCGAGATATTTTTCAACGTAGCATTCAGTTCTGATTTCCAATGAGTTAGGGTTCATCATCTTACGCATCGCCTCGATTGGAGTATTGCCTTCGTCCTGCAAGCGCGCCAGCTCGTCGCGTGGATTTTCAACATTCCACAGACGGTCGTAAAGTCTGACTTCCGCTTTGATGCAGTGTGCCTGACTGACCCAGTGGATGGTGCCTTTCACCTTACGGTTAGCCTCAGGCATGCCGCTGCGTGTCAATGGGTCGTATTCGGCATAAACCTCCACGACTTCGCCGTTTTCATCCTTCTTGCAACCCGTGCACTTCACGATGTAAGCGTTTTTGAGGCGCACTTCCTTACCTGGAGTGAGGCGGAAATACTTGTTTGGAGGGCATTCCATGAAGTCTTCCTTCTCGATCCACAGCTCGCGACTGAACGTGATGTTATGAACGCCCGCGCTCTCGTCTTCAGGGTTGTTGACAGCCTCGAGTTCCTCGGTCTGTCCTTCCGGATAGTTGGTAATCACGAGTTTCACCGGGTTGATCACGGCCGCCACGCGCGTCGCGCGGGCGTTGAGGTCCTCGCGAATCGAGCTTTCGAGCAACGCAAAGTCGTTCAAAGCGTCGTATGTAGTGTAACCAATCTTATCGATAAATTTATGAATTGACTCAGGTGTGTAGCCACGACGACGGAAGCCGCAGATCGTAGGCATTCGCGGGTCGTCCCAGCCGTTCACCACGCCTTCTTTCACCAAAATCAGCAGGTTACGCTTGCTCATCAGGGTGTAGTTGAGGTTCAGCTTGTTGAACTCAGTCTGACGTGGACGGTTGTCGTCCATATTGTCGCCTTCACCACGGATTTCCTTGAGCCAGTCGACAAACAAGTCGTAAAGCGGACGGTGCACCACGAATTCCAGCGTGCAAAGCGAATGTGTCACACCCTCGAAGTAGTCACTCTGACCGTGAGCGAAGTCGTACATCGGGTAGGCGTTCCATTTAGTGCCGGTGCGATGATGCGGAGTCTTCACCACGCGGTAGATTATCGGATCGCGGAAGTGCATGTTTGGGTTGGCCATATCGATTTTTGCGCGAAGCACCATCTTTCCTTCTTCAATCTCGCCTGAGTTCATCTTGTTGAAAAGTTCAAGCGATTCCTCAACAGGGCGGTTACGATACGGACTCTCGGTGCCAGGCTGTGTCGGAGTGCCTTTCTGTGCTGCAATCTCCTCCGACGACTGCTCGTCGATATATGCCTTGCCGCGTTTAATCAGTTCGATAGCAAAATCCCAAAGCTGCTGGAAATAATCTGAAGCGTAATATTCGTTACCCCATTGATAGCCAAGCCATTGGATGTCTTCCTTGATGGCGTCGACATATTCCATGTTCTCCTTGGTGGGGTTCGTGTCGTCGAAACGCAGGTTGCAAACGCCGCCGTAGTTCTTAGCGATGCCGAAGTCCAGACAGATAGCCTTGGCGTGACCGATGTGGAGGTAGCCGTTCGGCTCTGGAGGGAAACGAGTCTGAATTCGCTTGGCGTTCTTGCCGTTTCGTAAATCTTCCTCAACTTTCGCTTCAATGAAATTCAGCGATTTCTTTTCTTCTTTTTCAGCTTCTTCGAGATTCATAATTGGTATATTTAAACTGCAAAAATAATTATTTTTGTAAAAAAACGGTTCAATTTTTTCAAAAATTTGTAATTTTACACCCTGATAAATTGTTTCAAATCAAAAAATCATGAATTATTTAGACATTATCATCGGTATCATATTGATAATCTTCGCTTATGGCGGACTGAGAAACGGCATCATCCGTGAGGCTTTTTCGCTTGCGGCCTTCATCGGCGGCATATATGGAGCCATCAAACTTTCCGATTTGGTCGGACAATGGCTTGGGAAACTCATCAACGTCAGTCAGGATACAATGTCGGTGATATCGTTTATTGTTGTTTTTATCGCTTTAGTGTTGATTATCAATTGGTTGGGAAATGTAATTGCAGGGGTTATTGAGTCGGTAAGTCTTGGTTTTATCGATAAACTCGGCGGCATAGCTTTTGGCATCGCGAAGGGATTTTTGCTTGTCGGAATCATAATTTTGCTTCTCGATTTCTTCGGAATTAAAGATGTTTTGGATAAAGAGACTTGCGAGAAATCTAAGCTTTACAAGAACTCAGAGAAGGTTGCGACTTGGATTTACGAAAACAAGGACGGCTGGATCGAAAAGATCAACGAGCAATATAAAAAAGTTGAAGAAAAAGTGGAGGAGGTGTTATGAAAAAAGTAGCTGTTGTGCTTGCAGGATGCGGCTCGGCTGATGGTTCGGAAATCAACGAAACTGTTACTTTATTACTGGCTCTCGATCAACATGGTATTGAGTATCAGGCATTTGCGCCTGATGCTTTTCAGGCAGAGGTTTACAATCACGCCATTGGGAAGCATGCCAACGAGCGTCGAAATATGATGGTTGAGGCAGCTCGAATCGTTCGTGGCAACATTTTGCCAATGAATAAATTCAAAGCCGACGATTATGATGCTTTGTTTTTCCCGGGTGGCAGTGGAGCAGCGAAAAATATCTTCTCGTATGCATATGATGGCATCAATTTTAAGATCAACAAAGAAGTTGAAAAGGCCATTCGCGTCATTCACGCCCAAGGGAAACCTATCGGGGCAATGTGTATAGCTCCTTTGATGGTTGCTAAAGTGCTCGGAAACGTCAATGTCACCATGGGAAGCGGCCAGTGCCGGCAAGCCAAGGAGCTCGCGATGATCGGCTGCAGGCACACCGAGACCACCAACGGCGAAGTCGCCGTCGACAAGGAAAACAAGGTATTTTCGACGCCTTGCTTCATGCTCGATGCAACACTAAAAGATATCTACCAAGGTGCTTGGAATCTGGTTGAGGCAATGATAAACGAGCCGCAGACACATGTCCGGTAGGGAAATCGTTGCATCCAGATGTAAAAGTGAATCTGGAGATGAGGTTTTAAAAGTTTATACTTTTTTCTCTGGATTTTGTTGTAAAAACGCTTCCCAGCTGTTGAATGATTTCTTTCCTTTTGGGATTTTCGGAAGTTTCGACTCGCCAGTGCCTCCGACGATATTGAGTTGGTTTTGGAAACTGTGGCATACTGCCGCTGCCATGGCGTCAGTGGCGTCAAGATAATCGGAATGCTCGGTGAAATTGCAGAGTTTCTGCACCATTGCGGCGACCTGTTCCTTCGAGGCGGCACCGTTTCCTGTTATCGACTGCTTGATTTTTCTTGGAGAATATTCAAAAATCGGGATGTCGCGATACAAAGCGGCCGCCATCGCAACACCTTGGGCACGACCGAGTTTCAGCATCGACTGCACATTTTTTCCGAAGAAAGGAGCCTCAATGGCAAGCTCATCGGGATGATATTCGTCGATGATCTCGAGCACTCGTTCAAAGATTTTCCGAAGCTTAAGTGCTTGATTTTCAAGCTTACTCAGCTTCAAAACTCCCATGCGGATCATGCTCAGCTCCTTGCCTCTCTGAAGGATGAGACCGTAACCCATGACCATCGTTCCCGGGTCGATTCCTAATATTATTTTATCAGTTTTCAAAATTTCTTATCTTTGCAGTCGAAATGAGTGCGAATTCACATAATGCAAAAATAAGAAAAATCGCTGAGATGGCGATAAAAATTATCATTGTCCTCGCCGGCTGCTGGGTGCTTTATGTGAAAATCATTAAGAATCAAGATGTTACGGAGATGTGGAACTCAGTGAAAACATCGTTCTCATCAACGGAAAATGTGCTCCTGATGGTCCTAGCATTCATTTTGATGCCCGTCAATATGGCTTTCGAAACACGAAAATGGCAGAAATCGATTTTGCCAGTCGAAAAGGTGCCTTTCAAGAAAGCTTACACGGCGATTTTCACCGGAATCACAGCAGGAATGATGTTTCCAAACCGCACCGGCGACTTCCTCGGACGCATTTTCATCCTCGAAAAAGGCAACCGAATCAAAGCGGCGATGCTCACTTTTGTCGGAAATATCGCGCAGATGCTCGTCACGGTGAGCCTCGGTTGTATCGCATGGATTTTCTTCGGACAAGAAAAGCATTATTGGTATATCCTAATTGTATCATTGATTATCATTGTTTTAGGATATTTGATTTATTTCAACATCCATATTTTGAGGCATATTCAGCGGCTGATTCCCCAAAAATGGCGCCCGAGAACCGAAAAATATATGGAGATTTTCAGCAGCTATTCGAAGAAAGATTTGGCTGTGATTTTGCTTCTCGCGATAGCGAAATATGCGGTGTATTCGTTCCAATTTGTTCTGCTGATCTGGGCTTTCGACGTGCCGCTCAACTATTTCGAGGCGATGATCCCGATTATGCTGACATATCTGCTGATGACGGTAATTCCGTTTATCACAATCACCGAGATTGCTGTGCGAGGAGCGGTGTGTATCGGGGTTTTTGAAATCTGGCTGGTTAAGCTTGGTATCAACACTTCATTTACAATGATGGTGTTCTCGGCAAGCACCATGCTTTGGCTGTATAATCTGGCGATTCCAGCGATTTTAGGATTGTTTTTCATCAGAAAATTAAAATTTATCAGAAGCAGTTATGAGTCTTGAGACGATCCATATAATCCTGAATGTCATCATGGTATTCGCTGCGTTGTACCTCATCTGCATCGCCGCGTTTACGTATGGTTTGTCGTTGTACAGAAACCGCAGGGACACGACAACAACATGTCCGAATAAAGGCGTTTCGGTTTTAGTTGCTGCCAGAAACGAAGGAAAAAATATTGAAAAATTACTGCAATCGCTTTATAATCAGACATTTAGCAAAGAAAAATTTGAGGTTATCATGATTGATGACCATTCCGATGATGAGACCTTTGAGGTTGCTGAGAATTTCCGAGCATCTCATCTTGAGATGAACTTGAAAGTATTAAAAGCCACAGGTTCGGGCAAGAAACAAGCCATCTCACAAGCTTTGCATGCCGCTCAAAATGAATTAGTTATGGTCACCGATGCCGACTGCGAACTTCCTGAACGTTGGATCGAGGTGATGGTCAATTATTTCATAAACCATGACCTGAAAATGTTGCTCGGTCCAGTGCTTTTATCGCCAGCAAACACCTTATTTGAAAAACTGCAAGTGCTTGAGCATCTGAGTCTTATCGCGAGCACCGCAGGTTCGGCAGCCATCAAGATGCCAGTGATGTGCAATGGAGCTAACATGATGTACGACCGCCAGGCGGCTCTCGACGTTGAGAAATATCGCACCGACATGAAAATCGCTTCGGGCGACGACATGTTTCTGATGGAGCAGTTCATTAAGCATTACGGAAGCAAATCGGTACGCTTTCTCCTTGATAATGAAGCGATTGTAAAGACCGAGACCATGCCGAATCTAAGGGCGTTTTTCCGCCAGAGAAGGCGTTGGGCATCGAAAACAAAAGCTTACACTAACTGGAAAATCATCGCCACGGCGCTCATCGTCTTGCTGTTCAACCTGAGTATCGTTTTCTTCTTTGGAGCAGGTTTCTTTATGAGAGTTTTCTGGGTTTTCTTTGTGCTTTACGTCATCATGAAAACCCTCATCGACTTCCCAATTTTACGTCGAATAACACATTTCATGAAGCAGCAAAAACTCCTTTACTGGATGTTCCCATTGGAGTTTATCTACCCGTTTTACGTAGTTTTTACAGCCTTTTCGGGCTTGTTTACGAATGTAAAGTGGAAATAATTACATCAATTTCTGATAAAACTGCCACCAACGGTCGGGCAACTCATTGCGCATTGCCATATCGTAATCCGATTTCGAGCACGGAATGAAGTGATGGCGCTCGTATTTTTCCTTGTTTTTGCTGCGGAATGAGAGGTCAAGCCACCATTTTCCTGTGGTTTTATGGCAAAGGAAAATAATGTCGTCGTAATCCTCAAGACGGACAGTATATCTCGTGAATTCATCACGATTGTCGGCAGTAGGGAAGTCGTTCTGGCGAAGCGAAAAGCCCTCCAAGAAATACCAGACCATTTCAGCTAAATTATTGGCACTCTGATAGTTAACATCAAATTTCGGATTATAATTGAAGAATCCTATTGAAGTTAACTTCGGATTTAAACCTGCATATCTCGTCATCTTACAGCCATCTTCGCTACTGAAACCGTTCGGCGAGCTGCGTTTCACACCAGGCATGTCGGCAGCACAGAAAGCAGCGGCATCGATAGTGATGATATCGGCATTACGAAGCAATGGCTCTGACAGCTCAGCGCGGTTCTTAATCGTTCCCAAACGATAGATGTCGAACAGCAGCTGCTTCATTAGGTTAATATTCTCATTATCAATGTAATATGTCTGATAACCGATGTTCGTATAGTTGAAAAGATAATTCGGCTGATGCAGAATGATATGACTCAAATACGACTCCGAATTGATTCCCTCACCTTCTCCGCCAAGATCGAAACGCGGGTCTATCGCAGTGATATTCACCAACTTACCAGTGTTTTCATAAACCTGATAAATCGGATATGTCAAATCCTGACTTCCACCAAGAATTATCGGCACGATGTGATACTTCAAAAGCATCAGAAACACCTCGCTCAGCGCGTAATAGGTGTCTTCGGTCCTCAAGCCAAGCTTCACGTTGCCGAGGTCGACAATCTTCAGCTCAGGCCAATGGTTAAACAAAGGATATAAGGCATGGCGGATAGCATCCGGACCATCCTTACATCCTTCATTATCAACGGCATAGCGTTCTTCCTCAACTCCAAGGATGGCCACCTGAAAACCTTCCAGATTCGGAAATTCCTCCTCATTTTTGAAGATTGTGATGGTGTTGCCAAGCTGTTTTTTGTGAGTCAGATGACAATTTTCGACGACTTCTTCCTTGACGGGATTGAGAAAAGCGCTGATGTCCATATTTATTTCTTTGGAGAAATTTTCTTTCTGATTATCTCATGCAACTCGCCGACGTTCACGCGGATCTGCTCCATGGTGTCACGGTCGCGGACGGTCACTGTGTTGTCTTCAAGTGTCTGATTATCAACGGTTACGCAGAGCGGAGTGCCGATAGCATCCTGTCTTCTGTAACGTTTTCCGATAGAATCTTTCTCTTCGTACTGGCACATGAAGTCGTACTGCAGACTGTCCATGATTTCGCGAGCTTTCTCCGGAAGTCCGTCTTTTTTCACCAATGGCAAAATAGCGACTTTGTAAGGTGCGAGAATCGGAGGAAGCTTCATCACGACACGCTCGCTGCCGTCTTCGAGTTTCTCCTCTGTGTAGGCGTAGCTGAACATCGCGAGGAACATACGGTCCAAACCGATTGATGTCTCAATGACGTATGGAGTGTAGCTTTCGTTGGTCTCCGGATCGAAATATTGCAGCTTCTTGCCCGAGAACTCGGCATGACGGCCAAGGTCGTAGTCGGTACGGCTGTGAACGCCTTCCAACTCCTTGAAACCAAATGGGAAGTTAAACTCGATATCTGTCGCAGCGTTGGCATAGTGAGCGAGTTTCTCGTGGTCGTGGAAACGATAGTTTTCAGCCGGGATACCCAGTGAGAGGTGCCAATTCAGACGCTCTTCCTTCCATTTCTTGAACCATTCCATCTCGGTGCCAGGACGTACAAAGAACTGCATCTCCATCTGCTCGAATTCTCTCATTCTGAAGATAAACTGACGGGCAACAATTTCGTTACGGAATGCCTTTCCTGTCTGGGCGATGCCAAACGGAATCTTCATACGGCCGGTCTTCTGAACATTCAAATAATTCACGAAGATACCCTGTGCTGTCTCAGGACGCAGATAGATTGTGTTTGCGCCTTCTGCCAGCGAGCCGATCTGTGTTGCGAACATCAGATTGAACTGACGAACATCTGTCCAGTTGCGTGTTCCGCTGATTGGGCACACTATTCCGAGGTCTTCGATGAGTTTCTTGATATCGGCAAGGTCGTTTTTCTCCATGTCGCCATACAGACGGTGGCTGATGGTCTCGATTTCCTTCTTCCATTCAAGGACGCGAGGGTTTGTTGTCACAAACTGCTCTTTATTAAAGGCGTCGCCGAAACGTTTCTGGGCTTTTTCAACTTCCTTGTTGATTTTTTCCTCGATTTTGGCCATGTAATCCTCAACCAAAACGTCGGCGCGATAACGTTTCTTGCTGTCTTTGTTGTCGATCATCGGGTCGTTGAAAGCATCAACGTGGCCTGAAGCCTTCCACACTGTCGGGTGCATGAAGATTGCAGCGTCAAGTCCGACGATGTTTTCGTGCATCTGCACCATCGCTTTCCACCAGTATTCTCTGATGTTTTTCTTCAGTTCGACACCATTCTGGCCGTAATCATAAACGGCAGCCAGTCCGTCGTAAATGTCACTCGAAGGGAAAATAAAACCGTATTCCTTCGCGTGAGAAGTTATCTTCTTGAAAAATTCTTCTTGATTCATGGTATTATAAAATTAGCATCGCGTCGCCGTAGGTGAAAAAATTATACTTTTCTGCGACGGCTTCTTTATAAGCTTTCATTAAGAAATCGTAACCTGCAAATGCGGCCACTTCCATCATCATCGGTGATTTCGGGAGGTGGAAGTTGGTGATGAGCGCGTTGGCGGTGTTGAAGTCGTAAGGCGGGAAAATGAACTTGTTGGTCCAGCCTTTCATCGGTTTCAGCTTGCCTGTGATGCTAACCACGGTCTCCATGACCTTCAAAGTGGTTGTTCCCACTGCGAAAACCTTATGTCCGGCCGCTTTCGTCTCGTTGATCATGTCGCAAGTCTCCTGCGAGATGTTGATTTCTTCAGAATCTGTCTTGTGTTTGGTCAGATCCTCGACTTCGATGTCGCGGAAGTTACCCATGCCGGTGTGCAGTGTCACCTCAGCGAAGTTCACATCCTGAAGCTCCATACGTTTCATCAAAATCTTGCTGAAATGCATGCCTGCTGTAGGTGCGGCTACCGAGCCTTCCTGTGTGGCGTAGACTGTCTGGTAGTTGAACTCGTCGTCGGGCTCCACCGGACGCTGGATGGTCTTCGGAAGTGGAGTCTCGCCAAGTCCCATGATGACTTTCTTAAACTCGTCGTGCGGACCGTCGAACAAGAAACGCAGTGTGCGGCCACGCGATGTGGTGTTGTCGATGACTTCAGCCACGAGTTCGTCGTTTTCGCCGAAATACAGCTTGTTGCCGATACGGATTTTACGGGCTGGGTCGACGAGGACATCCCAGAGACGGCTCTCAGGGTCGAGCTCACGAAGCAGCATCACTTCAATCTTCGCGCCGGTTTTCTCTTTTTCGCCGTAGAGACGGGCAGGGAACACGCGAGAGTTGTTGATTACGAACAGATCGCCCGGGTGGCAATATTCGAGGATGTCGCGAAATGTCTTATGCTCAATGGTCTGAGTGTCGCGGTGCAGGACCATCATGCGGGCGTCTTCGCGCTCTTTTGGCGGATACATGGCGATGAGGTCGTGCGGTAAATTGAACTTAAACTGTGATAGTTTCATTTCAAATATTATTTATTGATTTCTATTTTTTCGAAAAGGAATGCAAATATACAACAAAATGAAAATTTTGTCAAGAAAAAAGTTATAATTTAGTGAATATCAATTGATTAACTCGTCATTTCGACTGAAGCGAAGCGGAATGGAGAAATCCTCTATAGTAATAAGCTTGTTCGGATGGAGGATTTCTCGACTACGCTCGAAATGACGTTTTTTTATTGTTCCAGCTTTAAATCGCCAGGTTTAATCCAATTTAACTTTCTGAAAATGAGTCCGAAAAGCCATGTTAACACCGCTGGAAGGACGAAGCAAATGAGAAGAATGCCCCACCACATTTGTGAGCCGCCGTCAGGCATTGCCGAGATCACGCCGAGAGGTCCGACGAGGCCGCAGGTTCCCATACCCGAACCAATCGGCACGTTTTCGAGATGGAACACGCATGTTGCCAAAGGACCAGTGATTGCTGCCGCTAATGTTGGAGGTATCCAAATCAAAGGATGGCGTAAGATGTTCGGCATCTGTAGCATCGAGGTACCGAGACCTTGCGAGATCAGGCCGCCCCAACGGTTTTCACGGAAGCTCATCACTGCAAAACCGACCATCTGGGCGCAACAACCGGCAGTAGCTGCACCTCCCGCAATTCCCGAAAGCCCGATGGCAATACAGATTGCGGCACTCGAAATTGGTAATGTCAACGCCATTCCGATGCTGACCGAGACGATGATTCCCATCGCGAATGGATGCAGATTGGTGGCATACATAATGAAATCGCCGAATGCTGTCATGAAACGGCTGATGCCGGGACCTACAAACATCGCAAGTAAGATACCTGAAATTATTGTAACAGAAGGAGTTACGAGGATATCGATTTGTGTCTCTTTTGACACCATCTTGCCGAGTTCGGTGCTGATTACTACTGCCACAAGCACTCCGACAGGACCGCCCAAAGTGTTGCCTGCAACTCCAACAGCCACCGCGCTGAACATCACTAAAGCAGGAGCATGAAGAGCGTAAGCGATAGCCACTCCCATGGCCGGACCAGCAGCAATTTTGCAGTATTTCGCAAACTCAACAAACATCGGGATATTCAGACGGTTTCCGATGGTATCGAAAATCGTTCCAATCAGCAGCGACGCAAACAAACCGAGCGCCATCGCGCCAAGAGCGTCAAGCAAATATGCCTTCGCCGAAACATCGACGTTTTTTCTTTTCAAAAATGACTTAAAACTATTCATTTTCAATCCAATTTTTCAGTTCTTCAACGCGTTTTTGATATTTTTCCAATTGACTTTCAACGAAATCGTCGCTGTATTTTCGGTCGCAGAAGCCATTACCGCGGGCGACGTAGTCATCGTCGTAAAGCGAACTTAAGACCTCTTCGTAATTCGAGACATACTGCTGATTTTCAGCCAAAAGACGTTTCAAATCGTCCAAATCGGCTTCAAAAGAATCTCCCGAGGAAAAAGTATAGCGTTTTTTCATTAATTCGTCAGTTTGAGATTGCAAAATTATAAAATTAGTCGAAGAAATTTTTCATTGCAATTAAAATAATTTTTAATTTTGGTGCGCAGAGTTTAAAATTAATTTCAATTACAAAAAACTATCATTATGTTATTATCTATTTTAATCATTGTTGCTTTGATTGGCGCGCCGACATTGGCTATTTTCGCAGTTTTCAAAAGAATTAAAAACAAAAATGCCGACACCGCAGGATATGTTTACAACGGAAAGGTTTGGGTCGCGTGGCTGCTGGTGTTCTGCGTCATCGCGTCATTATTCATAGCTTTCTTCATGCCATTATTTGACGGCACCGAAGGATATCACCCGGAATGGGGCGTCTTGGTACTGACTTTATTGTCTATTCTATTTTACATTTGCTACGCAATTATCGCCTTCGTCCCGGCTACTGCCGAAGAATTAGCCGCAAGTAAAGAGGCCGGTAACACCGTTTTGGGCAGCGTCAGCGATTCAGCAGCTTCGATTTTCACCATCATCTTGGGTGTGATCGGCGCCACTCTTATCGCCCTTCCGGCTATGATTGGTGAAGCTTTGAATCCTACCTTGGCAATTAAAAATATAGGCGGAACGCTGTACAAAGTCGTCGGAACAGGCTTCGGCTACACCGTCAGCGGAATTCTTATGTTTGCCTTTATTGCAATTATGATATTTGTGCTGATTTACTTGGCGGCATTGCTTTTCGCAATTCTCGGAACATTTGCCATCGGCATCATTGCAATAATAAAATTTGTGAAAAACAATCAAAATATTTTAAAAACCAAAGATATAGAAATAAAAGAATAGGATCGGTTTATACAACCGGTTTAAAAATAAAAAAGTAGAGACGCCATATTATGACGTCTCTACATTGTTTTCTGTCTGTGCTGGTGCCGTTTCAATGATTTTTTGTTTCAACTCCATCAGATCCCAGGCGTCTTTCACGTCAAAGGCGCCTATTTTTGTGCGACGAAGCGAGATTAAGCAGGCTCCGTTACCCAAAGCCTGACCGAAATCGTTGACCAACGAACGAATATATGTTCCTTTAGAGCATTTAACCATGAAATCGACTTTCGGAAAATTGGTAGTGTCGATTTGGAAATCTTCAATATGCACAAGACGTTCCTTCATCTCTAGCTCCTCGTCGGAACGGGCATAATCGAAAGCACGTTTTCCCTGAATCTTGATTGCCGAAAACTTCGGTGGACGCTGCATAATATCGCCGATGAACTTCTTGCGCGCCTCGTCTAACGCCTCGGCGCTTATCCCGTCCGTCGGAAAGAACCCGTTGGGCTCACTCTCAAGGTCAAACGTCGGGGTAGTCTGCCCCAACAGCATCGTTCCTGTGTAAACCTTCTCCTGCGCCTGAAAATTATCGATTTGCTTGGTCATACGGCCAGTGCAGAGTATCAACAAACCAGTCGCCAATGGATCTAAAGTGCCGGCATGACCGACCTTCAACTTCCGAATCTGATGGTATTTCTTGATGACAGCACGAATCAGATTGACAACGTCGAACGACGTCCAATCAAGAGGTTTGTCTATCAAAAAGACTTCACCGTCTTCAAAATGAAAACCCTGTTTCAATTCCATTATGCGAAACAGATTGCGAGCGTTCCCACAATGACGCAATAGATTGCGAAATAAATCAATTTGCCTTTTTTAACGATGCTGATCATCCATTTGCAGGCCAAGCATCCAGTGATGAACGCTGCCAAGAAACCAATGATGAGCGCAAACGGCGAGATTCCGGCCATCGCTGCAGTCCAGCCCACCTCAAGAACATCCTTGAAATCGAGTAAGGCCTCGCCTAAAATCGGCGGGATGACCATCAAAAACGAGAATTGCGCGAGTTTTTCCTTCTTGTTGCCGAGCAACAAACCCGTCGCGATGGTCGTTCCAGAACGTGATAAGCCCGGCATGGTGGCGCAGGCCTGACCGATACCGATGATGAAAGCATGCAAACCTGAGATTTCCTCACGTTGACGCGGCTTCGCAAAATGCGCAAACGTCAGCAACGTGGCTGTTATCAACAGCATGATGCCGACAATCAACAAGCCCGAACCGAAGATTTCCTCGATCGTATCTTTGAAAAAGAAACCCACGATGGCCACCGGAATCATCGAGATGAGGATGTTGATGGCATATTTCGTGCCGCCGTTGAGGTTTTTATATGAACACCACTGCTGTTTGGTAAACAGATCCTTGAAAATCCACACCACCTCATGCCAAAGCACGACCAAGGTGGCACAGACCGTCGCCACATGCAACACCACGTTGAAGGTGAGGTTTTCCTCGCCACTCAGACCGAAGATGTTCGACAAAATAGTGAGGTGTCCGCTGCTCGACACCGGCAGGAACTCCGTCAAACCTTGAAGAATTCCCAGTAAAAGCGCTTGTAGCCAGTCCATTACTCTTTAGGTTTTTTCATTATTGCATAAAACTGGATTCCGAATCCAATCAGAATCAAAATCGGCGATAAAGTCAGTCTTCTGAAGCTAAACAGCCCTTCATTAAACACATCAGGATCATCGGAACCGCCGCCGATCATCAATAAAAATCCCACGAGGAGAAACGCCAGTCCGATGAGCACCCACATGTAGTTGTCGCGACCAAACGGCATCGGTTTTTTCTCTTTTTCAGTGGTTTTAATCTCTTTTTTTGCTGCCATATCTGTAAATTTTAATTATTCGTAAAGTTCGTCGACATCGGCGCGCAGATATTTCCGCATCGCGAAAAATGTCGATAAAGTGGTGAGCAAAACGCCCAAAATCATCACCGAAACATAAATCACGGCTATGCTTCCCATGTCGGTAAGCTGCATGAGCTCGGGTATGTCGTTGGTGGTCTTCACCAGGAAAATCGTCAGCAAAATCAACGATAGGATGGCGCCGATAACACCTTGAATGACAAAGTATTTCATAAACGGCTTGATGATGAATCCTTCCGTGGCGCCAACGAGCTGCATGCTGCGCACCACGAAGCGTTTCGAGTAGACCGACAGTCGCACGGTATGACTGATGAGCGTCACCGCCATAATGAGCAGCACCAGTCCGATGAGCAGTAAAACAGCTGCTATCTTATTGATATTCTTATCGATAGAGTGTACCAGCGACTTCTGCACATACACCTCTTTCACGTTTTTGTTCTTCATCACCCACTTTTCAATCTTCGCTATGCTGTCGTTGTTGGCATATTCCGACTGAAACCTCACGTCGATAGAGGGCAGAAGCGGATTTTCGACATCGCCGAGCCATTGAAGGATGTCCTCGCCAAGGTCTTCGGTCAGACGGCGCGTTGCCTCTTCCTGCGAGATATATTCGGTTGACTTCACATATTTTTTCTTATCCAAAATATGTTGAAAATCAATGATATCGCTTTCCTTCACACCCTTTTTCATCACGATCTCGAAGCCGACATTTTCCTTGATGTATTCCGAAATCTTATTCGCGAAAAGCACCAGCGACGAGAACAAGCTCAGCACAAAAAGCACGAGCATGATGCTCATCAGGGAGATGAGATAAGAGCCGCGCAGACGACGTTTCGTTGACGAATTTTCCTTTTTCATAACATTAATAACTTGCAAAAATAAGAAAAAATATACTAATTTTGCAAAAAAATTATCAACATGAAGAAGTCGCTCATCATAATTTTATCAACAGTCCTGGTTTGCTTAAACCTTAAAGTAAACGCACAGGTTGAATATGATAAGTATTTCACCGACAATCAGTTACGAATCGATTATTACCTATTCGGCAATGCCGACACAGTGTCGTATGCTCTCGACAAACTCGTGAAAGAGCCGAAATGGGGCGGTCCGCGCGCTCATCTCATCGACGACACAGGCTACGGAATGTATTTCATTGAAGTGCGACCACAAGGCTCCGATGAGATACTTTATTCGCACGGCTATTGTCTGCTTTTCGGCGAGTGGCAGACCACCGACGAAGCAAAAATAATCAACAAAGGCTTTCATGAATCGGTGGTGATTCCGTTCCCGAAGAAGCCTGTCGAGGTGACTTTTTACGCCAAAACCGACCGTCTCGTTCTTGTCGAGAAGATGAATATAACAGTAAATCCTGACGATTACTTCATCAAGCCGGCGCCGAAGCTGCCTTACGAAATTATTAACGTCTACGGCGACTATCCTGTTGAAAACGCCGTGGATATTGTGCTTCTACCCGACGGCTACACCGCGCAGGAGATGGAGAAGTTTAAGAAAGACTGCCAGTTTTTCGTGCAGAGCCTGTTCAGCTACGCTCCGTACAACCGTTATACCGACCGTTTCAATGTACGCGCAGTGCTCGTGCCATCTCTCGACAGCGATGTTACCATGCCTGGCGACAAGCTCTACCGCAACACCGCGCTCAGCTGCAGCTTCTGGACCTTCGACAGCGAGCGTTACTGCATGACGTATGACAACGAGACTATGAAAACTCTTGCCGGACAAGTGCCTTACGACCAGATTTATATCCTCGCAAACACCAAGAAATACGGAGGTGGAGGCATCTTCAACTCCTATTGCGTGAGCACCACCGGCGACTCCTACGCATCTGATGTCATCATCCATGAGTTCGGTCACGGCTTCGCCGGAATGGCCGACGAATATGCCTACGATGGCACCGACAACTACTGCCTGGAGGTGGAGCCTTGGGAGCCAAACATCACTACTTTGGTTGATTTTGACAGCAAATGGAAGGATATGGTTGGCAAGAAAACTCCTGTTCCGACGCCAGTCAATAAGAAATATTTGAACACCGTAGGCGTGTATGAAGGCGCGGGCTACCAGATGCACGGCATCTACCGCCCGATGGTCGACTGCCTCATGAACACGTTTAAAGGTGACAAATTCTGTCCAGTTTGTGAGCGCGCCATTGAGAGGATGATAAAACATTACACAGAATGAGATTCCTCACCCCTTCGGGGTTCGGAATGACAAACAACAACCAAATATTATGGCGCGGCATGGTAGTTCTTACTGATTAGTATGCACCATCATGCCGCGCCATGTCGTTAACAAACAATCATGTCATTCCGAGCGAAGCGAGGAATCTCTATTTCTTCACGATTTTCTTCGTCACCACATTCCCGTTTTTCGTCAAAAATCGCATCATGTAAATCCCTGATGGTAAATCACTTACAGCGATTTTGTTGATATTTGTCGATACGGAAAAAACGCGTTTTCCGACGAGGTCGAACACGTCGCACGACACCACATCGCCAGCCACACACACATAGTCGACAACAGGGTTGGGGTAGACCACCACGACATCCGTGAAATTGGTCAAAATTTCATCGATACCGAACGGCGTCTCGCCGAAAACAGGATATCCGTCGTTCTCGTTGAGAGTGTCCATCACCCAACAGCTTGTCTCGTTGTTGAGCAGGTAGACAAACTCCTGCGAGCGCATGAAGTCGGCGGTCTTCGGCTCGCCATATTCATTAGATTCATCAATACAGCCTTCGAGATAGTAGCAGTTACTGATGTTTCCGCCCGATGGCTTGTTTCCCACGATAGCTCCTTTATAGCTTGCATTTGACGCATAAATATCACCCACGTTATAGCAGTTTTTGATGTCGTTCGACCTTCCAGCGATGCCGCCAACCACATCATCAGCTTCAACTCTTCCCATATTGTAAGAGTTTTCAACATGTCCGTTCATGCCGATAAGACCTCCGACACCGTTTTTTCCTTTAATATCACCGAGATTTGCGCAATATCTCACTGTAGGATTGCCCAAAGAAGCTATACCCGCAGCGGTCTGATTTGTCGATACAATATCGACATCCGACACACAGTACTCAAAATCACCGTTGCTGGTGCCTGCAAAACCACCGGCTTTTCTGCCAGTTGATATAGATCCTTCAAGATATAGGTTTTTAACCACGGCATTGCTGCCAAGTTCAATGAAAAATCCGGCATATGACGACACCCACATGGAATTATTGTTACTTATGGCATTACCGGCATCAATATAAATACCTGTTATGCTGTGGAATCCGCCATCAAACACGCCATTAAAATATTTTGCCGAACTCAATGACGGACCGGCGCCTATAGGAATCCATTGATTATCAGTACTTCCGTTAAGGTCGATATCGGTTGTAAGCAAGAAATACTTGTCTGATGTCCAACGTGCATAATCCCAATTTATGCTATAAACCAGCCATGCCAGTTGCTGAGCGTTTTCGATGAGATAAGGGTCGCTTTCGGTACCCGAACCGCTGCTGATGGCCTCACGCTTGCCATCCCAAACGCTTTGTGCTGTCAAACTCATCCCCAGGACGAGAAATAACATTATATATAATACCTTTTTCATAGCCTTAAGTTTTATTTGTTGTTCAAATTATTCAAGAAATACTCTTTGATATATGTTGCCCATTCATCCATTCCACCCGTGCTGTAAGGTACTGGTAACCAGCAAGTTATATAAGCTCTGTCGATAATCTGCACTGAACCGCTTCCAAAGGTGAATGGTCCTGATGACGCCAGTCCGCGACGGTCGCCCACTGCATTAGGTCCGCCATTATCGCCCGTAAGCTCACACCAATAGTAATTATTCTGGTTATATCCGCCGTTAGGCACCACTCCGCCTGTACCCCAGTTGTAAGGGTCGGAATCGTCGGGAAACATGAACTTACACTCAGGACCGACAGTACCTGGCCAATTAGGAACGCCAGTGCCGCCATACATCATAGGCTCACCATTCTTCCACTTAGCTTGCATGAGGTTATAATATTCAATTGCATCTGTAGGATCGCCGTTGATAGCGCTGTTATTGTCGTGATAGACAAAAGCTGTCATGCCAAGTCGTTCATTATCAATGATTCCGTCACCAAAACCAAGACCGTTGATGCTTTCGTCGACAATCTGATGACCATTCGAATCGTATTTCGGGTTATCGATACCGTCGGCATTCATCGTTGGACCACCGAGAATCATGATAACCTGTGACGGAGGGTTGGGACCGTAAGCTTCAGGTTGACCGGCACCATCGATAGGACTGCCGTTATAATCATAATAGTAGCCATTCTGGACGTTGCAGCCGTTGTAGTCGTCACGGGCATATCCTATGTCGTAGTCGGTCCAATAGCCAACATAAACATCGTGGTAGTCATTGGCTGAGCGGTTGTAGATCCACTGACGCATGAAGAGAGTGTTATTAAGAATCTCATCGTCAGGGGCGTTGAAGCCGTAGAGCATGCAGTGAATCTCTACGCCAAGGGCGCCGCCACCCGTCTCAGTGTGCTCGATGATGCCGTCTTGATCGTAGTCGTAGCTGTCGTTATAGATGCAGAACAGTGCCATATCGCCAAGGATATCGGGGTAATCGCCGTTGTGCGGGTCGTACACACCGTCGCCGTCGACATCCACGAAAGGAGCGAGGGTGGCGGCGAAACCGTCGGCGACATTGCCGTTACCAGGCCAGGTGAGGATATCCTCAGGGATGTCACCGCCCGGATTGGCGATAAGAGCTTCTATCTCAGCACGCGACACCTTCCACACATGGTGGTATTTCATCACATTGAAGATATCAGTTGAAGCGTCGGTCACACGCAACGGTCCCGACCAGAAGTCTTCACCCATCTGGTTGAAACGCACAGCTGCAAGATGGAGGCTGTCGTCGGCATCGAGACCGCCTATCCATAGTGTGTTTTGGAAGATTGTCGATTTAATGTCGTTTGAAGGCACAAAATAGCCTTGATCGGTATTTTCACCTCCTCTCATTCTGAAGAAGTTACCGGTTCCAAACAATGTGGTCTTCACATTGTTGATGTCAATCTCGGCATCAGGATGCCACTGAGCCGCTACACTGAAAGCTACACTGAGCATTACAAGTAGAAGTACAAGTTTTTGTTTCATAGTAGTTTATTTTAGTTCGTCATTTTTTATAAACATCATCTTCGGTCAAGATTCCAAGGAAGATGGCTCTTGCCACGAGTGCTGATGCTTTGTTATCACCATTGTTTATGCGGTCGGCAAGTGATTTCTGCAGATTCTGTATCGACTTGATCTGCGAGTCGTCGGCCTTGCCGTAAATCCTGTTTGCCACCTGGATGGCTGTCTCACCGCGCGCCAGACCTATCAAAAGCTCACGTTCGCGCATCGACACGTCGTAGTGCATGCACTGCTTAAGACTGTAGAAGTTCTGCTGCACATAGTCGGAGGCCGACTCCACCAGCGTTTGCAGTACCGGATGGTTGAAGTAGTAGCGCTCGCCGCGTTCCAGACACGCTATGGCACGAGTGAAGTTCTCAATCTCAAAGCCCTCCGTTGCGTTTTTGCTCACGAAAGCCTTGGCGCCGGCCACCAGCGAGTCGACGATGACCTTGTTGATATCCTTGATCTTCTGGTCACGGTTGATCTCATCTTCAGCAGGGTAGTCGAAGCGCGAGGTGATGATCACGATCTGAATCTCACCGCCATCCTGGTTGGTGTAGCCGCCCTCGAGAATCTCTCTCGTCAGAGTGATGCCGCCCGTCGGCTCGGCCTGACTCGGAAACTGCATGTCGACCAAGGCATAATCGGGCTTCTCGTTGGCAGGATTGTCGAGAAACTCAAAGAGTTCGCTCTTAGTGCCGAAGGTGCCCAGCAGACGAATCTCCTTGGTGTAGAAGGTGTCGTCCTTAGCCGCCACAGAGATCTCCTGTTTGTTGTGCGAGAACTCGTAAGCTATTGATTTTCTTATCAATGACTCATCGTCGATAACAATTATGTTTATGTAGTCGCGCATAATATGAAATGTATTTTTGTTCCTTTGTTAACTTCACTTTCGACCCAGATCTTACAACCTCTACGGGTCTCGTCGTCGTGTTTTTTGATGATGTAAGCGCAGAGCATCAAGCCGAATCCATGATGTCCCGTGCTGTTCGACTTCTCATTCTCGATAAGCTTATCCGAACGGAAGAGCTCGTCGAGACGTTCCTTCGGGATGCCGCAGCCGGTGTCTTCAACGGTGATCTGCACGAAGTTTTTATCTTTTTCGTAACGCTTGGCACTCACCCTCACATAACCCTCTGTTGTATAACGTAACGCGTTGTTAATCAAATTTCTAAGCATTATCTCGACAAGGTTTTTATCGCCAAACACCTCGCAAGGGGCATCGGTGAAGATAAGGTTGACCTTGTTAGGATTTGTGATGCCTTTCGCCACCGACTCAAACGCGTCGTTGAGCACGAAACTGGTTTTTTTAAACGGCAAACCATTCGGCGTCGAGATGTTTATCCACCGCATAGTGTTGTTCAGCGTAACTATAAGCTTCTGCAACGCGTCATGTTTTATCTCATCCGGCACATTGTCGCGCTGCAAAAACATGATGTAAGGCGACATATCGTGACGGAATATCGACAGACAGGTCTCAACGTTGGCAATACGCTCGAGGTCGAGTTCCTTTTGCTTTTTCAACAGTCGGTTGTTGCGGTGTGCATATCTGAAAAACACGTAAATGGTAGAAAATGCTGTGAAAAGCAAGATTATCGACAATATCAGATACGTCATCGTACGCTTGTTTTCCTTGTCGACCGACCGCAGCTCCATGTAGTTAAAATCGTATTTTTCCTTCTCGAAAGCCTTATACGACTCGCTCTGATACAGCGTAAACCAGTTTGTCAGCACCTCAGGATCGTCGGAAGCCTTGGTCTTGATAAGTCCGATATACACCCGCTCAGCCATCTTCGAAGTGGTGTTTTTAAACTTATAGGCAAGCGGCATATCAGGATCTTCATTCGCGTTTATAGAGTCCATAAAATCCTTCGCAAAAACCAGATACGGACGAGCCTCTTCCAACTTCCCGTCGCGGATAAAATAATCCGAAATCATTGATTTTGAAGCGATTATCTGATATGGATTTTTAGTCTCAAGGAACAGACTATCGGCGTGAAGAAGGATGTTCATCTTCAGATCACAATCGTAAACACCTATATTAATTGGATATCTCACACCGAATTTATTTGCATTGTTCTTGATTATCAACAAAATATTATCCAAATCGTTGGAAACCACATTGTAATCGCTGTTTCTGTTTATGTCGTTGAGAATTCCGGCCAGAGTCTGAAGGTTATTCGCCAAGTCGTAATTGCTAACCCTTTCATTATCATTCATCAACTCCAGACTTTTCTTCAGATATTCGACCGATTTCTTGAAATAAAACACATTTTTACCTTCTTCATTCTGATAAAAACTTGCGATATGAGCCAAAATCTGACACGACTCAGTCAAAGCGTAATAAAGAGTGTAAGCCTGTGTCTCATCGACTATAAGTTGTTGATTTACATTATCTTGCTCAATATCATTCAAAGTCTTGACCAGCTCGTTGTACTGATATTTTCCATCACGATAGAAGCAATTCAAGAACAGCTTTGTAACATAATACTGGCTGTTCGCCCAATGGCAAAGCGTGTCGTGATAGTTATGCTTGCATTCGCATTTTGCAAGCAGCTCATCAGCCTCCCACGAAGCACGCAAACGCATCATCATCTTGGCATTTATAGTATTCGCGATGGTAATCTCAACATCTTTATTCGGATAATTCTCATCCAGATTATACACATTGTTTATATCTTCATTCGCTTTAGCGAAATCGGCAAGGAGAAAATTATCGTAAGCCTTTGAATTTAAAGCTCTTGCAAGGTTATCATAGTAAAAATCAGGATGATTCTCGATAAGATTCACCGAGTCGATATAAAGGAGAACCAAGGCTGAATCGGCATATTGAAGCGACACTTTCGAATCGTACAACCGCTCCTTAAACGCTTGATTATTAAGGTGTTTGATATTTTTTTGAATATCAGAATAAACCTCTTCCCGAGCGCAAGACAGTAATAATAATGTCGAAAAAACGAGTAAAAATTTCTTCATAAAAACATTTTTACATTGCAAAGATACGACAAGAATAATATTTGTCAATTCCTAAAACCCTAAAACAGCTAGTATTTTAGGAAAAACTTTTTAGTGAAATCATTTCCGTTTACGGTAAAAAATCGAACGATGTAAACTCCTGACGCTAAGTTAGTTACACGAATTTCTTCCATATTTTTCCATACGCTTTTTTCGGTATAAACCAGTCGTCCGAAGATGTCGTAAACCTCAAAACTTTCGATTTCTTCATCCTTAAAATCGATTTCATTAACCGACTCAGGAATGATGCCTGCAGCCAAGGCAACACAAGCTAAATTAAGCTTTGTAAATATCACGGTTTGCTCCCAATTATTAACACTCAAACCAATGATATCATCAATAGAATGGATGTATGGCGACATATGTCTGACATCTTCGCTCGGCGTGATGGCTTGGTAACCGTTTCTATTAAAAGATGAAAAATCGGTGTCGCCACTTATCAGCCAATCCTGATAAATCGGGATATTTGGAGTATAAACGTGGCCTACTTGCTTATAAAACTCACCTAAAAGCGAGTCGCACTGGGTGTAAATAAGAGCGATGTGGATGTTATCGCCAGGGTTGAGGTAACCGGTCATGTCGAGATTAAAATATGCGACGATATCCACGCTGTCTTTTCGGCAATCCTTGGCATAGGCATGACTTCCGCACAGACCGAACTCCTCAGCGTTCCACGAAGCGAAAATTATCGAACGTTCAAATTCGTAATTACTTAAAATCCTGGCAGCTGAAAGTATTCCGGCAACACCACTGGCATTGTCATCGGCACCTGGCGAAACCAAAGTATCTGGATCGTAATTGCCTTCAGCTCTGACATATGAATCGTAATGCGCACCGCAAACTACAAACTCATCGGGATATTTTTTACCTATTTTTAAAGCCAAGATATTCGGAGCCGTAGTGAAAGGTTTCGGCACAGTATCCCAAAACGGAATCACCTGAAAATCATGGAAATAAACACTGTCGACATCCGTTTTTTGGTATTCCGAAGCCAGCCAATCCTTTACATTATATATATGAATGGCATCGGCGCGGCGGTTTAAGTACGACGACAAATGAGTGACATCGCTTATGATCTGAGCCTCATTGACCTGGTTCAGCATCTCGATTACCTTTTCATCTTGAGAAGTGATTTCAGGAAAAGTATGATTGTAAAGATGCGGCATCTGCGCCAGGCAAAATTGAGTGAAAATCAATATCGAAAATAAGAGTAGAATTTTTTTCATTTTTCTATTTTTTGCAAAGATATAAAAAAAACGTCATTTTGACTTAGCTCAAAATAACGACTTTGTTAGTTATGTTTTTTGTTTATAAATTAATAAAGAATTAATATAAAAAATTAGATAATAAACTCTCTGTTGATAACTCGTTAAGTGGTTATAAATCAAAATGGTAAGGTGTTGAAAAGTGTTGATTTTACTGTTAGATACAAAGAATTAACTATTTAAAACTTTCTAATTTTTAGACTTTTTAACACCCTAAAAATTTTATCATTTTTTATCAAAATTTTATTAACATTTTTCTTAAAATTAATGTTGATAAAATTAATAAATCTGATTATCAACGAGATATAAAATCGGTTAAAATTTTACATTTTTATAACTGATTAAAAATTAACGAAAAAGACATTTTGCGTAAAACAATTTTTTTTATTTTTGTAAAAATTTTTCAACAATTTGTGATATGAATCAAATAATTCCTATAGCGTCAGATCACGGCGGATTTGCCATGAAACAGTATCTTATTGATAAACTGAAAGATAGCGGTTATGAGGTAAAAGATTATGGTTGTTATTCGGCCGAAAGTGTCGATTACCCCGATATGATTCATCCTCTGGCTCAGGATATCCAGGATGGAAAATACCCGCTTGGCATCATCCTTTGCGGCAGTGGCAACGGTGCCCAGATGACCGCCAACCATCATCCGCATGTGCGTGCTGCTCTTTGCTGGAATGTTGAGCTCGGCAAGCTGGCCCGTCAGCATAACGATGCAAATATCTTGGCGCTCCCGGGACGTTTCATCACCAACGAGATGGCATGGGATATCGTGAAGGTGTATCTCACCACGGATTTCGAAGGTGGCCGGCATTTAAACCGCGTTAAAAAGATTGATATATAATGACAGAAAAGGGTACCATTTTTAGTCAGAACGTAAAGCAGATAGCTTTCGATGGCGAGCATCGTAAGAGGATGACGGCTCGCTACGAGGCTTTTATGCTTATGGCTAAGGATTGTGCCAAATATTATTCGAACATAAGTCTTGAGAAAAGTCGCGCTTTTAATATAAGGAATAAGGCTTTTAAGTATTACGACAAATACCTAGTCGACTTTGAGACCAATGTTATCAACAATGGCGGAATAGTTCGCTGGGCTTGCGATGCTGAAGAGGCTAAATATATGATTTACAATATTTTAAATGATGAAAAATCGAAAAATATTGTAAAAACGAAGAGTATTTTGGCTGAAGAAATAGGTTTGATGCCGTTTTTGGAGATGAAAAAAGTCGACGTCACCGAGACCGACACCGGCGATTTCATCTGTTATCAATATAATGAGCGGCCATCGGATCCGAATCATTCGGCAGCTGATAAGACCAAGGAAGATGTAGCCGAGATTTATTCCGAAAAGTTCGGCACCAGCGACAAGCTAAGTGCCAAGCAGCTCATGACAGTCACGCGAAAGGTGTTGAATGATAAATATTCAGCTGCCGACACTGCCATTACCGGAGCCGATTTCATTGTGGCTGAGACTGGCGATATCATCATCTCTGAAGATGAGGGTAATATGCTAAAATCGACGGCAAACACTAAAGTTCACATTGTTTTAGTCGGTATCGATAAGCTTATTCCGAATCTCGACGATATCAATGTTTTATTACCACTTTCGTCGCTGTACGAGCCGACAAACATCCGTGCGAAGTCGTATTATACCATATTAAATAAGCCTGCGAAAAACCAGAAGCTGTATGTTGTTTTGGTCGACAACAACCGCTCGACGATGTTCTCTAAAGACCCTCAGCGCATCATCATGACATGCATCGAATGTGGCGGCTGTCATAGAGTTTGTCCGGTTTTCAACACCATCGGCGGACACGTCTACGACAACGCTTTTCCGGGACCTGTTGGCATGATTCAGAAGATTGCCGACGGTTATGAGGAGGCGGCGCATCTGGCCACAGCGTGCAGCTCATGCCGTCAGTGCGAGGAATACTGTCCGATGAACATCAAGATCAGCGACCTGATTTTGCGTAATAGAATCGAGATAGCGCGCGAAGATGCCAATCTTTTGGGTGAGAAACGAGTTATCAACTTCATCATGAAACGTGTCGATAACCGCAAAGATATGGATAAGACCAAGGACTTCCTCAACCGCCTCGAGATGAAGCAGCTGATCAAAAAGACCTGGGGTGTTCATAAGGAGATTCCGACGTTTGCTGAAAAATCTTTTTCGGAATTGTATACAACTCTCACTACAGAATAATCGTAATAAAAAATTGTAGGGGCAAAAAATGTTTTGCCCCTACGTTATTTTTACCGAAAATTATCACAAAATGTGATTATTTTTTAACGATTTTCTTCGTTATCGTATCACCGTTTTTCGTGAAAAACCGCATCATGTAAATTCCTGATTCTAAATCAGTTACAAGGATTTCGTTGATATTCTTCCATACGGTTTTTTCGCTGTAAACGAGGCGTCCCATCATGTCGTATACCTCATAACGGACAACTTCCTCATTCAAATCATCAATTTCCGGAACATCCAAAACACTATGCACTGTAATGGTCTCTGAAGCTGACCAACAACCGTCGCTATAAACCGCCATCACATAATAATCAACATCGACATTCTCTGTAATTTCATCAATAAACTCATACACGGTGGTTTCTGCAACCATGTCATTGTCGCGATAAACGTCGAAACGAACTAATGTTCCTGTTGAACCCTCTGAAGGCTCAGTCCAGCTTAATCTGAGTGTTGAATAATCATCAGCTACGTAAGGATATTCCACAGCAAAATCATTAACTGGATTGCAATAAACTTGCGAACCAACAGGATTTGCAATCTCTGACAAGCAGCCGATATTCATTTGGCAGTAACGCTGCGACATTGCGAAACTGTTAACGCTATTTCCAATCAAATCATCTGATGTGTGAATGTATGGGCTGTAATGATCAACATCCTCGAAAGGATAAATTCCCATATAGCCGTGCTGGTTGAATGATGTATGGTCGCTGTCGCCTCCTAATAAAAGGACGTGACGCACTTGCATTTCAGGGAAATAAGTGTCTGCCACATTCATATAATAATCACCAATCTGAGCCACTGAATTAGGATAGATACAGTCGATATGAATTGTATCACCATAGAGATATCCATTCATGTCGTTGTTGAAATATCCGATGATGTCCATACCCTGCTGCTGGCAACGTGACGCATAAGCCTCGCTGCCGTAAAGTCCCATCTCTTCGCAACCATATGCGCAGTAAATAATTGAATATTCAAACTCATACTGTGTCATAATTCTGGCGCTTTCAAGCACGCTTGCCACACCTGTTGCGTTGTCGTCGGCACCTGGGCAGTTTCCGCTATATGAAAATGAGTCGAAATGGCTTCCACAGACGACGTAAGTGTTTGGATAAACAGTACCGCGCTGGATACCGATTACGTTAGGTGCCGCCTGACCGCTTCCATACCATGTGTTGGCATAGAAAGGCTGCTGTTCAACCTCAAGTCCGAGAGCTGCCATGCGCCCGGCAATCCAATCGGAAGCTGCAAAAGCGTTGGTCGAGTTCCACATACGGTTCTGATAATCCTGCAAATGCTGCACCGTAGCCTGAAGTGAATCCATGTTCACCTGATTCATCATCTCACGGATGGTGGCATTTTCGACAGTAACGACTGGGAAATCGCGATGAGCGACCGGCAACTTTGCTTCTTTGTTGAAAACTGCTATCATACCGTCGTTTTTAAATGGCGCAACAGTGTTATCAACAATCACGATATCATCGTTTTTAAACAGGATATTAACATCGTTTTTATCGGAAAGATAATTTTCCTGATTTTCTTTCCCGCAATAAACAATGTAATAAGCATCAGAATTTTTAAAAGCATGATTATCAAGAACTTTCATACTGTTTTCAACAACATTGGCAGTTGCCAAAATGAAGTTGTCGTTGTAATAATGAATCGTCAGATTGTCATCATTAAAGAGTTGTTCCAAGTTGTCGTTGTTGATCATCACAAAGCTTTGAGCGAAGCCGAATAAAGATACCAACAACAGTGTTAATAATGTAAATGTCTTTTTCATGGTATTGTGTTTTTAATGGTTATTTATATAAACAGTGTCCGTATTTGAATGAGAGTACCCAGCCGAGCTTATTGGCGTCGTCGTAGGTGTTGGTCTCGGTGTTATACTTTGTCGGAGCGTCTTTAGCATTCTCACCACTGTTGTCGACATACTCCCAATAGTGGTTTTCGACTGTTGTCTTTAAGTTGGTGTTGAAAACATCGATAGAGAAGGTATAGCTCGAGCGTCCTCTTTCGAAGCCGAGGCCGAACGCAAGGTAATAACCCTGCATCCTCATCGCCGACGACTTGATTGTCACGAAATTGGTATAGTCGAGGGTTTCGATGAACTCGTCGGAGGTGCTGTTGTAGTAGTAGATTGTCTTGTCGAACACTCCTTTTTTAATGAAATATGAGTCATCGGCAAGTTTATTACCGAACAGATTAATAGCATAACCGGCTCTGAAGTCGAAGAAAAACGTCGTTTTCCTGTTTCCAAGATAAATTCTAGGGTTGATGTAAAAAGGCATCGATACTCCACCGTTGTTACCATAAAAACCGGTACCTGCACCGATATAAACCCAGTGAGTCAACAGCATTCCGTAGTTGGCCAGGAAAGTGTAGCTGATACCCGAATCGCCTTCATTTTTCAGAAAAACGTTTTGGTTATACATAGTATTACCAAAAGTTGATTTCGCAAAGGTATTGATTCCGCAGATGTTTTCAAACGTTCCTACGCTGTAGATGCCAAGACCGACTTCCGGACGGAACACCGGGCCTTTTTCTCGTAACGACCGGCTCTGCGCTGATGCAAAAAACGTTGCTAAAATCAGGACAATGAGAATAAGATGCTTTTTCATAATTATATTTTTTGCAAAGATAAATAATTATGACGTTACTGCAATCATTTTTTTCCATTTGAAGTATCCGAACACTGCGATTATCACGTAAAGCGCGTAAAGACTGGCTTTGAACGGGATGTCTTTGAAGAAATATAGTCCGCAGGTTACCACGTCGACAGCAATCCAGATGAACCACTGCTCGAGATATTTATGCGCCAAAGCCCATATTCCGATGATACTCAATGCTGTGGTGAAGCTGTCGGCAATCGGGACGTTGCTGTTGGTAAAGTTGGTGAGTATCAAATAGATAACAAACCATACCACGGCAATAATTCCTAACCACGGCAATATCATCTTTTTAGGAAAATGACGAATTTGTAGGGGCGAATCATTATTTGCCCTTTTCGAAACATGCACCCATTTCCAATAGCCATAAACCGTCATTGCGAGGTAATAGAATTCCATTCCGCAGTCGGCATAGAGGCCTTTTTGGTAATAAAGCACGATGCCGAGCGCCTGCATCAGGAAGCCTACGAGCCACATCCACACGCTAGCCCGATATTCCAGTAAAATGTAGGCAAGTCCGAGTATTGTGGTGACAATGTCGAGCCAGTGTTTAGCGATGAATTCCATTAGAATTTCAGTGTTAAGTTTGCCATCACGTTGAAGCCGGCCATCGGGATGAAGCCGATCTGGTAGTAGCGGTTGTCGTTAGGGTGACCGCCGCTTTCGTAGATTGCCGAATAGACCCAGCCGCTGGCAGCGTAGCGTTTGTTGAAGATATTGTTGAAATGAACCTTGAAAGTGGTTTCTTTCACATATTTCTGAGGCTTGTAAGTGTAGCCGAGGCTCACGTTTGATGTCGAATAACCAGGCAGTGAGCGATCCTTGTTCTCGGTGTTGTCGAGATACATCCTTGAGACGTAGTTGGTATGCCAAGTGGCTTCAAAACCTTTATGATGGAAAGTGACGAAACCGTTAAGAATTGCTGAAGGTGAGAATGCCAACGTGGAATTGTCGTAGTGGATTGTTGTTGTGCCGTTATCCCAGTCTTCAACCACCTCGTCGAAATCCTTTATTTTATTTTGGCTGAGCGCTGCATTTGCCTCGATGGTGAGCCATTTTGTAGCGTTGACACCTGCCTGAAGCTCGATACCGAATCTATAGGAATCCTTGATGTTTGTGGTCAAAGCTTCGCCAATGTCGCTGACTGCGCCTGTCTGCACAAACTGGTTGTTGTAATCCATATAATAAAGGTTAGCGCCAGCCTGCCATATGTTGCCGTTGTAGTTATAACCTAATTCATAATCAATGAGTTGCTCTGGTTTCGGGAAAGGATATGAGCCGTTGTCGGTGAAGTTGTTACGTTCAGGCTCGCGGTGGCTCATAGCTACTGATGCATAGGCGTGATGGGCGTTTCTGTCGTACGAGATACCGCCTTTGGGGTTGAAAAAGTTGTACGTCTCGTGGATGTCGAGCTTCTGGTTATACAGTCCGCTGCCTTCGTCGTAGAATTTATCGTTGATGCCGTTGGTTTTATAGTCGACGTAACGATATTGGGCATCGCCGAAGACGCTCCAGTTGTTGCAGAAGCTATATGATGCTTTGATAAAGGCGTTTCCGTCGGTTTTGAAGGCGTCGGAATCGTAGTATTTATAGGCACCGTCGGCAAGATAATAGTTAGAGACGTTGGCATTTGCGATGTAAGTCACGTAGCCGAAGTGGTTTCCGGTGAAATACTGGAAAGCTGCGCCGCCGATGATGTTCCATCTGTCGTCTTTATAATTGGTATACCATATTGCGCCGTAGGTATCCTGGCGGAGGCCTTTTTTACGCACGAAGTCGGTCTTTTTCACCTGACTGCCGTCGGGGTTGTAATATTCCATGCCGAACTTCGAGAGTTTGTTGTTGTAGCGGAACTCCTCGTAGAAGCCGTAGCCGTAGGTGTAATGCAGCGTTGCCGTCGTTGCCCAGTGGTCGTTGATCTCCCATGCGAGTGAGAGGATGTTGTGATCCTGCCAGAAGTTGTCGGTGGTCTTGTCCCAGTAACTTCCGTCGCTGAGTTTATAGCGTTCGGTGACGTAGTTGCCGTTTTCGTCTTTCACGAAGTTGCCGTCGGCGTCGGTGACCAGATATTCGTAGAGCGAGTTAAACTGTCCGAGACCGACCTTGTACATATCGGCGTAAGTCTTTATGCCAGTGTGAGTTCCGTAGGTGCCGTCCATCAAGCTCATGTTGTTGTCGCCGGCGGTGACACCGTTCCATGCCTGGCCGGTGTTTTCGAAGTTACCGATGTTTTTGTAACGGACAATGAAGTTTTTTCCCATCCAGGTGGCACCGCCGTAATAACTTCCGCTGCGTCCTGAGGTGCCATGGATGAAGCCGTCGGTGTTGGTCTCATGGTAGGCGCCGTCGATGATGAGGTGGTTCCAGAGCAGTCCGGTTGATGCCTTCGCTCCGAAGTTAAGGGTGTTGAAACTGCCGTAAGAGCCAGTGATTTCGGCACTTGGCACTGTCGACGGTGATGCCGACATCAATGTGACAGTACCTCCGAAGGCGCCGTCGCCATTGGTCGATGAGCCGACTCCGCGCTGTATCTGTACGCCACCGAGCAGAGATCCGTAGCTGTTCATGTTGGCCCAGAACACGCACTGGTCTTCGGGTGAGTTGAGCGGCACTCCGTCGAGCGTCACGTTGATGCGTGAGTCGCCGGCGCCACGGATTCGCATGTAGCTGGTTCCCGTTCCTACGCCGTTCTCACTCCATGAAATGATACCCGGAGTCTTGGAGAAGAGGAATGGGAGCTCTTTACCCGTGTTTGAGAACTCCGCTAGTTCTGATTTGTTGATGTCTGTGACAGCGAAAGGAGCTTTTTTCTCGACTTTCACACCGCTGACGACCACCTCTTGAAGCATCTCGTAGTTGGTGGTGTCGAAAACGATTTCATTTTGCGCATTCACATTTGCTGCAAATAATAGCGCAGCGATACAAAGAAAAATTCTTTTCATTTTTTTTGAACTTTTTGTTAATAAATGTGAAGGGGAAAATCAGTAATATCCATCCCTACGCCGGCATTACCCGGATCAGGTTTTTAGGGTATCATCTCAGCCCTCTAAGGAGCACCCCTTGATTTCGGCTGCAAAAATACAACTTTTTTATTATCTTTGCAGAAATAAATTTTGAAAAAATGAAAAAACATCTCGTCATAATTCTCGCGCTGCTGTTTGCGTTCTCGTCGTGTGACTCTGATTTGCGTCGCGCAAAACGCTATTACCAGCAGGCAAAGGAGGTTGCAGCTTCCGACCCCGACAGTGCGCTCATACTCATCGACAGCGTGCTCAACATCATGGTGTTTCTCGACGACGACATCCGAATGAACATGTCGCTGATGCAGGCCGAGGCACTTTTCACACATCCCGACGGCGAGCGACGGGAACTCTCCCAACGCATAAAAGCAAAGAAAATCTACACCATGCCCGAACTGGAACTCTCAGCCGAATATTTTGCCGAAAAAGGCGACTACCTGAAAGCCTCCTACGGCGCACTTTATAGCGGATATGTACTACATGAACTTCGCGACGACGCTGCAATGGTCTGTTTCAAAGACGCCGCAAAATATGCTGAGATTACTGGTGATTCTCTAACTTATGCACGTGCGAATTATAATGTGTCAAGGTTACTTTATGAAAAATATTTTGAAGATCAAGCTATTGACATATTGTCTAAAACAGAAAAAGCTTTTGGTAACAACTATGCCGAACGTGCTTTGGCTTTGAATTTAATGGCGGGTTCAAATATTGTATTGGGCAGATTTGATAACGCTGAAAAATGTCTTAAGCAAAGTATCGTTTATGCGACAACGAGTAATTCTACCAAAGCATACAGAAAAAGCATGAACAACTATTCCATCTTGCATCGCGAAAAAGGCGAAATTGAAAAAGCTATCGAATGTTTAAGATGTATTGACGACGAAACAGATACCACAAAAATTATAATGCATTATTTAAATATGGGCATCACATTTGTTAGAGGACAGCAATATGATTCAGCAGCATATTATTTAAAGCAAGTAAATGACATCTTGCCTTTAGCAAAGTTTCGGAAAGACATTGTCGCTTCAGCGTATGGTGCATTATCAGTTTTTGAAGAAATAAGAAATGATTATGCGTCTGCTTTACTTTATAGAAAAATGCATGAAAACATTCAGTGTGACATTCAGGAGGATTTAAGAAAAGATAATATATACCACATAAATCAGAAATATGATTACGAAACTTTGCAAAACACCATGAACCGCCGGATAATTTCCAATTATCGCATTGAAATGATGATGGCGATAGTGATAATATTTGTTTTAGCGATATCTATTGTCCTGTATTATAGTATTGTTCAGAAAAACAAAAAAGAAGCGGAGATGAAAGCCACGCTTTTGAGGGTTATGAAAGATAACGAGAATCTCATCCAAAATAAATCTGATAACCTTGTGGAGAAATTGAGGTCGATGCAGCGTCTTGAGATTTTGGCAAAAGACCAGAAAGACAAATATTTGCTTGCCAATCTTGAGAAAGAGATGTTTGGCGACAAAAACCACTGGGAAGTGATGACCGATTTGTTCAACACAATATATCCAGGTCTTTATGATTCACTAAAAGAGAAATATCCTGATATGAGCGAGCTTGAACGCAGAGTTTATTTGCTCAACGCTTTCAAGCTGTCGCGCATCGACGAGGCTTTGCTTCTCGACGTGAGTACTAGCGTGCTAGACAAAGCCCGTGGCAAAGTGAAAAAGATTATCGAACAAGAAAAATAATTGTATTTCCCCAAAAAAAGTTTGGATAGCTAAAATCATATCTCATTAAAAATCAGTCGCTTGGAAATTTCTGAGCGGCTGATTTTTTGGATGGCTATTTGTATGGGGTAATGTTGCAGTACTTTTATTCCAATCAAAAGTATCACAACATGAAAAAACTTCTAACATTAATTTTAGCAGGCTTCTTGAGCGCAGGTGCCATTGAAGCTGTAGCAATAGGCCACCAAGACATTCCAAAACAAATAGAAACCCCCGATGATCCGCCCATGTCACATAAAATTGATTTGCATGGTTTGTTGGATTATGGTGTTGGTCCGAATTCTGTCGAAGCATATTATGGCAATAATTGTGTCATCGTGTATTTTCATCAGAACTTTGGATATGTCAACATTACATTAATGAGTGAAACAGGCAGCGTGGTTTACAACAACACTGTCAATACAGCAGTACAGCAAACGTTTTACATCCCTCTTTCCGGCACGTCGAGCGGCAATTACACCTTAATATTAGACAACGCTAACGGCTATGCCGAAGGGGAGTTTGCAAGATAAATGAGTTCTAAATTATGAATAAAATGAAAAGAATAACTTTATTAGTGGTTTTGTGCATATATGCATTTGTATTGAATGCACAGACTTTCAATCGTCACACCAGTTTAAATCTACAAGTTACAGAAAACGCAACAATTTATCCTTTTGACGGCAACATTGTTACAGGAATAGGTGTATCAGGCAGCGTGTATTTTACATCTGAACTAGGTTTTTTCAGATTTGTTGTAAGTGACGCTTACGATGATGAATATCTAGTTTATGAATCATATCGATTATTTGAGCAGGATTCTACCTTCAGTTTTTCCCAAAAATGTGAAGAAAGCTGCTTCTATTTCGGATACGTACCTACGGAATTCAAAATATATGTCAAAGATGCTATCGTGACTCTTAATTCTGTTGACATGAGCAGCACTGTATATCCAGATGCTGAAAACCGAAGGATATTTGCCGCAAGAGAAGCTGATAATCTAAAACTATCTGCTGTCCAAGATTACATTTCAGAAAACGGTTTGATTTGGGTTGCCAATCACACAAATATGTCAGATTTAACATATTCCGAAAAGGTAATAATGTTTGGTGAAGGTTACAGAACCTACGGATTTGAATATTATTCCAGCGGAATATTTTCATTATTTGGTCCAGACCGTTACGGTTCACAGAAAACGGGGCCATACGTCGCCAACTTTGACTGGAGAAACAGACATGGCGCAAACAATCCAAATAGTCCTTATTTCGATGGCGATTTTGAAGATAGCACAGGATGGCTTTCACCACTTACATGTCAAAGTGGGTGCTGGAAAGATGGGGAGTTAACATGCTCAACCAAACAAGAATGTATTGATATTGGAGGAGAGTACCGTTCTACAGGCACTTGCTGTATATTCAGTGCTACAGCTGCTGTTGAAGCAATGGCAAATCTTTATTACAATCAGCATTTGGATCTTGACCTTTCCGAACAATATATCAGCTGCATGAAAAATTCGTTAATGCAAAGAGGAGACATATATGAAGCAATGAATTATTATAAGCAAGAGGGAGTACCCTACGAATCTGAATGGCCATTTATAGCCTCATTAGACAGTTGTAATGTATATCCTGAACCAACAGCAAGAGTTAGAATCAATGACTATATTAATAATGCCGCTTATAATCTTGATAATCTAAGAGAAGTACTGATCACACGCGGACCTGCTGCTGTTGGATATGATGGTCATGCCATGTTGCTTGTCGGATGGGGAACAATTGATGAAACAACATACAATGTGTGCGGATATGATCCAAATAATCAACATGCATCTAATTTATATGGACATACATATTTAATTTACAAGGATTCATATGGTCGAACATCTTATCCTGAGCATGGAAGAATTAATGGATATAAATATTTATTAGATGTTGATATTTTCGGATCTTTAAGTTCTGATATAGTTCAGATTTCATGTCCAATTCAAGTGCCGGGCATGACAGAAGAGGATGTTCAATGCAATGATATGGATGGTGACGGGTATTATTATTGGGGCATAGGTCCAAAACCAGCACATTGTCCACCATGTCCAGATGAGCCGGATGGTGATGATTCAGATCCCACCTTAGGTCCCCTAAATAATTACGGACAATGTACTGTTATAGACGCATGCAACTTTAGCTTTGAAGACGGATGGGATGGTTGGGTAAAAGGTAAATTTGCAGAAATAGATGGTGGTGATTGGTGGAGACATAAAGGACCAACCCCCGATTCTCTTTTAACAGGCCCTGCATCAGCACAAGACGGAGAGTATTACATATATGTAGATGGTTCGGCAAATGCAATTTGGGATGTACCTGCAATTATTGTCTCCCCGCCTATTGATTTTAGCAGTTTTGGCGATTGTGGTTATTGTGTCGATTTCTACTACCACATGAAATCTCCATATAATAATGCCGAATTACGTACTTTCAAAAAGACAAATGGGGGAGTTTTAATGGTAGATAGATTAGTGAATGACGGAAATACTGGTGCTGAATGGCAACATTGCATAATGTATTTTAACTCGGATGTCGAGCAGATTGGTTTTGGTGTAATTCCCCATTTTGACTACCGTTTCCCCGATGTCGCCATTGATAACATAACGATTAGACCGTTAGTACACGACGATAATCCTACAATAATAACTAGCGACGTTGTATGGGATAGAGATAATTTGGGTTCAAATAAATTAATTGAAAATGACATAATTATTGAAAATGGGGCAAAGCTTACCATTACAAAAGGTAATAGCTCTGGTATCACATTAAAGATGCTTCCAGAATCAAAAATCATCGTTAAACCAGGTGGCAAACTGATTCTGGACGGCTGTACATTGGATTGTTATTGCAACAACATGTGGCAAGGAATACAAGTATGGGGTGACAATACACAAGACCAGTTTTCACACAATGGGCACTATTATCAAGGCTATTTGGAAATGAAAAACAATGCCACAATTAAAAATGCTATATGTGCTGTCGATTTACGAGATCCAAATCATTGGAATTCTACCGGTGGCATTATTCATGCCAGTAACTGTACTTTCGAAAACAATGCCAAAGCCATTCACGCAATGAATTACAATCAAACTGCACCAAATGGAAATATCATAAATTATAGCGCTATTTTCACAAAATGCAGGTTTACAATTAACAAATCATACAGTGGCGCGGCAACATTCTACAAACACGTGGATTTGGCAAATGTGACAGGTGTAAGATTCCATGGATGCGACTTCTCAATTGAAGTGGATGATGGTGGTGGCGGCGGCGGACCTGTTCGTATCGATAACGTAAGCTACTGGACCGAAGGTATCGCTGCTTATAACGCAGGCTTCACTGTTGACGGCATTTACAGTTATTATCATAACGGAACGACTCAGGTTGATAAAAAGTCCACATTCTCAGGATTCCATGCTGGTGTCTATTCCGTAAGAGATGGCGCTGGAGGCCCCAAAACATTCACTGTCAAAGACTGTGAGTTCAGCAACAATGATTTTGGCATATTCGCCATTGAACCAGATTTTGCGACGGTATTGAACTCAACTTTCACCGTGGGACACGACGACAGCAGGACATGTAACGCCGGAATCTTCTTTAATAGCACAAGAAGGTTCCTCATCGAAGAAAACATCTTCACAAAAGGCGACAACGCCGTTGAAGGAAACAACTACGGAGTAATTATTAAAAATTCTGAAAATATTAACGAACTATACCGTAACACTTTCGAAGGATTGTATTGCGGAAATATCGCTATAGGAATGAATAGGATAAGTGTTGACCCCAACTCTTCTGGTCTCACTTACAGCTGCAATGATAATGATGGTAATGAAATAGATTTCTATGTTGAAAAATTGTATTCGCAAGACAACGAAGGCATTCAAAGATCCCAAGGAAGTATGGAAATTCCTGCAGGTAACACGTTCAGCGAAAATGCCAATTACCATTTCTATAATGAAGGACTTCTTGTAGATTACTACTATAATCCGTTTATAGAAGGTGCCACGCCTGATCCGGATAAAATAAATGATAGGGTCAGTCCGCATAACACATTAGGTTCGAATAACTGCCCTTCTAATTACGGCGGTGGCAATAATCCTGTAACCCCTGTATTACCTCCGGAGAGACGCCAGCTAGCAGAGCAACAATTCAACGAATCACTGAATATCTACAACAGCCTGAAAGCTGTTTACGACAGCCGTATGGATGGTGGAAGTACAACAAACACTGTGTCGGAAGTTGAAGCCGCACAACCGGCAGATATGTGGAATTTGCGCTCAATGCTGTTAAATACATCGCCTTACCTTTCGGATGATGTGCTTTACGCTACCGCTGACCGTGACGATGTGCTTCCTGTGTCGGTACTCTTTGAAATACTCCTGTCAAACCCCGATGAGCTCAAAAACGACGAACTTATCGATTATATGGCTAACAAAAACACTCCTTTGCCCGACTATATGATTGATATCCTGCATGAGGTAGCAAGCGGTACTTCTGCAAGAACGGTGCTTCTGTCAAACATGGCACGTTACAACCACGAAGCCCAGAAAGCTGCAGGCGACATCATCCGCAGCATAATGAACGACAGCATAATCGATAGAAACGACCTTGTGACATGGCTCGGCAACCTCCAAAATATCGGAGCTGACAGAGACATTATATCGATTTACATGGCAGAAGGCAATTTTGACGATGCATTCACTTTCGCCAATATGCTTCCAACTCTGTATAACCTCGAAGGTGATGATCTTGTTGACCATAACGATTATATGCAGCTTATAACTTTATATAGAACACTGGCACAAGATGGCAGAACAACAATGCAGCTAAACGCAACGGAGAAAAACCTTGTTGAAGACATAGCACATAACGGCAATGGCACATCACAGGCAATGGCAAAATCATTGCTCACTATTTATGGTGAATTTGACGAGGAATGTCCGCAAACATCAATATCCTCCAACGGCAGAGGTGTTGGCAAGACGACTTATACCGAAGACGATATTAGTAGAGCCATGGGATTATCTTTGAAAGCTAACCCCAACCCCGCCAACACATGGGTGGCGGTTGACTACACCCTCCCCGAAGGCTTCAACAATGCCGTCATCACTCTCACCGACAGCATGGGCTTGGAGGTTTACACACAAAATGTGCATGGCGAGCGTGGACAGAATATAATAGATTTGCAGAAACTGCCTGTAGGTGTGTATATTCTGACAATAAAGTGCGAGGAACACCGTTTAACTGAAAAAGTAGTTGTAACAAGATAATATATCGATAATTGGTCTCCAGATGTCATGTCTGGAGACCATTGCCAATACTAAAACAATGTGACATGAAAAGATATGTATTTCTAATACTATTGTTGTTTATTCAAATAATCTCTTTCTGTCAGTACAGAATTGATTGGCAAAACTGCTATGGGACAATTCATCAAGATTATGTAGGGGGTATTGTTGAAACTGATGATGGATTTATATTGGAAGGGGATATTATCAATACCGCTTATACTTGGTCAACTGGTATCTTGCTTAAAATAAACAATGAAGGCGACACAATTTGGCAGACAACTTATGATAAAATACTTAACCTTTGTCAACTGCATAATAATTATGTAATAATGTATCCAGACACCTTATTATATCCTGGTACTTACTTCGGCAACATCGGACTTAGAAGAATTGATGCAGATAGAAACATCATATGGGAAAAAGCTTACGGAAACGAATTCGGAATGACAAGTGGAGCTTTTATGGGGTGTGCGACCTCTGATGGGGGATATGTAGGATGCAGTTCATACTGTTATGCAGGAGGCGATATATCTCACTGTTGGGGAGGCTCTGCCGATGTTTGGGTGATTAAAGTTGACGGCAACGGCAACATGGTATGGGAGACAAGCGTTGGGACATCAGGCTGCGAATTTGTCAATAGTATTCAACAAACAGACGACGGAGGCTTCTTGATGGCAATCACAAATATTGTCCCTGGCACTGGCAATATGATGTGCGAGGAGCACCAGAAGGTTAACGGCATCCCATATCTTGTAAAACTCGACCCTAACGGCAATGTGGAATGGAGCTTCTGCTATGGAAGCGACCACTACTATACTCACATTAAGGGTGTCATAGTATTGGAGGATGGATATCTTTTATATGGTGAAACAACTGCTGACGATGGCGACTTTGAAGGTGCGGGATACCATCTTGGATACTTATATGGTATGCCAACCCACCAAAGGCTAAGCGATATTTATTTGATGAAGACAGATTTTGACTTAAATATCATTTGGTGCAGATGCTACGGAGGAAGAGGAAGTGACTTCCCCACCAAAGTGTTCCAAAACGACGATGGTGGCTTTACAGTGTTCGCAGCCACACATTCAATTGATGGCGACGTGCAAAGCTCTTATTTGATGCAACACGACCCGCATTACTACATCGGCTTGAGCAATAATGTAAGCTGGATATTCCGTGTTGACCATAACGGCGAGCTGCTATGGGAAAGAATAGCAGGCTGCAACAATGGCGCTGCACAAACTTACCCACGCGATGTGATAAAGCATAACGACAAGGAATACACCGTCGCATCGCAAATGACACATTATGAACCCGGCTGGGAAACTTACGACATCAACTGCCCTTACAACGCGAATATGCCTGGCTCTGGCATAAATTTCTGGGTTTATCATATCACCGACATCTTCGACTATGACAATGTCGGGGAAGTTGAGGATAACGAAAATGTGGTTGGCTTGGAGATTCATCCTAACCCCGCAAACACATGGGTGGCAGTCGACTACACTCTCCCCAAAGGCTTCAACAATGCCGTCATCACTCTCACCGACAGCATGGGCTTGGTGGTTTACACACAAAATGTGCATGGCGAGCGCGGACAGAATGTAATCAACTTGCAGAAACTGCCAGTCGGTGTATATATTCTGACAATAAAATGCGAAGAACACAACTTAACTAATAAACTGGTTGTGACACGTTGACAAAGTATTTGCAAATTGAAAAAATTAATTAAACTTACAGCTATGAAAAAACTAAATCTTTATACCATATTTGCGCTACTGCTTATGACAAGAAGTGTAGCGGTGTATGCTCAAGAATATGTGCCTATCATTCAAGAAGGCAATGTATGGAATACGCTCGATGTTGTGGTGGATATGTATAATATTTATTACAATAATGTCAATTGGTTTTCGGGCGACACCATCATCAATGATGTGCGATATACCAAACTCATTGGAACCACCGACGGGGACGCTCCACATCTGTTTTCACTGCTCAGGGAGGACGACGGCAAAGTGTGGGAACGATTGAATAATCAAATGGAAATATTACTATATGACTTCACTGCCAATGTAGGTGACACTATATGGTGTGGGCCTTGGGCTGGTGAATACCATTATAATATTGTTGATTCCATTAGCATAGAGCATATTGGTGGTATTAACAGGAAGAAGTTCTGGTTCGGATTGGAATATGGTTGGTTTGGCACTGCCGCTGCCGAGATATGGATTGAAGGAATTGGCAGCGATTTGGGGTTGCTCTATAGTGGTAGCGCAAGTATTTGTGGAGCATACTATAGGACATTATGTTTCCATCACAACAGCGAGCTTGTTTGGCAAAATCCGAATTATGACGATTGCATTTTTGCTGCAATTGGGGAAAGCATTGGAGCTAAAATGGTTTTATACCCAAATCCGACAAGAGGCACGATAAAAATGGAAGCTGAAAACATCCGAAATGTCGCTATTTACAATGATCTCGGTGAGATAATATTTGAAACAGAGACATCAGACAATACTTTTGAATACGATTTCAGCGATAAAAAATCAGGTCTATATATAATAAAGGTGCGAATGTCCGACGGTTCGGAGTTTACAGAACGTATTGTTAAAGATTGAATGACGTCTATTGCTTCCACGACATTTCCTTCGAGGATAGGCGGCATTATGTTGATTCGATAATGGCCAATGATTAAAATGTGAGATTTTGGTACAATTTAGCGTAAAAAGCAGTATCTTTGCAGAAATAAATTTTGAAAAAATGAAAAAACTGCGCGCAGTATTCGTGGTTTGAGACCGAAAAACTCGAGATTCCTTCGGAGAGGCCTGCAATAAGAAAAATGAAGTAGTAAACAATACTGAGAATACAAAGATCGTTACCATTTCACCCAACAATGATATGGACGGATATCTGCTTGACTTAAGAAAACGCATGAAAACAGCGACAAAAGATGGAGAAACAATGCCTTTCGCCTAGCGATCTGAACTGGTATCTTGATAATATTCTTTATTTTCTGCATGATCATGAGTCTTATTATAATAAATACATAGTTGAGTTTGAACTTAGATCAGGATATATTCTGGGTTTTAAAACTTCCGTACCAGATCTTTGGATAATGGATATATATTTGGGAGATATAAATTGCACACATCAGCCAATGGATGATTAAATCGTAATATTATGAAAAACGTTAAAACAAAACTGTTATTATACTTACTGCTTGGGATTACAATAAGTATTGAAGCACAAAATGCTTTTGAACAAACAATAACATTTGAGGACGGAGTCGTACGTGAGTGTAATGTTGTTGTTGAAACCAATGATAATGGTTTTGTAGTCAGTTGCATATCAATGAAAGAATATGGTGATAACGATGCCCTTATCGCCATATCGCCGGTAGGTGAAATAACAGCTACTCTCATACACCGGATTGATGGTAAAAACCTTAAATATTGCGGTCTGTTCCGCCATCCGGATTATGACAATGAATATCTTGCAATTGCTACCCTCATAGACGAATCATTGGTTCAAAACACATTTGCTTTTTTGCATATCGATGCGGAATTAAATATATTAAGCCAAAATATTTGTTTTTTAGGTGACGATTATTTACATCTGAACATATACACTCAAGAGATGCCCAACATCATTCTTGAAACAGACAGTACAGTGGTTGTTGCCGCCCATTGTCGAAAGACTGAAGGCTACTATTATCTTTTTGCACGTATCTCTATCGATGGACAACTGATTGCATCTCGTAAATATCCGTGTGGTATCTCGGATTTTATATATGATTTTTCGTCCCAAAGCAGAAACAACTATCGACTAATAAGACGAAAAAATGAAGATAATGGCAGTTGTATCTATAGTGTTGATTCTGTTTTTAATTGTATAGAACTGAAACGACTGACAGGTTTGTATTACAACGTAGTGGAATACGATCCACCACGACCGTATCCTGACACAACATATATGTGTTCGGGAGAGGGGAATATTGAACCTTATAATGATTCTTTGTTTGTTATCACAAGTCATGGTAAGTTTATAAAGCATCTTGGAGGAAATATGGGTAATTGCTGCTACCTGGCAATAATAAATGACAGTTGTGAAGTCTTTGATCAAAAATCCTGGGATATGGTATCAGGAAACGGTAATGGCAGATACAGACTTAAGGCTCAACATCAGGCAATAAGCATGACGAATGATGTCGTATATCATTGTGGCATATGGGGAATTAGAGATCACTTCCATTATGTTGGTGGTTCTGTATATCCATCAAAAATTGTTGTCAGCAAATTCGACCGGAATCTTAACTTGATATGGCGCAGATATTTTGGTGAAAACGACAATTTTTACGACATAAACGTAATACAGGCAACAGAAGACGGAGGATGTGCCCTTACGGGAGTTTTTTCCAAAAACCCTGATTATTTCGATTATTATGCATATTTTCTCAAACTCAATGCAAACGGATTCGATGCCATTGACGAGAATGCAGAAAGCCTTGCGAAGCCGTTTTTATACTATCCGAATCCTGCAAAGGAAAATCTTTACATAGAGTTCTCTCCTGATGTCAATTGCAAATCTGTTGAGATTTACGATATCAACGGCCGCCTCGTAGCTGAGACGTTTCCTGAAACGTCTCAGCAAACAACAATCGACATTTCTGGCCTCCACGCCGGAATGTACATCGTGAAATTGCGAATGACAGACGAAAAGGAGTTCACAGAACGAATTATTAAAGAATGAAACATCTCAAATTAATAATATCAACTGTATGTTTGATGCTTGCTGCGTTTTGTTGTGTCAACAACATGGTCGAAACACAGCATTATGTCGATTCGATAATGGCCAATGATTAAAATGTGAGATTTTGGTACAATTTAGCGTAAAAAGCAGTATCTTTGCAGAAATAAATTTTGAAAAAATGAAAAAACTGCTTCTCATTGCTTTTGCAAGCGTTATTTTGTGCTTTTCCTGCGGGAAAAAAGAAACCGATTCGGAATGTGTCGCTATGCGCGGATTAGTGAACCGTGTGGTGCCGGAATATTCAAAACATATTGAGCTTCAGCGACTTAACGATACCATTGATTGTTTTGAAATCGAGACAATCGGCAAAAATTTGGTGATTCGCGGTAACGACGCCAACAGCATGGCAGTGGGATTGAATCATTACCTTAAATATTATTGCAAGGCGCAATATTCGTGGTTTGAGACCGAAAAACTCGAGATTCCTTCGGAGATGCCGAAAGTTCCCGAGAAAGTCCGCTTGAACGCCCGCGTCCCCGACCGTTTCTTCTTGAACTACTGCACTTTCGGCTACACCATGCCGTGGTGGGGCTGGTCGCAATGGGAGCATTTCATCGACTGGATGGCGCTCAACGGCATCAACCTGCCGCTGGCTATCACCGGTCAAGAATCGGTTTGGTATGAAGTGTGGAGCGATCTCGGCCTGACGGATGAAGAGATTCGCAGTTATTTCACTGGTCCGGCTCATCTTCCATGGCACCGCATGCAGAACATCGACCGTTGGGGCGGTCCATTGCCGATGGTGTGGCTGGAGAATCAAAAAGCGTTGCAGAAACAGATTGTTGAGCGCGAAAGAGAACTCAATATGAAGCCGGTATTGCCTGGTTTTGCAGGTCATGTGCCACCATGCATCACTCGCATTTATCCTGATGCTCCATTGGCATCGTTGGGCGACTGGGCAGGATTCGACAGCACCTGCTGGTGCAAGTTTCTCGACCCTGAATGCGAGCTGTATGCACAGATTCAGAAGAAATTCATCGACAAAGAGATAGAGTTTTACGGCACCGACCATATCTATGGCATCGACATCTTCAATGAGATGATCCCGCCGAGCTGGGAGCCTGAATATCTTGGCCGTGTGAGCCGTCAGGTGTATGAGTCGCTCGAGGCCGCCGACCCCGATGCCACCTGGCTCGAGATGACATGGCTGTTTTGGAACGAGCGCCAATACTGGGAGATCGACAACCGTATCGAAGCTTATATCACTTCATTCGACAAGGAACGCCGCCTTTTGCTCGACTATTACTGCGAGCGACAGCCGATCTGGGAGCGCACCAACTCGTATTACGGCGTGCCTTACATCTGGTGTTACCTCGGCAACTTCGGCGGAAACTCAATGCTGGCAGGCAACCTCGACACCGTCAACGCGCGCATCGAACGTGCCTTCGCAAAAGGCGGCGATAACTTCGTAGGCATCGGCTCGACTCTCGAGGGTTTCGACTGCAACCCGTTCATGTATGAATATGTGTTTGAAAAGGCGTGGAGCGACCCGCTGACACAGAACGTCGATGCCTGGGTGCAGAGTCTGGCCGACCAGCGCGCCGGAAAGGTCGATGATCATTACCGCAGAGCTTGGAAATTACTGGCCGACAGCGTTTACAACAAGGTATCATCACCGGGACAATGTGTGCGCATCAACCAACGTCCGACAACCGGAAACATCAAGGAATACAGGCAATATTACATCGCTCCCACGTATAAATACAACAATTTGGTGCTGCTCGAGGTCCTCGATAACCTTTTGGCGGCTGATTGCAACACCCGCGCCCGTCATTTCGACATCGTCAACATCACCCGTCAGATGCTAGGCAACTACTTCAGCGATTTGTATATCGATTACGTAAACGCATACAAAGACAACGATTTTGAGAAGATGCAGGATATTGAAAAGACAATGACATCAATTCTTGACGACACGGAAAAGATTCTTGCCACTGAGCCGGCATTCCTTGTCGGAAAATGGATCAAAGACGCGCGAGCAATAGGAAACACTGATGAAGAGAAAGATTATTTCGAGAGTAACGCTCGTAACATCATCACAACTTGGGGTGAGGAAGACGCTCTGTTGAACGAATACGCCAGCCGCGCCTGGTCGGGACTCACCGAGACCTACTACGCCTACCGCTGGAAGGAGTTCTTCAAAGACATGGACGCAGCCTGCGCGGCTGGCGTCGACTTCGATGAGCGTGCTTATCACGATCGTATCTGCCGCTACGAAGGCCAATGGTGGCGCGAACGCCTAGGAGAGTTCAGCGCCGAACCGCAAGGCGACGCTGTTGAAATCGCAAAGGAAATTGCCGATAAATACAGAGAGGATCTTATTTTATATAAAACCCGACCCTAGCGCAAACCACATACGCCCATCCATCGACGGGACCATATCCTACTGATGATGGCGAGTTAATCGGACGAGTCTTCGTATATGTTCCCGGGTACATAATTACACCGGCCGACAATGTCATTTTATCTTTATAATTGACACCCAACGACGGTTCCAGCAAAACAACATGCCGCATCCTCCAAAAGTCGTATGACCATCCACCGTCGAACATAAAAAACGGAGCCTTATCCGGGGTGCCGAGATTAACTTTCAAACGTGCGTGAAGGGGCACCAACAAATATGAAATGCTGTAATCGCCACCGTCTCCAACCGACGAGACGTCATTTGAATATCTGCAACCTGCGCCAAGACCTAAAGAGAAATAGTTGTTGAGATTGATACCGTAAGTCAGGCTGATTCCTGCGGTGAAGTTATTGAATGTATTTGCTCCCACTCCGGCAAAAAGATCAACGGATTTATAGTATCTTTGGGCAAAAATGGTGCTATTCAAGCACAATAAACAAACAAAAAGTATTAAAGCTTTTTTCATGGAGATATTTTTTGTTTTAAATAGTGTTTAAATTTTTTGCAAAAGTAAAAATATTTCTTATTAAAACTGCATATTCTGCAAAATAATTTTTGTAATTTTGCGGTCGCTTTGGAAAAGGGAATGCCGTGCAAATCGGCAACAGTACCCGCTGCTGTGAGTCCGCACTATCATTACATCTGCAAAAACATCTAAAAATTACCAATATTTAATAACTATTAATAATTTTCAATTTTCAATTTTCAATTTTCAACTGTTAACTAAATAAAATGTTAGGTCAAATTAATTTTATTGAGATTTTCGGCGCCTTCTTCGTGATGGCCGCCATCATCGATATTTTCGGGTCGATACCTATTTTTGTAAGCATGAGGGAACAGAACAAGGTCATCAAGGCGGGTCAGGCCTGCCTTGTGGCTTTGGGCTTGTTTTTGGCATTTTTCTTTGCCGGCGACGGTTTGTTGCGACTCTTCGGCATCGACTCGGCCTCGTTTGCGGTGGCTGGCTCTTTCGTGTTGTTTGTGCTTGCTGTCGAGATGATTTTGGGTCGCGAAATCATCAAAAATGAAAACAACAGCGGCGGAGCGAGCATTGTGCCGGTGGCATTCCCGCTGATAGCCGGTCCGGGTGCCCTGACGGGCTTGCTTTCGTTGCGTGCCGACTACGGAATCATAAACATTCTGATAGGTTTGCTGTTGAATATCGCCCTCGATTATGTGGTGATTCGTCATCTCGACAAGATTCAGAAATTGCTGGGTCAGAATCTCATTTTCATCTTAAGAAAATTCTTCGGAGTGATATTGTTGGCGATAGCAGTGAATATGTTTGTCAACAACATTATGGTCATCATCGCGAAGGTTTAGCGAAAAAAATTGCGTCGAAATAGCTGTTTTTCGAAAAATAATTGTATTTTTGCAGTGTTATAACATAAAAAAATGAAAAAGTTCACTCGCACAATTTGGGTCGGAATCCTTTCAGCACTGGCATTTCTGGGTGCTTGCAACTCGCATAAAGGCTTGACAAAGGCCGAGAGAGCCCAGCTGGTCAGAGAGCGCGATTCCATTCAGGAAATCATAACACAGCGTGAAAATTCATGCGTTTACGGCTCACCTGAGATCATTCAGCAGTATGGTCAGGAAACGCAGCGTCTGCGCACTCAGCTCAACGAAATAAAGACTCGTTTGGAAGAGGATGACGCAAAGAAGAAATGATAAACTTGGCTTTAACAAAAGAGTAAGGCTTGAACTGAACCGCGTGAACCTCCAGCAACGCACGGAGGAACACGAGCTACATCAACTTTTCTGGGAATGCACCCTGCGGTGCAACCTCAACTGCCGTCATTGTGGCAGCGATTGTCGTATGCTCTCCGAGCAGAGCGACATGCCTTTAGCCGATTTTCTTAAGGTTTTGGATGAGATACGCCTCCACGAAGACCCGTCGAACGTGATGGTCATCACCACCGGCGGCGAGCCCATGATGCGTCGCGACTTGGCCCAGTGCGGACTGGAGATCTCGAGGCGCGGCTTCGTGTGGGGCATGGTGACCAACGGCATGATGCTCACGCCGGAAAAGCTCAACGAGTTTGTTGAAAACGGACTACAGTCGATAGCCGTGAGCTTCGACGGCTTTGAGGAAGACCATAACTGGATGCGAGGTAACTCATTGAGTTACAAGAATGTACTCGTCGCGGTTGAGGCTTTGAAACAGCATCCCGGCTTAACGTGGGATGTGATAACTTGCGTAAATCAAAGAACCATAAAATACCTGCCTGAATTCCGCGATTACCTTATTTCACTTGGCATCAAGCGATGGAGACTGTTTACAGTATTCCCGTTTGGGCGAGCCGAAGGCGACCCTGAGCTGCAGCTGTCGAATGAGCAGTTTGTGGAGATGCTGGAGTTCATAAAGCAGACGCGTCTCGAGGGCAAGATCCGTGCCGACTACGGCTGCGACGGCTTCCTCGGACCATATGAGGGCGAGGTGCGAAACCATTATTATTCGTGCAGCGCGGGCATCAACGTGGCGTCGGTTCTGGCCGATGGCTCGATCTCGGGCTGTCTGAGCATCCGTGCCGATTATCATCAGGGAAATATCTACAAAGACAGCTTCTGGGAGGTATGGCAAAACAAGTTTGAGAAGTACCGCGACCGAAAATGGATGAAGGTCGATGAGTGCAAGAGCTGCAAAATGTGGAGATATTGTCTCGGAAATGGATTTCATTTACGTGACGGAAACGGAAAATTACAGGTTTGCCAATACAAAAAAATAGTATCTTTGCAGAAAAATAATTAAACGTTATGACAAAAACTAAAACGGTATTTTTCTGCAAGGAATGTGGTAATGAGTCGCCGAAATGGTTAGGCCATTGCCCTGCGTGCGGAGCGTGGAACAGTTATGTGGAAGAGACGGTGGTGACAGGAAAAGACAGCAAATCCGTTTCCAAAGACATTGATTTACAAAGTTTTAAGAGCAAGCCGACGCCCATTCGTGAGGTTACGAGCGCACAGGAAGAGCGTGTCGACATGGGCTACGAGGAGCTGAACCGCGTGCTCGGTGGCGGTCTCGTGCCTGGGTCGTTGGTGCTTCTCGGTGGTGAGCCTGGTATCGGCAAGTCGACATTGCTGCTACAGATGGCGCTGCGGATCAACAAAAAGGTGCTTTATGTGTCGGGTGAGGAGAGTCAGCAGCAGATCAAGATGCGTGCCGACAGGATTGGAATTAAAAACGATAACTGTCTGATACTCAATGAAACAGACACTCAAAAAATCTTAAAACACTTCAAAGACGTGATGCCCGACATCGTGATTGTCGACTCGATTCAGACACTGGAGTCGCCGTCGGTGGAGGCTACCGCTGGCAGCATCACGCAGATTCGTGAGACGGCGGCCGAGATGAACAAGATCGCGAAGTCGTTTCATGTGCCGGTGTTTCTGATCGGTCATATCACCAAGGACGGCACCATCGCCGGACCGAAGATTTTGGAGCATATCGTCGATACGGTGTTGCAGTTTGAAGGCGACAGACACTATGGTTTTCGTATCTTGAGAACTGTGAAAAACCGTTTCGGCTCGTCGTCGGAACTCGGCATCTTCGAGATGAACGCCGAAGGCTTGAGAGAGGTGAAAAACCCCAGTGAGATCTTGCTTTCGCAGCGGGAGACGGCGGTCAGCGGCATCGCTATTGCAGCCATGGTCGAGGGCTTGCGCCCTATGCTTGTGGAGACGCAGGCGCTGGTGAGTTCGGCGGCATACGGAACGCCTCAGAGGTCGAGCACTGGCTTCGATATCAGGAGATTAAACATGCTTCTGGCGGTGCTTGAAAAGCGTGCCGGCTTCCGTTTGGGTGTCAAGGACGTGTTCTTGAACATCGCTGGCGGCCTCCGCGTGGATGATCCTGCCATGGACCTCGCGGTTGTTGCGGCCGTGTTGTCATCGAGTGAGGACGTGGCTATCGACGGACGGTGTGCTTTTGCGGCAGAGGTGGGACTCTCGGGCGAGGTGAGGGCTGTGAACAGGGTGGAGGCTCGCATCGCGGAGGCCGCCAAGCTCGGATTCGATAAGATTTTCGTGTCGAAATACAGCGTTAAGGGCCTGGATTTAAGCAAATTCAATATAAAGGTGGTGGCGATTAAATCAATAGGAGAACTATATAAAGAGTTATTCTAAAACACAAGGGGGTTCCTCGCTACGCTTGGAATGACAATTGATCAATCCTTTAAACAGTGTCATTCCGAGCCCTGAAAGGGCGAGGAACCTCAACCTAATATAACGGCTCTATTATCATCAACATGTCCTGCTGGGAAATCCCAAATCACAGGATATCCGTAATCTTTCACTTTTTCGTAGATGATTTCTTTGGCTGTCATGCCGAACGGGATGGTGTTATCGTGCATGTCGGTGAATGCCCCGACCAACAGGGCCTTCAGGTTAGCCAGTTTTCCCGCCCGTTTCAGCGCCATCATCATACGGTCGATATGATAGAGATATTCGTCTAAATCCTCAATAAACAATATTTTTCCATCCGTTTCAGGAAATAAATCTGATCCCAACATCGAATACAAAACTGAGAGGTTCCCTCCAACAATCTGCATCTTCCCTCCATCCATTTTGAGTCGGCCAACCAGGGCGTCATGCAGCGATTCCAATGAAGATGTCGTATTCTTCTCAAAATTTATTGCCATCGTGCCGTGAATGCTCTGATAACCAAGCTGTTGCATCTTGGCATGCAGCACCGTCACGTCGCTGTATCCGATAATCCATTTCGGATGTTTCGCAAACTTTGTGAAGTCGAGTTTGTCGACAATGCGGATGGTTCCGTAGCCGCCACGAGCGCACAAAATCGCGTCGATATCGTCTCTGTCGAGATAGTCTTGCAGCACGCTTGCCCGGAAGTCGTCATCGCCCGCAAGTTGGTGATACTCAGCGAATAAGCGGTCGTCGTACACGGCCACGAAGCCTTTTTCTTCAATCCATTTCACGGCAGAAGCGATTTCTTCGCGGCTGATCTTCCTTGCCGGCGCCACAATGGCTATTTTAGAGCCTTTTTTCAGATAATCGGGAGTTTTCATACCGCAAAGATAAAAAACTTTAAACTTTAAACTTTAAACTTTAAACTTTTTTTTGTATTTTTGCAGATTAATTAAACGAATAAAATTAAAACTTCATATTATGTCAAAAAATGAAAAATTTGTCGAAGAAGGCTTGACTTACGACGACGTTTTGCTTATTCCGGCTTATAGCGACATCATCCCTCGCGACGCCGATTTGAGAACCAACTTCTCACGCCGTATCAGGCTGAATATCCCTATCGTCACTGCAGGTATGGACACCGTTACTGAAGCCCCGATGGCTATCGCAATAGCTCAGGAAGGCGGCATCGGCGTGCTGCATAAGAACATGACCATCGAGCAGCAGGCGGCCGAGGTGACGAAGGTGAAACGTGCCGAAAACGGCATGATTATCAACCCGATAACCATCAAAGAAGGCTCTCTCGTACGCGACGCCCTGAAGATCATGAACGACTACCACATCGGTGGCATTCCGGTGGTGAACGACGACAACAAACTCGTGGGTATCGTCACCAACCGCGACCTTCGCTTCGAGCGTAAGACCGACCGTCCGATTTCGGAAGTGATGACAAAGGAAAACCTCATCACCACCACGGAATTCACCGATTTTGCCACTGCTGAGGACATCCTCCAGGAGCATAAAATCGAAAAGCTGCCTGTCGTCGACAAGCACAACCATCTCATCGGACTTATCACTTATAAGGACATCATCAAGATCAAGGCACGTCCTAACGCTTCGAAAGACGAGCACGGCCGCTTGAGAGTCGCCGCCGCCGTGGGTATCACCTACAACACCCTCGAGCGCGCGCAAGCCCTCGTAGATGCTGGCGTCGACGCCATCGTGGTCGACACAGCACACGGTCACTCGAAGAACGTGTTCAACGTAACTAAAGAGCTCCGTAAGGCATTCCCTAACATCGACCTTGTGATTGGTAACATCGCCACAGCAGAGGCAGCACGCGACCTCGCGAAACTCGACGTCGACGCCATCAAAGTCGGCATCGGACCAGGCTCGATCTGCACCACACGTATCATAGCAGGTATCGGAGTACCACAGCTGACAGCTGTTTACAACGTGTCGGAAGCCCTTAAAGGCAGCGGCATCCCTGTCATCGCTGATGGTGGCATCCGTTACACTGGCGACATAGTGAAAGCCATCGCGGCAGGTGCCTCGACCATCATGGCAGGCTCACTGTTCGCAGGCGTCAACGAGTCACCAGGCGACACTATCATCTTCGAAGGTCGTAAATACAAGACATACCGCGGCATGGGCTCACTCGAGGCTATGCAACACGGCTCGAAAGACCGTTATTTCCAGGATATGGAAGATGACATCAAGAAACTCGTTCCGGAAGGCATCGTCGGACGCGTTCCTTACAAAGGAAGCCTCTCGGAAGTGGTATATCAGATGGTCGGCGGACTCCGCGCAGGTATGGGCTACACAGGCTCACACACCATCGAGGAGCTGCATAACGCCCGCTTCATCAAGATCACCGCATCGGGCATGAACGAGAGCCATCCGCACGACATCACAATCACGCAGGAATCGCCAAATTATAGCCGCAAGGCGTAATAATTTGGCAGTTTTAACGTTTTTGAATAAAAAAGATAATTCATATGAAGAAATTATTAGTTCTTTTAGCAGTAATGATGCCAACTTTGCTCTTTGCACAGGGTTGGAAAAACAAGACTTTAGTCACCATCGGCGGTAGAAACATCACCGCTGGCGAGTTTATGGAAGTGTATGAGAAAAACAACATCAACAGCGAGGTTATCGACAAGAAAAACGTCGACGAATACCTCGATATGTACACCAAGTTCAAACTGAAAGTCATAGAGGCTGAGAATCGTCAGATGGACACCTTGCCGAAGTTCATCAAGGAATATGACGGATACCGCAAGCAGCTGGCAAAGCCTTATTTCTCTAACGATGAAGGCACCGAAGCCCTTGTGGAGGAAGCCTACGAGAGGATGCTGTGGGACGTCAACGCCTCGCATATCCTCATCAAATGCGACGCTCACGCAGTGCCGGCCGACACCCTTAAGGCTTACAACAAAGCCATGGAGATCCGCAAGCGCATCATGAACGGCGAAGACTTCGCCACTGTGGCTGTCGAGGCATCGGAAGACCCGTCGGCACGCGACATCGAGGCCATCCCCGGCAAGCAGCGCGCCTTTAAGGGCAACCGCGGAAACCTCGGATATTTCACGGTGTTCGACATGGTTTATCCTTTCGAATCGGGCGTGTATAACGCTAAAGTCGACGAGATAACTATGCCGATACGTACCGACTTCGGTTATCATATCATCAAACTGCATTCAAAGACCCCGGCATGCGGAACAGTGCGCGTGGCACATATCTTCCTCACCGTCGACGAAAACGACCCGCTGAAATCAGACTCAGCAGTTTGCGTGAAAGCCCATAATATCTACAACGAGATAGAAAAAGACGGCAGCAACTGGGATAAGATGGTGAGAAAATACACCGACGACAAGGGCAGCGCTCAGCATGGCGGTCAGCTCACTCCTTTCAAGGTGAGCCAGATCGTCCCAGAATTCATCACAGCTGTTAAACAGTTGAATCTCAACGAGATATCAGAGCCGGTAAAGACAAATTACGGCTATCATATCATAAAACTTCTCGGTACGACAGGCGTTAAGAGCTTCGACGAGGAGAAAGAGAATCTTACCAAACGCGTCGAGAAAGACATGCGCGCAAAGGTGAGCGATGAGGCCGTTTTGAGACGTCTCAAGAAAGAAAACAAATTCAAGGAATACGTGAAGGTGAAAGACGCTTTCATCGCTACCGTCGACAGTACCTTACAGCAAGGCAAATATGTGGTGGCAGAAGGTGTCGACACCAACAAAACACTCTTCAAACTGCAGAAACAGGAGTATAAAATCGCCGATTTCATCGAATATATCAAGGCTCACCAGAAAGAACAGCCGTTTATGTCGGCAGGTTCGTACGCCTACCAACTCTACGATGATTTTGTGAAAGAGACAGTGTTTGCTTACGAAGACGCTCATCTCGAGGCGAAATATCCTGACTTTAAGCTCCTCGTCCAGGAGTATCACGACGGCATTCTTCTCTTCGACCTTATGGATAAAGAGGTTTGGAAGAAAGCCGAGCAGGATACCGCAGGCATCAGAAGCTATTTCGAAGATCACCGCGACGACTACATGTGGGGCAAACGCGTGAAAACCATTTTGGTTACTGTCACCAACGAAGAGAGTCTCGAGAGAGTTCAGGAGATAATGAAACAGGATATCATGGCCGACAGCATCAAAGTATTAGTAAAAGCTGAAAGTTTGAAAGGCGTGATGGTGAAATCTCCTTATTTCCAGCAGGGCGACAATGTCGACGTCGACGAGACGGAATGGACCGTTGGAACAATCCGCGTGATACCTTCGACCGTCGATAAGACCACTAAAATCATAAAGATTATCGATGTCCGCGAGCCGGAGCCTAAGACCTACAAAGAGGCACGCGGCATGATGACATCGGCATATCAGACACAGCTCGAGGCCGAATGGCTGAAAGAGCTGCAGGAGAAATATCCTGTGACGGTGAACGAGAAGATTTTGGAAAAAGTAAGAAAAAACTATAAATGAGACGCTTTGTAATCGGATTGGTACTCGTTTTGGCATTCATCTCTTGCCAAAACGGAGGCAAAGACAATAACGATAGGGTTGTTGCCTCTGTCTACGATAAGAAATTGTATCAATCCGATTTGCAAGACGTTCTGTATGAAGGCATTAGCCGTAGCGACAGCATCGTCAGGACCAAGGCTTTCATCGACAACTGGATTCGTCGTCAGCTGCTCATTCACGAAGCAGAGAATACTATCGACGCTTCGGAACTCGACTTCTCAAAACAGATGGAAGATTATCGTAACTCATTGATAATCTTCAAGTATGAGTCGGAGATGATAGAGAAAAACCTCGATACTGTAGTTTCCGACGAAGAGATTGCGAAATATGTGGCCGACGGCAGCATCCCGGAAGGTATGGAGACCGAGGCTATCAGGTCTATCATATTGAATATGAGGAAGAAAGAGCTGATTGAGAAGATGAACAAGAGTCTTTACAACAAGGCGGTTAAGGAAAGGGTTTTTACAATTTATTAAACTTAAGATATGAAGCTAAAAAGGATTTTTGCTTTAATTGCATTTATAACTATTTGTGTTTCAGCGACATACGCTCAAAACGCGCAGGTTATCGACAAGATTGTGGCGGTCGTGGGCAAAAATATTATAATGCAGTCGGATATCGAGGAGCAATATATGCAATACAGGCTTCAGGGCGGCATCAAGGGCAGTGCTTCGTCGATACGTTGCGAGATTCTTGAAGACCAGCTTTTCCGCAAGCTGATGCTTAACCAGGCGGAGCTCGACAGTATTGAGGTCACCGACTCACAGGTCGACGCCGAGATGGAATACCGAATCCGTTATTATCTCAGTCAGCTTGGCTCGCAGGAGAAGGTGGAAAAATATTTTAACAAGACGATGGCGGAGATCAAAGAGGAGCTTCGTACCATCATCAAAGACCAGAAGATGATTGAAGAGGTGCAGCGTAAGATTGTGGAGGGCGTGAGTGCCACTCCTAGCGATGTACGCGAGTTTTTCAACAGCATCCCGAGCGACTCCATCCCTATGGTGAGCGCGCAGTATGAGATAGCGCAGCTGGTTAAGAAGCCGCCAATCACCCTCGACGAGAAGCTGGCTGTGAAAGAGAGGCTTTACGGTCTGCGCGACCGCATCCTGAAGGGTGAGCGTTTCTCAACCTTGGCGTTGCTTTATTCAGAGGATCCGGGCTCTGCCAAGAAAGGCGGCGAGCTTGGATTCCAAGGAAGAGGCGAGCTGGTGCCCGAGTTCGAAGCCGTGGCGTTTGCCTTGAAAGACGGCGAGATATCGGAGGTTGTCGAGACAGAATACGGATTTCATATCATCCAGATGATTGAACGCCGCGGCGATTACGTCAACGTGCGTCATATCCTGCTCACGGTGAAGGTGTCGCCGGAGGCCTTGCAGCAGGCTTACAACGAGCTGGATTCTATAGCAAATCTTATAAGAAACGACAGCATCACCTTCGACGAGGCGGTGCATAAGTTCAGCGACGAAGACGACAAGGTGAACGGCGGATATCTCGTCAACCCTAACAACGGAAGCACCATGTTTGCTGCCGAAGACCTCGACCAGCAGGTGTCGGTGGTGGTCAACAAGCTGCAGGTGGGCGAGGTGAGCAACCCGGTGCCGATGAAGACGAAAAACGACAAAGACGCATACAGGTTGTTGATGATCAAGAAGAAAACCACGCCGCACAAGGCTAACCTCAAAGACGATTACGCCTTGATTCAGCAGTGGACTATGCAGAAGCTGCGCCAGGAGGCCATCAACAAATGGATCGACGCGAAGTCGAACAAGGCCTACGTGAAGATCAGCGACGACTATTGTGGCTGCGATTTTCAGTTTGATTGGAATATAAATAAATGACATGTACAATTCAGACGTTGAAGGAGCAAAGGCTCTGGTTGAAAAATATAATTCTTTAAAGAAAGAAATCGGTAAGATCATCGTTGGCCAAAACGAAGTCATTCACGACACCATCTTATCGATATTCTGTCAGGGCCACGTGCTGCTGGTTGGCGTTCCCGGACTTGCTAAAACATTGTTAATCAATACTATAGGACAAGCTTTGGGTTTGAGTTTCAATCGTATCCAGTTCACTCCCGACCTGATGCCGAGCGACATAGTGGGAACTGAGATTCTCGACGAGTCGAGGCAGTTTAGATTTGTGAAAGGCCCTGTGTTTGCTAATATCATCCTTGCCGACGAGATTAACCGTACACCTCCTAAGACTCAGGCGGCATTGCTTGAGGCCATGCAGGAGAAGAACGTCACCGTTTCGGGTAAGACTTACAAGCTGAGCGAGCCTTTCTTCGTGCTTGCTACGCAGAACCCTATCGAGCAGGAAGGTACTTATCCGCTTCCTGAGGCGCAGCTCGACCGTTTCATGTTTAACCTGATGCTCGATTATCCTTCCTACGAGGAAGAAATCGCCGTAGTGAAGAACACCACGGCGCCTAACGACAACAAGGTTGAGGCTGTGATGAGCGCCGAGGAAATATTGTATTTTCAGCAGCTGGTGCGTCGTGTGCCGGTTCCGGATAACGTTTATGATTATGCAGTAAATCTCGTTTCCAAGACACGTCCAAACACTGAGCGTGCTCACGAATGGGCCAACAAATACCTCAGCTGGGGCGCAGGTCCGCGTGCCTCGCAGTATCTCATCATTGGTGCCAAGGCCAACGCCCTGATGAGCGGAAAGTTCTCGCCCGACATCGAGGACGTGAAAAAAGTAGCGGTGCCGGTTTTAAGACATCGTCTTGTAAGAAACTACACCGCCCAAGCCGAAGGCATCGGCATCGAGGAGATTATCAGAAATCTTTCGGAATAAAGTTTATTTCTTCACAATCTTTGCCACGTAATCGTTTCCGTCGGTCAGTTTCACTTTGATGACGTAAACACCGGATTTGAGGTTGGCAACGTTGATGGTTGTAGGCTGAGCTGTAGCGTCTTGTGTTTCAAACACCAAGCGGCCGTCGAGGGTGTATATTTCGGCCGACTGCAAACAGGATTCGTCTGATACGATGATTTGGACATATTCCTTTGCCGGGTTAGGATAAACAGATATATTCTCACGGCTTTCATTTTCACTTATGCCTGTATATCTGGAGAAAATTGGGAATCCGCCATTTACATACAATAAATCCATGGCATAAACATCGCCGCCGTCGTTCAGAAGGTCGACAAACTCCTGGGTTCGCATTTCCGATTCCGGTTTGGGGCTGCCATAATCATTGACACTCGTTAAAGCATTGATATAGTAGCAGTTGTTAACGGCAGTATTATCGTTTGCGCGACCGACAATACCTCCTGTATAGTCTGTCAACATATCTGAGCTGGCACAGTAGCAATTTTGTATCGTAACGTTTATCGTATCAGTGATGTAGCCAACTATACCGCCTGCCCATGACGGTTCTGTATCATCGTCAACAACATTTATATTACAGTTACTGTAACAATTTCCAACAACCAATGATCCTCCAAATTCTGAAGCAGTGTAACCTATTATTCCACCAACCGCTTTTAATAACGGATCTCCGCTCACATCTCCCTCAAAATACAGATTTCCATTATTACTGCAGTTGGTAATAGTTCCAGTCATCACACCGGCAATTCCGCCTCCATAAATATAATTTACCAAAAAATACTCTCCATTTTTAAAGTAGATATGTCCATAATTGCTACAGTCACTTACCACACAATTATTAAAACATCCGGCTATTCCTCCGCATTTAGGGCCATTATACATGATTGTAGATTCAGGTGCCGATATGTCCCCGTGGTTATGACAATTGGTTATACTGGAATTTACCAAACATCCGAACAGTCCCCCTAAATTGCAATTACCCGTATCTATGTTGATTGTTTCCCAATAAACATTGGCATTGTTCACACAGTTTTCAATAGTAACATCTATACCATAACCTAAAAGCAGGCCAACGGGTCCGTTTCCATATGTGTATATATGTGATATATTAATGTAATTACCTTCCACAACTATGTTTTTTAGGCTTCCGCCCTCCATAAATCCGAATATGCCGAAGAAATCAGCGTCATCATTTGATATTGTAAGGTTTGTGAAGCTATGTCCCCCACCGTCAAAATGTCCGCTGAATCGTCCTTTGCCCCAAGCGGTTCCATTTATTCCTATTGGTTCCCATTCCATTCCGGCATCGGCTCCGAAATCTATGTCGACGGTTAACAGGAAACATGTATCGGCATACATCATTCTGTTTTCGTGACTATTCTGTAAATATTCGTTTGTTTTTACTGCGATATACGCCAGATTTTGTGCGCTTTCAATAAGGAAAGGGTCTTCTTGTGTACCGCTGCCATGCGTCCAGATTTCTGCAGTTCCGTCCCAAATGGAGACTTGAGCGTTGAGTGCTATTCCTATTAGCGTTATAATAATGGCGAGTAGGTGTTTTTTCATAGTCTAATAGGTTAACTTGTTAATAATCATGGCAAAAATATAAATATTTTTTAAATTTCCACTAGTATTTTATGAAGTTTTTTTAGGGTTTTAGGAAAAAATCGTTCTTGACAGTAATCCTAATTTACTCAAACTTCACAGTTACGCTGTTTGCCGTGAACTCCCCGGAATAAAGCCTGTATTTCCAAAGGTTATGGTTAAAACACTCTATTATCAAACCTTTCATCATAACGAGAGAATACGCTATCATTGTAACCATATAAATCCATCATGAAGAACCAGGAATGTTTGCGGTCAACCGGATATTCCCTGATATACATCGAATCACCTATAAACTCATTGAATGTTGGCCATAAAACACTTCTGTCCTCATAAAAGAAGTATTCGGCATTGATAGTGGTGTCTTTAAAAGATGTTCTTCTTTTGAACTCTTGCATTTCTTCCCATGTATTATAAAAAACCTCTACATCGTATTGGCTGAAAACTACGTCTATCGAGTTCTCATCACCACGTCTGTATATGAGAATTGAATCGTTATTTTTGAAAAATACATCTGTTAGGCCTTTATAGCTAAGTTTAATGTAATTATCCTTTGGGGGTGTTCTTCCTTCGTATTTTTCAAAGATAATATAATCCTTCCAAATCGTCACATATTTGCCGGTATACGTAGTATAAACTTTTCTATTTTGTATGTGACAACTTGACAGACTAACTGGAATCAGCCCTATTATAAACAAATGTGCTATAATGATTATGGGCATTAATGCTGTTTTTGATACGTTTTTTTTCATGGTCTTAATGAATTTAATATTTTAATTGAAAAATTGGAAAATCCCCACCAATATCCCATATTTTGTGCTAATCTGGATACGGAAGGTTCAAAATGAAAATCATGCATAAACTGATAAGCATCAAATGCAGCTCTAGCATAATTATAGGGTATTCCATTACTGCCAGCCATATAACCAGCTGTGAAGTTTCCTATATCGCGAGCGGTTGTTATATAGCAACCAAATCCAAAATCTATGGGCATTCCATCATAAATACTATTGTGACCTTTAGTCTTAAAATCGTAATCGCCACCATTTTGTCCACCATGTTCTTCATCAAAAACATAATCATATAAAGATGGAGGATTGCTAATAAAAGCATCCCAAAAGTCTTGACCGGACGAATCGTTAAGATCAATAGTTACACCAGTAACTATATTACCATATTTATCTGCAAACGAATAGTCAGTCAAATAATAACCGATAACCGTACCTGCATGATCACCATCAATAACGGTAATGCTATGATCGGGGCCGACACTACCACCAACAACAGTAAATGTGCCGTTACCTTTGTCATGGACTTGGATGCCTCCTCCAGCAGCTCCATGATGTCCGCTGCCGTTGGCGTGAGTATCCAGGCCATGTCCAAAAAGACCACAGGCCATATTTATAGTTAATTGAACATTTTCTGCAGCTAATTCCCAAATACTATACCATTCGTGGAAAACCTGTTTTGCTATTTCCTCAAGCATTCTATAATAAGCGGCTTCATCATAACCGAAATACCTGTATCCACTCGGGTCGACATATTTCAACGGGTTATACATGCAATATGCATATCGGTTGAAACCCTGCTGAGTGGTTGGGTCCTGCACATAGATGTCGGGCGACAGGAACGACGATGTCAGCGGATCGTACACGCGGCCGTTCATGTTTATCAGCCCGAAATCGTAAAGATGTTCGTGGCAAACATCATATGTATAGTTGTTTTGAAACATGATGCCTCATGCTGTATTCTCGATGCAAATATAATGGTTTTTCACTAAACAATAATCATTTTGTTATCACCAATCTTCCTGTTTTTACATTATCGCCACACTTTACAACATACAAATAAACGCCTGTTGTCATATCACGGAGGTCAATGGTTTTATTTCCTTTATTGTCATTAATATCGAATTCCAATACCCTGACACCCAATGAATTAATGATAGTTATGGTTGCTTTCGACAGATTGTTCGGCAAATGATATTCGAATGTTGCCCACGAAGAGGCTGGACTAGGGCTGACACTTACCGTAAAATCGGTGTTTTCAATTGGATTATCAACATAATCTGCCGATGATCTGATGTTTTGGCTTGGTAATGTAGGGCAAATATATGTTTCGGCGTCACGGCCGGAAATCGCTCTAAGTAAGGCTGTGGCAATTGATTGGGAGTTACCTGTGCCATTTTGTGCAATCCCTTCAACCGATTTTACCTCATCATCCGTCATCTCAAATATGGTGCGATTCGAATTGTGTAGATTCTGATACAGATACAGTAAACTCATATAATCGTTATGATCGTTTAAGTCGTCACCTTGCAAGCCATATAAGGTCGGTAAAGCACTTGCTATTTTAATGGCATTAGCATAATCGCCTTCTTGGATAAAAGAAGCCACAATCATACGGTCGGCGTTGATATTATGCATTTTGCCCAGCCATGTTCGTAGTTCCTCATAGTTGACCACGGTATCGTGCATGTAACTGCGCACAATATCCCCGGCGGCCCTATAGCGTTCGCGCGGGTCGTCTGACGATTTATAGATTTTTTCCAATTCGGCTATTTCTTCCGGTGATTTTAACACACCACCGCCGTTTTGGCCATAATGTGAGGCGCAATTGTTGGTGTTTGTTGTCGAATAAGTATAAAGATTGTATAATAAATGTGAATTTGGAATTTCATTTGGATTTAAGGGATAGTAAAAATATGCTAAGGCATTTCCATCGTTATAAAAATGGAATCGGCATCCGTTTTGTGAGAAAGTGTTGCCTGTGGGCATAAAATCAGAGCCCTGTTTGGGCATGATACCACCGCTCCCATTGTCTTTTAACACACAGAAATCAAGTTCATTATTAACATTGTTATTGCATGAATACGTTAATCCCAATGTAGCATCACCAATAATAACAAAATTATTACCATAAGCAACGTTGCCACAAGTGAGATTGTTAAAAGTATTTAAATATATGTCATTAACGCTTTCTGAATTAAAAACACCTATGCCGTATAAATTGGATCCCATATGTTCAGTGTCGTTTGCAAACAGGTTTTCTTCAATGCAAAAATCTGTTATATTGTTTGCATAGATACCATAATTACATTCATCCCGGTTTTTAATGTCAAACTCATTGCCCACTATTGTGGCAAATCCAGTGTTATCTGCAAATATTCCTATCGTATTGTTGGTAAAAATAGCATTTTCTACTCTAAAAGAACGGGGATTAACACCTATGTTGGATGAATATATTCCAGTGTTGAAATTGGCAAAAGTACTATGAATCAAACCATAATCAGGGCAAGGTAATATAATTCCATCTTCACAATTTGCTATCACTTTAAACCCCGCGTTGTTGGCGCAAATACCCATGCATTCGGGTGAAACACCTGTAATGTTTTGATTTACATCAAAAACACATCCTTTAAAGGTTATACCATTAACGCTTGACATATTGACATGTTTGTTGAATGTCTCTGTTCCAGGATAATCGTCATTGATTGTGAATGTGCAGTTTTCAAACTTACCGTTGTAGTCTTCTTCTGCGCCACTTACCGGATTAATGTTAGTGTATGAATGGGGAGCGTCTACGGCCATGGCGTTATTACGAAAAACGGCATCCGTAGCATGTATAATTCCACCGGTATAACTTCTATAATTGGTCCGATCCAATTTAACAGCACATATTGCGTTTTCGATAATTGCACTGTTTTTTAATTCCAAATAACCTTGTAAATAATCATTATTTACACTAAATTGATGCTGTGAAGTGTTGCCCCATACCTCAATACCTTTCCACATATTATCAGTATTGTGGCATACAGCTGTCAATGTAGAGCCGTCGACTATCAGTTTTCCGCCTCTGTCAACAATTATACCACAATGATCGTCTTCAAAACGAAGAAACGATGATACTAGTTTTAATGTTGCTCCGTTGTTGACGGTTATTACACCTCTAACTATTTTGTTGTATCCATTCCACACAACCAATCCGTTAATCTGTGTGTTTCCTATTTCGGGGGAAATCAGTGCTAAAGGATTGGCATACCCCTCGTGTATTGTCACATTGTTGCCTAGCACTATGTTTTGAGTTCCATTGGCAAAATCAAAAAAAGCATGATTTGAAATTCGTAATTCCGCTCCGTTTTCAACTATAAGCTTGCCCATTCCTCTAATAGTTAGAGTTGAGCAGTCATCCATCTGAAAAACAGTTCCGCTTTTTACTACGATAGCGGCATTGTTTTCAATCACGCAAGAGGAACGTTCGCTGAAATGAATCTTTGAATTGGACAACGAATCTAATACTATTCTTGCTGTTGTATCAAGATGAATACTCACGTCTGGTTTGATGGTAAAAGTTGTTGGCGAGGCAAAAACTTTCTGATCGTTAAACGTTATCGGATCGGTCATTCTTGTGGCTGTTAAGCCTTGTGCAAGTAATAAAGTTTTTCCGGGTTTGACATTAAGTGAATAGCCTGACGTTGTTGGTATTTCGTTTAACACTATGCTGTCAGAGCACCAGCGGACATCGTTATCAATATCAACATCATCAAACCTGACACGAACCTTGATATTGCCGTTTACATCCTGTTCAAGTATTTCTATTGAGATACCATTAAGGTAGGTGGTTCGAAGGTTTTTGGCATGTGTGGCTTGTTGCTCTTGCCCGACCATATTAATCAAAGAGGCAGATGATGGATTGGTGCTGATGCCTATTTTGTTATTACCATGTAAAGTAAATGAATGGGATCCATGTCCTAATTGAAATAAATTTTTGAAGTAGTTGTTACCATCATATTCAACCCAATTATTTAACTGATCATCATATCTTATATTATCATCCCCATTAATATCATAGGTGTAATGGCTTTGATCAGAGCCACCAGTTAGAGGATTCTCATGTTCGCGTATAAAAGGTCTTACATTAGCACTGCTTACACATTCATTGCCCACAGTGTAAACGGGAAAGAACCTATCCCAAAGTCCATTTGCCATTATTGGATTAAGGTAATCTGCAAATTGACTATATATTTTTTTGTAATCTGTAGAAGTTCTTGTATTGCTGTTTATCTGTACATATGCCATTATTCCTGGAACCAAACTATCGACACATTCGTTGTAACCTTGATATTGCCATTGATCAAATACCACATTATTATTTGCTACACCTTGGTGATTCTCAAGCCATATCCACTCCTGATACTCGTTAATGGTATCAATGAATGGCAATTTGATTCTTAATGCATCCCCTGTTGTAACAAAATCTCTTAATACAAAGACGTTATTGCTGGAATTGGAATCAATGTCACCATTAACCTCGGTTGTCCCGTCGGCAGCTCTTGCCGATATATCATATGCATTATTAGGATCATACCATCCCAATCTATATCTATCCCACGCATTCCAGCACATCAATGAGCTTTCATATAATCCGAGTAGTGCCCAACCACCTGTTTGCGGGATCCAATAATTATGTGAATCAGCTTTTCCTCCTCCACAAGTATGAAAATCATTTCCCCCAAGTAACATGTGGGCATATTCATGACGTATTATATGCGTTGGTGTATTTATATTACCGGCACATATTAAGGCGCCTGCATCCACTTCATGTCCTAAAAGAGGTAGTGAGGGGACAGCACAACGGCCCGTTTTATTTTCGGGCGTGGTCGCATTTCTTATTAAAAACACAACGTAATCCCATTTCCCATTACCAGCTTTTGTTTTTTCAAGTCCTAATCCAGTCGGTGTCCATCTGTCAAAATCATTAATTGAAAAAATACTATTTCCGAGAACTATATTATTATGAACTGTGCTGTTTATAATCTGTACGATATCATCTAATAAGTCCGTAACGTCGCCGTCATCGGTGTTTATAGAGAAAACCCCATTATTAGTAGGGGCTATCAGATAATCGCCAAGTACTATATGGTCGTTTGAAGACGCCAATTGAAAATATTTAGTTATTGTTTTTTGACTTAAACCGACAGGATTGTCAGAAGATAACAATGTATCCGCCCAAATTGGTAAATGTCCTTGAATCCAGTAATTACTATTGCTCCATTGTATGGACGGGTCTAGAGAGGAATTAGAATACTCAAGCTCTACAAATATCATAAGCATCTTTATCGTATCGTGTGGTGACAACTTACTACCATTTCTACTATCGTAAATTTGATCAGGATCGCCATTTGACACTGGAATATCGAAGCCGTAGTAGGTTGATACACATCCTTCTTCTATATAATCAGTTTGCCCCAATACACAATCGGAGGCCATTAATGCAATGATAACATTAATTACAAACAAAGACTTTTTCATATTTAAAACCATTTTCAGTTTGAATAGCTATAAAATAAACACCGTGTTTGGAATCTGCAGATAAGTTTATGTTCCAAGTATTGTCATTAAGTCGATTTGCCTCGATTATTTCAGTTTTTCCAAGCATGTCTGTAATGGAAACGCCAACAACCCCACTTGATGAATTTATTGTTATAATCCCAGATTTATGAATAATATTAGGATATAAAGAAAATGATTCTTCCTCGGTCTCATCTACGAGCCACGGATTATGTCCATAACAACCATATTCTGAGTTAACATAAACTTGCTCGCCGTCTTTGTGAACGCATAGTAATTCTGACCAATCGGCCGATCCGTATTCCCCAGACCGTATAGGTTCCTGCCAGAGAGGAAAATCAAGAGGAAACAAACCTTCTACAAACGTGTAATCTGTCATGTAACCAACCAGCTCTATGATTTTCCGTCCACTTGTATAAGAAACTTGAAAAACGGTCACGGTATCTTCTCCGAGACAGAAATGGTCTGGCATTACGAACTTGTCACCGACTTCCAAAGTCATGTCGCATAAAAGTTTTTCAGCTTCCCCCATTCCGAAATAATCTCTATAATATCGGTATAATCTGCCGGTTTCTTGCTCTTCTCTCAAAAACAGAGTGTCATATCGCGGGAAATAATAATCTATTCTCCGGTCATCGGGTGTTTTGTTGTTCTGCGGCACCCTATACATGTAGAGATTTCCATTGATTCTGATAGTATCGTGATTATGAATCACACCCGAGAGATTGTACATAACATCGCCTGATTGACAGGGGACATGGGTCATATTTATATTCGTCGAATCATTGCCAAAATACGACAAATAGCCCTTGCTGTTATTTGTATCTTGTGAATACAATTTGGTTGTTCCGACAAGCATAATGACAACTATAAGAATGACGTTTTTTATGGTATTTTTTTTCATGTGGTGATAGTTTTAAGTGGTTGGTTAATAATATTGACTTTGCAAATATAATAAATTATTTGATTATCATCAACATGTTATTCTGTTACATCAAATTCCCCTTCGTATTCATCACCGTCCGATAAGGTGATGACCAGTACATAATGCCCGGTTATATTCCATAAACGCGTCAAATATTGTTGATAACAAACAGTCATTTCTTTATTATTCTTTCCTCATATTCCTTGCCGTCTGCTGTCCTCAATTTCACGATGTACATTCCGGCGTGGAGGCCTGAAATGTTGATTGTTGTTTGCTGAGACGTTTCAGGAAACGTCTCTACCAGGCGGCCGTCGATATCGTAAATCTCAATAGATTGGCAGTTTACATCCGGCGACAGCTCTATGTAAAGATTGTCTTTTGTCGGGTTAGGATAACAGAGATAAGGCCTTGCGATGCTTTCAGCCTCATCGACCGAATCATAGCCATCGGCGTCAAATTTATGAACGTATGAATAAAAATTGTAATAACTTTCACTCTTTGAAAAAATGCCGTTTATTATACATCCTCCATCTTCTGTTGCTTGGATGACGTTTATATCGTAGAAATTCTCGTTTTTGTTAATATATCTTCGCCAAATAAGATTAAGTTCGCGGTCAAATTTGCTGATTGTTAATGTTGATGGAGCTATAGAACCTGTACTATAGTGGCCATGATCCTTTAACCCCAAAACACCACAATGGAATATAGCGTCGTCTGTAACGCCAATTGCCTTGTCTCTTGCCGGCAATGTTTTTTTCTTATAATTCGGCTCGTCTTTATATATATCCCAAACACGGATATCTGCAACATCCAAGCTGTCACTGAACATTGCGAGAAAATGACAATAACCTGTAATACCGCCCACATGCCGCAAAAACATTCCGCTACTTGAGGCAAGAAAAACCGAGTCGTTTAAGTATTCAACGGTTCCTTGTATTCCAATGTAATAATACGTGGAATCCGGGATGGTACCCTGTGGCGCAGGCACTACTTTTATAGCACGATCTGATAATTTACCGACCCTGGTAATATTGAAAAGCGAGTCCACTTCATAGTAAGCCTCGCCACCTCTATTATCGTATAAAACCATGCCGAAACTACCATCCGATCTCCTTTTTGAGAATGCATTGAACAGATAATTAGATGTTGCGGACAAAAAGTCTGATTCCACCATTTCTAAAATTTGGCCATCCAAAGCAAACTTGGCAAACAAATAACAAGAGCTTTCTGTTTTACGACAATGCGCCGCCATTGTTATTGTGCCGTTTTCTTCAAGTATAAATCTTGGCATATCTTTATTGCCTGTCGCCAATTGTGTATATTCATCTCCGAAATCTATTATTGTTTGACTTAAAACATTCAATTCATTGTCAAAAATGATAAGAGCTATCTCATGCTGTAAAAAATCGCTAAAGCCACTACCCGCGGCCAGAGCTGTCACTGCCAGATATTCGTTGTCATTGTTGGGATGATGAAACAATCCACAATATTTGATGTTTTTGTCGTCGATTTGGAATATTAATCGATTAGTCAAATCACCTTCAGGTGATAATTTGACAAGCATGTCGTTTTGGAATATGTATTGTGCATCGCAACTGATTATATAACCGTGGTCTCGGGTCTCTACCGCAAATTTACCTTCGCGATTAATGCCATCTTCCGACTGAATTAACGTTTCGAAATAGTTCTGGGACTTTCCTATAATGGTTGAAACAACCATCAATGTGATAAAGCAAATCTTTTTCATAGGTATTAATTTGGGACAAAGATAATAAAAAATTAACAATGAATTTTAAGTTAATAATATGTTTATTCCGTCACATCAAACTCCCCTTCGTATTCGTCGCCGTCCGATAAGGTGATGACCAGTACATAATGCCCGGCCGATGGCATGTAATAAAGATACCCTGTAGGAGTTTCGATGTATTCAATTTCCAATGTCACACCAGCCTCATCGGTTATCTTTATCCAGACATGTCCGATGTCGCTGAGGAAGTTCACTGTCAGATTGTGCCCGTCGATTGAAGCGGAGATAGAAGAGGATTTGTCGACTCCACCTAAATGACTTGCTCGAATTGTAATACCATCATTACTAATAATGTTGCTGGCTGTACCCCAACCTAAGGTACCGAGTAAGCAAATGATCAAGAATAGTTTTTTCTTCATATTGAATAGCTTAAAAGTTTTTCGCAAAACTATTCAAATGATAAGAATGAGTCAAGAAAAAAAGGTTATGTAAAGTTATGTATCGGGGAGGGGTAATTGATAATCAATAACTTACATTTTCAATAGCGATTCGGATGCCTTGCTTGCTATTGCAGTTTGAAGAGATTCTTTTGTGTTGAATATGTGTTTTAATTTATTGCTGCGTTGATGAACAGTAGGATATGCGCGCTGAATTAAAGCGGAAATATCGGCATCTTTCAAGCCAAGAAGGTATAGGCAACAATAATCGATATCATCAACTGTTAATTCGGGATGGAGTTTGCTAAGAGTTTGCGTAAAGTTATTATAATGCCTGTCAACAGCATCTCTCAACAGCATAATCTGGTTTTTATCCAATGCATGTTCTTTGTATACTTTATAATCAATTTTTGCCTTGAAGCTATTTTCAGCAACTACTTGCCATATATAGTTACATATAGGCTCGTTTATAAACGGATTAGCCCCAAGCTTTCGTCTCATATCTGCTAAAGCTTTGTCTCTGTCGGCAATGTCAATTTTTGATTTGTTAATGGTTTTGCGAACTTTTATTCTGGATATAATAATACCTGCTATTAGCAGTATTACAACAGATAAAACTATAGAATAAACACGATATTGATGCTGTCTTTTTAATAAATCAACCTTATCGAGTTGTTTTTGTTGATAATCATCGTACAGTTTGGTCAATTCTGTCGTTAGTTCAGCGTTATTTCTGTATTTACTGAAGTTATTTCCATATATACCTTTATAATAAGACGCTTTTATAGTATCGCCTAATGCCTGATAGCAATTCATCAGTAATTCCGATGATGACGTCTGTGTTTCGTAAGAATTACGTTTTATACTTTGTTCTAAATATATAATTGCTGAATCATATAAACTTTCTTTATAATATAAGTGGCCGAGCGTATGATATTGTGCCAAACGAGCATCTTCGCTCATTTGGTGTAATAGCGCCTCTTTTATCATCATAAAGGCGCTATCTACATATTCTAAATCATAATAAATAGGTGCGGATTCGGACAGCGCTGCATTGTATACATATGGTTTGTTTGTCGTTTCTGCAATTAATCTTGCTTTTCTGTAATACAACAAAGCACTGTCTGGCTGGTGATTGAGGTAATATGCGCCTGCAATACTCCTGTATGGATTTGCAAGATTATAATTACCCACATTGTTATAATAATGGAACGCTTTTTTGTATAATTTTAAAGAAACAAACGGCAGATCATAATTAAAAAACAATTCCCCAAGGCGGGTGCATGTCAATCCTAAAAATTTCGCCTTGTATCCCGTCAGTTTCTCAGTATCAAAATGGTCTTCCATTATCTCCAAGGTCTTTAGGTATTCCTTGCAGGCATCGACAACGCTGTCGTTTTCATAAAAACCGACGCCGTTCATGTAATGCGAACGGACAGAAAGCAAAGTGAGATCGTCGTTTATTGGATAACAGGCATAAAGGCTGTCGAAATATTGCATGGCATCCTGTAGAGACGTTTCCTGAAACGTCTCGTTTCTGTATCGGTTCAATTGCGGGTTGTCGGTCTTGTAAAGAGCCTCGGATAATAGCAAAGATTGATAGTTGGTGTTAAATGTAGAGGAGGTTCCTCGCTGCGCTCGGAATGACAATGTGTCGTCTTCGTTTGAAAGATTAATCAGCATCATCAATGCGCTACCAGCGTCGGTTTGCATCAGGCTGTCAATCTGCTGTAGGTTTTCGTCAAAGACGAAGGGGAAAGGCTGTTCCACAACAGGCTCCTGCTGCTTCCCGCAAGCGAGAAGCAGAACCGGAAACAATATCACTAATAGCCTTTTCACGATGCAAATATAATAAAAATCATTCAAAAACAACAACATACAAAAAATAAGGGGCGAATAATCATTCGCCCCCTACTATGTAAACTATTAAACTACGTAAACTATCAGTAAACCTTCAGCTTGTCGCCGGTTTCTTTGATGATTGCCCTGTAGAATTCATCGCTGTATTTCGGCTGCTCGACCTTTGGAGCGTAGTATTTGTAACCCTCAGGGATGGCACGGGCTGTCTTCACGTTGCCGTCCATATATTTCACGAAGAGCTGCTGATAAAACACCTTCCAGTCGGCGCAGAGCTTCATGGCCTCGGTGTTTGAATACTTGGTGAGGAATTTCACAGCCTCGTCCTTGCCTTCCATGTTGTATATCTCGGCAGCCTTGGTGTTGATGTTCTGTGTCGATTTCACCCAGCCTTCCTCGTATTCCTTCTGTTTGGCCTCAATCTCAGGGTGGATGTAGTTATATTTGGTGTAAGCCCAGTTCGAAACCTGGTTGAAGATCCAGAAGCCTGATGTCTCGGAATACTCCATCATCGAGCCGTTGCCCTGACGATAGCAGAGCGGGATCTCTGTCATGCAGGTGTACATCGGGCAGTAGACGGTGTTGGCGCAGTCGTCGACACCCCACCAGATGATACCGCCGATTTTAGGGATTCTGTTGGCGTTGCTCTGTGAAACAAACGAGAAGCCTGTCTGCTGTGTTGCGGTGGTTCTCTCGTGTATGTATTCCACGCCGTCGACTTCAAAACCCATTGGGCGCCAACGGTATGGGCAGTGGAAAGGACCTGCTCCGAGGTCGAGAGCCATGTCGAGTTCGGTGCCCTCGAGGTGGTCGCGCATGAAGTTCATCATGTCGAGCACCGACACCTTCTGGTTTGGCTTCACCCACAGAGGCATCCTGTTGGTCGGGAAGTTCTCGACGGTCTGTGGCTGTCCTTTCACGAAAGGCTTTGCACGCTTGATGTCGCGGCCTGTGGCATAGTCCCAGTAGGCATCCATGCCGTCGGTCACCTTGTTGAACATAGCCCACACGCGGAGGTCGCAGGCACGTGCGCCGCTGAAGTCGACAGGGGCGTAAACGTCTGAGAATGAGAAGTCTTCGTCTTTGCCGACGTAGAAGTTATATTTCTTTGCAAACGAGATGACGTCGTCGGCGTAGATGCAGTCGATGTTCTTGTCGGTCATAAACTTCTTGAAGTCCTTAGATGTTACCGAAGTCTTGTTTTTCTTGGCGAGAGGGAAGGTGGTGATGCGTGCCTGGTTGGCGTGACCGCTAACATATCCGTCAGGGATGCGGCGTGCTACCCAGAGCATACCTTTCTCAAATTTACCTTTACCTATCATTTCCATAATCCAGACCTCTTCGGTGTCGGCGATGGAGAACGACTCACCTTCGCTGATATAGCCATATTTTGCTGTGAGTTCGGCAATATTACGGATGGCCTCGCGGGCTGTCTTGCAACGCTGCAGCGAGATGTAGATCAGGGTGCCGTAGTCCATCAGGCCTTCGCCTTCCCAGAGCTCCTCGAGTCCGCCGTAGGTGGTCTCACCGATGGCCAGCTGCCACTCGTTCATGTTACCCACCACGTTGTAGGTGTGGCGCACCTCAGGAATCTGTCCGAGATATTTTCCGCTATCCCAGTCGTAAAGGTCACGCATGGCGCCCTCCGGATAGTCGGCTGCCGGATAATGATACAACTCACCGTAAAGCACATGGGAATCAGCGGCATACGAAATCATAGTCGAGCCGTCGGTCGATGCACCCTTGGTGATGAGGAAATTGGTGCATGCACTTGCCTCCGTCATGCCGAGAAGGCAAGTAATTGCTAATAATGTCAAGAATTTTTTCATATCGTATTATTTAAGATGTTAATAATTGTCTGTTCGTCGTTGCCGATTTGCTGTTTCAAGGCTTCAAAATTATCAAATTTTTTGTCATCACGCACAAAATCGACAAATCTTATTTTTATTTCTTTGTCGTAAAGGTCTTTATCGAAGTCAAGTATATGAGCCTCAATGCTTTGCGGACGGTTGTCGTGCATAGTCGGGCGTTTTCCGATATATGTCATGGCAGGGTAGGAATTGCCTTCAAAATCGACGTATGTGGCATAAACGCCGGGTTTTTCGATGAGTTGAAACTCTTCGGCCACCTCGATATTAGCCGTCGGGTAACCCATTTTTTGTCCCATCTGCTGTCCGTGAATCACCTTGCCGGTATAGGAAAAATCGTATCCGAGAAGGAGGTTGGCATGTCGGATGTCGCCATTTTCAAGGAAATGACGGATTTTTGTCGAGCTCACCGCCATATCGTCGACGTCCTGTTCCTGAATCTTCTCAACTTTGAAATCATATTGGTTTCCAAGCTCGTAAAGCATGCTGAAGTCGCCAGTGCGGCCTTTCCCGAAGTGGTGGTCGTAGCCTATAATCAGAATGGCGGGGTGTATATTTTTTACGATAAAATCTTTGATGAAATCTTCCGAAGATATCGCTGCAAATTCTTTTGTGAAGTTTATAATGATAAGATTATCAATGCCTAGGGCCTCGAGATGCTTTATTTTTTCTTCTTGTGTTGAAATGAAACGGATGCCGGCGTCGTGACTCAGCACCTGACGGGGATGGGGATAAAACGTCACCACCACAGTCTCGCCGTCTATTTCTTTTGCGCGGTTCACCATGTTTTTCAGTATGGCCTGATGTCCACGATGCACCCCGTCGAACGTCCCGATGGTAACGATGGCGTTGGCTACTTTTTCAAATTTTTCTATGTCGTGATATATCTTCATATATATCTAAAGGTCGAATTTTTCCGAATTTCGTCACACATATGGAAATTTCGTCACAAAACAGTATCTAAAGGTCGAAAATGTGCTTTTGGATGTATTCCGCAATTTGCACCGCATTGGTCGCTGCACCTTTTCTTATATTGTCGCTAACAACCCAGAAGTTGAACCCGTTGGCGATGCTGTTGTCGCGCCTCATTCTCCCAACAAACACCTCATCTCTGTCGTATGCCATGATAGGAGTGGGATAGAGGTTTGTGCTCGGGTCATCGGCCACGATAACTCCCGGAGTGTTCTCTAAAATATTTATAATCTCTTGTAAATCATAAGGTTGTGAAAACTCAACATTCACCGATTCGGAGTGACCGCCATACACAGGAACTCGTGCCACGGTAGCTGCGACGGCTATGTTTGAATGCATGATTTTATTCGTCTCGAAGATGAGTTTTTCTTCTTCAGTAGTGTTGCCGTCTTCAAGGAAATTGCCGCCATGAGGGATTATGTTCTCATGAATCTGATGAGGATAAGCCGGGTTGTCGGATTTCTTGCCCTGTTGCTCGAGATGCAGCTGGTTTAGGCCTTTGATGCCGCTGCCGCTCACCGATTGATATGTCGACACCACTATGCGTTTGATGCCGTAGCGGCGATGCAGGGGTGCCAATGCCATCACAAGCTGGATTGTCGAGCAGTTTGGATTTGCAATGATATGAGTATCAGCGGTTATGTCGCTAGCATTGATCTCGGGAACGACCAGTGGAAAACCGACTTTTTTACGCCATGCTGAGCTGTTGTCGACCACATAGGTGCCCTTTTCGGCGAAGAGGGGCGCATATTTCAGCGAGGCGTCGGCGCCGGCCGAGAAAATCGCGATGTCGGGACGCTGTTCGATGGCGTCTTCAACCGAAATCAAGGTATAATCTTTGACTTTGAACTTGGTGGTTTTACCTATCGAACGCTCCGATGCGGCTACGATAAGCTCGTCCATGGGCAGGTTATGCTCCGCCAAAACCTGAAGCATCTTCTGTCCGACCAATCCTGTGGCTCCTATGACTGCAATTTTCATGTCTTTTCCTCCCGAATTGTAAAAATTTTTTTACATTTCTTACATTTTTATGCAACTTAAGTTAAATATTGTTAAAAATGAAGAACCTAAATTTTATTTGCTATACTTTTGTGCAAAAATAACAAAAAAACGCAAACATTTGTCGTTATGGATGCAAAAATGTTTAAGATTCTGGCACACCTTATATTAATACTGCCGCTTTCGGGTCTCGCACAGGTTGTCGACGACTTCTCGGATGGTGATTTCACCGACAATCCGACATGGTCGGGAACCGAAGAGTATTTTGTGGTGAATAACGATAAAAAACTGCAGCTAAACGCCGAAGCAGCTGGAAACGCTTGGCTTTTTTGCGATGCGAATGTTGCCGACAGCGTCACCGACGGCGAGTTTGAATGGCATTTTTGGTTGAGGGAGGCCTTTTCTCCATCGACAAACAACTACAGCGACATTTATCTTTGCGACAATTATTTTGTTAGGTTTGGAGAGGCCGGGAGCAACGATGTTGTCGATCTGCAACGTGACGACGGCACCGCCACTGTCAGTGTCTGCCGTGGTACCGACACCTTTATCGCTTCATCGTTCTCCGCCTACTTCAAGGTCACGCGCGACGCCCATGGCAACTGGAAGATATTCGTCGACAAAGAAGGTGGTGGCGACTATCTTCTTGAGGCTCAAGGAGTTGACGACACTTATGGTCCTTCAGGAAGGTTCGGAATCAAGGTGACGTACAGCGCCAGCAACTCTAAAAAGGTGTACCTCGACGACGTCTACGCTGGACCGTTTATAGTCGACACGGAGCCTCCTGTCTTAAATGAGGTTACAGTGCTGAATTACAATAAGTTACAGCTCGATTTTAGCGAAGTTGTCGACAATGTTTATGCCATGGATGCCGATAATTACAGCCTTGACAATGGTGTTGGTCACCCCATGTATGCTGAGTATAACGGCAGTAACCGCTCGTCGGTGATACTTTCGTTTTCAAGAACCATTCAGGAAGGCGTGTATTACACATTGATTATCAATATGATACAAGATGTTGAAGGTAATGTTGTCGAAGATATTCATTACACTTTCAATCATTATAATATTCACGAAAACGACGTGGTGGTAAACGAGATTATGGCCGATCCGGAGCCTGTGGTGGGTCTGCCGGCCTGTGAATATGTGGAGCTTTACAATGCCACCGGCCATGCCATCAACATGAAAGACTGGGTTCTGGTGGTTGGCACAAGCGAAAAAGTGATGACACAAGATATTGATATTCAAGCAGATGGCTATTTGATACTATGTAAAGAGGAATCAGTTCCTTTTTTGTCGGACTATGGTGAATGTGTGGGTTTTTCATCGTTTTCGCTACCAAACGCTGGTTCTTTGATATATCTATATCATCATAATTTTTTAGTTTTTGAGTTACAATATGACAAATTTTGGTATCGCGACAGCGACAAATCCGACGGCGGATGGTCGTTGGAGCAGATCGACCCACACTCACTATGTTTGGAAGCCGAGAACTGGCGTGCCAGCTGTGACCACAGAGGTGGCACGCCCGGGGCTCGCAATTCCGTCGACGGCACCAACGTCATTGTCCCCGACATCGACTACATCAACGTGCTGTCGGATACCAGCATAGAGGTGGTTTTCAACCAGAAGATGATGTCGTCGTCGCTTGAAAACACTGACAATTACACTATTGTTGAATTCAATTCACATCCATACTTTGCGAACCCGTCGGAAGACAATCAGAAAAGCGTGACTTTAGTTTTCCAACAACCCTTTGTGGAAAATAGGTTTCATAAATTACAGGTTTTTGGTTCATTAAACTGTACGGGGGTTCCGGTCGCTGACGGTTGTTGTTACGCTTTTGGGCTCCCTGGCAGTGCGGTTGGGGGCGATGTGGTTATCAACGAGCTCTTGTTTGATCCCGTCAGCCCCGCCGCAGATTATGTGGAGATTTACAATAAGTCGGATAAGGTGTTGAATATCAATGAGTTTAAGCTTGGGATGATAAAAGAGTCGTTCCCCAATCCGCCCGATACCATTATAAAAGAGATAACCTCCGAGCACCGTCAGCTATTGCCGCAGCAGTATGTCTTGCTGACGACCACGCCCGAAGAGGTTGGCCGTCAGTATGAGTGCGCGACACGTAACTTCATCAGGATGAGTGGCTTTCCGTCGTACCCGAACTCGGGCGCGGCGGCCGTGCTGTATTTCCGTGACTCTGTCATCGATGTGATGCGCTATTCAGAAGACTCGCATTACCCGCTGCTGACTGAGACGAAGGGGGTGTCGCTCGAGAGGGTGAGTCCGGATATCAGTTCGCTCGACCCAGAGAACTGGCACTCGGCCGCCGCGCCTCTTTACGGCACGCCCGGTTACAGAAACTCCGTTTTCATTGATAGTCAAGAGAATACAGCCGCCGTCGAGATGATTCCGCCCGTGTTCTCTCCCGACGGCGACGGCTTCGACGACGTCACCACCATCAACCTGTCGGACTTCGACGTCGGATACACTGCTAAAATCACGGTTTTCGACTCGCAGGGACGTTTTGTGCGCGACCTTGTGAACTGCCAAAACATCGCCACGCAGGGCCGGTTTGTGTGGAACGGGCTCGACGACAACGGCCGTGTGGTGCCTGCTGGGATATACGTCGTCTTCGTGGAAGTGTTTGACACTCAAGGACATATAAAACGTTTTAAGAAGGCCGTTGTCGTCGCTTCGAAATAAAAACGAAGAAAAATAGCGGGTTGTATCAAAAAATATTCGTAACTTTGCATTTTAAAGCAAAGTAAGAAATATATGGTGTTTTTTCACGGTGCGTTGATGGGCTTGACCCTGGCTACTATCTTCGGGATAGGGCCGGCCTTCTTTTTGCTCCTTCAGACCAGCATCAGCAAGGGTTTTAAGAAAGCTCTGTTCTTCGACATTGGCGTCCTGCTGAGCGACATCATCGTCGTGGTGCTGATGATGCTGACCTCGATACAGCTCACCTTCGACGACAGTGGAAACATGGTGGTGGCCGGCATCACCGCGGGCCTCATCATCATAGGCTTCGGCATTTTTACTTACTACAGCAAACCCGAAAAGATCGTGGCCCGGTCGGAGAAGAAGAGCGCGCAACTCGCTGAGGTTGAGAAGAAGTTCGAGAAGCTCGACCAGCATTTTGATAAGATCGACGAAAAACTCGACATCAAGCGCGACGGCCCGCGGTGGTACGTCGTCATCTCGAAGGGCTTCGTGATGAACATCTTCAACCCGTTCATCTGGGTGTTTTGGACCGCCACGGTCGCAACTGTCTCAGGATCAGAGATTTACAATGGCAATGAGTATTATGTGATGCTGTTCTTCCTCGGGACATTTGCCACGGTGTTTGCCATTGATATAATGAAAATTCTTGGAGCTTACTCACTAAAACGTTTCTTCACCGAACGCAGAATGAAATTGCTAAACCAGGGAACGGGAATAATCCTTGCTCTCTGTGGTGTGGCGCTAATTATCAGGGTGATTTTCTTTAATTAGAACTTTATATCTTTGACATTGAGTTGCAGCGTCGTCTTTCCTTGCCAGAAATTTTCCTCGATGTAGTAGCACATTGTGAACGGCTCTTTGTCGTGGATGCGCTCGTAGAGGTCGCCCTTCTGGAATGCGATGCCAGAGAACACGAAGTCGGTGTTGCCCTGCTGCATCACGCTGAGTTTCAGGTGCTTGCGGTTACCCACGGCGCGTGAGAAGCCAGCGTCGACGACGTTACGGGTTAAGAATACAGGCGAGAGGTTACCTGGTCCGAACGGCGCAAACTGCTTGAGGATACGCACGAACTTCGGAGTGATGTTGGTGAAGTCCATCTCGATGTCGACGTTAAGCTCAGGGGTGAGGTCGTCGTCTTCGAGGTGCTCGGAGACATATTTCTCGAAACGTTCCGAAAACTCCTTTAAATTCTCAGGTTTCAGCGATAATCCCGCTGCATATTTATGTCCACCGAAGTGCTCGAGGATGTCGGAGCACGAGTCGATGGCGTCGTAGATGTCGAAGTTCTTTATCGAGCGTGCCGATCCCGTGATGAGGTTGCCCGAGCGTGTCAGCACGATGGTCGGACGGTAGTACGAGTCGGTAAGTCGTGACGCCACGATGCCGATAACGCCTTTATGCCAGTTTTCGTTGAATATCACGGTGCTCTTGGCGTTGCGCATCTTCTCGTCGGCGTCGATCATCTGAAGCGCTTCCTCAGTGATGGCGTTGTCAAACTCACGACGTTTCGAGTTGAGGTCGTTGATGCTCGCCGCGAGTTTCTCGGCATGGTCTTTGTTTGTCGCAAGCAGCAGTCTTACCGAGTCGCTGGCTTTTTCCAGACGTCCTGCGGCGTTGATACGCGGTCCGATAAGGAACACCAAGTCGCTGATTGTCAGCTCTTTTTCGGTGATGTTCTTCTGTTCGGCCTGGCGCAGCACTGCTGCGATGCCCGGACGCGGGTTTTTGTTGAGCTGGATCAAACCGAAGTATGCCAAGACACGGTTTTCACCGGTGATCGGAACGATGTCGGCCGCGATGCTAACCGCAACATAGTCAAGGAGTTCGTAGACTTCCTCAATTGGTCGTCCGAGGCGCATCGACAGTGCGGTGATGAGTTTGAAGCCCACTCCGCAGCCCGAGAGTTCCTTGTAAGGATATTCACAGTCGGGACGTTTCGAGTCGAGCACCGCCACGGCGTTAGGAATCACGTCGTCCGGACGATGATGGTCGCAGATGATGAAGTCGACACCACGCTGGTTGGCGTATTCGATTTTCTCCACAGCCTTGATGCCGCAGTCGAGCACGATGACGAGACCGAAACCGTTGTCGGCAGCATAGTCGATGCCTTTATATGATATTCCGTATCCCTCTTCGTAACGGTCGGGGATATAGAATTCAATCTTCTTTTTGTTGACAAAATTCTTAAGATACGTGTAAATCAAGGCAACGGCGGTTGTTCCGTCGACGTCGTAGTCACCATAGATAAGGATTTTTTCGCCGTTGTTCATCGCTTTCTGAAGACGGTCGACGGCCTTGTCCATGTCTTTCATCAGGAAGGGGTCGTGGAGCTGCGAAAGCGACGGGCGGAAGAAGTTTTTCGCCTCTTCGAAGTTGGTAATGCCGCGCTGGACAAGCAAAATAGCCAAAATCTCGTCGATGCCGAGCGACTCCGACAAGCTTTTAACTAATTGTTTATCTACACTTTCTGCTATTATCCAGCGCGTTTCCAATTCAAAAAATATTTAACTCGCAAAACTACGAATTTTTTTTCTGATTTCCAAGAAAAAATGGAATTTTTTTAAATAAAAAATATAAAAAAAGATAACACTCTCAGTATTAAGGAAATACAATCACCCCGTCATTTCGAGCTCAGGTCTCCATTACCATCTCACTTCGTTCGATGTCCAGTCGAAATGACGCTGATAAACAATCGTTTCGACAGAAGAAAAAATTTCTTTAAACTTTAAACTTTAAACTTTAAACTTTTTATTATATTTGCATCTTGAAAAATTACTTCATTATGACATCCAAAAAAATTACAAGTGCTTTAATATCAGTATTTTACAAGACTGACCTCGACAAAATCGTCGAACTTTTGAAAAAGAACGGAGTCCAGATTTATGCCACTGGCGGAACACTCGATTTCATCAAGAAAATCGACGACACGGTGCGCTCGGTTGAATCGCTCACAGGCTATCCTTCAATCCTTGGCGGCCGCGTGAAAACCCTGCATCCGAAAGTGTTTGGCGGCATCCTGGGGCGTCTCGACAACGACACCGACCTCGCTGAGATGAAACAGTATGAGATTCCGGCACTCGACCTCGTGATCGTCGACCTTTATCCATTTGAAGAGACTGTGCGTAACACCGACGACGAGGCGCAGATCATCGAGAAGATCGACATAGGCGGCATCTCGCTCATCCGCGCTGGCGCAAAGAACTTCAAAGACTGTCTCATAGTGCCATCTTCAAAATATTACAAAGAATTTATGGAGATGTACGAAAAACAAGGCGGCTGCACCACTTTGGACGATAGAAAACGTTTTGCAAAATACGCCTTTGCCACCAGCTCGCACTACGACACAGCCATCTACAACTGGTTCTCAGGCGAGACCGTCACTCCGCTGCGTTACGGCGAAAATCCTCACCAGCAGGCGGTTTTCAACGGTAACCTCGACGACGTGTTCGAAAAACTGCACGGCAAAGACCTGTCATACAACAACCTCCTCGACCTCGACGCGGGCTTGAACCTCATCCGCGAGTTCGACGAGCCTACTTTCGCCATTTTGAAGCATAACAACCCTTGCGGAATCGCGTCAAGGCCAACAATTGCTGAGGCTTACGACGCGGCATTGGCAGGCGACCCGGTGTCGGCATTCGGCGGAGTGTTTGTCAGCAACCGCGCTATCGACGTGAAGACGGCCGAAGAGATGAACAAGATGTTTTTCGAGGTGTGTGTGGCGCCTGAATATGAAAATGGCGTGCTTGACATCCTCTTCTCGAAGAAAAACCGCATAGTGTTGAAGCTGAAGTCGAACAAATTCCCTGCAAAGGTGTATAAATCGGCGCTCAACGGCATTCTCGAGCAGGACCGCGACCTTCACGCCGAGACGAAAGACGACTTCACGGCGGTAACCGAGAAACATATTGATAATCAGGATGTTGACGACTTGATTTTCGCAAATAAAATTGTGAAACACAGTCGCTCCAACGCCATCGTCTTGGCAAAGAACAAACAGCTCTACGCTTCGGGCATAGGTCAGACCTCACGCGTCGACTCGCTGCGACAGGCCATCGCCAAGGCACAGAGCTTCAACTTCGACCTCAAGGGCGCAGTTTTGGCATCCGACGCCTTCTTCCCCTTCTCCGACTGCGTGGAGATAGCAAGCGAGGCCGGCATAAAATCGATAATTCAACCTGGCGGCTCGGTGCGCGACCAAGAGTCGATAGATGCATGCAACAAGCTCGGAATCGCCATGGTTTTCACAGGATTCAGACATTTTAAACATTAAAGATATGGGATTGTTTTCATTATTCGATAAAGAACTGGCAATCGACCTCGGCACAGCCAACACCATCATCATGTACAACGACAAGGTGGTGGTCGACGAGCCGTCGATTGTAGCAATAAAACGCGACACGCAGCAGATCATGGCGGTAGGAAAACGCGCTATGATGATGCATGGCAAGACTCACGAAAACATCAAGACCATCAGACCTTTGCGCGACGGTGTCATCGCCGACTTCCAGGCCGCCGAGTTCATGCTGAGAGAGATGATCAAGATGATAAACTTCCATCGTTCGGTGTTCCCTCCGGCGTTGAAGATGGTGATCTGCATCCCTTCGGGCATCACCGAGGTGGAGGAGAGAGCCGTTAAAGACAGCGCGGAACAGGCCGGCGCCAAGGAAGTGCGCTTGATTCATGAGCCTATGGCAGCAGCTATCGGTATCGGCATCGACGTGCTTGAGCCTATGGGTAACATGATAGTCGACATCGGAGGCGGCACCTCCGAAATCGCAGTCATCGCGCTGGGTGGCATCGTGACAAACAAATCGATCCGTATCGCAGGCGACGACTTCACCGACGAGATCGTGGAGTACATGCGTAAGGAACATAACCTCAACGTCGGCGAACGTACGGCAGAGCTGATAAAGATTGAAGTCGGCGCCGCCATACAGGAACTCGACAACCCGCCACAAGACTATGCTGTGCACGGACGCGACATGCTCACCGGCATCCCGAAGGAAATCAGCGTAAACTATAAGGAGATTGCTCACTGCCTCGACAAGAGCGTCTCGAAGATAGAGACAGCTGTGCTTAACACCCTCGAGACCACACCTCCTGAGCTTTCGGCCGATATCTACCGCACAGGTATCTACCTCACCGGCGGCGGAGCCTTGCTGAGAGGCCTCGACAAACGTCTGCACGACAAGACACAGCTGCCGATACACGTGGCTGAAGACCCATTGCGCGCTGTGGCACGCGGTACTGGCATCGCACTGAAGAACTTCGACGGTTTCCCGTTCCTGATAAAATAATCGGGGATGTATAACCTCTTCATTTTCATAAGGAAATACAACGCAGTAATACTTTTTATTCTGCTGGAAGTGCTGTGCGTAGTCATGATTGTGCAAAGTCTCCCTTATCAGAGTAGAAAGATGGCTAACGTGTCGAACAGCATCACCGGAGGAGTGCATAAGACAACCTCCAACTGGCACGATTACCTGCATCTGAAAAGTGAAAACGAAGCATTGTCAGAACATAACGCATTGCTACTGAAGCGATTAGGTTGTGAAGAGGTGGAAGCCGACGCGGAATACTACGACGACATCTTTACTTACATCCCGGCGCGTGTTGTTAACAATAATATCTACGAGATGAACAACTACATCGTTATCGACAAGGGCAGCATCGACGGCATCGAGCCCGACATGGGCGTGATTTGCGACAAAGGAGTGGTGGGTAAGGTGGTGAACGTGAGCAAACACTACGCCTCGGTGATGAGCATGTTGAATTCTTATTCAATAATCAGCTGTAGATTCGTTGATAATCAATATGTTGCGAATGTTGTGTGGGATAACAAAAACTACCGATACGGTCTGGTGAAAGACATCCCGTCGCATATCGTCATCAAGGCGGGCGACACTCTCGTGACGAGCGGCTTTTCCAACTCCTTCCCGGCCGACGTGATGGTGGGAACCATAGCAGAGAAAGGCGATGCCGACGAAAATATGTTCAGCACGGCGAAACTGAAGTTTTCGACCAATTTCAGCACCTTGCGGCATGTTTATGTGGTGAAAAACAACTTTAAATCGGAGATTGACTCGTTATGTATAACACGTTGATACGCAATATATTACGATTTATAGTTCTGCTCGTTGTGCAGGTGCTGGTGTTCGATAACCTCGGCTTCGGAACCTACATCCACCCATATGTCTACGTGTTGTTTGTGCTGCTTCTGCCGTTCGACACTCCGAGATGGCGCTTGCTGATTTATGGATTCCTAATAGGAATAGCTGTCGACATCTTCAACGGCACGCCCGGACTCAATGCGGCAGCGACTGTATTTTTGGCGTTCATGAGGCCGTATATCATAGGAATAACTACACGAAAGAGCGATATCGAAGATAAAAACGCACCATCGATCACCGAGATGGGGCTGCAATGGTTTGCGATTTACGCCTTGTTGCTCATTTTGTTGCACAATTTGGTGCTTTTCTGGCTGGAAGCATTCAGTATCAAGCTGTTAGGACTTATTTTAGCAGAGACTCTGCTGAGCGCGCCAGTCACATTATTGTTGATAATCATAATAATTTATATCTTTAAACCAGTTAAAAAATAAAACTATGAAAAAAGTATTTCTTGCATTGTTTGTCATGCTGATGATGGTGTCATGCAATAAGTTCAAAATCAATGTAAACCTTGAAAATTCAGACGGTAAGACAGTTTATCTTGAGAGATATGTCGGAACCGAGATGAGTATTTTGGATTCGGTGGTGGCAAAAGACAACACCGCGGTCTTTAAAGTTAAGCCAAGCGATAATCTCGACCCATATTGCGTTATGATTAAAGGTTGGAGACGTCCGTTGACGTTCTTTGCTGATAATCAGGATGTTACGATTACGGGTGACTATCAGAAATATAACGGAATCAATGTTTTAGCTTCGGAAAGTCAGGAAAAACTCAACAAATTTACTGAAGAAGTTAATGGTATTGAAGACGAGCAGGAAATTCATTACTGTGTCCTCGATTTTGTGAAGCAAAACATTGATAATCCGTTGGCTCCGTATGTGATGTACCGTTACAAATGGACATTCAGTCTCAGCGATTTTTACAAGCTCATGGAGGTTATTCCGGCCGAAATGAATAGTGCTTACAAGGATCTCGTGATGGATTACGTCAATGGTCTCGAGATGACTGAGGTCGGTAAGCCATTCATTCCGTTCATCCAGAAAGACGTTAACGGCGAAGATTTCAACATGAAAGAAATCATCGGAGAGTCGAAGATCATAATCCTCGATTTCTGGGCATCGTGGTGTCCCGACTGCCGTAAGGAAAACCCAGGTCTGGTTGAGATTTACAACGAGTTCAAAGACAAAGGCTTGGATATCGTAAGCGTGTCGCTCGACATGGACGAGGCAGCTTGGAAGAAGGCCATCGAAGACGATAATCTCACTTGGAAACATCATGTTTCGGATCTCAAAGGATGGAACAACGAAGTGGCTAAGATGTACTGCATAGCCTATATTCCGCAGAATATTCTCATCGACGAAAACGGAATTATTGTCAAGAAAAACGTTCCAGCAGAGAGAATGAAAGAATTTCTCGGGTCATTTTTAAAATAAATTTCGCTGCTGATGCAGCAAAATATGGGAAAATGACGTTATAAAAGCGTCGTGTCAAAAATTTTTTTCAAAAAAAACTTGACATTATAATTTTTTTACTATTTTTGCAGTGTCTTAGATACGTAGTACACTATGATAAAACTTGAAAATATTCACAAGACTTACTTCGGAGCGCAGCCGTTGCACGTGTTGAAGGGCATCAACCTCAACGTGGAGGAAGGCGAGATGGTGTCGATTATGGGTGCTTCGGGTTCGGGAAAGTCCACCTTATTAAATATAGTGGGCATCCTCGACAACTACGACGATGGCGACTATCATCTGGCGGGGCATATGGTGAAGGACCTTTCGGAGAATCAGGCGGCGGAGTTTCGTAATAAATACATCGGTTTCATTTTCCAGTCGTTCAACCTGATTCCGTTTAAGACGGCTCTCGAGAATGTGGCTTTGCCTTTGTTTTATCAGGGTGTCGGACGAAAGAAACGCAACGCCCTCGCGATGGAGTACCTCGATCGCTTTGGGCTGAAAGACTGGGCCGATCACTACCCGAACGAGCTCTCGGGCGGCCAGAAACAACGTGTCTCCATCGCGAGGGCGCTTGTCACGTCGCCGAAGATCATCCTCGCCGATGAGCCGACGGGCGCTTTGGATAGTAAGACCTCGGCCGAGGTGATGCAGATTCTGCGCGATGTGAACGCCACAGGCATCACCATGGTGATTGTGACACACGAACGCGGAATAGCCAACCTCACAAGGAAAATCGTGCATCTGAAAGATGGTCTGATAGAGTCGATAGAGGAAAACGACCCAGATAAAATGGATTTCACAAAAGAGATAAAATAATATGTTCAACAGGGATTTTTGGTCGGAGATTTTCATGGCCCTCAGACGCAACAAACTGAGGACGATACTCACGGGATTCGCAATCTCGTGGGGTATCTTCATGCTGATAATCCTGCTCTCGGCCGGCAACGGACTGAAAAACGGAGTGACAAGCAACTTCGCCGACCGAATCAACAACACCTACACGATATGGTCGAGCTCGACCGAGCTTCCTTACAAAGGACATAAGGCGGGCCGCTATATCATGATGACTAACAAAGACATACAACTCCTTGAATCGTTATACCAAGTCGAAGAAGTGTCCCCGGTGATATCAAAGTGGGGCACTCTCATCTTCGGCGAAAAGTCAAGGTCGATTGGCTTTAACGGAGTGAAGCCTATTTACAAGAATATCGAAGGTATCAAAGTGTCGGAAGGACGTTTCATCAATGAAAACGACATGAAAACCAAGGCTAAAGTCGTCTTGATAGACCAAGATACCAACGACGAGCTCCTTCGTACCACCGGAGAGATGACGATGATAGGTAAAACAGTGTTTATCAACGGGTTGAGCTTTACTGTGGTGGGCGTTTGCAAGGCTAATATGTGGGGTGAACGCGGCTTGGCGTACGCTCCGTATACCACCATGCAGACGATTTACAATGAGAATAAGTACTATCAGATGGAATTCACCACAAAAGGTCTTGACACTAAAGAAGATAACGAGGCTTTCAAAGCAGAGTTGAAGCGAAAACTCGCGGCTTTGCATGAATTCTCACCTGACGACAGACGTGGCGTGTGGATCGATAGCCAGATGATAGACTCCCTCGAAACAATGAAGATTTTCAACACTATCAATATCTTTATCTGGATTATCGGCATAGCGATGCTGATATCGGGTGTGGTAGGTGTGAGCAATATCATGAGAATCACCGTGAAAGAAAGGACCAACGAGATAGGAATCCGTAAGGCACTTGGAGCAAAACCACGCTCGATTCTTCTTTCGATAGTGATGGAATCGTTAGTGATTACTACTATTTTCGGATATATCGGCATGATTTGCGGCATAGGAGTGACGGAGCTCATCGGCATGGCTATGGAATCGAGCGGAGGTCTGAGTAACGGTAACGGCATGTCGGTGTTTGTCGACCCTACAGTGGATATTGGCATAGTGATTTCAGCGACTTTGGTGCTGATAGTGAGTGGAGTGGCGGCAGGATTCGCTCCGGCATGGAATTCAGTGAAGGTTAAACCGATAGAAGCGATGAATTACCGGTAATTGATAATTGAAAGTTGACAATTGAGAATTAAAAAAGGATGTTTGATTTAGACAGTATAACCGAGATTTGGCAGACGATTACCCGAAACAAGACCCGCAGCATCTTGACGGCCTTCGGTGTGTTCTGGGGTATCTTCATCCTCGTGATTTTGCTGGCATGCGGCAACGGCTTCGACAACGGTATGCGTAGTAATATCGAGGGTTTCTCCACCAACTCTACGTTTATGATTCCGAATTACACAACTGAGGCATACAAAGGCTATCAGAAAGGTCGTTATTGGAACCCCGATATGTCGGATATTGAAGCGATTAAGATGAAAATCAAAGGGGTGGATATGATTTCGCCTATTTTGACCGAATACTCGTATAATGGCGACAATAACGTGTTTTTTGGTACAAAAGGAGGCAATTTCAGTATGAAAGGAGTGCTTCCAAACTATAATGATATCGACAGATGCAAGGTGCTTTACGGACGATTCATTAACGAGACTGATATCAATGAAGGAAGAAAAGTTTGCGTTTTGGGAAAGAAAGTGTACGAAGACGTGATAGGCGCCGACAAGAACCCTTTAGGTCTGATGATTAAAGCCAATGGCATTTATTATCAAGTGGTTGGCGTGATAGAACCTTACAATTCAAATATCACCGTCAGTGGTTCGATGGATGAGACGGTGGTGCTGCCAATGACAACGATGCAGCTGGCATATCATAACGGCGACAAATTCGATTTCTTCGTTTTCACCACTGCCAGAGGCTACAAAACCAAAGATTTGCAGGAGGAAGTGAAGACGTTGCTGCGAGAGCGTCACGACATAGCTCCTACCGACGAAGGTGCCATTATGTGCTTCGATTTCGAACAGATGTTCACCATGTTTGATTATCTGTTCCTCGGAATAAAGATATTGATTTGGATTGTGGGTATCGGCACTTTGCTTTCGGGTGTTGTCGGCGTGAGCAACATCATGCTGGTAACTATCAAGGAACGTACACGTGAGATTGGTGTCAGACGTGCGCTTGGCGCGAAACCGGCTCTGATTATCCGTCAGGTGGTGGCAGAGAGCCTCTTGCTGACGATTTTGGCAGGTATCGTAGGACTCGTGATAGGAGTGTCAATAATGGCCGTAGTCTCAGGATTTGTTGGTAATACGCCATCAGAAGACGTGATGTTCCTTGACCCGCAGATTGGTTTCGGAGCGGCGGTTGCAGCCACGGTGATAATAGTGCTGTCGGGATTGCTGGCCGGCGTCCTGCCTGCGATGAGAGCCATACAGATCAGGGCAATTGATGCGATTAGGGAGGAATAACCGTTGTGGAAAGAGACGTTCTATCAGTAGGAGATTCCTCGCTTCGCTCGGAATGATAGATAAATAGGAATAATAATTTAATAAATAAAAATATGAAAAAATTCTTTAAAATCTTGTTTTTCATCGCATTAGGCGTGGCAGTGATCTGGACATTTACATATTTGTTCAAGAAATCGCAGCCAAAGGAAAAAGTATATGAAACGGTGGAAGCAACCATCGGAACGATACAGAAGAAGACCGTCATCACGGGTCAGATCAATCCGCGCGACGAAGTCTCAATCAAGCCGCAGGTATCCGGAATCATCAGCACAATCTATAAAGAAGCCGGCCAGATGGTAAAGAAGGATGAAGTCATCGCGGTGGTGAAAATCATACCCGACGTGGCTAACCTTACAGCTACCGAGTCGCAGGTGAAACTGGCAAAACTCAATCTCGACAATGTGGAGAAGACCTATGAACGTCAGAAAGCATTGAGAGACAAGGGATTGATAGCCGCAGAGGAATTCGAGAAGTCGCAACTTGAATATGAGCAGGCGAAGGAAAACTACAACAACGCCCTCGACCAGCTCAACATCGTGAAAGAAGGTATCTCGAAAAACGCCTCGCAGTACACCAACACATCAATAAAATCGACCATCGACGGCATGATTCTCGACATACCGGTGAAAGTCGGTAACAGCGTCATCAACTCCAACACGTTCAACGACGGCACCACCATCGCCACCGTCGCCGACATGCGCGATATGATTTTCGAAGGCAAGATGGATGAGACCGAGGTCGGACGTATCAGCGAAGGCATGCCTATGCTTATCACCATCGGCGCCATGAACGACCGTCGCTTCGATGCAGTGTTGGAATATATTGCTCCTAAAGGCACTTCCGAGAGCGGAGCGGTGTTCTTCCAGATGAAGGCACGACTGATAATTCCCGAAGATGTGACCCTGAGAGCCGGCTACAGCGCCAACGGCGAGATCATAATCGAACAGGCCGTCGACGCCGTCATTGTGCCAGAGAGCTGCATCCTTTATAGCAACGACAGCACGTTTGTGTACAAAGACAACGTGAAGGTGCCTGTCACAACAGGACTTTCGGACGGCGTCAATATCGTTGTTACCGAAGGATTAAGTGAAGGTGATGTTATTAGAGGAAATGAGATATTTAAATAATAACGTCAATAATTCAATACTATATGAAAAAGATACTGCTTATAATTTCAATAGTTACACTGTCTTTTGCCGGTCGGGCGCAGAAGGTATGGACGCTTGAAGAGTGCGTCGACTATGCCATGGAGCATAACGTGACGATACTGCAGAGCGTGATTAGTCAGAACAGCGCCGAATACCAGTATAAGATGTCGAAAAACGCTTGGCTGCCAACGGTTAGCGCCGATGCAAGCCAGAGCTTCGGCTTCGGACAATCGCCATCGTATAACGGCGTCTACGTGTCGGATAATTCGACCTCGTTTTCGTTCGGAGTGTCAGTGGGAATGCCGCTTTTCAACGGTTTGAGCTTATACAACCAGATGAAGTCGAGCAGTCTGGAGATGAACGCCTCGAAGAAAGACCTCGAAGCTGCCAAGTACGACCTGAAGCTTCTGATCATGTCGTACTACATGCAGGTTGTTTATAATAAGGAGCTTAAGGCCATCGCCGAAAAACAGCTGACGCTCACCGAGGAACAGCACGAAAAGACGCAGCAGCTCTACGAACTCGGCAAGGTGGCACAATCCGACGTCTACGAGAGTGCAGCACAGGTGGCAACAGCGAAATCGTCGTTGGTGCAGGCCGATAACAACTTGATGCTCAGCATATTAGATATCGTGCAAGCGCTCGAACTTGACGATATGAATGACTTCGATGTGGAGTCTCCGGAGATTTATACTCCAATCGAGTCGGCAACGCTGCCATCGCAGGAAACGACTTACGAATTTGCGCTGAATCATCAGCCTAAGATGGAGGCTGCCAATATGAGATTGGAGAAGACCGAGTTCGACGTAAAAGCCTCAAAATCATCGTGGTATCCGTCGTTGAGCCTCTTTGCTGGCTATTCAAACGGCTATTATAGATATTTCAATCAAGACTACAATCAGCCTTTCGACGAGCAGATCAGCAACAACGGCAGAACGAGTTTCGGAGTGCGGCTGAGCGTGCCGATTTTCAATGGCATGCAGACAAAATATCGCGTTGCTCAAACTAAGTTAAATATTGAAAATCAAGAACTTGCGATAAATACAGCTAAAAAACAGCTGAAGAAGGAGATACAGCAGGCTTACTACAGCGCTCTTGCCGCTGAGCAAAAGTACAAGGCGGCAGAGGAGACGTTCCTATCGTCGCAATTGGCCTACGATTACTCCAAGGAAAGCTTCAATGCCGGCCGCGCCACTTTGCTCGAGCTCAACGAGAGCAAGAACCGTCTTTTCAAGTCGGAGAGCGAGATGTTGCAGGCAAAATACGAGTATCTTTACAGATTGGAAGTATTGAAATTTTATAATCAATAATTCAATAGTATTGAAATATTAATTTTTTTGAACACATATGCAGCAAAATGTATTATCTTTGCGTTCGAAAAATGTATCAAATTTAAGACTATGAAAAAACATTTACTATTAGCAGTTGTAGTGCTTCTTGCAACAATAGGAGCATTCGCACAAGTCACAGAGACAGTTACAGTTGTTAAAGAAGCCGAGCAAGGCCGCAAAGAAACGGTGACCTTTATCGAGAGATTCATTCACGACGACCTTTACGACCCGCTCCCAGACCTTTATTATTCTTACCTCAACATGAGAAGCGGTGCTTTCGGACCGGAAGCCAACGTGCCGCTCCGCTCGTCATCGTTCGAATGGGGATTTTACAGCATGGACCAGGTTTATAGCACTAAAAACGCCCGTTTCGGAATAACCACAGGTTTCGGTTTAAGCAACAGCTACAACTATTTCACACACGACGTGGTGTTATGTCAGAATGACGACAAAGAACTGTATTTCCAGTCACTGAACGCCTATTCGTCGATTGAAGGCAACGGCCCGGTCAACAACTTCGCTCACCGTACTTTTGTGCGTTATTGGAGTTTAAGGTTGCCTGTAATGTTCCAGCTTCAGTGGACAAGAATCGACGATCACGGCAATACCGTGCCTTTGGTGATTGCAGTAGGTGCCGAACTTGAAGCCCGTTTCGGAATGCGTTCGTTTGCCAGATACGGCGGTGCGAAACATCATATCATCGACGACATGAATCATCAGCCGTTCAGCGCCAACGCTTTGTTCTCGATTCGTGGCAACAACAGCACGTTTTTCCTCAGAATGGGACTCGACCCTATGTTTAACATCAAAGACGTAGGCGACATTTACCAGATGTCGATAGGTTTCGGATGTAATATCGATTAAAAATTTTTTCTGCGTGACGAAAAAATGTCTATCTTTGCCTCGTGGTAGAGAACGAACATTTTGAAAATCAGAAGCACGAATGGGATTCTGCACTGCAAGTGACCGAAGGCGATCAGAATGCGGTGCAGGTCAACCCCAAGGCTTTGGAGCGTCTGATGGGCAGCCGTCAGAAGCTTCTGCCTTTGAAGGAATATGTCGACGGTATCCTTGCCGGCGACATCACCATTTTAAGTAAAGCCATCACCTTGGTGGAGAGTTCTCTGCCTTCACACCAGAAACTTGCTCAAGAAATCATTGCCGAGTGCATCCCGCATAGCGGAAAGGCGCTAAGGCTTGGTATTACTGGCGTTCCCGGAGCCGGAAAGAGTACTTTCATCGAGGCTCTTGGCGTGGAGCTTTGCAAAAACAACCACCGTCTGGCGGTCCTTGCCATCGACCCGAGTTCGCAACGCTCGAAGGGCTCTATTTTGGGTGATAAAACCCGCATGGAAGAGCTCTCGCAACAGCGTAACGCCTATATCAGACCATCAGCTTCTGCTGGCACTTTGGGCGGTGTGGCCCGTAAGACGAGAGAGGCTATCATCCTTTGCGAGGCCGCCGGTTTCGACACGATTATAGTTGAGACTGTAGGCGTCGGACAGAGTGAGACCGCGGTCTATTCGATGGTCGACTATTTCTTGTTGGTCCTCATTGGAGGCGCGGGCGACGAGCTCCAGGGCATCAAACGAGGCATCATGGAAATGGCCGACGGCATCGTTGTCAACAAAGCCGATGGTGACAACGTCGCCCGCGCCGAGAGAGCCGCCGCAGAGATCCGTAACGCTGTTCACCTGTTCCCGCCTTCTGAGTCGGGACAGCCTGTCAACGTGACGACCTGCTCCGCGATGACGCACTACAACGTGAACGAGGTCTGGAACATGGTGACGACACATGTCGAAAACATAAGAAAATCGGGCTATCTCGACGAAAAACGCGCCCGCCAGGACGTACAGATGATGCTCGACACAATCGAAAGTACTTTAAAGAGCAACTTTTATGAAAACAACCTGATTAAAGACATGATTCTCCTCACAGAAAATGATGTCGAAAACAAAAGAATCAGTGCCTACGAGGGAGCAAGAAGGTTGCTGGAGCTTTATCACAGAGAGTGATCCTCTGTTAGAAGGGGGTTCCTCGCCGCGGAGCGGCTCGGAATGACAGCCGCCCTGCAGGCCATTAAAATATGGCGCGGCATGCGAGAACCTGCTAACCGGAAAGAACTTTCATGCCGCGCCACAGTGTTTTTTAAAACTAGTTTGTCATTCCGAGCGAAGCGAGGAAACTCCTATAAACTTGGAACAGCTACATCTCAGCCAGCTAGCTGTTGAAAAAATGTTGAAAAAATTGTCGGACGTATAATTTTTTGCTTTATCTTTGCCAGTCCATACATTATGGAATTTAAAAATAATTGCATATCATCATGGACGCTAGAATTCAAATGAATCCAAATTCGCTGGTTAGCTATCTGCAAAAGCCGGCGGCAGAGTTTACAAAGCTGGACATCATCCGCTACTGCGAAGAAAATCAAGTAGAGTTTATCAATTTCCATTACTGCGGATGGGACGGCCGTCTCAAAACCCTCAATTTTGTAATCCACAGCTACGAACACCTCGACAGCATCCTCTCGGCTGGCGAACGCGTCGACGGATCGAGTCTGTTCCCCTTCATCGAGGCGGGAAAATCAGACCTTTACGTCATGCCGAAGTTCCGCACAGCCTTCCGTAACCCGTTTACCGAGATACCGACTGTCGACCTGCTATGTTCGTTCTACAACCGCGACGGAGAGCCGTTCGAGAGCTCGCCAGAGTACATCCTCCACAAGGCACATCAGGTGTTTCAGAAAACCACTGGCCTCAAGATGGAGACCATGGGCGAACTCGAATACTACATCATAGCCGACGACGAGGAAACCTACGAAGTGCCCGACCAGAAAGGCTATCACGAGAGCGCTCCGTTCAATAAATTCACCGATTACCGCGTCGAGGCCATGCGTCTCATCGCTCAGGCCGGCGGACTGATCAAATACGGTCACTCGGAGGTGGGTAACTTCACCAAAGACGGCAAGATTTATGAACAAAACGAAATCGAATTTTTGCCTACAAATATCGAAGACGCAGCCGACCAACTCGTTGTGGCTAAATGGATTATGCGTCAGCTGGCATATCAGTACGGCGTCACTATCACCTTCGCTCCGAAGATCACCGTGGGTAAGGCCGGAAGCGGTCTGCACGTGCACTGCAAGTTCACTAAGAACGGCAAGTCAGTTATGGTGAAAAACGGCGAGCTCACCGACTATGCCAAGAAAGCCATTGCTGGTTATATGATGGCAGGTACCTCATTACCGGCATTCGGTAATCCTAACCCATTGTCGTTCATGCGTTTAGTGCCTCACCAGGAGGCTCCTACCTCGCTCTGCTGGTCGTTCTCAAACCGCAGCGCTTTGGTGCGTGTGCCGCTTGGCTGGATCAGCAACGGAAAAGACATGTTGGCCGATGCCAACCCGATGGAAAAGCCGTCGAATCGCGACTTCAGCGACAAGCAGACGTTCGAGTGGCGTGCCTCCGACGGATGCGCCGACCTCTACCTGCTAATGGCAGCATTGTGTGCAGCGGCTCGTTATGGTATGGAGAGCCCCGATGCACTCAAGGTGGCCGAAAAAACTTACGTCGGTTTAGGCGTGAATATTCATGACGACAAAAACAAGAAAGTCGCCGAGGCTTTGGAGCAGCTTCCTGACTCATGCGTGAAGGCTGCCGACGAGCTCGAGAAAGACAGAGCCATCTACACGGCAAAGGGCGTATTTTCTGATAGTATCATCGATTATCTCATCAAATATCTGAGAAATTTCAACGACGCAAATCTGCGTGCCGAACTCGGAAATGACGAAGAAAAAATCATGAAATTGGTGAGAGAAAACATCCATGTCGGATGAAAAAATTTGCAGGTCTGTTGAAAAAAAATTGAAAAAAACGTGCGCGCGTATCGAAAAAGTGCGTATATTTGCGAGTTAAAATGATAAAAAATAGGTTTAAAAACTGAAAAAAATTAGAAATTCAATTAACAAATTTATTAACAAAATCATTCAATTATGAGTAAAAAACTTATTCTCTTTTTGATGGTGCTCTTGTTAGGAAGCACAAGCTTCTTAAGAGCAGAAGTACTCACAGTTCACGACGGAACAGCTACCAATAGCTACGTTCCGGTGTACGGTTTTTATGCCGACGCATATCTGAAATGTGAGATGGTGTTTCCAGCTGCAGAATTGGCAGACATGGAAAACGGCACAATCACCGGAATGACGTTCTATGCTGCAACGGCAAGTGCAAGCTGGGGCTCAGCAAACTTTCAGGTGTTCGTATCTGAGGTTTCAGCAGCTACAATCAGCGATTTTGCCGGTCCTGGCACAGTCGTTTATGAAGGCCCATTGAGCATTGCTGACAATGTGATGAACGTTGTGTTTGCTACACCATACGAGTATCAGGGTGGTAACCTGCTCGTTGGTTTCTACAACACAGTTACAGGTTCATACGTGTCATGCTCATGGAATGGTGAAGCAGTTGATGGTTCAAGTGTTCAGGGCTACAGCTACAGCTCACTGTCGTCAGTGTCAGCCACACAGCGTAACTTCCTGCCAAAGACCACCTTCACCTACACTCCAGGTTCAGGTCCAACTCCTCCGACACCTCCAACACCAACAGGAGGCCTCACAGTTACTCCTAACCCATTCGAACTTGGTGACAGACCGAATAACGGATGGATGGAGCCATACACAGTGAGAGTCACCAACGGCATGGAAACAGCTACAACAATCGAAGGCTCAATGAGTAACACATCAGGCGATGCTCCATTCGCAGTGAATCCAGCAGTCAGCCAGACTCTCGAACCAGGCGAAAGCCTCGATTTCGTCATTGAGACCAGCACCACAGCTGACGGCGACTACACAGAGGAATTCACATTGTTCTACACAGGTGGTGAAAAGAGCATTGTTACAATACCAACAAGTGCTTTGATTTACCAGGCACAAGAAGCTGATATCGTTGAGACAGCAAAGACATTGTCATTGTCATACACAGGTGGTGTTGCTGAATTCTCACACACACCAGCTGAACTTCACGCCAACTACCTCCTTCAGGGTATGACAGAAAAGGTCAACGACGCTGTTTATAAAGTGACTATTGCTAAAGACTCAAAAGTTACTGTTAACTACGACGTTAAGTTCTACACATATGCTACAGGCTTCCAGCCAACAGCAGTTATTGATCCAGCTTTCTCAGCCGGAGCAGATCAAGAGATTACAGTTCTCGCAGGTACATACTACATGATCGCAACTGGCGATATCGCAACAGTTGAAGGCACAATCGAGCAGATTCCTGCTCCAACAGCACTTGAAGCAGTTGCTCCAGAAGATGGCGAAACAGACGTCGAAAGCCCAGTGACACTCACATGGACAGGTGGCGAGAATGCTACACAGTATCAGGTTCTCTTCGGAACATCACCAGTCAACATGCCAGCAGTTTTGGATTGGACAATGGTTGACGACAACTATGGTTCATACACAATTGCCAGCTTAGACGCTAACACACAGTACTTCTGGCAGATCAAAGCCAAGAACTCAAACGGCACAGTCCAGACAGTTCGTCGTGGTTTCACCACAACTTTGACCGCTCCTAACACAGTGACAGCTACTCCAGACGAGATCTTCACTGACGGCAGCACTTTGATTAAGTGGAAACACAACGCCGGCGGCGGTGGAGTCCTCCCAGAGACACAGATTGGTGAAGGTACAACAACAAATGCATACCTCCCGACATACAACCTCTATAACTACTCAATCTCTGAGCAGATTTACACAGGTGACGAAATCGGTGCTGCTGGTACAATCAACAGCATTTCATTCTACTCAGCTGGTACAATCACACGTAACCTCAAGATTTACATGGCCAACACCGACAAGACCAGCTTCACAAGCGGTTCAGACTGGGTTGCTATGTCAGCCGACGACCTCGTTTACGAAGGTAATGTCGCTATGACTACAGACGCATGGATTACAATTCAGCTTACAGAGCCATTTGCCTTCGACGGCAGCAACTTGCTCCTCGCTGTGACAGACCACACAGGCACATGGACATCATCAATCCAGTACAGAGTATTCAATGCCACATCTCAGGCTATCAACGCTTATCAGGATTCAGCTCCTTATAACGCAACAGCTCCATCAGCCTCAGGTACAGTGAGAGCATTCAAGAACCAGATCATCATCAACAAGGATGGTGCTAAGGCTCCTGAGATGAACCGTGGATTCCTTGGATTCAACGTTTACTATGGCGGCACAAAGGCTAACGACGAACTCATCACTGAAAAACAGTACACTCTCAGCAACCTCCCATACAACATGGCAGGTCACGACATCAACGTCACAGCTGTCTTTGACGAAGGCGAATCAGGTCATTCAACTCCTGAGGTCCTCGTTAAGGTTTCAGGTTATGGAACATTGACAGGTCACGTCAACGAACTCATCAGCGGCGCTCCAGTAGCCGGTGCCACAGTTACATTCTATGGTAAAGATGAATTCCAGAACGATGTTATGTTTGAGGGTACAACCAACTCATCAGGTAAATACACCATTACCGTCAAAGCCGGTAATTATAATAGAGGTGTAGCAACACTCGACGGCATGGAGCCATCTAACATGGCAGATCCTGTCACAGTTGCTTACACAGCTACAGAAACAGTCGACTTCATCATCCATGAAGAATACAAGCCAGTTATGAGCGTTTACGCTGAAGAAATCGATCCTTCAATGTCAAAGGTTCAGTGGTCACTCAACACAGCTATCAGCGGTGGTGGTGTTGGCGGCAATGGCGACACATTCTCAGTGAACTTCGATAACAGCCAGATCCCAGCCGGTTGGACAATGATCGACGCTAACAACGACGGTTACAACTGGGTGCTTGGTTCAGCTATCGGTGGTATTTATCTCGCATCAGGCGCAAGCCTCTCAGGCACAGGTCACAACTCATCAGAAGATATGATCTGCTCGGGTTCATACAGCAACGCAACCAGCCAGGCTATCACACCTGATAACTACCTCGTCACACCTCAGGTGATGCTCGTCCCAGGTTCAACATTCAGCTTCTATGCATGCGCACAGGATGCTTCATACGCAGCTGAACACTACGGCGTGTTCGTTGGTGACAACGCAACAGGTCCTTGGACAATGGTTCAGGAGTGGACAATGACATCAAAGGGCGAAGGTGCTATGAGCATCGGCCGCAACGGTCAGACAAGAGCACAGGGTAACTGGTATCAGAAGTCAGTCGACCTCAGCGCATATGCAGGTCAGAAGTACATCGCTATCCGTCACTTCAACTGCAACGACCAGTTCATCCTCAATGTTGATGATATCGAACTCAGCGTAAGCAGCAAGGGTCGTAGCGTACAAGACTACACCTTAGTAAGAAAAGCTATCCTCAAGGAAAATGCTATCGTTCCTGCTGACTCAGTGACACTCGCTGAGGGTTACACCGATACACTCTATGCTGACTTCACATGGAACAACATGGAGCCAGGTCTCTACCAGTATGGTGTTTCAGCAGTTTACCCATCACCTGCAAAGGGCGGTAACCGCGACCAGATCGTTATCGGTGATGGTACATCAACAACATATGTAACTCCATTCAACTCATTGTGGGGCTACTCATTCGTTGAACAGATCTTCACAGCCGACGAAATCGGAACACCTGGTACAATCAACAGCATCGCATTCAACTTGTCAAGCGGTACATCGACAAACGATATCGAAATCTTCATGGTGAACACTGAACAAGAAATATTCCCAGCAACAACAGACTTTGTTCCTGTTACACCTGCTGACAAAGTGTTCCAAGGCAATGTTACATTCAATGAAGGTTGGACAACAATCACACTTGACACTCCATTCCAATATGACGGTACAAGCAACCTTATGATTGGTATGCACGAGTATACATCAGGTTACACAACAAAATACTTCTACTACACAAGCAAAGCTACTTCTGTAGTTACATTCCACAGCGACAGCGCCAACCCAGATCCATACAACATCGGATCGTACACAGGCAACAAGTACACCTCAGCTAATCGTGCTAACATCACTATCGACATCACTCCTGGTGGCGGTGGCGGCGGCAACGACAACCCTGTGACACCTCTCACATGGTCAAATGTCCTTCCAAAGGATATGGAGACAACAGTTACAGTTAACGTGACTCTGCCAATCGGTTCAGTTGAAGGAACAACAGTCGCATTCGTCAACCAGTTTGAGACAGGCACAGACTTCACAGCTGAACTCGATGAAACAGGTACAGTTGTATTCAACAACTTCCGTAAAGGTAGCTACCTCCTGACAGTTGACCTCGAAGGTTACGTCTCAGGTTATGGTGACACACCAGTAACCATCTGGGACGAGACAACATATGACATCGCTTTGAGCGAAATCTTGAAGCCAGTCGACGATATCGCAGTTTCAGGTACAGGTTATGCAAGATGGACTCCAGTTATCCCGGTTGACAGATTACCTGAAAAGTACTTCTTGACATTGAATGGCGCTCTCGTAACAGAGACAACCGACAACTACTATCAGTTTGAGGATCTCGTTGAGGGTACAACTTACACAGCCGGTGTCGCTGTTGTTTACTCAACAGGTATGAGTGCATACAAGACAACCAACTTCACATTCACAGGCTGCGAAGGTGTTGCACAGCAGGTTGAAGGTCTTGCAGTTGACTCAACAACAACTGCTCCGATGAACGTCGTTCTCGTGTGGAACGGTGGCACACCAACCCCAACACCTCCAACACCTCCAACAGGTAATACATTCGACTTCGACGATGGTACATTCCAGGGCTGGACAACAATCGACGGCAATAACGACGGTTATGACTGGGTCCTTGGTTCACAGATCGGTGGTATCTACCTCGTTTCAGGTGCAAGCCTTGCAGGTACAGGCCACAACTCATCAGCTGATATGGTTTGCTCAGGTTCATACAGCAACGCAACAGGTGCTGCTATCACACCTAACAACTTCCTCGTATCACCAGCTAAGGCTGAATACACAGGCATCTCATTCTGGGCATGCGCACAGGATGCAAGCTATGCAGCTGAACATTTCGGTGTTGCAGTTTCAACAGCCGGTAACACAAGTGCATCAGACTTCACAATTGTTCAGGAATGGACAATGACAGCTAAGGGCGAAGGTGCTATGGGCATCGGCCGCGACGGTCAGACCAGAGCACAGGGCAGCTGGTACGAGAAGACAGTTGACCTCAGCGCATACGCAGGCCAGCAGATCTGGGTTGCTATCCGCCACTTCAACTGCAACGACCAGTTCATCCTCAATGTTGACGATATCACATTAGGTGAACCTGAGAAGGCAACAATGGATTCAGATCCTAACGCATTAGCAACTTCAACTCCTTCAAGAGCAATGTGGGATGTTCTCAAGACATTCAATGCCGCTGAAGGTGGTCAGTATGGTGTTGTCACCGATGGTGAGTACATCTACACCAGTAACTGGGGTTACAGCAGTGCAGCTCATAACTTCTATAAGTATGATATGGACGGCAACATGATTGAGGGCTTCGAAATTTCAGGTTGCGGTACACTCCGTGGTATGACATTCGATGGCGATTACATCTATGGTGTTGCTAACTCAAGCACTATCTACTGCGTTGACCTCAACAACCATGCTTTGATCAGCACAACAACATCACCTTACGGTGCAATGCGTGGTATCACCTACGATGCACAGCGTGACGGCTTCTGGGTAATCGGTAACTGGTCAGGCAACTTGACACTTGTCGACCGTTCAGGCGCTATCGTCCAGGTTGGTCCAGCTCCACAAAGCGCATCAGACCTTGCTTACTACAAGGATGCTGACGGTGTTGAGCACGTTTACTGCTTCAACAATGGTGACAACGGTGTTTACGATTACAACATCACAACCAACACAATGGCTGGTCAGGTGTTCAACTTCTCATCAGTCTCTGGTGTTTCAAGTGATGCAAGTTCAGGTGGTTGCCATATCGCCAACTACGGTGATAAGCTCGCATTCTACGGCGACATGCAGCAGAGCCCGAACTACATCGTCATCTGCGAACTCGGTGAAGCTCAAGGTGGTGGCGGAACAGCTGGTGCTTGGACTCCTAACAAGTACAACATCTTGGTCGACGGTGAAATCGTTGGTGCAACATCTAACTGCTACTACACATACGAGTGCCCAGACTATGAGAACCACGTTTACACAGTGGTGTTTGTCGACGCCAACTACAACATCTCATGCGAAGCAAGCGTTGAGTATGAACTCCACCACCTCGGCATCGCTGAAGATGGTCTTGTGAACGCAATCTATCCTAACCCAACAAGCGGTGACCTCCATATCAACGCCGAAGCAATGACACGCATCAGCATCGTCAATGCAATGGGTCAGGTGGTTTACGAACAGAATGTCAACGCCGACGAGGTTGTCCTCGACATGGCCAAGTATGAGGCCGGTGTTTACATGGTCAATATCTTTACTGAAAACGGTTCAAGCGTCAAACGCGTGACAGTTGTCAAGTAATAGAACACCTATTAATAATAATAAGGAACGTCACCCTAAAAAGTGACGCTCCTTATTGGAGTTAAAAATGAAAAATTGAGAAATTAACATAATTATTAACTAAATTTTTCTATTATGAAAAAAGTTTTTCTATTCTTAACGATGCTTTTGTTTGCCTTTGTAGGCACAATGAGAGCTGACGAAGTAATTATTGGTGATCCTACTGCGACAACAACCAATGCTTATCTTCCGGGTTACTCATTGTATGAAAAAGCAATCTCACAGCAGATGTACACAGCCGACGAAATCGGTATGGCTGGTACAATCAACACTCTTTCGATGTGGCTGAAGAACACTTCTTCATACGCACGTAACATTAATGTTTACATGAAGGAAGTTGACGAAACAGAATTCGCAAGTACTTCAGCTTGGGTGAGCATGTCAGATGCTGACCTTGTCGGCTCATTCTCTTTGGCAAATGGTATTAGCGATCCTGTCGAGACAGCTGTTGCACTCACTACTCCTTTTGAGTACACAGGTGCTGGCACTCTGGTGATTTGCCTCAATGATGTTACCGGTTCATGGAGCAGTGGCGCAGGTAGTGTCGTCATGACAACTACTGGATACCAAGCCATGTATGCTTATCGTGACGGTACATCCTATGACCCATCAAATCCAGGTGTTAACGGTACTCGTCTTACAGTAAAGAGCGTTATTAAGCTCGACATCACTCCAGCTGGTCCTGGTGGAGCGCTCACAACAACTCCAGACGTCCTCGACCTCGGTTATCGTCCAAACGGCGCTTGGATGGCTCCATACGTGTTCACAATCAATGGCTCAGGTACAACAGTCAATGCATTGGATTTCAGCGGAAACTACTTCACATACAATGCTGAACTTCCTGCAACACTCACTGCAGCACATCCACTTGAGGTTACTTTGACAACAGGTGAAGCTGAAGAAGGTCCAGTCAACAGCACAATGACAGTTCTCTTTGGCGGCAACAGAGACGCACAGCAGTTCGATGTTACAGCTTACGCTTACGACCCGGTTGAGGGTGATGTTTGGGAAAATGCAATAAATGTTACAAATCTCCCATATTCAGACAACGCTCCGGCAGGTATCTACAAGAACTACGATCTTCCAGTAGCTACAGAAGGTGCCGATGCTATGTACAAACTGGCATTCAACGATGACGTTCTTTTGAGCGCTGGTACAAACGGTGCAAACCGTGTTTCAGCTCTTTATCCGGAAGGCTTCAACGGTGAAGGCGGCCCGATGGCTGACAACAACTACACATACGCTGGTCCGACAATCAACCCAGGCCCAATGAGCATGTGGTTCAGCTACAGCTACACAGGCAGCAACACATTCTTCGGCTCATCAGCAGGTGGCGGAATGATTTTCGGTTACAGAATCACTCCTGCTATGCTTCAGGAACTCGGTCTTGGCAACTGCGCTATCACAACAGTTGAGGCAGCAGCCCGCGAAGGTTCATACTATGACCTCGTGATTTTGAAGGGCGGTGACACACCAGACCTCAACAACATGGTTTACTATCAGTCATTTGAAGATTATACACCATTCTATTTCTTCGATGTCAATCTCGATGAACCACAGTTCTTAGGTGATGACGAAAACATCTGGGTGATGTTCTATTCAGACTCACCATATGCAGCATACTGCGGTAAACAGCCAGTTGATGCAGCTAACAGCCAGATTTGGTACACAACAAACCTCACCAACTGGTACAGCAACACAACTTACACTCCTGTGATCTACACTCGTTTCTTAGAGTTACCTACAGGTCGTGAAGTTACAGTTAACCTCGCTGACATGAAGATTAGAGAGAGTCAGCCTGCAGCAGGTCAGATTGCAGAAGCTAACGGTGATGTAATGGGTGTTGCAAAAGCACAGATGGCAAAAGCTAACCGTGGCAACCGCGCCAATGTTGATGTTACATTCAACATGGAAGATTCATGGGGTGATGGTTGGAACGGCAGTGCTGGTATCCAGGTTAATGTCAACGGTATGGATTCTGACTTCGTTACATTGGCAAGTGGTTCAGAAGGTACAGAAGTTATCAGTGTTCCAGAAGGTGCACATGTCACTTTGACATGGGTTGCAGGTTCATATGACAGCGAATGCTCATTCGAAGTTGTAATGGGTGGTGAAACACTCTATACATCAGGCACATTGTCAGCAGGTTTACTGTTCGAATTTGACGTTCCTGCAACAGGCGCAGTTTATCAGATTTCAGAGATGTTTGTCCCAGCAGGTACATACTATCTCGCAGTGGCTTCAACAACAGACAACTTCCCAGTTGACATTATGGTTGAAGACGTTCCTGCTCCAGAACAGGCAGTTATTTACTATCCATATGATGGTGAGACCAACGTTGAGGCTCCATACCTCGCAGAGTGGGGTCTTGGTGACTACACAGTTGAGATGCAGGTTTTGGTTGGTACACAGTATCCTCCACAAACAGCATTGATCGACTGGACAGACTATCTCGTTGAGTCAGCATTCATTACCAACCTTGAGCCTAACCAGAGCTACTTCATGCAGGTCAATGCACGTAACGGCGCAGGTACAACCTACGGTGAAATCATTGCTTTCACAACACCTATCGATCCTGTTGAGGGCTTTGCAGTTGCAGACGATGAACTCTATCCAGGTGATGCAGCAGTGTTCACATGGACAGCTAACAACCGTACACTCAAAGGTTACAATCTCTATATGTATGATGGTGTTGAAGTCACTAAAGTTAACGAGGGTCTTATCACTGAGACAACATACTCAGTTGAAGGTCTCGAGTACAACATGAATGGTTATCAGTTTGCAGTGACAGCTGTTTACGACGCTGGTGAATCAGACTTTTCAGATGTTATCACTGTTTACATGACAGGTTTCGGTTCAGTTAGCGGTCATGTTTATGACATTGACGTTGAGCATCCAATCGCTGGCGCCACCATCGTGGCTCTCGGTGTTGATGAGCACGGCAACGCACAGACATTTGAATACACAACAGATGAGACTGGTTTGTATGAAGGCGAAATCCTCGCTGGTATCTATGTAATCGGTATCGTCACAGAAGGTTATCAGAACGAAGGTGTCGCTATCACTGTTAACTATGATATGTTGACAGAAGTTGCAGACATCATCACACACGAATTCTACTATCCTCTCCAGCAGATCACAGCTACTGAGGAAGAAGAAGATGTTTTGGTTGAATGGTCATGGACACCTGCACAGTTGGATGTCGACTTTGAGACAGGCGACTTCTCACAGGCCGACTTCGTTTTGCCAACAATATATCCATGGGCAATCACAACAACAAATCCACATGCCGGAACATACTGCATGAAGTCAACATGCGAAGCTCAGGCAAGTGCTTCATCAACAATCGAAATCGTGGTCGACGTACCATACGACGGTTTGATGGGCTTCTGGGTAAAGGTCTCTTCAGAGGCTAACTACGATAAGTTCCACTTCTATATCGACGGTGTCGAGAAGGGTGCAGCTTTGAGCGGCAATCTTGACTATCAGTACAAAGAGTTCCCAGTAGAAGAGGGTACACACACCTACAAGTTCGAATATGCTAAGGATTCATCAGTGAACAGCAATGATGACTGCGTCTATGTTGACGACGTCACATTGTACAAGCAGGCTGGTCCAGCACCAAGCGGCGACTTCTATGACTTTGATAACAGCACAATGCAGGGCTGGACAACAATCGACGGCAATAACGACGGTTACGATTGGGTGCTCGGTTCAGAAATCGGTGGTATCTATCTGGTTTCAGGTGCAAGCCTTGCCGGTACAGGTCACAACGATTCACAGGATATGGTTTGCTCAGGTTCATACAGCAACGCAACAAGTACTGCTATCACACCTAACAACTTCCTCGTTTCACCTATGAAGCTTTCAGCTCAGGCTGGTGCATTCATCAACTTCTGGGCATGCGCTCAGGATGCAAGCTATGCAGCAGAGCACTTCGGCGTTGCAGTTTCAACAGGCAGCAACACCAATGCTGACGACTTCACAATTGTTCAGGAATGGACAATGACATCAAAAAATGCTCCTGAGGCAGAATCTTACAACAAGGTTCGTGGCACAAGAGCTCAAGGTAACTGGTATGAGAAGACAGTTGACCTCAGCGCATATGCAGGTCAGGAAATCTGGGTTGCTATCCGCCACTTCAACTGCAACGACCAGTTCATCTTGAACGTTGATGATATCATGTTGGGTGATGGTTCAGAAGCTGTTGCTCCACGCAACGACCGCTCATTACAGAGCTACATCCTCTATCGTCGCAACAATGTTGTGAACGAAGAACCGGAAGTTATTGCTGAAGGCATCAACATTGACGTGTTAGAATACACAGACACAGACTGGACAACACTCCCATACGGTGAGTATCAGTGGGGTATCGCAGCCACATACGAAGGCTATGCTCCAACAGAACGCAGCCGTGAGACAGCTACATTCGGTTTCGAAGGTGGTAGCTTAGAGGGTTGGACAAATCTTATCGTCAACACAGACGGTGGCGAGTGGCTGAACAGCGATGACAACCTCGGTGGTTATGACTACACAGAGCTCGCACACACTGGCACAGGCTTCGCAATGTGCTACTCATATGTTGACTATGTTGGTGCATATGATACAGATGCATACTTCGTATCACCTCAGAAGTACGCAGTTGATGCCAACTCATCAATCGCATTCTGGGCAGACAATGCTAACGACGACTATCCTGAGAACTTCTCAGTTTGCGTTTCAACAGCTGAAACCCCAACAGCAGCAAGCTTCACACAGGTTTGGAGCGGTGGTGCTAAGGGCACAGGCAACGGTGGCGCAGCAGTCCGTCGTTCAGACAACCGTTATGAGAACTGGCGTTCACACGAGATCAGCTTGGCAGCATACGCAGGCCAGGAGATCTGGATTGCATTCCACGATGTGAACTACGACGAATATGAGATTTGGATTGACGACGTAACAATCACTTACGCTGGTTCAGCTCCAACTCCTCCAACACCTCCAGCGCCAACAGGCTCAGGTATCTCAGAAATTCTCTGGTCAAATGTGATCGAGAAGGATATGGATGCTACAATCACTGTCAACGTTGCTTTGAGCAATGGTCAGTTCCCAGAGGGTGCTGAAGTAACAGTCGTTGGTGGCGATGAGACACTCACAGCTACTATCGAGGAAGCTGCAACAGTTGAGTTCGATGTCCGCAAGGGTGCCGAATACACAGTGTCAGCTACATTAAACGGTTACACAAGTGACAGCGAAGTTGTCTTCGTTGACGAAAACAAGACAGTTTCTCTCACTCTCGTTGAGCAGGTTATCCCAGTTGAGGGATTGTATGTATCACCAACAGGTTTTGCTAAGTGGGAAGGCCAGATCCCTGGTCCAACACCAACACCTCCAACACCACCTACACCTCCAACACCAGGTGAGGGTCAGTGGTATCAGTATGGTGATGAAACAATCGCAACAGCTATTGGCGATGGCGGTCCATTCTGGTGGGCAGTCATGTTCCCAGCCGGTTCATATGAAGGTGAGATGGTGACAAAGGTTGCAACTTATGCAACAGGCTATGAGGAGTTCACTGGCAATGTCACTATCTTCAATGATGGTACATCAGCTCCAGCAACAGCAGTCGGTACAATGGACATCACCGTTCCTAACACAACAGGTATGGTTGAATTTGAGTTCCCAACACCAGTTGCTATTGATGCTACAAAGAACCTCTGGATTGTAATGTACAATGCAACAAGTACTAACTATGTAGCAGGTGCCAACTCATATTCAGGCTCGAATGCAGCTTGGGTATCAGAAGACAATACCACATGGATCACTCTCGGTGATGCCGGTTTGTCAGGCTATGGTTGGATCCTCAAGGCATACGTTGCACAGGGTGCTAAGGGTGAAGTCCACGAGATTACAGCTCCTACAGGCACACCTAACATGGCTGGTAAGCTCGCAATGGCTCCAGCAGGCAACCGCGCTCCTGTTAGCTACAAGGTCATGCTCGATGGTCAGTACCTCGGCGAGACAACATATCCATTCTATCAGTTCGATGTTGCTGACATGGAAGAAGGTTCAGAGCACGTAGCACAGGTTGCTCCTCTCTACGTATCTGGTATGGGTGAATGGATGAGCTACACATGGACATACACTCCATGCGTTGAGTTCGAAGGCACAGAAGAATTCGGTGCTGAAGTTGTCACAGTTGAAGGCCAGCAGAACATCGTGGTTTCATGGACATTGCCAGAGGGTACTAACCCGCCAGGTCCAAATCCTCCAACAGGTGGCTGGACAGAAGGCTTCGAGAGCGGTATGCCAGACGGCTGGACAGTTATCGACGCTAACAACGATGGTTGGACATGGTGCTTGACAAGCGCAATTCCTTCAACATGGACATACTATGCAAGCATGACACTTGACTGGTATCGTACAGGTTCGAATGCTATCTGCAGCGGTTCATACATCAACGGTGTTGGTGCTCTTACACCAAACGAGTACCTCGTGACATCACAGGTGACACCAACCAATGGTTCAACATTCTCATTCTATGCAGCAGCAACTGATGCCAGCTATCCAGCTGATCACTTCGGAGTTGCAGTTTCAACAACTGGCACGAACGCATCAGACTTCACAATGCTCAACGAATGGACATTGACAGCTAAGGAAGGTGCAGTAGCAGGCGGTCGCGAATCACGCGATGGCGATGGTGCTAAACTCGGCACATGGTACCAGTATTCAGTTGACCTCAGCAGCTATGCAGGTCAGAATATCTACCTTGCAATCCGTCACTTCAACTGCAACGACCAGTACATCATGTGCGTTGACGACCTTGAGTTCACAGCAGCTACTAAGGGCGACAGAGCAATGTGGGATCTTGTTTACTCATTCCAGGGCACATCAGGCTACCAGTATGGTGTTGCAACAGATGGTACAAACATCTACACAAGCTCATGGAGCGCAAGCTCAACCTCAATGTTCTACAAGTACGACATGACTGGTAACTTCGTTGAAGAGTTCAATATCAGCGGTTGCGGTCAGCTCCGTGGTATGACATACGACGGTGACTACTTCTATGGTGTTGCCAACTCATCAACAGTTTACTGTGTTGACCTTGCCAACAAGTCACTGGTTTCAACATTCACCACAACCTACGGTGCAATGCGTTGCATCACTTACGATCCAGTAAGAGACGGTTTCTGGGTAGTTGGTAACTGGTCAGGCAACTTGACACTTATCGATCGTACAGGTGCTATTGTCCAAACAGCTTCAGCTCCGACAAGCGCATCAGACATTGCATACTTCAAGGATGACAATGATATCGAACATATCATCTATCTCAAGAACGAATCTGGCAACGGTGAAGTTTACGAGTACAATATCACAACCAACACAATGGGCACATCACCTGTGTACAACTGCTTGAATACAACAGGTGGTGCAGCAGCATGGACTGGTAGTTCAGGCGGATGCTTCGTTGGCACATACGATGGCAAGACTTGCTTGTTTGCTGACGCACAGCAGTCACCACAGCTCATCAACATCTATGAGTTGAGTGCAAGCGCTCCGGTGCCTCCAACACCTCCAACACCAAGTGACATTTATGGTGCAATTCTCTATCGTGGTGAAGACTTCATCGGTATCTTCGATGCCAACACAACTTCATACACAGATGAGAACATGGCTCCAGGCACGTATTCTTACACAATCAGAGTTATCCATGGTGGTGACCCAGATGTAACATACTTCGCAATGTCATGCCCAGAGACAGTCAATGTGACAATCGGTGATGCTGTTAACGAAAACAACGAGGTTGTCAATTCAATCTATCCTAACCCAACAAGCGGCGATCTCAACATCAATGCTGAAGCTATGACACACGTAACAGTGTTCAACGCAATGGGTCAGATGGTTTACGACCAGGATGTCAACGCCGATTCAATGGTCCTCAACATGGGTCAGTATGAATCAGGTGTCTACATGGTCAGAATCGACACTGAGAATGGCAGCAGCGTGAAGAGAATCACAGTTGTCAAGTAATTAACCATTAAGGTTAAAGAAAAAATAAGGGTTTCCCGCAAGGGAGCCCTTATTTTTTTGGTTATAGGTTATAGGTTATTGAATGGCATGGTTTATTGTCGTTTGGTTTTTAATTGTTTTTTTGTAATTTTGCAGTATGAAAATATTGGTTTGCGATAATATTGAGGAGTTGGGTGAGGATTTTGTGTCGTGGGCTGAGACTGTTCTACCTGACTGGCGGAAGGAGCAGATGCTGGCGATTAAGCATTTGCGGGGACAGGTGCAGTGTGCGGTGGCATGGTTGATGGTTGGTGGTGACAAATGGTTATACAACAATCATGGGAAACCGTATTTTGCAGATAGAAAAGATTTGTTTTTCAGTATCAGTCATTGCAAAGGTGCTGTAGCTGTGGCGATTGATGATGAGGAGGTGGGAATTGATATTGAAGAGATTTCGAGATACAAGGAGAGTCTTGAAAAGCTTGTCCTAAATGAGGAAGAGAGTCCTCGCTGCGCCCGGAATGACAGGGCTGAGGCCTTTATTGAGATTTGGACGCAGAAAGAGGCGGTGTTTAAGCTGTTGGGAACGGGCATCACGCATGAGATCAAGGATGTGTTGAGGAACAATCCTGATGTCAACGTTTATTCGGAAAGAATTGGAGATAAGATTTTGTCGGTGGCGACAAGGAAGAATATCTAGTCGTGTGTTGAACGTTCCTCTCAAAGAACGAACTTTTCAACGTTTTTCACGACAATTTCCAGTCTTAAAAGAAATGCTTCTTTTGTTGCAAATCCTATATGTGGCAGCAACATCGTGTTTGGCGCTGTCAGAATCGGGTTGTCGTTACTCAATGGCGGCTCACCATCGTAGACATCCAATGCGGCGCCTGCGATAACGCCGTTTTTCAACGCTTCGGCAAGGTCAGCAGTGTTAACCACCGGACCTCGTGCTGCGTTAACGATGATTGCCGATGGCTTCATCAATGCAAAGTCTTTGGCAGTCAAGAAGTTACGCGTTTCGTTGTTTAATGCGATATGCAATGCCACGATATCTGATTCCTTGAGCAGCGTTGCCTTGTCGACAAATGTCACTCCAGATACTTGTTTCGGTGTGCGGTTCCAAGCAATCACCTTGCATCCGAAGGCTTGTGCCAAGGCAGCTGTTCTCTGTCCGATGGCTCCCATGCCGATGATGCCGACAGTCTTGCCCGCAATCTCGCGTCCAGGCGCTATCGAAGGACCTTTACAGCTACGCGTAATCTTATCGTTTTCAATGACATGACGATACAATCCTATCATCATGCAGATAGTCTCTTCTGCCACAGCCTCGGTAGAATAGCCGGCAGCATTCATCACCGTGATGCCACGACGCTTGCACTCGTCCATGTCGATATGGTCGAGACCCGTAAATGCTATCGAAAGCATCTTAAGGTTTGGACATGCATCAAAGAAATCCTTGCGCAACGGCATATTACTTTCAAGAACGATGTCGGCTCCTGCCGCACGTTCAATGTTCTCCTCCGGCTTGCGGTCAGGATAAACCACAACCTCATGCCCATGTTTCTTTAAATTGTCACAAGCCTTCTCAATGGCTTCCACAGTGAGTCCTAACGGCTCCAAAAAGACTATCTTCATCGTTTTCAGTGTTTGTTTCAAACAACAAAGATAGTCTTTTTTTCAACACAGCGCATTTTTTATTCATGAAGGGACCTTTCCGACATGATCATATTAAAATCTGAGCATCGTAAAACAAAATAAGCAATGTAGTAGTCAAAACAGTAGAAGTGGAGACTTGGGAGCTCCACAGCGGCAGGCCCCTACCATGAATACTACTCGGCAGAATCCTTCGACTCGTCTTCGTTACTCATTTTGTCGATGAGCATAAACTCGTCCATCACAACCTCTGTAACGCGACGTTTGTTCTTGTCCTTGTCATCATACTCCCGAGTCTGTAACTTGCCTTCCAGGGCCATTAAACGGCCTTTCCTAACGATTTTTTCCACAATCTCGGCTGTCCTTCCCCATGCGATGATGTTATGCCACTCTGTTTCCTGCACGAGTTCCATATTATCATTGTAATGTTTCTCGTTGGTGGCCAATGTAAATTTGGCAAGCTTTCTGTTCTCACCGAATTTCTTAATCTCCGGATCCATGCCCGGACGACCAATCAAATGAACTGAATTTCTCAAGGTTCCCATAGTAAAATGTTTTTTTGTTTATAAAAATGATTACGACGCAAAGTTAAAATGCACAAAAAAAATTAGTCGTACGAAAAACGACTAATCTTATCACATTTTTATAAAACCTTGATTATCAGATGTTTAAAACTTTTAAAACCTCCAATTTTGCCTATTTACAATGTTAAAAAATCTTTACAATTCTTTATAACAAATTGATTATCAGTGATGTATTCACAAAATTTTCTAATTATTCATAACATATTCATCATCAATATGTTATAAAACTTCACACTTCAAACTCCAAACTTCAAACTATTTTGTGATTACAATTCCGAGGTCGCGGTTGATTCGGGTGCGGATTTCATCGAGTTTTTTCTTCTTTTGAAGAAGGATGAGTTGTTCGTCGGGATCGGTGCACGACTGCAACTCTTTGACGAGGGCGGTTCGGCGGTCTTCGATAACCATGTCTTTGAAACGTAAAATCGAGGTGAGGACGGTCTTTTTAAGGACATCGTCTTCGGTGCGTACCACAATGCGGTGGCGTTGCCAGTCGTCGAGCTTATACTGGGTGCTTAAGAGGTTGGCGGCAAGCACGGCTACATCTTCGTCTTCACTTGAGATGAACTCCTGTGCTGTAGGAAGGCTGTCGGTGTCGAGTCCGCGGTCGAAAGCGTCGAAAATCTTCTTGTGAGTGGGGTCACGGAACAGTAATCCGTCGTTTTTGAGGTCGTCGACTATGGCTGAGGCTATGGTTGTAGTGTAAACCACCTCGTTGCCGTTTTCGTCTTGATCTTTAATATCTATTGTTTCACTGCCGTGGGCGAGAAGAAGCTTTACCAGTTCCTGTTCCTGGAAGAAGCCGACCGGTGTGGTGTCTTTCGGCTCAGTCTGTTGCTGCTGAGGCTGATAGGTCTGATATTCCTGATATGACAGCTGTTGGTCGAGTTTCGGGTCGAGGCCGAGCTGTTTGCGATATTTTGCGCGCAGAATCTTGTTTACCTCGTTGGTGAGCGTTTGCTCGGGCATCTCGAGGGTGCGGCTACATTCCTTGATATATGTCGCGCGATAGATCGGATCGGGGATGACGGCGATGGTCTCGACGATGTCTTTGATGACTGTGGCGCGCTTGATAGGGTCGTTTTTAGCGTCCTTCAGAAGGAGGTTGGTCTTGAAACCGATGAAGTCGCGGGCGTTTTCTTCGAGATATTTGGTGACAACCTCGATAGGGTTGTTCTGTACGAAGCTGTCAGGGTCGTCTTCGGGCGGCAGCACCACTATGCGCACGTTCATGCCTTCTTCGAGTATCATGTTGGTACCACGCAGAGCGGCGTGTATGCCGGCAGCGTCGCCGTCGTATAGCATGGTGACGTTCTTCGTGTAACGGCTTATCATGCGGATCTGCTCGGTTGTTAAGGAAGTTCCCGAGCTTGCCACCACGTTTTCTATGCCCGCCTGGTGCATTGAGAGCACGTCGGCGTAGCCTTCGACGAGGATGCAGTTGTCGAGGCGCGATATCTCGTTACGGGCGAAGAATATGCCGTAGAGTGTCTGACTCTTGTTGTAAATCTCTGATTCAGGCGAGTTTACGTATTTTGCCTTAGTCTTCTCGGAGGTGAGGATACGTCCGCCGAAGCCGATGACTTTTCCCGTTAGGTTATGGATAGGGAAGATGACGCGGCCTTGGTAGCGGTCGTAGAGGCGGTTTTCGTAGCTTCCGGTGAGGCCGACTTTTATCAAGAGGTCTTTGTCGTAGCCATGTTTCATTGCATATTCCGTGAAGGCCGAGCCGCTGTTAGGGCAGTAGCCGAGCTGGAATTTGTTGATGATGGCGTCGCGGAAGCCGCGTTCGTGGAAGTAGGCGAGGCCGACCGATTGACCTTCGTCGGAGGTCATCATGGTGTTGGAGAAGTAGTCTTGCGCGAAGCTGTTGATGTTGAACATACGTTCGCGTTCGTTCTGCGCAGCCAGTTCTTCGGGTGTCTGCTCGCGTTCCTCGATTTTGATTCCGTATTTCTTGGCGAGATAGCGGAGCGCCTCTTGGAACGAGTAATGTTCGTGTTCCATGATGAATCGCACCGAGTCGCCGGCTTTTCCGCATCCGAAGCATTTGAAGATGTTTCGGGCAGGGTTGACGTTGAACGACGGCGTCTTCTCCTTATGGAACGGGCACACTCCGATGAGGTTGGAGCCGCGTTTGCGCAGCGTCACGAATTCGCTCACCACGTCTTCGATGCGTGCTGTCTCGATGATTTGATTTATGGTCTCGCGTGGAATCATATTGCCCAGATTAGAAGTCCGCCGATGATTATTATTCCAGAAACTACAAGATCGATGAGACAGAATCCCATGATATCCTTGGCGTTAAGCTTCGCTATCGCGAGAGCCGGGAGTGCCCAGAAGGGCTGTATGAGGTTGGTCCACGCGTCGCCCCATGCTATTGCCATTCCTGTGAGACCGTGGTCGACGTTGAGTGCCTCGCCGGCAGCGAACATAATAGGAGCCTGGATGGCCCAGTGACCGCCGCCTGATGGCACGAACATATTCAAGATGGCCGCACAAAGGAAGGTGTATAATGGATAAGTCGTTGACGTTGAGATGTTTATGAATGCCTGACTCACTACTGTGCCGAGACAGATGCCCGACTCGCCGACGCCAGTGATGATGCCCATGATACCGGCATAGAACGGGAACTGCAGGAGGATGCCGGCCGCGCCGGAGACAGACTTGGCGAAGGCGCGGACATACGCGATCGGTGTCTTATGCAGGACTATTCCGAGGAAAAGGAAGAGCAATATCACAGAGCCGAGGTCGAAGGCTTTTCCTTTTATAAACAGGCTGATTACCAGGAAGGCAAAGCCCAAGAGTGATAAGATTCCGCTGAGGATTCGGCTGTTTTCGAGTTTTGCAGCGGGTGTCGAAGCGGGCGAATTTTGATTTGCCTCTACAACATCGTCTTCTTTAAGCAATGCAGGGTCGATGGCTACGATATTTTCGCCTTTGGGGTGCATCGCCGAATTTATTGCCACGAGGGCGATGGTGACGAGCACCACCATGACGATGTTATGCCAGTCGAGGATGGTATTTCCGATAGGAATCACTGATGTTATGACGCCGTTGGTGTCTTTCACCAGCTCGTCGACGTCGGAGGCCATCTTCAGCGGGATGGAGCCAGAGATGCCGGCGTGCCATACCACGAAGCCGCTGTAGGCCGAGGCGATGAGCAGTCGGTAGTCGACGCCTTTGAGTTTTTTAGCTATCTCTTTGGCGAAGATGGCGCCCACGATGAGTCCGAAGCCCCAGTTGAGCCAGCATGCCACGGCCGAGATGCCGGTGACGAGAGCGATAGCTCCTGCTGGTGTTTTCGGCAATGATGCGAGCTTGTTGATACTTTTTTTGATGGTAGGAGCTGCTGCCAGCGTGGCACCTGTCACGAGGACGAGGGCCATCTGCATTGAGAATCCGAGGAGGTTCCACACGCCGCCGCCCCAGTTGCTTACCACTTCGGCTATGCTCTGGTGGCAGACGGGGATGGCTACCGCGATGGCGACAAAGGTGAGGATTATTGCAAAAATGAATGGCTCAGGCAGATATTTCTGCATGAAACCTACACAACCATTTATTATTTTATGGAAGAATTTCATTCTACAATAACTTTACTTGTATTTGTCAGTCCGTCGGCGTTTGTTATCTTCAGGAAATAAAGGCCTTTCGGAAGATTATCGACATTGATGACATGCTCGGTGAGGCAGTCGTCGATGAAGATGTCACTGGAATAGACCATTTGTCCTAAAGTGTTGAATAACAATATTTTAGCTTTACCTAAATTATCTTGAAAGAATCGGATGTTGATGTTATCCGAGGCCGGGTTAGGGAAGATGTCGAAGTTCAGTACGTTTTCGGGGTATTCGTTGACGCCGATGTTGTACTGGACAAGGAGTTCCATGGTTACCGGGATGTGGTCGGAGTTGTGGAACAGAGCGTCGGCCACCTCTTGCGAGACGGCGAAGTTCATCGGGTTGTTGATGCTTTTGTTGAAATGGTATCCGTCGTTGCCGAGGGCGTTGTAGCTGTTGCCGATATAACGTATGCCTTCGCGGCCGCCGTAGACGTTTTCCGACATCAGGATGAAGTCGAAGCGGTCGTCCATGCCGCCCGATGAGTGGCAGTCGCTGTCGCTGTCTTTATGTGTCGACTGTGTGTGATAATCCTCGTAGTAGCCGTTGTTGTTCCATTCACCCACGCCGTAGGGGTAGAGCGGGTCGATGAAATATGAATTAGGGTAGGCCGACTGGTTGGTAAATGCCTGATAGGCGCCTTCCGTCGAGGTATAGAGGTTGAAATCGCCCATGATGAGGACGTTTTTCTCACGATAGTTGGCCTCGAGGTAGTTCATGGTGTTTTCGGCCATGATCTTACGTTTGTTGACGTTGTCGGAGCCTGTTCCGGCTTTGAGGTGAGCGATGACGCATGTCAGAGCCAGTTTACCCGAGTCGTCGTTTTTGAATTTGAAGTCGTAGACGTCGATGTCGCGGGTGTAGGTCTGGGCTGTATGGTGTCCGGCGAGCGTCAGTTTGGTGGAGTTGTAGAAGATGCAGTTGGTGAGTGACGAATTGTTGCCGGTGTTTGAGCCGGCGCTTGTCATCCAGTAGTTTAACCCATTGATATTCAATACATTATTAAGTAATTCATTGGGTAATGTTGCATTTCTTCCCATCTCGCAGACGGTAAAGATGTCGGGGTAATAGGCTGTCAGGATAGTACGGAGATATCCGTTTTTGTCGTTAGTATTGTTATTTGTTGTTGTGCAATAGCTGGTATAATTTCCGTAGTTAAGGAGATTATACTGCATCACTCTCAGCGTGTCGTTTTGGGCGTAAGTTGCTGATAATATGACGATTAACAATAATATTAAAGACAGCTTTTTCATGACTATTCTATTCTTTTGAGCATGCTTATCTCGGCGCTGGTGAGGAAACGCCAGTGTCCTCGCGGCAGGTTCTGTTTGGTGAGTCCTGCGAGCATCACGCGGTCGAGTTTCATCACTTCGTAGCCGAGGCTTTCGAAGATACGGCGGACGATGTGGTTACGGCCGGAGTGGATCTCCACGCCGACTTCGCGCATTGTCGGGTCGTCGGCGACGTAGTCGATCTTATCGACGGTGATTGGTCCGTCTTCGAGCATGAGACCTTTCTCGATTTGCGCGAAGTCGGCGGCTGTCAGAGGCTTGTTGAGCGTGACATGGTATAGTTTCTTCACCTCGTGGCTCGGGTGTGTGAGCGTCTTGGCCAGTTCGCCGTCGTTGGTGAGCAGCAGCAGTCCGATGGTGTTACGGTCGAGGCGGCCGACGGGGTAGATACGCTCCTGGCATGCGCCTTCGACGAGGTCCATCACGGTGTGGCGCTCATACGGGTCGTCGCTGGTGGTGATGACGCCTTTAGGCTTGTTTAAAAGGACATAACGAAGCTTTTCGCGGTTGAGGGTCTGTCCACCGTACACTACTTTATCGGTGGTTTTCACCTTGGTGCCGAGTTCTGTCACCACTTCGCCGTTGACTGTCACAGCGCCGGCGAGGATGAGGTCGTCGGCTTCGCGGCGTGAGCAGATGCCTGAGTCGGCGAGGTATTTGTTGAGACGGATCTCGCCAGTGGCGCGCGGACGGTCGAACTCAGGGTCTTTCTCTCTGCGGTAACCCCGGCGGCCGCCTCTCGGACGCTCGTCGTCATGGTCGAAACGCTTTCCGAACGGCTTTTTGTCGCCAAAAGGCTTTCTGGCGCCGCGGCCAAAAGGCTTCTTTTCGTCTCTTTCGTCATCGTTTCTTCTCGAAAAACCGCGTCTTGCCGGTTTCTCATCATCTTCAAATCTTCTTCCAAAAGATTTTCTTGCGGCACCTCTTGTACCACGTTCTTCACGACCGAATGATCTTTTTTCACTTCTCTCGTCATCACGACGACCGAAGCTTCTCTTTTCGCCGAAAGGTTTTCTCTCACGGCGTTCTCCATCGCCCTCACGGCGAGCTTTTTCTCTCTCAAACTGCTCTAATCTCTCGTCACTGAATCTCCTGACTTCGGCAGTTTTTCTTCTGGCAACGTGCTGACGCTTGCCACTTCTTTCTTCGTTATTCATCTTTCAAAAAAATAATTAATTATTGGGACTGCAAAATTACAAAAAAGTTTGGAGTTTGAAGTTTGGAGTTTGAAGTTTTTTTATATTTGCAAAAAATTTCGATTACTATGAGAAAATTATCATTCTTAGTTTCTTTACTAATTTGCACTGTTATCGCTCAGGCGCAAATTGCTTCAAACATCTACTGGGTACAGTTTACCGACAAGGCCAATTCGCCTTATTCTATTGATAATCCGGAGGCATTTTTAAGTCAGAGAGCTTTGGAACGTCGTGCTCGCCTGAACATCGCTATCGACGAGTATGACATCCCTGTCAATCCTCAGTATCTGCAGGCTGTTGAGGCTTGTGGAGCTCAGCTTTTGAATCCTTCGAAATGGTTGAACGGCGTATCGGTTTACACCAACAGTCAGGCTGTGGTCGATGCCATCAATGCTTTAGAGTTTGTCGAAGTGGTGCGTAACTGCCCCGATTTTCCTGAAGCTCAGCGTGACAAGGACATCTGGCTTGCCAACGAGATGAAGGGAACTGCTAAATCGGAGGTTTCGAGAGGCTACTACGGTGGTGCTGAAACACAGGTTTATCAGTTGAGAATCAATGAGTTGCATGATATGGGCTATAACGGAACAGGTGTTCACATCGCTGTGTTGGACGGCGGTTTTGTTGGTACTGACATCCATCACGCTTTTGATAATATGCGTGATGAAGGCCGTCTGCTTGGCGTTAAGGATTTCGTTTATGGTTCAACATCTGTATATTCGCAGAGCACACACGGCACTTCGTGTCTTAGCACCATGGGAGCTTACGACCCGAACAATATGGTTGGAACAGCTCCAAAGGCTTCGTATTATCTGTTCCATACTGAAGATGGAAATGGTGAGAATATCGTTGAGGAATACAACTGGGTGTCGGGCGCGGAACTTGCCGATTCGCTTGGCGTTGACGTGTGCTCGACATCGTTGGGATATATCGATTTCGACATGCCTCAGTGGGATCATCCTGTTGAGCATTTCGACGGTCACACTGCTCCGATGACGATAGGTGCTGAGATTGCTGCAAGTCGTGGTATCATTTGCACAAACTCTGCTGGTAACGAATATGCGGGATACTGCACCTTGGGCATTCCGGCAGACGCTGAGCATATCATCACTGTGGGTGCTGTCGACGATCAAGGCGATCGTGCTGATTTCAGCTCGACGGGACCGACTTACGACGGACGTATCAAACCCGACGTGATGGCTATGGGTGAAGGCACTTATGTGGCTTCGGGCTATCCTGGCGGCTGGTATGGCGACTACTACAACGGCAATGGCACATCGTTCTCCAACCCAGTGTTGGCAGGCGCTGTGGCATGTCTGCGTCAGGCAAGACCAGAGGCATCGGTACAGGAGATCTGCGATGCTTTGAGAGCGGCAGGCAACAACGGAAACAGTCCTGACAACTATAACGGCTATGGTATTCCTGATTTCGTTCTAGCCTTGCAAATCCTTGATATTGAAGAAATTACAATTGGCGAAAACGAGATTTTCAGCGTTTATCCTAATCCGAGTTCCGACAAGGTGCAGATTTCTGTTAAAGAAAATGTAAATATCACCGACGCGACAGTTTATGACATTACAGGTCGAGTGATGTTTAGCTCAATGAATATCAATGAGTTGGAAAATTATTTAAACAACCTTGACTCGGGTATTTATCAAGTTAAGATGGATACTGAAAATGGCAGTCAGACGCTGAAAGTGGTTTTGACGAAGTAAAAATTTTTAAAAAAGACTTGAAATTATTAAATAATTCATATCTTTGTAGATTGAAAATTTAAAATTATGAATTTAGCTACATCATACCTTGGATTGAAACTGAAAAATCCTATCATTGTTGGAAGTTCGACTTTTACGGGAACCGTTGATGGTATTGTGAAATGCGCAAAGGCAGGTGCCGGCGCGGTGGTGTTGAAATCGCTCTTCGAGGAGCAGATTTTGTCGGATATCAAGAAAGAGGAAGGCTTAACCGATATTTATACTTCGAATGTCGATGCCGACCTTTACATGAAGACGTTTCTGCGCGGCAATGAGATTGCGATTTACACCAACCTCATCCGTGAAGCCAAGAAAAACGTGGACATCCCGATTATCGCGAGCATCAACTGTGCCGATAAAGGCGAGTGGACTAGCTTTGCAAAGGAGCTTCAGGAGGCAGGTGCCGACGCATTGGAGCTGAACATAGCGGTGTCGCCTTTCGACAAGGATGTGGTTTCGAAAGATATTGAGGATGAAGTGGTTAACATCTTTAAAGAAGTGAAAAAGACGGTGACCATTCCTGTCTCGGTGAAGCTTGGCGACCATTTTACAAATATCGGCAACCTGGCATTCCGTCTCAGCATGGCGGGCGCGGCCGGACTGGTGCTTTTCAACCGTTTTTACAACCCGACTATCGACATCGAGAACATGAAAGTCGTTCCGGGATCGGCACTTTCGGTGGAAGAAGAGAACGGCAGCACCTTGAGATGGATCTCGTTACTTGCGGCACAGGGCATTCCTTGCAGCTTATCGGCTTCGACAGGTGTCCATTCGGCGGAAGATGTTGTGCGTCAGATACTTGCAGGCGCCACTTCGGTGCAGGTGTGCAGCGTTTTGTATCGCAAAGGCATCGATTTCATTGCAAATATGCTTGAAGGCATGGAGAAATGGATGCAGAAGCATAACTTCAACAGTATCAACGACTTCAAAGGCAAATGCAGTGCCTCAGCCGATGTGAAAGTGTTCGAGAGATTGCAGTATTTGAGAAGAAATAACGATTTGAATTAACATAAAAATTAAAACTATGGCAAAATACGTTTGTGACGTCTGCGGTTATGAATATGACCCGGCGGTTGGCGATCCTGACAATGGCATCGCTCCAGGTACTCCTTTCGACAAATTACCGGAAAGCTGGTCATGCCCACTTTGCGGCGTCGGAAAAGAACATTTTGAAATGAAATAGTTGACAATTGACAATTGATAATTGACAATTTGAAATTATGGACACAAAATCGTTATCAAAGATAGGATACGGTCTTTATGTCCTGACGACGAATTACGACAACATCGACAACGGCTGCATCATCAACACGGTGCAACAGGTGACGGGCGATCCGTTGCGTCTGTCGATTGTCGTGAACAAGAAAAACTACACGCACGACCTGATTTTGGACTCGTGCGTGTTCAATATCAATGTGTTGACAACGGAGACGCCGTTTAAGGTGTTCGAACATTTTGGTTTTCAGTCAGGAAGGGACGTAAACAAATTCGCGGATTGCGAGCAGGAGCTGCGTGCCGTGAACCATGTGCTGTATCTGCCGAAGCATATCAACGCCTATTTTGCCTGCCGTGTGATGAAGTCGATCGACCTCGGAACGCACACCATGTTTATTGCCGACGTGCTCGATGCTGTGCAGGTAAACGATTTAGACTCAGTGACTTACGATTATTATCAGAAAAATATAAAGCCGAAGAAAAAAGTGTCGAAAGGCTGCTGGGTTTGCAAAGTTTGCGGATGGGTGTACGAAGGCGACCCGTTGCCCGATGATATCGTTTGTCCGATTTGCAAGCACGGAAAGGACGATTTTGAGTATGTGGAGCCGACATGAAAGGAAGAGGAGTTAAAAGATAAAAGTGAAAAGTTAAAAGATAATAAAGTTGAGATTATTGATAATCAAGAAATTATGAAAACACAATTAGCTGAAAATATTTATTACGTCGGGGTGAATGACCGAAAGACGGAGATGTTTGAGAACCATATGGAGCTGCCGAATGGTGTTTCATACAACTCGTATCTCATTGTGGATGAACATGTTGCGTTGATCGACCCGGTTGAGCCGGAGTTTATGGCGCAGTATATGTTCCAGATTAAGCATATCCTTGGCGACAGAAAAGTCGATTATCTCATTGTGAACCACGATGAGCCTGACCATAGCGGCTCGGTGGGGGCTGTTTTGAGAGAATGGCCGGATGTGACGGTTGTCGGCAATGCCAAGACCTTCGCGCCTTTGGAGAATTTCTACGGTGAGATAAAAAATAAAAAGATCGTGGCTGAAGGCGAGACTTTGAGTCTTGGAAAGCACACGTTGCAGTTTTTCATGGCCCCGATGTGCCACTGGCCGGAGTCGATGGTTTCGTACGAGCAGACATCGAAGATCATCTTCTCGAACGACGCTTTCGGAGGCTTCGGCGCCTTGAACGGCGGCATCTTCGACGACGAGGTGAACCTCGATTTTTATGAAGACGACATGCGCCGTTACTATTCGAACATCATCGGAAAGGTGGCGATGATGGCGACGAAGGCTATCCAGAAGGTGCAGACTTTAGACATCAAGATGATTGCTCCTTCTCATGGTTTGATTTGGAGAAGCAACCTGCAGTGGGTCATCGACAGATACACTGCCTGGAGCGCTCAGCAGAGCAAGGAAGGCGTGGTGATCGTCTACGGCTCGATGTACGGAAACACCGGCAGGATGGCCGACATCGTGGCTCGCGGCGTGGCAGAGACCGGAGTGAAGGAGATTAAGGTTTACGACGTGTCGAAGACGGAATTGTCGTTCATTTTCAGCGATATCTGGAAATACAAAGGCGTGATTTTGGGCGCCTGCTCGCATTACGGCAGCATATTCCCGAATATGGTTGGTTTGCTTCATGAGATTGGCGAATACAAGCCACAAAACAAGGTCTTCGGACTGTTTGGTGGTGCTTCGTGGAGCGGCGGCGGACTCAAGACGTTGAAAGAGAACGCCGAGGACTGCAAGTGGAACATCGTGGGTGAGCCGGTCGAGGTGAAGGGAGCACCGATTAGAGAAGAGGATATTGAGAAGTTGTATAATCTCGGGCTTGAAATTGGCAAGGCAGTTAAAAGTTAATCTGTTTACAGTTTACAGTAGAGACGGTCGGTCGACCGTCTAAAATCAAATAATAAAAATTATATAACAATTAAAAAATTAAGATTATGATTGAATTACCGAAATTACCGTATGCGATGGATGCGTTGGAGCCGCACATCTCGCAGAAGACGTTGGAGTTTCACTATGGCAAGCATCACAATGGCTATGTGAACAACCTCAACAAGCTCATTGCCGGCACTCCGTTTGAAGGCAAAACCCTGGAAGAGATCGTCATGACATCGCAGGGTGGCATCTTCAACAACGCCGCGCAGATCTGGAACCACACTTTCTACTGGAACTGCATGACTCCAAACCCGAAATCCGCGCCCGCTGGCAAGCTGATGGACGCTATAACACGCGACTTCGGCAGCTTTGACGCTTTCAAAGAGAAGTTTGTCAACGCCTGCGTGACTTTGTTCGGCTCGGGATGGGCTTGGCTCGTCGCTGACAAGGCCGGCAAGCTGTCGATAGTGCAGACCGGCAATGCGCAGACGCCTCTGACAGAAGGTCTGAAGCCGCTGCTGGTGTGCGATGTGTGGGAACACGCATATTACCTCGATTACCAGAACCTTCGCGCAAACTACGTCAACGAGTTCTGGGCGATTATTAATTGGAATTTTGTAGAGAAAAATTATTAATTTTCTATCTCGATTCCACAGTTTCCAACTCCTGGTAGTAGATCTGCGGTATCTCGTCTTTGTAGTCCTTGCTGTAATAATCGGCAGGTTTTAACAGTTTTCCGAACACAAAATCCTGAATGAGCACGAATTCGTTGCCCTCGCTGAGGAGTGCGTATTGGTGGTCAGGGTCTTTTATCATCTCCTCGAATTCCTCGAGGTCTTCCTGACTGTATTCGTAGATGTCGGCGTTGGCCATGAGTTTGAAAGTGGTGACGCTGATGGTGCGGCCGTCTTTCGTCGTGAGTGTCAGTCTTTGCTGGAAGGGCGAGTTGATGATGGAGTCGCGGCGAGCCGGTTCAACATCATTGAGGAAAGCCTCGAAACGCACGTCTTTGAACGCCATCATCAGGGTGAGGACCTTGTTGTCGCTGAAGTCAACCGGCTCGCCGTCGAGACGGGTCATGGTGAACTGTGCACGACTTATAGTGTTGATGATGAAGCTGTTATGCAGGTCGCCGTTGATCTCGAACATCACCGATGCGATATCGTCCATCTTCTCGGAAAAGACGTGATGGTCGCGCCAGTCGATAGGGTCGGCCGTGAAGCGTGGGCTGAGGGTGCCTCTCAGTCCAGGGAGATGCGCGATATACACCTTGTCGCCGCCTTCTTTAAGGACGTAGGTGCCCTGGTTGTCCTGGGTCACGCCGCCGATGTAAAACACCTTGCTGCGGGTCTCGTGGTTGAACATTTTCAGCTTGTTGAAGAAGTTGATTCTCGGCAGAATCTGGTACACTTCGACCTTGGTGTTGCTGCTCGACAGTTGTGCAATGATATTATCGCTTTTCTTAACAGACACTGGCATCTTGATGCGCATGCGGTTGAGCGTGTAGAGCATCTCGTTGACCATACCTTGGTTGGCGGCGTATTCGTTGTCGACGATCCATCCGTTGGCGTCGCGTTGCAGCAGCACCTGGTGACCGCTCTTGTCGGCGAAGAACAGCTTGGTGATGGAGGCGGTGTCGTAGACGGTGAAGTCGTAGGCCTCGCTACGCAGCGAGCTGAGGTAACGGTTGTTGCCAATGAGGATGCCGGCGATTATTACTAAAACCGCGATTATGACTATTAAGATGTAGTTTTTCTTTTTCATGATGTTTTTGTTTAAACGGGTTGAAATCCGTTATTATTGTCTTTCACCGCTACGCGGTTTTTTTGTATTTCTTTTTGCGTAAAACAGCTAACACTATTCCTAAAATTATCATCAGTGCCGATGGCAACACCACGTTGATGATTTGCCAAAGTATCGGGTTGCTGTTGATCTTATTCATGTCGAGGAGACGGAGTTTCAATTCGCGCGAGCGGATGTTGATAATACCTTCACCTTCAATGAGATACGATACGGCGTTTTCGATAAACTGTTTGTTGCCGTAGGTGATGTTGGTGTATTGGTCATAGCCCAGCGGCAGAGGCGAGCCTATACGTTTGTTGTTTTTCTTAGCGTAGTCGAGCTGAGCGAGCTGGTTGCGTACGATGTCGCCGTCGCCGATGACGATCATCGAGGTCTTGACGCTGCTGGCTTTGAATCCCATCTCGGCCGACTCGGTGATGGCCTCAGGCAGACGGTATTCGTAGAGCGAGGTGAACTTTCCGTTGAGGAGATATGCCGTCGTCATGCCTTTTTGCGGGAACATACTCGCGTTTGGACGTTCGTTGAGGATGTCGAGTGAGATGAACACCGGCGCACTTGCCACCTTGGTGTAGTCGGATGTCTTGAGAAGCGGAATCTTCGTTATCTCAGGCGCGGAAGTCGTTGGTTCTAAAGAACTTACGAAGTCGGCCTTCACTGCCTCGAGGTTTCTCACTATTGGATGTTCCGACGCAGGGCTCAGCAGCGGGAAGTAATACCATGGCAGCAGCACGCTCTGCAGGTTGTTGCCTTGTCCGGTGACGAGTCCGATCTGCGCGCAAGGATAGGCGAGGAGCAGGTTTTTGTTGAGACGCAGACCGTAGTTGAACAGCATGTCGTCAAGGTTGAGGTTCTGCGCCAGTCCCATCGTCGACTCGGCGCTTTGCAGGCTGTCCATCGACGCGTTGACGGGGTCGAGTAGCCACATCACCTTGCCGCCGTACATGATGTACTGGTCGATGATGAACTTATCTTTTTCGGAGAACGGCTGTGTAGGCTTTGCTATGATGAGGGCGTCGTAGGCCGGCTTGATGACGATGCTGCTGTCGCGGTCGAAGTCTCTCTTCAGCAGGGCGTTGAGCTGTCCGTTAAGTGTAGCGCGCTTGATGTTGTATTTCTTAGCTAAGGTGTTGGCGATATCGTAAACGTCGATGTCTTCCAGTTCGCCATGACCATCGCTGAAGGCGATGGTGCGACGGTTTACCGTCGAGACCTCCTTTATCGCGCTGATGAGCTTATATTCAAGGTCTTGAGCCGAGTTGTTGAGAACAGTTTCCTGGCTCTGTCCCGACTGTCCGGAAAGGAGGTCTATGGCGACCTCGTTCTCGCGGTAGCTCATGATGACTCCAGGCCAAACCATGATCTGCTGCACGCCGTTGTTGGTCTGCACTGTCTCGGTGTAATAGTTCAAGCCACTCTGCCAGAGAATCTTATACGTCTCGTTGCGTTCAGTCTGATCGGAGCTCTCCGAAGGGTTAATAAATTCATAATCAATGAATTTTGAGTAGGCGCGGAACTCGTCGAGCATCTCTTTCGTCTCCTTGCGGAGCTTCTTGAATCCGGCAGGGAAGTCGCCTTCGAGGTAAACGCGGAAGTATACGTAGTCGTCGAGGCCTTTTAGAATCTCTTTCGAGGTATCCGAAAGGGTATAACGTTTTTCGGAGGTAAGATCGAAACGGGTGTAGACGAACGACCCGATGATATTAACTAACACGATGATTATCAATATGATAATCAAAGAAGTGATCTCGTTGCGTTTGATGTTTTTTCTCTTGTTTTCCATAAGCCCTCCTACCATTTTCTGCTCGACAAAGTGAGTTTTGTCAGGCTTAAGAATAAAACAATAACGCTAAGAAAATATATCAGGTCGCGGGTGTCGATGACTCCACGGCTCATCGAGCTGTAGTGTGCTGCCATGCCGAGCTGTTGGATGAACAGGTCGACTTTTCCGAACAGCGACATCGAGTAAATCAGTTCGAAGCCGATGTAAAGGAACCCGCAGAGGAACACTGCGAGGATGAATGCCAGAATCTGGTTGTTGGTCACGGAGCTGCAGAACACGCCTATCGAGACGAAGGCTGCGCTGAGGAAGAAGAGTCCTATGTACGAGCCCCAGATCCCGCCGGCGTCGACGTTACCTACAGGCACGGCGAGGCGCGAGACCGAGATGTAATAAATCAATGTCGGGATGAGCGCGAGTAACACCAAGGCGACGCCGGCGAGGTATTTCGCGCCCACGATCTGCCAGTCGGACAGCGGCTTGGTGAGCAGCATCTCGATGGTGCCGGTACGTTTTTCTTCGGCGAAGAAACGCATCGTCACGGCAGGCACGAGAAACAAAAACACCCATGGAGCGATGATAAACAGGCTGTCGAGGTTGGCATAGCCGTACGTCGTGATGTTGAAATCGCTTTGAAACACCCAAAGGAACAGTCCGGTGATGAGCAGAAACACCACCACCACCATAATGCCGATGAGCGAGCTTAAAAAGTTGTTTATTTCTTTCTTAAAAAGAGCGTACATAGTCAATATTCATTATTCGCCTTCAAACGACACCGCGCTGAACACCGGATAACCCTTGAGTCGGTCGCGTCCCTTGAGGTCGGGCAGCTCGATGAACACACATGCTCCAACGACGATGCCGCCTTGTTTCTCAACCAGCTTAATCATGGCTTCAAGAGTGCCGCCGGTAGCCAACAGGTCGTCGACCACGAGCACCTTTGTACCTGGTTTGAAGCTGTCGACGTGCATCTCGATAGTGGCACTGCCATATTCAAGGTCGAAGTCTTGCGAGACGACTTTTCCCGGCAGCTTGCCTTTCTTGCGGATGAGCACGAGCGACTTATTCTGGTTGTAAGCCATTGGCGCGCTGAACACGAAGCCGCGCGACTCGGCACCAATGATCACATCATAGTCGAGATGCTTCACCATGTCGCACATCTTATCGATGGCAAGATGAAAGCCTTCGGCGTTCTGAATCAGGGTTGTGATGTCGCGAAACTGTATTCCTTTTATTGGAAAATCGGGTATTGTGCGGATATAGTCTTTTAAATCTTTCATAACTTAATTTTTAAAAAGCAAAAATACTAAAAAATTTAATGTGAAATAAGGAAGTTTTTTTTATAAATTTGCGATGATAATAATTGATTGACAAAAAATGTCCGGAAAACGCCATATTTTTCTGCTTATTTGTCTGCTTCCGACCCTCTTTTTGAACGCTCAGGAGGTCAAGAAACACGATATCTCGGCAGATTTCATGGCTCAGGGTGTTGCAGGCTATAACCACACTTACCGATGGTATGGCGGCACCGACCTGAAAGGCGTGCTGCATGTCGACAACACCGACGTCACGCTTAATCTCGAAGGACTTAGCGTGCAGACTTACGCGATGGGGCTGAGTGTCAGTCCGTCGTTCCAGGTTTGTAAGACTGGCTTTGTCTTTGCTGAAGGAACGTTGAGTTCGCGAATCTTTGAAAAATATAAGATTTTTGAGTTTGTCTACGCCGGCAGCGTAGGTTATAAGATGCGCCATTTTTCGGCACAAGTTGGATTATTCTCCCGCACAATTGATGATTTGAATCGCGACTGGCACTCGACCGACAGTCCGGTTACCGAGCCGTTTAACCTGCTTTATAAGGTGAAAGTGAGCATCATGGGCTTCGACCATCCTTGGGATATCTATCTCGTGGGCGGCAACTTCAACGATTACGAATATGAGCGTATGTGGGAACCTATTTTTGCCCTTGGCGGAAGATGGGATTACAAGTCGCGGTGGAGCGCCTTGGCTGAAGTCACGATGCAGTCGGCCGGACTGTTTCACGGCACAGTGAAGTTTTATGAAATGACGGTGAGGGCAGGAGTAATGTTTAAGTTGAAATGAAAGCGGTTTATACATATTGTGTTTTAGCGTTGCTTTTCCTAGCTTCTTGCGGGAAAAACATCGATTATGCCGGCTTGTTTTATACCATAAATGAGTCGCCTGATGAGCGTTTTGCCCAGTCGATGTCGTACAATGCCGAGCATGGTTACGATAAGATTACTGGCGTTCCCGACGATTATGAGGTTTATGTGATGAGCGACATCCACGTCGACTTCTCGACAGATAACCTCGACCGTTTTGTATCGGATTATCTCGCCGATTCGGTAGCTGCCCCGTTTGCCCTTTGCCTCGGCGACCTTATCAATGCTACCGACCATTGGGATTATTTTGACGAGCACGTGAAGCCCGTCAGAGATGCGGGACGAAAGATTTATTACACCGTGGGCAACCATGACCTTTATTTCGACCAATGGCCAGAGTTTAGGTCGAGATATCACACTTCGACGTATTGGTTTGAGGTTCAGACAGTTGGCAATTTTAAAGATTTGTATATTTCTATCGATTCGGGCAACGGAACACTTGGCGTCGACCAAAGAGATTGGCTTGAAGATGTCTTAAGAGAAAAGAAAAATCAGGGATATCGGCATACCATAGTATATACTCATACTCATTTCTTTAAAAAAGACACTTCGCAAGGCCATACGAGTAATTTCAACCTTGAGGAAACCTACGATTTGCTTGATTTATTTGACAGATACGACGTTTCGCTGGTGCTTCAAGGACATTCGCATTCGCGCGACCTGACGACGTTTAAGGATGTGGTATATCTGCGTGTCGATTCGCTTGAAGACCATTATCCTGATGCATATTACACGATTTTAAATGTCGGAAATCATATAAATTTTGAATTTATTAAGGTTAATTAAAACTATACTATTATGAAATCAAATGGCAATTACGATTGGAAGTTTTCGACTGTCGGTGGTGTCACTCGCGTGAACATCGAGTCGGGACAGGACATCCTGCATTTGGATGAGCTTGACAGAAAGCTCTGGACGGCCTTGAGCTGTCCGCTGAAAGGTCTGGAAATCGACGAAAAGACCATGACGATGCTCGACACCAACGGTGACGGCAAGATCCACATCGAAGAGATTGTGGCTGCATCGAAATGGCTCACCTCGGTCATCAACGACCCTGAATTATTATTGAAACGCTCGAGTGTGCTTCCGTTCTCGGCATTCAACACCAGCAACGAAGAAGGTTTGCATCTTCTTGAGACATCGAAGCAAATCCTTGAGAATCTTGGACTCGAGAAAAATGAGATCTCTGTTGCCGACGTGTCGGACAGCATCGCTATCTTCGCCAAGACACGCTTCAACGGCGACGGCATCATCACCGAGAACTCAGCCGACGACGAGGCCATCAAGGCGCTCATCAAGAACATCTTAGACTGCATGGGCAACGTCACCGACCGTAGCGGCGACCCGGGCATCAACACCGACCACATCGAGGCATTCTATCAGGCTCTGGCCGACTACACAGCATGGAAAGAGGCTGGCGACGCCGACAAAGACAACGTGTTCCCTTACGGCGACGATACCGCCAACGCCCTCGCAGCCGTGATGGCAGTGAAAGACAAGGTCGACGACTTCTTCATGCGCTGCAAACTCGCTTCATTCAACGCCGACAGCGCGGCAGTGTTGGACGTATCATCAGCAAAGATAGGTGAAATCAGCGGCAACAACCTCGCTGCAAGCACCGACGAGATTGCCACATACCCGTTGGCACGCGTCAACGCCGAACACCAGTTGCCATTAGGCAAGGAAGTCAACCCGGCATGGGCTGGCGCCATGGCAACATTGAAGGCATTGGTCATCGACAAAGAATTCAAGAAAGCTGAATATATTACTGAAGATCAATGGTTTGGCATCTTGGCCAAGTTCAATGCTTACAACGCTTGGATGGGTGCCAAGGCAGGTGCCGCCGTCGAACCTCTTGGCTACGACGCAGCAAAGGCAATCCTCGCCGAGAACAAGAAAGACGTGCTTCTCGACCTTGTGGCACAAGACCAGGCCCTCGAGAGCAAGTCGAACGCCATCGACCAGGTCGACAAGCTGTTGCATTACTACAGAGACTTCTACACCTTGCTGACTAACTTCGTGACGTTCAGCGACTTCTATTCACCCGAGAAGAGAGCTATCTTCCAGGCCGGTACGCTCTACATCGATGAGCGCGCCTGTGATCTCTGCGTGAAGGTGAATGACATGGGTGCACAAGGCGCGATGGCACCGCTCAGCAACATGTACATCCTCTATTGCGACTGCACATGCAAGAGCAAGCCAGGCACCTTGAACATTGCCGCTGTGGTTACCGATGGTGACGTGGGCGATATCATGGTGGGCAAACACGCAGTGTTCTACGACAATGAAGGTATTGGCTGGAATGCCGTAGTGACAAAGATCATTGATAATCCTATCAGCATCCGTCAGGCCTTCTGGTCGCCTTACCGCAAGATGGCAAAGTCGGTTGAAGACATGATTAACAAACGCGCTGCCGAGAAAGACGCCAAGGTGATGGCCGACGCCAACTCGAAAATCAACAACGCTGAGATTCCTGCCGACGGCAAGAAACCTGAGGTGAAACCTCCGTTCGACATCGCCAAGTTCGCTGGTATCTTCGCAGCAATAGGCTTGGCAATAGGCTTGGTGGCTTCGGCTATCGGTGGATTGTTTGAGTGGCTTGGAGCACATTGGTACAACATCGTGATCTTCTTCTTGATTATCATCGCGATTATCTCTGGTCCGAGCATGATTATGGCATGGCTGAAGTTGCGCAAACGTAACCTCGCACCTATCTTGAACGCCAATGGCTGGGCATTGAACCAGAGAATCCTGGTCAACACCAAGTTCGGCGCCACATTGACAGGCATCGCCAAGTACCCGGTGGTCAAGACTAAAGACCCGTTCACAACGAGAGCTCCATGGTGGAAGAGAATGCTGAGATGGCTCTGCTTACTCATCTGCATCTGCGTAGCGGTTTACTTCATCTTACCGAAGAGCATGCGCCCATTCTGGCCGCAGGAAGCACAGGTGGAAGAGGTTGTTGAGACAGCAGCTGAGACACCGGCTGAAGTGCCAGCGGAATAATCATCAGATTTTGGTGAAATCAATGAAAAATGCCGTGGAATTATCCGCGGCATTTTTTTTACATTTTTTGTGCCTTAACCCACTCAAAGAGTTCCAGTGGCAGATGGCAATATCCGTCGGGATTTTTCTCAAGATAATCCTGATGATAATCTTCGGCGGTGTAGAAATTTTGCAGAGGCATCACCTCGACGGCGATTTTGCCTTCGATTTTGGCCTGTTGCTCCGTCATGACTTTGTTAATAGTCTGTAAATCAGCAACATCGGTGTAATAAATGCCAGTGCGATACTGCAAACCCACATCGTGACCCTGCTGGTTGATGCTCGTCGGGTCGATGGCGTGAAAATACATATTTAGAAGGAACTCAAGACTGACTTTCGACGGGTCGTATTCCACCTTGACAGTTTCGGCAGCCTTGGTCTCGCCGCTGCAGACCTCTTTGTATGTTGGGTTTTCCTTGATGCTGTTGGCATAGCCGACTTTCGTCTCCACCACACCTTTTATCATCTTAAAATAATGCTCGGTGCCCCAGAAGCAGCCGCCGGCAAGAAATATTTGTTTTGTCATAGTCATATTTTTTCGCAAATGTACGTCTTTTTTCTTTACTTTTGTGAATCGAAATTTTAATCGCTATGAAAAAGATTTTTCCAATAATTATTTTGGCTATTTTATTGAGTTCGTGCAACTCTGATGTGAAGCAAAATGTTAATCCTGAAAATGATTACACACAATTTGTCAACCCATTCATCGGAACTCAGACCGACGAGACAGGCGCGCTGAGCGGAAGCACTTTCCCCGGCGCCACTATGCCTCAAGGCATGGTCCAGCTGAGTCCTGAGACCGAGTTGATGGTCACCTGGGATCCTTGTTCGGGCTATGACTACAACAAAGACGTGATTTACGGTTTTTGTCATACTCACCTCAGCGGAACGGGTTGCACCGACCTCATCGACGTGAGTTTTATGCCTGTCAGCGACGAAGTGACGCCCGACCAGCTGAAGGCAGCCGACTTCGGACAGCATTACAGTCATGAAAATGAGGCGGCTCGTCCGGGCTATTATCAGGTTTTGCTGGAAGAAAGCGATGTTAACGCTGAGTTCACGACTACCGTCAGGACTGGCATACATCGTTATACTTTCCCTGAAGGGAAACCGCAGACCATCGTCCTTGACATGGACCGTGGCGTGTATCGTAAGGACGCGTACTACTCAGGCCGCCGTTTTTACGATATCATACAAGGCCAGATCCGCATCGTGGACGACCACACTGTGGAAGGCTACCGCGTCGTGTGCGGATGGGCCAAGCTGCGTAAGATTTATTTCCGTGCTGAGTTCTCGAAGCCTATCGTCGGCCACCTCTTGATGAACGGCGGCCTGAATGTCGGCAACAGCGACGTGGTGAACGGACGTACACCTCGCGCTGCCCTGAGCTTCGATCCTAATGATAATCAAGAGCTTATAGTGAAAGTCGCCATCTCGCCCGTCGACAACGACGGCGCACGCAAGAACATGCTTGCCGAGGCACAGGGTTGGGACTTCGACGGATATGCACAGACTGCCCACGATGTTTGGCAGCGCGAGCTCAGCCGCATCGACGTGGAAGGCACCGATGAGCAGAAAACCATATTCTACACGGGTTTGTATCACGTCCTGATGCAGCCAAACACCATGAGTGACGTCGACGGACGTTATATGGACACCAACTATGAGATCAAGCAGATGCCGGAAGGCCAGACCTATCACAGCACATTCAGTCTGTGGGACACCTTCCGCGCAGCACATCCGCTCTACACCCTCCTCGACCCGAAAAGCGCCGCACAGTTTGTCAATGACATGATAATCCACCATAAGACCTACGGCTACCTGCCGATTTGGGATCTCTGGGGACAAGACAACTACTGCATGATAGGCAACCACGCCATCCCGGTGCTGGCCGACGCCATAATGTGCGAGATTCCTGGCATCGATGTGGAAGAGGCATACCAGGCGATGGTCGAGAGCAGCACTCGCAGTCACTACAACTCGCCTTTCGAGATCTGGGAGAAATATGAATATCTGCCGCAAACTCTGCAAGACGAGAGCGTGAGCATCACAATGGAGCAGGCCTTCGACGATGCCTGCGTTGCTCTGGTGGCGAAAAAGCTTGGAAAGACTGACGATTACGAGCGTTTCTATCGCCGCAGTATGTTCTATAAAAACCTCTTTGATCCTGAGACTGGATTCTTCCGTCCGAAGGATGAAAACGGCAACTGGATCGAGGGTTTCGACCCGCTCAGCTACGAGCAGCCGTGCTTTGTCGAGGGCAACGCCTGGCAGTATATGTGGTTCGTGCCACAGGATCCGCAAGGTTTGATTGACCTGTTCGGAAGTAAAGAGGCGTTTTTACAGAAACTTGACGAAAACTTCAGTCTGACCGCCACTTCGGGTGAGGTTGACGGCAACGCCAGCGGATTCATCGGACAATATGCACACGGCAACGAGCCGAGTCATCACACCGTTTATCTTTACAATTTTGCAGGAAAACCTGAACGTACACAAGAGCTGGTGGAGCAGGTGAGGAGCGAGTTCTATCGTGCCACGCCATGCGGCTATGCGGGTAACGACGACTGCGGACAGATGTCGGCATGGTACATCTTCTCGAGCTTAGGATTCTATCCGTTCCACGCGGGCTCGGCGGAATATGTCATCGGCACTCCTTTGTTTAAAAAGGCGGTTTTACATCTCGAAAACGGCAAGGATTTCACCATCTTGGCGCCGAACAAGACACCTGATAAGATTCATGTCGAGAGCGTGAAACTCAACGGCAACCCGATAAAAGACTGGAAGATCACCAACCAGCAGATTATGGAAGGTGGCACTTTGGAATTTGAGATGAAATAAAATATCATGAAAGAATTTAACACCAAAAAACTTATTATTGCAGCAGTTATCTTATTGATAACCATAATGTTATGGGTTTTGCCGACAGCCGATTTGGGTATCGACGGGATGAATGTGATGCAGCAGCGCACGCTGGCAATCTTCGTCTTCGCCGCCCTGATGTGGCTCTTTGAAGTCATCCCGGCCTGGGCGACCTCGGTGACGACTATAGTGGCACTTCTATTCGCTGTCTCCGATAAAGGTTTCGTGCTCGAGGAACATGGCGCCGCCGTGAGTTATCGTGAGATTATGGCATCGTTTGCCGACCCTGTCATCATGCTGTTTTTGGGCGGCTTCGTGCTTGCGATTGCAGCAAATAAAGTGGGTTTGGACGCTTATCTTGCGCGTACCCTGCTCCGCGTCTTCGGCAGCAAGCCAAAGTTTGTGCTTCTCGGACTGTTGCTGGTGCCGGGAACGTTCTCTATGTTCATGTCGAACACCGCCACCGCCGCCATGATGCTGGCATTTATGGCTCCGGTTTTGAAGAACTTGCCGAAAGACAGCGCCGCCCCTGCTGCTTTGACACTCGCCATCCCTATTGCGGCTAACTTCGGAGGCTTGGGAACGCCTATCGGCACGCCGCCTAACGCCATCGCACTCGGTGCTTTGACGAAGGTTGGCATCGACATCAGCTTCGGCTCGTGGGTGGTGCACATGGTGCCCTATGTGCTGGTTTTACTGCTGATAGCGTGGGTTGTGCTGATGCTTTTCTTCCCGATGAAGATGGAAAAACTGGAGATTGAGATAGAATCGACAAGCAAGTTCGACCGCGATTTCTGGATTGTGGCAATCACCATGCCTGTCACGATATTGCTGTGGGTGACCGAAGGCTGGACGCATTTCGACGCTAACATCGTGGCGCTGGTGCCGTTTGCGGTGTTCTCGATAACGGGAGTCTTCAAGGCCGACGATTTCTCAAAAATCGAATGGCATATCCTGTGGATGGTAGCCGGCGGTTTCGCTTTGGGTACCTGCTTGAATGGAACTGGCTTGGCGACTGTTCTTATCAACGCCATCCCATTCACTACATGGCCGGCAGTGCTGGTGATCATAGGCGCGGGCTTTGTCATGTACCTGCTCTCGACCTTCATCTCCAACTCGTCGGCAGCGAGCCTGCTTATGCCGGTCCTTGCTGTCGTCTCCACCGCCATCAAGGGAGAGCTTACAGCTCTCGGAGGCGCCGCCTCACTGATAGTCTACGTCGCCATCTGCTGTTCTCTCGCCATGACCTTGCCGATCTCCACCCCACCTAACGCCATCGCCGCCTCTACCGGCATGATTAAAACCAGCCAGATGGTGAAGGTAGGGTTGATTTTGGGTGTTATCGGCGGAGTTTTGGGATATTTGTTGTTGAGGATATTCCCATTCTAATTGGTATGATATTACAATTGTAGAGACGTCATATTATGGCGTCTCTACAATCATTTTTTACATTTCTCTGATCGAAACCGCAAACCCACCGCACGGGGCCATCCTCATTTTCAACACCGATTTTGAGGTCACCTTCTTCTTCGTGATGGTGTATGCCTGCGGGTTGTAACCGTCGCCAGGAATACCGCTGGCATCTTTTGCGTCAGTATAAATTATCGCTTCGTATTTCACACCGGGTTTCAGGAAATCCAGTTTCACCTTGACCTCGCGGGCGTTTTCATCGGTGATGCCGCCAACATACCAAACATCGCGAGGTTCAGCGTTTTTCAAATCATCGGCGGTGGCATCATCAGGCAGAGCATAAACAAATCGTGTTACACTATTAACCACGCCTTTCTTGCCGTCGGCCAGTTTGCCAACACCTTCTGCAGCCTTATTCAACGAAGAAATCTTCGGATGACGTGCGGTCACGATATATGCGCCAGGTTCGGCCTCGAGATAGATGGATTTATCCCAGTCGACGGCCACGTCTTTGATAAACTGGAAACCGTCCATAAACTGCGCGTAATGCTCAGGGAAATCGGCTGCCATCTGCAGTGGCGAGTAAAATGTGACGTACAAGCCCAGCTGGTTGCAGATGGTGATGTTCATCTTGCCGCCCCAAGGCACAATCTTACCCATGTCGGTCACGAAGATGCCTGGAGTATAGTCCATCGGACCGCCTTGCAAGCGTGTGAACGGCAAAATAGTGGTGTGTCCTGGCTTAATTCTATTCTGAAACTCAGTTCCCATCGCGCTCTCGTTGCCAATCATATTGGGCCAGGTGCGATAAAGCCCGGTCGGACGTACCGCCTCATGCGCGTTGACCATGATATGATGTTTCGCCGCCTCGGTGATGCAGTAATGATAGTGGTTGTTGATGGGCTGACTGTAATGTCCTTCGCCGTAAGGGATGATCTTGCCCACATAACCGCTCTTCACGGCATCGTAGCCGTATTGGTTCATCAAAGTGTATGCCTGCTCAAGCCAATGTTCGTAATTGATTGTGGATGAAGAACTTTCGTGATGCATAATCAAGCGAATTCCCTTCTCGTGAGCGTATTTGTTCAAAGCCGGCAGGTCGAAATCGGGGTAGGGTGTGAGAAAGTCGAAGACATAGTCTTTCTGCTTGCCGTACCAGTCTTCCCAGCCGATGTTCCAGCCTTCGATCAACAAGGCGTCGAAGCCGTTTTCGGCAGCAAAATCGATGTATCGGCGCACGTTTTCATTGTTGGCGGCATGACGGCCATGAGGTTTGGCGTGTTCATAGTCGGTCTCGCCCAGCTTCACTGAAGGATATTCGTCGGTATAACTCCAAGTGTTCTTGCCTGAAATCATTTCCCACCAAACCCCCATATATTTCACAGGGTGAATCCAACTCACATCGTCCAAAACGCAAGGATCGTTGAGGTTCAGGATCAGTCGGGAAGCCAACACATCGGTGGCCTTTTCGCAGACCATCACGGTGCGCCAAGGGGTGTGACAAGGTGTCTGGATGCGGCCTTTGTAACCCGTTGCATCAGGCGAAAGATGCGCTTGAAAAACGAATGTTTCATCATTTAAATCAAGATGCATGGTCGGAAAATCGAGGGTTGCGGCTTCATGGATATTCAAATACAAGCCGTCTGCCGTTTTCATCTGCAAAGCAGTCTGAACACCGGTAGGCGAGAAGCTCTTCCAGGGCCATCCGTTGCCGGTATGCGCAGCGTCGTAAAGTCCTCTAATTTCTGATAGTTTCGACTCGGTGTAGTTATATTCCTGCGTGTCATAATCGCCAGGAATCCACCATGCGGTATGGTCGCCGGTCATCGCAAACTCAGTCAATTCCTCTTTAATCCAGAAATAAACCAAGGCGTTTTCCATCGGGAACTCATATCTGAAGCCCAAACCGTCGTCATAAAGCCTGAATCGTATCAGCATCACAGTGGCTTTCGTCTCGGTCGAATGATCCATGCTTTCAATAGAACCTACTGGCTGTTCGAGCGTCACCAGCATCTCGTTGTAATGGTTGCGAATCTGCGACTCTTCACCCCAAACGGGCTCCCAAATCTCATCAAAAGTGTCGAATTTCACATCTTTCAGCACAAAAGCATGTGCCAAATCGTCGCGCCATTCGAGCGTAAAGCCCATCTTCGAAGGCAAAATAATAGGTTTCCCTTCCTTATTCAAAGAATAATAAGGCGTGCCGTCTTTAACTTCGAAAGTGAGTTCCAATTTTCCGTCAGGACTAGTGACTTTTTCCTGTCCTGAAAGCGTCTGCCAACCGAAGGCAAATATGATTAAAGCAAAAAAAGCTAATTTAAAATGTTTCATTGCACGAATAATTTATCATGCAAATATAAAACATTTTTGAATAATATCATTCTTTAATCAATACTGCATACTCAGCTGCTCAAATAGTACCGGAAGAAATGCGCAGCCGTTGTTTGATCGGCCCATTCTCACTATTACAAGGTTTTTATACGGGTTGACGTAAATTGTTTGGGCACAGATACCATATGCGTAATAGCCGGAATTTTCTGGTCTGGTATAACCCTCATAGCTTATGTTATACCAGTTGTAATTATAGCCGTGACTATTCTCGTCAAAGGTTATAGTCTGACGAATCCATTCTTCGCTTACTATGCGTTTGCCCTCCCATAAGCCATAGTTGAGATACAGTTGTCCGATCTTGGCCAAGTCTCTCAATGTCATCGTGATACCGCCAAAGGCGTGCGCCATGTCGTGTTTACGGCTGTCGATGTTAATCAACGCGTAATGCTCCATTCCGAGCGGCTGCCACACTTTCTCGCTGAGATAGTCGGCGAAACGTTTGCCCGAGGCATTCTCTATGACAACACCAAGAATCGCCGATGTCATGCTCTCGTAACGTAGTTGGGTACCTGGCTCACAACGGAATTTCAGACCTTTTATTTGTTTTCTGATGTCGTGTCCGTAATTCAGTTTTGACATCGCATTAAGCATTTTTATGTCTTTCCACGAGGTGAACTCATACGTGTCTTCGAAATCCAGACCGCTCTTCATGTCAAGCAGATGACGGATGGTGAGCTTCTGCCACATCGGGTCTTTTTTCTTCAGCTCCGGCAGATAGTCGGTGACAGGGTCGTCGATGCTGTGGATGTAGCCGTCGTCAACAGCGATGCCGCACATCAGCGATGTTATTGATTTTGAAACGGAGAAGATTGTTGCGTAAGTGTCGGCGTTGAAATCGCCCCAATATCTTTCATAAACGATGCTGTCGTCGTGGATAATGAGCAAGCCTTGTGTGTTGCTTTTCCGATTCATTGCCTCAAGGAAAGTCATACTATCGCAGCCATGTGCCTTGTGGTAGAAATAAAAGCTGTCGATCCAATCGGCACGCTGGCCGACGGGAAACACAAACACCTCCTCGCCGTTGGCGATGGTGTCAACCTCACGTTTCTGGTAACTGAAGACATTCGGACCGTCTTTGCCATCTGTCCGCAATGCCCTGATTATCGAGCACGACGTCAACGCTAAGCCGCAAAGGGCAAATAATAAAAGTTTTTTCATTCAACTATCTGCATTGGCATGTCGTAATCTTCAATCTCTTCGAGGTATTTCTCGATTTCTTTTTTATAAACCGACTCGACGGTCATGGTTTCGACAACTTCTTTTAAAACCATCGGATCGAACTCCTTTTTCTTTCTACTCAGATCATATTGGCAAATGATATCATTTGAATGCTGCTTGTAATATTCAAACAATATGGCATTGTACTCTTCCATACTTGCCTCAGCTTTCCTGTATAGCTCATTACCTCTGACGGTGTCGTTTTCATCGTATGCTGCATACATATCATAAACGATGGCCATTGTGGCGTTTTCCAAAGGTAAAATTTCACGGCTGAATGCGAAGTAAGCATCCATCGCAGGTGTGCCTGTAGCTTCCCAATGATAGATTTCATTGTAGTCGCCGGTAATCGTCACGTCGTGATTTTCCGGGAAGAAAGGAAATACATTGCATAACTCATTTTTGTCGAATTTGACTATGTATTTGGTCTGCGGGTCGTCGCAAATAACTGTCATAACGGCCTTGTTACCTTCAAAAACGGCTGAGTCGATGCACATCTCCACCAGTCCGAAGTCTTTGTGCAGATAGACGGTCTGTCCGTCGGCATTGTCGATGTTAAGAGTTACAATAAATTGCTTTGATTTGTTGCAGCCGCTCAAAATAAGCAATGCTACCACGATTGATAATAATAGTTTTTTCATAGGTTTTAAAATAATTATTAAATGGTATATTTTGATATGGCAAAAATAAGAATTATTTTAGAATAACAAAGTGAAATTTATAATATTTTATCTCCTAAAATACTATTTTAAAACAAAAAAAGGATGCCGTTTTTCGGCATCCTTTAATTATCAATTGTCAATTGTTATTTAACCTCCTCGAAGTCAACGTCTGTCACCTCGTCGTCCTTGCCGCCGTTGCCAGCGTTACCTGGATTCTGAGGGCCTTGCTGACCGTTGAAAGGTCCCTGCTGACCGCCCTGGGCACCGGCGTTCTTGTACATCTCTTCTGATGCCTTCTGCCAGATGCCGTTCATCTCTGCCATGGCAGCGTCGATGCCGGCGATGTCCTGTGCCTTGTGGGCTGTCTTCAACTTCTCGAGAGCGCTCTCAATCTCGCCCTTCTTGTCGGCCGGCAGCTTGTCGCCGTATTCCTTCAACTGTTTCTCGGTGTTGAAGATCATGGCGTCGGCAGCGTTGATTTTGTCGACACGCTCACGTTCCTTCTTATCGGCGTCGGCGTTAGCCTCAGCTTCTGCCTTCATCCTCTTGATTTCGTCGTCGCTCAAGCCTGACGATGCCTCGATACGGATGCTCTGGCTCTTGCCTGTAGCTTTATCCTTTGCTGACACGTTCAAGATACCGTTTGCGTCGATATCGAATGTCACCTCAATCTGCGGGACACCTCTTGGCGCTGGCGGGATGTTGTCGAGGTTGAAACGACCGATGGTCTTGTTCTGGTTAGCCATCGGGCGCTCGCCCTGCAACACGTGGATCTCAACAGATGGCTGGTTGTCGACAGCTGTCGAGAACACCTCCGATTTCTTGAACGGGATGGTGGTGTTGCTCTCGATGAGCTTTGTCATCACGCCGCCGAGGGTCTCGATACCGAGTGACAATGGTGTGACATCAAGCAACAGTACGTCTTTCACTTCGCCTGTCAGAACGCCGCCCTGGATTGAAGCGCCGATTGCGACGACCTCATCCGGGTTCACGCCCTTCGAAGGTTCTTTCTTGAAGAAGTCGCGCACGATGTTCTGGATGGCTGGGATACGTGTCGAGCCACCAACCAAGATCACGTCGTCGATGTCGCTCACGCTCATGCCGGCGTCTGCCAAGGCCTTACGGCATGGCTCGATAGTGGCCTGGATGAGGTCGTCGCACAACTGCTCGAACTTAGCTCTTGAGAGCTTGCGCACCAAGTGCTTTGGTCCGGCCTGTGTTGCTGTGATATATGGCAGGTTGATCTCTGTCTCTGTCGAGGCCGACAACTCGATCTTTGCCTTTTCAGCAGCTTCCTTCAATCTCTGGAGTGACATCGGGTCCTTGCGGAGGTCGATGTTCTCGTCGTGCATGAATTCTTCTGCCAACCAGTTAATGATTCTCTCGTCGAAGTCGTCGCCGCCGAGGTGGGTGTTACCGTTTGTCGATTTCACTTCAAACACGCCGTCGCCGAGTTCGAGGATTGAGATATCGAATGTACCACCGCCGAGGTCATACACTGCAACCTTCACATCGCTCTTTTTCTTGTCCAAGCCATATGCCAAAGCTGCTGCTGTAGGCTCGTTGATGATACGACGCACGTTCAAACCTGCGATTTCGCCAGCTTCCTTGGTAGCCTGACGCTGTGAGTCGCTGAAGTATGCAGGCACCGTGATGACGGCTTCGGTGACAGGCTGTCCGAGGTAGTCCTCAGCGGTCTTCTTCATCTTCTGAAGCACCATTGCCGAGATCTCCTGTGGTGTGTAAAGCTTGCCGTCGATGTCGATACGCGGTGTGTTGTTGCCGCCTTTGACTACTTTATAAGGTACACGGCTGATTTCGCTCTGCATCTTGTCGTAGGTCTCACCCATGAAACGTTTGATTGAATAAACGGTTCTCAACGGGTTTGTGATGGCCTGACGTTTAGCAGGCTCGCCAACCTTACGCTCGCCGTTGTCGGTGAATGCCACGATTGACGGTGTGGTGCGGTGTCCTTCACTGTTCTGAATGACTACCGGCTCACTGCCTTCCATTACTGAAACGCATGAGTTTGTTGTTCCTAAATCGATACCAATGATTTTTGACATAATTTTGTTCTCCTATATTTTATTATACTTTTTTGCCTTTTTGCGACAAAGGCAGAACAAAAACTATGCCAAAACGGGAAAAACTGACAAAATGTCATTTTTTACTGAATAGGAAATTCAAAGCCGTATTCAGGGAACTCGCGGCTGATTTCCTGTCGTGTCAAAATATTTATAGGATGTAAAGAAGTTTTGGAGACTCTCGAAGACATAATTCCCACGCCGTTTTCGACATTAGTGTAATTAGGCACGTCCTGAATTGCACTCGACGAATTTGCGGCAAGATAATAATTGTACAATTCTTCGCCGACGGCAGAAATCACAATCTCAAATTTACCGAAAAATCTCTGAACTCCAACCGGGCTGTTTTCCTTTAAATACTGATTGTCTCTAACAACGGTAAACAACGCCTCAGGGGTGTAGTTCATGGTGTAATACGTGTCGTTGTTTTGTGTTGTAAGAAGATTTTCAGCCTTGCCGGAACCGAGCGGCCAATAAACATATCTTGAAACAGTGTCGGTGGCGCCTGGCATCAACTCCTTATAGTGCATATATGATGTGACTTCGAAATATGCAGCTGTTGAAATGCAAGGAAATTCGGGAACTTTCCATTCGATAGTACCTCTTTTCACATCTTTGAAATTGAGAATCTGATTTCCGACAGGTTTTCTGAAACGGAAACTGTTGATTGTCGTGGTTTTAGCCGTAATATTGACGTTGTCCTCTTTTCTTAAAACATTAAGAATATATTCCTTTCCTTCCAACAACTTCTGTGTCGTAAAATAATATGTCTGATAGCAACCGCTGTAAAACAGTGAATTTGGATCATATGGAATCCATTTTGAAATGGTATCGAGAGTGAGTGTCTGAGTTTGGTTGTTACCATCGAAAATACCCGATAAAGTCACCTCGATTTCATCGTATTTATAGTTGTTCGCAGTGTAATCGTGTGCCAACTGACTGACATCTCCGACAAAACTATGCGTGATTTTAAAGAAATTGGTGTCGGCGTTGGAATCGAGCATGGCGTAAACGACTGTCGAGTCGCCGTCGTAGCAGTAGAGGTCGACTTTATTGCTGCATGAGTTGAAAATCAAAGCAGCGAGAGCTATTATTGCTAAAAAAAATCTTTTCATTGCAAATGAATATTCTTCAAACTTGCAAAAATACAAATTTTTTAATTATCGCCATAATTAATTTTGCAGATTAGGGTCGTAAATGAAGCCGTAAGGGTAGTTGTAGCTGATTCTTTTCCGGCAGATCTGTTCTATGACATAGTATTTGCTCATCGTTGTGCGTGCCGACAGAAGCCCTATGCCGTTTTCAACATTCGAGTAATTGGGTACCTCTGGTATGACACTCGTCGAGTTATTTGCCACATAATACTCGAATAATTCCTGTCCGTAGACACTAAGCCGGAACTCAAACGGCAAAAGCCAGCGCTGGACGCCATACGGACTGTTATTTTGAAGATACTCGTCGTTTTCCAACAGGAAGAAAAACCGCGAAGGTGTGTAATGTGTCACATAATAGTGGAACGATGGGTTTTGCATCTGCTCCGCCTGTCCCGATCCGATTGTCCATTCCATATAACGGTCGACAGTATCGACTGCGCCCGGCATAAGCTCCCTGTAATGGAAATACCCGGTTACGCTGAAAAATCCCGCGTTGATGTCTGGCGCGTTGTCATGGCCGGTGCCTACCCATTGAATCTGATTCACATTGTTTGACTGGAAATTGATGCCGAAATTAGCCGTGGGTCTGATGATGCTGATCTTACAAATGGTTTTGGCTTTTGATGTGACAAGGACACTGTCCGCCTTTCTGAGAACCATAACCGTATATTCTTGATTTTCAACGAGTTTCTTTGTGGTATAATAATACGTCTTAGGGAAACCGTCGGCCATCAGCGTGATAGTGTCGAGAAGGATAGTGTCGGGTTGAGGTTCGTTTTTAAAAAGACCCGCAAAACGGACGTCTATTTCGTCATAATTGTAAGTATAGTTGCCCTCTAACGACGATTTTGTAATACGGAAATAATTGGTGTCGACTTCTGTGTCAAGCACCGAATATAATATTGTAGTGTCGCCGGTGTAGCAGTAAAGGTCGACCTTGGTGGTGCACGACGTAAGAATAATCGTAGCTAATACTATGATTGTCAAAAACTTTTTCATAATGGTTAATTACTTTGCAAAGATATATTATTTTTATTTATTTTTGCAAAAAATTTTAAGAAATGTATTTGTCTCATAATGCATCTTTGGTCACGACGCACGTGCTTCAGGAGATGAAGAACAAAGGTGAGAAGATAGCGATGCTCACCGCGTATGACTACACAATGGCGAAGATTCTCGACCAGTCGAATATCGATGTGATTCTTGTTGGCGACAGCGCTTCCAACGTCATGGAAGGTCATCCCACCACGCTGCCTATCACCCTCGACGAGATGATAATCTACGGCGCTTCGGTGGTCCGTGCCGTGTCGCATGCCATGGTGGTCGTCGACATGCCGTTCGGTACCTATCAGGGCAACTCGAAGAAAGCTCTGGAGTCGGCTATCCGCATCATGAAGGAGACCGGCGCCAATGCCGTGAAGATGGAAGGCGGCAAGGAGATCCTCGAATCGGTGGAGAGAATCCTCTGCGCTGGCATCCCGGTGATGGGCCATCTCGGACTTACGCCTCAGAGCATCAACAAGTTCGGAACGTATGTGGTACGCGCCAAAGACGAGTATGAGGCCAACAAACTGCGTGAGGATGCACTCCTGCTGCAGGAAAAAGGAGTCTTCAGCATCGTTCTTGAGAAGATCCCGGCCGCGCTGGCAACAGAGGTGTCGAAATCACTGCACATCCCTACCATCGGCATTGGCGCCGGTCACGGATGCGACGGACAGGTCCTGGTGCTGCAGGATATGCTCGGCTTGAGCAACGACTTCTCGCCACGATTCCTGCGCCGTTACAACAATCTCTACACCAGCATCAAAGACAGCGTCCACACCTACATCAACGATGTAAAGGAAGTCACCTTCCCTAATGACGCCGAACAGTATTAAGTAGGGACGGACCGTGTCCGTCCATATATCAATGAAAATTAACGACCGCATATTATTCGAAGATAATCACCTGATTATCGTTAATAAACTGCCATCCGAGATCGTCCAGGGTGACAAAACCGGCGATGTATGCCTCCTCGACGATGTGAAGGCGTATATCAAAGAGACGAAAAACAAGCCAGGGGAGGTGTTTGCAGGCCTTGTGCACCGCCTCGACCGTCCTGTCAGCGGAGCGGTGATTTTTGCCCGCACCAGCAAGGCGCTCAGCCGCATGACAACCATGGTGAAGGACCGCAATTTCCACAAGACTTATCTCGCCATCGTGAAAAACCGTCCGCCCAAAGACGCCGACGAACTCAACGATTACATGGTGAAAAACGAGGCTCAGAATAAGTCGTACATTGTGAAAGAGTGGACAAGCGGAGCGAAATTGGCAACGTTAAGATATCGCGTGGTCGGAAAATCTGACAATTATTATCTCCTTGAAATAGAATTACTTACGGGCCGCCATCATCAGATTCGCTGCCAGCTGGCTCACATCGGCTGCCCGATCAAAGGAGACTTGAAATACGGCTACCCGCGCTCCAATTCGGATGCTTCAATCTGCTTGCATTCCTACAAAATCACGTTCGAGCATCCGACATTGAAAACTGAGATGACAGTGGTGGCCCCGATGCCGAAAGGAATGCCCTGGGACGCCTTTCAGGCGTAATGTGTCACTCACTTCGTTCGTGAAATGTGCTGCTTCGCAGAATTTGCGCTGCGCGCACACATTTAGCCAAAGGTTACACATTTGACCGCAGGACACACATTGTCGCATAGCGACCACATTAAAAAACTATCAGCATTTCCCTTGGTTGACTGAGAAATTCGATCTCTTCCTCACTCAATTCAAACAAATTATCCCTCACAATCAGCATCTGCATGCCTGGTTTTAACACCAGTTTCCATGGGAACTCCTCAAGCAGATTCCCTTCGCAGTTGAGATCAATCAGCGATGGCATTTCCGACATGTCTGGCATCGAAATCAGCTTGTTGTAACCCACTCCGAGTCGCTCCAGCGAGTCCATCTCCACAATCCAATCCGGAATTGTCAGAATTTTGTTATGATGGACGTAAAAATAAGTCAGATTCTTCAAATTTCGCAGCGTATCGGGAATCGATTCGATTTCATTATAGGAAAGATAAAGATACTTTAACTTTTCATAATTGCCAATAAAATCAGGTATTTTTTTGATATGATTCTTATAAAAATCGAGGTGCTGCAAATTTTCAAAACCTGAAATCTCCTCTGGAATCGTTACAAATTCATTTTCATAAAAAATGAGATGATGCACCTGTTTCAAATCGGCGAAAGAGGCCGGCAGCGAGCTCAATTTATTTTTACCCAAATTGAGATTCGTACACTTCAAAATGCCAATGTTTTCGGGCAATTTCTTGATATTGTTGCCTCCAAGCGACAGCTTTTTGACTTTCGAAGCATGCTTGACGTCCGATTTGGATAGTTTTAAACGGTTATGATTCAAATCCAGACTCCTCAGACTGTCGAGTTGCGCGATGAAACGAGGGATGTGCTTGATTTTATTATGTTCTAAATCAAGATGCTCGAGGTTTTTGCAATGTTTGATACTCCGTGGAATGCGCTTGAAATCGTTGTTAAAGAGTTTTATCGATTCGATCTTGTTTCCTTTCGGAAATTTGATTCTTCTCAGGCCGCACTGCTCGATTATGACGGTGCGTAGACTGTCGGATGCCAGCAGCTTCTTGTCTATTTTCCTGATGTTTTCGTTATTTATCATCAGTGTGCCGTCTACAATTTCTGTAGAAAACGGCACACTTGTCGAGCGTTGAGTGCTGCAGGAAAACAGCAGCATCAAAGTTAAAAAAAGGTATAATATCTTGATGTAGAGCCTCATTTCTTCACAAAAGTAATCGTCTCAATACCGATATCTTCCTTGAAGTCGTAGAAGCTGACGATGATTTTGCCGTCCTTCATCACGAAGCTGTAAGGCTGCTGATCTTCGCCGCCGAGGGTGCTTCCGTCGGGGTTCTTAGGCTGTATCGAACCTGCCGATGTGCCATCGTAGGAATAGGTGAAGTCGAGGCCGACATCTTCAAACACTGTCTGTGGAGTAGTCTTGCCGTCTTGATCTTGAGCCATGAGTTTCATCACAAACAAACCGTCGTTGTTGTTGTAGAAGTCCATTGTCATGTCCATGACAAACTTCGAGCCGTCTTTATAGCCTATGCCGGTTCCCATCCAGTGTGTTCCTGAAAGTGCGGTCATGGTGTTTTCATTGCCTGTAAGCTGGAATTTGAAAGGCATTGTGTACTGTACTCTGACAGGCTCGCCGTTATTCATACCCGGTTTCCATTTAGGCATCATCTTCAACACTCTAACCGCTTCGGCGTCAATCTCGTCGCATACGCCACGCAGCACTTGGAATGATGACAGACTTCCGTCTTTTTCAACAACAAAACCAATAAATACTCTGCCTTCGAGGCCTTTTTCCTTGGCCGATTCAGGATATTTCAAGTTTTTCTGGATGAACTCGAACATGGCTGTCGTTCCGCCAGGATATTCCGGGAAAACTTCTACTGCTCCGTAAACTTCCGAGTCGTCGTTTACAACAGTTTCAACGGCTTGTGTTTCAACTGTTTCAGTTGTTTCAATGGTTTTCTTTTCGGCAGGTTTATCGTTGCCATTTGATTTGCAGTTCGCGAACAATAACAGGGCGAACAGTGGGAGGGTAAGTAATGCCTTGATTACCACGCCCTTGGTTTTTTTGCTTTGAGTAATCATTTTGATTCTTTTTTTGGTTAATAAAAAACTGAAGTTATTGCTCATGTTGCTGAAATCGACGGCCGTGCACTGCTGCAAAATCAACATCATGTAGTTCTGTTTGTCAATTCCGGTGGCCACCACATCTCTGTCGGCCATATATTCGTGGAGACTCTGTAACTCTCTCTTATACAAGTAGATAAACGGGTTGAACCATTGGATAATCATCATCAGCTCCACGAAAAGTATGTCGGCTGAGTGGTGGTGTGCGATGTGGCTCATCTCGTGGCGCACAATCTCCTCGCTCACGTTCTCGTCGGGGAAGAAGGCGTAGTTGAAAAACGAATACGAGCCATGTTCCTTACCCGTGAAAACCGCAGTATATCCTGGCATTTTCTTCTTCGGCGAGCGGATGATCATGATTGCTATCCTTGCAAATTTCACCAGGAAAAGCGCCGTCATCACGCAAACACCTATTATATAAATGATCCAGATGTATTTCCAGATATTGAATTTCTGTGCCGGGGCTGGTGTTGTTGCGACTGCAATGTTTTCGTCGGCCATATTGTCAGCCGGAGTGCTTATCGCCACACCTTCGGCGGTGATCACCACCTCGTCGAGCATGATGCCTTGAAACAGGCTCTGGCGGTAGCTCACAATCTGCGGGGTGCTTCTGCCTATATAAAATCCTGCTGCCGGCAAAATGAGCGAGAAGCCCAGCGCGATGATGAGAAACGCGCGGTTGAAAATCAGCCTGTTGCTGTTTATGAACAACAGACGGTAGGCCGCCCAGAGGAGCGCTATCGCGATTGCTATTGAAATTATATTTAGTGCCATAATCAGTCGTTTTTCATGCCGTCAATCATTTTCTTCAACTCATCAAGTTGCTCCATGCTGAAGTTTTCTTTCTTCGCGAATGCCGATACAAGGTCGAGGTACGAATTGTTGAAATAATTCTCAACCAATCCTTTCAGCGAGCTCTCTGAATACTCCTCTTTACTTATTAATGGGAAGTAACGGTTTGCCTTGCAAAACGTCTCGTGTCCCACAAAACCTTTCTTTTCCAGAATTCTGACGACGGTCAGCACGGTGTTGTAAGCCGGTTTAGGCTCAGGATACGCCGCCATTATCTCGTTGGCAAAACCGCTTCCGATCTTCCAAATCACCTGCATTACCTGCTCTTCCGCTTTAGTTAACTCTTTCATAACACGTCTTTTTTATGTAATTAACGCTGCAAATATACAACTTATTTTGTAATGTTGCAACTAAATTTTTAGTTAAAAATGAAAATATTTTATAACACACTGATAACCAATGTGTTATATGTGTAAAAAATTAGAAAAAAATTTACATTAAATGGCAAAAGGAACCATCAACATTGCATTGACGGGTACTCCTCCTTGTTTGCCAGGATTGAATTTACCCAGTTTTTTACAGGCTTTTTTCAGAGCTTGTCTCAAAGGCTCGTTAGTTAATCTCAAAAGATCAACATCTCTTACGACTCCGTCACTGGTAATTTTCAGTTGCATGATGACTCTGCCTTTATAATCGCCCGAATATTCAAGATTGTTCTTGATGGTTTGTATAACTGCATCCGGACCGG
>Ga0310786_10000068_pt1 | contig 166739 bp, 156 predicted proteins | sample AusTroGonzalo_MG_FD_203881 | JGI IMG/M metagenome (GOLD analysis project Ga0310786, IMG submission 203881) | Bovine rumen microbial communities from tropical cattle in Woodstock, Queensland, Australia - Gonzalo_03 (v2) (version 2) | ecosystem: Host-associated > Mammals > Digestive system >...
TGAACTTGCATAACAATTTTGCTTTTGAAATTATGTTCTTTCATTTCATCATAAACTTTTATCATAGCCATCTTCATGATATCTGATGCAGTTCCTTGAATTGGGGTATTAAGAGCCATTCTTTCACCAGATTGTCTAATCATATAGTTAGTATTTTTAAGTTCATCAATAATTCTTTTTCTGTTAAACATTGTTTTAACATAACCATTTTCATAAGCATATGAAATGTTATGTTTCATATATTCATCAACTTTAGGATACAGTGATAAATATTTATCTATATATTTTTTAGCTTCACTAGGTTTTAGTTCTAGATTCTCTCCTAACCCATAACCACTTATACCATATACAATACCAAAGATAACAGCTTTAGCTGTTCTTCTTTGGTTTTTAGTTACTTGATCTTCACTAATATCAAAGATATCAGCAGCTACTTTAGTATGGATATCTTGATCATTATTGAAGGCTTTAATTAATTCTTCATCGCCTGATAAATGAGCAAGGATTCTAAGTTCTATTTGGGAATAATCTATACTTAAAAATATATCATTTTGAGGAATAAAGGCTTTTCTAACCTTTCTTCCTTCTTCATTTCTAACAGGTATGTTTTGTAGATTAGGTTCAACAGATGAAAGTCTTCCTGTTCTAGTTAAAGTTTGTTTATAAATTGTATGAATAAGTCCATCTTCATGAATATAATCTTTTAATCCATCTAAGTAAGTAGATGCAATCTTAGCTAAATTTCTATAACTTAAAATATGTTCAATTATAGGATGATAATCAACTAATCTTTGTAATACTTTAACATCAGTTTTAAATCCTGTTTTATTTGATTTAGGAGCTGGAAGCCCTAAATCAACAAATAAAACATCACCCAATTGTTTTGGAGAATTGATATTAAATTCTTTGCCAGCTAGTTCATAGATCTTTTTAGTTATAAGTTCCATTCTAGCTTCAATATCTTCCTTCATATCATCTATGATATTAGTATCAACATATACTCCAGTTTTTTCCATATCAGATAATACTTTAACTAATGGGAATTCAATTGTTTCATAAAGTGAAACCATGTCTTCTTCTTTTAACTTTTCATAGTATTTATCATAATAATCTAATATAAATCTAGCTTTTCTAGTTATGTTTTCTTGATATACAGATTCTTCTTGTTTTTTTAGTTCATTTAAAAGAAGAACTTTTTCATTGTTTTCAAGAATCATATATCCAAAGTCTTCTTTATGTAGTGGATTTACTAAGTAATCAATTAGCATTAAGTCACCATCTACATTTATATCTAAGTTGGCAAGTAATTTCTTATAATCATATGTATATACTTTTTTACCAGTAAAATCTATTTTGTTAATGATTTCATCATTTACAAAATAGTTTTTATCACCAGAAGATATACCATAACCAATAACTTTAGATCTATAGTAGTTTTCAGTTTCATAACCAACATAAATAGATACCTTATCTTCTAATTTTATATCTTCTACACTACTTACTACTTCATATTTAAAGTTGTCCTCTTTAGGTCTAACATCTATTTTTTTAAGAAGTGAATAGAACTCAAGTTCTGTATATAATTTTTCAAGTTCTGTTGCATTAGGTCCAACATATTTCATTTCTTCATAATTAGTATTAAGAGGTACTTCTCTATAAATAGTTGCTATTTCCTTACTCATAAAAGCATTATCTTTATCAGCTATTAATTTTTCTTGAAGTTTACCTTTTATTTCATCAATATGTTCATATATTCCTTCAACAGATTCATAATCTTGTAGAAGTTTTAATGCTGTTTTATCACCAACACCAGCAACACCAGGAATATTATCTGATGGATCTCCTGATAAACCTTTTAAATCTATAATTCGAATTGGTTCTACACCAAAATCTTTTTTAAATGATTCTCTATTATATCTAATATAATCTTTTTGTTTTAATAACTTCATTTCAGTTTCATCAGAAACTAGTTGTAGCAAGTCTTTATCAGATGAAACAATTAATGTATATGCATCAGGATCTTCTTCAGTCATTTTAGAAATTGTACCTATAATGTCATCTGCTTCATAAGGTTCAAGTTCAAAATACTTAATACCCATAGCTTTAAGTACTTCTCTTGCAACAGGCATTTGATCTATTAACTCTTGTGGAGTTTTACTTCTTCCTTCTTTATAGAAGTCATATTTTTGTTTTCTAAAGTTTTTACCTATATCAAAAGCAACAGCCATATATTCAGGTTTTTCTTCTTCAACTATTTTATTAATCATATTAATAAAACCATATAATGCATTTGTTGGAAAACCTTTAGAGTTTTTCATTACATTACCTGTGTATGCAGTTGCAAAATATGATCTAAATATTAAATTGTTACCATCTACCAAAACGATTTTTTTCATAGTATTCACCCTATTAATTATTATAACATATATATTTTTTTATATAAAAAAAATCACCAGTTCTTAATAGAACTGATGACTACTAATTATCAAAATATATTATGTAAATGATAAAGTTATTTGAATATCTCCTGTTGTTGCTCTATCAACTGTAAATGGATAGTTTTGTGAACTAGTAACTGTTACTTCAACAACTGTACCAAATACTTGTGATGATATTGAATAGTTTGCTGGAGTTAAACTCCATTTACCACTTGATTGGAATACAGTACCAGCTAAAATTGAAACATTAGGTGTTACACCAGAAGCAACTGGTTTATCAAGTGGAACTTGAAATCTCATTATTGTAGCTGATTGAACCATGACAGCAGGTTTAACATAAAATGTCATTGTATCTCCAGCATAATAATATAAATTTTTATTACCTGCCACTATTTTGCTTGATGTTAAATCAATTTGTTTACCTTTAAGTTCTACAGTACCTTGTAAAGAGGACCCATCTTTCCATCCTCTAATCGATACTCCTCCATCAACAAGTGGGTTTATAGATCCTTGAATTTTACCATTAGCATAAAGGTCGAACCATATATCATTTGTTGGTGAAAATTTTCCTAGATTTATACCGTTGCCTGAGTAAGGATACTCGACAGTATGTGTAGAAGTGGTAGTAAATGCAGGGAAATTATTTTCAAGTATTTGAAGTCTATTATTTAAATTAGTATAGTCTGTTGCTGTTGCATAGATTTGATCAATAGCACCTTGAACATCAGTTGCAGCAATATGAGTTGATGAATTATCATATGATACTTCAGTTCCATCATACATTGTTGAAATAGCTCCAACAGATGCAAGTGAAGAGACTAAAACACTTACAATAATCGTAAATAAAGTTCTCATATATTCTTTTTTCATATGCATCTACTCCTCTATTCTTACTATTTAAAGTATACATATAAATCTATATTTTTACAAGTAAAAAGATATCCTTTCGGATACCTTTATATTTTAAAATAAACTTAATTGAGATGATTCAGGCATACCCTTAAATATACCCATACCAGTCATTTTATCAATAAGTGTTTGTGAAACCTTGCATCTATTTTGGAAGTCTTCAATACTTACAAAAGGAGCACGTTTTGCTTCTTTTTCAATATTCATTGCAACTGTTTCACCTAAACCATCGATTGTTATAAACGGTGGTATTAATGTATTATCATCTTCAACGTCAAATGTTAAACCTTTAGATTTATATAAATCAAAAGGAGCTACTTTTAATCCTCTAGCTGCCATTTCTAGTGCAACGTTAAGCGATTCTGATGCACCTACCTCTTTATTGGTTGCATCATAACCTTTATTTTTGATTTCAATTAATTTATTTTTAATTTTCTCATATCCACCAATCATTGCTTCTATATCAAAAGCAGTAGCTTTTGTTGAGAACCATGATGCATAGAAGTATACTGGCATATGAACTTTATACCAAGCTATTCTAAATGCACTCATAACATATGCAGCAGCATGAGCTTTTGGGAACATGTATTTAATTTTTTGACAAGAATCAATAAACCAATCAGGAATATTAGCATCAAGCATTGTTTGTTTATGTTCAGCCCACGTTACAGGGTCTTTACTTGCTTTTCCTTTTCTTACGAATTCCATTATTTTAAAAGCTTTTATTGGTTTAACGCCATGATAAATTAAGTAAACCATAATATCATCACGACAACCAATAACTTCAGTAAACGGAACGACATTATTCTTAATTAATTCTTGTGCATTACCAAGCCAAACGTCAGTACCATGAGATAGACCTGCTATTTTAACAAGTTCAGAGAAATGTGTTGGTTTAATTTCATCAACCATTCCGATAGTAAATGATGTTCCAAATTCTGGTATACCAAGAGTTCCTGTTGGACACATAATCTCTTCATTATTAACTTTAAGTGCTTTTGTCGATGAAAAGATACTCATTGTTTCTTTATCATCAAATGGAACCAAATTGACATCTGTTTTTGATAAATCTTGGATTAATTTAAGCTGTGTTGGATCAGAGTGCCCAAGAATATCTAGTTTAAGTAAATCTTCTTCAATTGAGTGATAATCAAAATGTGTTGTTCTCCAAGCAGAAGTCGGATCTTCTGCAGGGAACTGATAAGGCGTAAAATCATAAACTTCTTTATAATCAGGTACAACAACTATACCACCAGGGTGTTGTCCAGTTGTTCTTTTAACACCAGTACATCCAATAGCAAGTCTTTCAATTTCAATATTTCTTGTAGATAAAATACCTTTATCTTCGAAATATCCTTTTACAAAGCCAAAGGCTGTTTTTTCAGCAACTGTACCAATAGTACCTGCTCTATAAACATTATCAACACCAAATAACACTTTTGTGTATTCATGCGCTGATGCTTGATTTAAATCTGAGAAGTTAAGGTCAATATCTGGGACTTTATCTGCATTAAATCCAAGGAAAGTAGCAAATGGCATGTCTTGTCCATCTTTTTTTAGTGGGTTACCACAGTTTGGACATAACTTATCAGGTAAGTCAAAACCAGATGAGTATTCTTTACCATAAGGACTACCATCTTCACCATTAAACTCGCTATATTGGCAATATGTACATCTATAATGTGCCGGAAGTGGATTAACTTCAGTTATACCCATCATTGTTGCAACAAATGATGAACCAACTGAACCACGGGAACCGACAATATATCCATCATCATTTGAGTGTTTAACAAGTCTTTGAGCAATTAAATATATTGGATCAAATCCTCCACCAATAATTCCACCTAGACTCTTTTTAATTTTAGATTCTAGTGCTTCTGGCGTTTGATCGCCATCTTCAGTTATCCAGTGATTGATTACATATTCTTCAACAAGTTTATGAACTTCATCATATCCACTTGTAATGGATTTATGTAAATTTTCAAATGTAAGCTTTTCAAGTTCTTCATTTGATATATCAGGATTCATCTTATCAAGTTTTTCATGCCAGTATGTGTATACAATATCACCATATAACTCTTTTGCAATTCTTTCTTCAATATTATAAGGTAGTGAATCACCATACCATGATTTAGCCTTATTATAAACCAAATCTGTAACTACTCTTTTACAATCCAGGTATGTTTCTCCATCATCAGATCTTACTCTTGGTGAAAAAGGAACACCATGTGTATCAATAATTACTTCTATTTCTTGAACCATATCCAATACTTTATTTGGATTATCTATAACTATTTCTCTTATTAATTCATCATTATTTAAAAATGCAAAATCACTTAGCATTTCATCTGTAGTTCTAAAGTGTTGTGAAGGTATTGAAGTTATATCTTTTTTTGCAAGTGGATGTCTTCCACCACCAGGAACTTTTTGATTAACAATAATCTCACGATATATTTTATCTTCTCTATCAAAATGGTGTACGTCGCCTGTTGCAACGATTAATTTACCATTTTTCTTAGTTTCATCAATTATTTTTCTAATATGATTTTGAAGTTCATATTGATCTTTAAAATCACTTGTTTGAATTAAATGAGAATATACTTCAGGTGGTTGAACCTCTACATAATCATAAAATTTAATTATATTTGCAAGGTCTGATGAGTCTTTACTTCTTGCTTCAATAAAGACTTCAGATTCATAACAACCACTACCAATAATAAGTCCATCTCTAAGTTCATTTAAAACACTTCTTGGAATTCTTGGAGTCTTATAAAAATATTTTGTATTTGCTAAAGAAATAATTTTAAACATGTTTTTAAGACCTGTTCTATTAAGAGCAATTGCATTAAAATGGAATGTTCTACCAAACTTATGAATTTCTTCTTTAGAAACAAGTTTTTTATCTATTTCTGATATAGTTTCAATATTTTGTTGAATTAATTTCTTAAGCATTTTATCAAAAACATAAGCTGTTCCTTCCGCATCATAATCTGCTCTATGGTGAGCATCTTCATCAAAAGGGACATTATATCTTTTAACAAGAGCAGATAAACTGTGTCTTGCAAATCCTTGATCTAACTGTCTAGATAACTCTAATGTATCTATTACGACATTTTTGAATTCTCCTAAATCATATTTCTTCATTGACATTTGAATAAATGAAATATCGAATTTGGCATTATGAGCAACCATAGGTAGATCATCAGTCCAGCTTAAGAATCTTTCTGTAACAGTTTTTTCATCATCAGCATCTTTAACCATGTCATCAGTTATTTCAGTTAATGCTGTTATGTTATCAGGAATATGCCTTCCAGGATTAATAAATTCATCAAAACGATCAATAATTTCACCATTTTTGATTTTTACTGCACCAATTTCAATCATTTGATCTCCGCCGGCAGCATTAAAACCAGTAGTTTCTGTATCAAATACAACAAATGTATTTCCTTCTAATTTATCATCAGTTGGATCTTTAACTATAGATGTTGTGTCATCAACTAAAGTTAATTCAGTTCCGTATAAACCTTTAAACTTTTTAGATGGATCTTCCTGCTTTTTGTTATAACCACTAATTATTTGATATGCTATAGGGAAAGCTTGGCACCCATTATGATCTGTTATAGCTACACCTTTATAACCCATATCAATACATCTTGAAACAAGCTCACATGTATGTTTACCTAAATCTACTTTAGTAAGTCCATCCATCTGACTCATCATTGTATGAGCATGAAGTTCTACTCTTTTTACGGGAGCATCATCAACTCTAGCTGCATCTTTGCTTTTAATTTTTTCAATAGATTTTATATTTAAAACCATATCTTTTAAATACATATCATCTTCAACGTCACCATAGAAACGATACCATGATCCCTCTTTAATGTTTTTAGATATATATTTATATTCTTCTTCATCAAATCTTAAAAGCTTAGCTAAAATACTATTTGTTCTATCACTGATTTTGATATTCATTATGTATATTGGACCTTTTTTTCCTTGCCTTTCAACAAAGTCAGTTCCAAATACATATGCTTCAAATAAACATGCCTTAAGAGGATTAACAACGGTTGCAATCTCTATAGGTTCAAGATCAACATGTTTTCCATAAATAAGGTTATCTTCTACTTTAACCTCTTCTACTTTAACTTCTTCTTTGCTTTTATTTATTTCATCAATTATAGCATCACGTTTTTGTTCATCAAGTCTTGTAGTAATTATTAGTTCAGGTAAACCTGCATTAACCATATCTTGACTAATTTTTTTTGCTTCTTTATTTAGTTCTAGTTCCTCTACTTTACTTGTTACATCAATTATGATTATTTCTCCATCTTTTTCAATATTAGAATTTTCTAGGCTTACTAAAGATGGCCTTTTTTTAGCAAGGTCATTTATTATATTTGAGACATATGAACTTATTTTCTCATCAGTTAAATTAGTATATTCAAAATGAACAGTACATTTTTTTTCACCATTTATACCTTTATTTGCACATGAAATAAGTTTTTTTATATCTTTTTGATTTACTAAGTTTTCTAATTTTAAATAAACATCAAAAGTTTCATTTCTCTTATTTAAAACTACTTTTTCAATAGAAACATCATTAAAGTCTTCGATAGTAGTAGGATTAAAATTTATGCTTTTGAAAAAACGTGAAACTCTGTCGTTCATAAATAAACCCTCCTACTTTTTTAAACTAGAATTATTATATCATACTAGAATATTTTTGTGATAGAAAAACTATTCATTTTGCTAATAAAAAACAAGTGATTTGAAAATCACTTGCTTTTTTTCTTATCTATTGTATTAACAATGATTTGATAATCATTTAATCTTTTTCCAACAGTTCCACGAACTAGTATAACATCACCAGACTCTATATTATTAATTAAATTATAATTTCTAGGAAATATAACAAGTTCAATTTCGCCTGTTTCATCTGATGCCAAAATAGATGCCATATCTTCATTCTTCTTAGTTTTAAAAGTTCTAATTAGCTCAACAACTAAAACCATATTAACACGTTTATCAAAACTATCTTTTGCCTTTTCTACTTTTAAAACATTTTCTTGATAACTCGCTGATGGATGATTAGATACATAAAATCCAAACGTGTCTTTTTCAATTAATCTTAAATCTTTTTCATCATAGTCTTTCGAAATTATAATGTATGGTTCTTCAACTTCTTCTTTACTCATTCCACTTGCTAACTGCGCGTAATTAACGATGTTATCGATATTTTCATAAAGAGTTTTTTTATTATATCCAAACTTTCTAAAAGCATCTGCATATATTAGCTTCTTTAAATTTATTTCATTAACAAACTTAAGTGGTATTCTTCTAACAAAATCAAAAATATTTTCGAAGTTTCCGTTTTCTCTTTCTTTAACAATTGCAAGAGAAAATTCTTCTGAAATACCAACAATTTGATTAAATGGTAGAAGAATATTTATACCATTTATTAAAAATTCATTAGTACTTTTATTAATTAATGGTTTATGAAGTTTTAAATGATACTTTAAAGCTTCATTTAAATATTCACGGCATTTAATTTGAGCTTTTCCAAATATATTTAAGTTAGTTAAAATAAATTTATCTGGATAATTTGCTTTTAGATACGCCATCTTATAACTTATTAATGCATACGAAACGCTGTGTGCCTTATTAAATCCATAATTAGCAAATTTTAAAATTAAATTATATACGTTTTCAGCAACTTCTTTTTGATAACCTTTCGCAATAGATTTAGAAATGAAATTATCTTTTTCTTTTAATATAATTTCTTCTTTTTTCTTGCTCATAGCGCGTCTTATATTATCCGCTTCCGCAAAGGTATATCCACCCATTAGCTGAAGTATTTGCATTATTTGTTCTTGATATACAATGATTCCATATGTTTCCTTTAAAATATCTTTTAAGGACTCATGAGGATATCTAATTCTCTCTGGATTTTTTTTGTTTTTTATATATAAGTCTATATTATCCATAGGGCCTGGTCTAAATAAAGCTATAGCTGCAACTAAATCAGAAAATGATTCAGGTTGAAGTTTAGGAAGTAAATTTATCATTCCTGGAGTTTCTAATTGAAATACTCCTTTTGTATTACCAGACTTAATTAATCTAAAAGTTTTTTCATCATCTAGTGGAATATTTTTTAAATCTACCTTATTGGTTTTATTTATAGTTCTTACCAAATCTTTAATCGTTGATAAATTCTTAAGTCCAAGAAAATCCATTTTTAAAAGACCATTTTCTTCTAATTGATCCATTGTTAATCCAACAACTAAATCGTTTTCTTCTTTTAATACAGGAACGATATCTTTTAGTTTTTCATTTGATATTACAACCCCTGCAGCATGCGTTGATGAGTGTCTTTTAAGCCCATAAAGTTTAGATGCTATCATATAACAATTTTTTATTTCTTTATCATTATTTAATATGTTTTTTACTTCAGGAGTTAGATTATCTTTCAAATTCAAATCTGATTTAATATGTTTCATTAAATTAGATAATTTAGTATCTTCTATTTCTAAAACTCTAGCAACATCTCTAAGTGCTTGTTTTGAACCCAAAGTTCCATATGTTATGATTAAACCTACTTTATCATTACCATATTTTTCTTTAACATAATTTATAACTTCATATCTTTTTTCATCTTCAAAATCGATATCTATATCAGGCATAGTAACTCTTTTCGGATTTAGAAATCTTTCGAATAAAAGATTATATTTAATTGGGTCAATTTCAGTAATTCCTAAACAGTAACTAACAAGTGATCCTGCGGCACTACCACGTCCAGGGCCAACTGCTATATTATTTTTCTTTGCATATAAAACATAGTCATAAACAATTAAAAAATAATCAACGAAGCCCATACTATTAATAACACCTAGTTCATAGTTTAGTCTTTCTTTATAATCATTTGTTACTTCACCGTGAAATCTCTTATTTAAACCTTTTAAACATAAGCTTGTTAAAAGTTTATATGGTTCTTCAACTGTTTTATATTTAGGTAAATGATTTGGTTTTTCTGGCATTACTATATCAATTTTAGATATAAATTCATCTATATTATCAACATAGTTATCTTGAATATAATTATTAAGTGAGAAATACTCGTTTATTTCATAATCTTTTTTAGTTAAACCTTTTTTTATTAGTTCTAAATAAGATAAATAATTATTATCACTTTGATCGATTAATTTAATATCTTTTAAATATAATGCTTTATAACTCGTAGTTAATATGTTTTTTCTTTCATTTTCGTTTTCATATGATATATATAAATCATAATTTTTAAATTCTTTTGCAAGATTTCTTGATTTATATGGAATTATAAATATTATGTTTTCTGATAATTTCGTTACATCTAAAACGGATAATTCTCTTTCTTGCGAAAGAAAATCTATATTTAATAGATTTTTATAACCATCAAAATTTTTAGCATACAAATAAAGAGGATTATCTGAAATTTTAATTTCTAATCCAATCAATGGTTTTATACTATTTTCTCTACATTTTTTATAAAATAATAAAGATCCATATAGGTTTTTATCACAAATTCCACATGTGTTAATTTCCTTTTCTTTCAAGGCAGAAACAAGTTTATCTAATGTAATTAGACTTGATAGTAAAGTATATTCTGTTGTAACTTTAATTGGAATTTGCATAATACCTACCCACCTTACATAAAGTATAGCATAAAAAAAGAGGTATGTAACTAGTTAAATCCCCTATTTTATTTGACTTTTACTAAGTATTTTGGTATAGTTTTTAAGTAATTAATTGGAGGTGGCAGAATATGGCAACAAAAGTAACAAAGAAAAAACCATTAAGTGGTAACCTTAGAAGTCATGCATTAAATGCAACTAAAACTAAACAAAAACCAAATCTTCAAAAAAAGACTATTAATGGACAAAAAGTAATTATTAGTGCAAGAGAAGCAAAAACGATGAATAAATAATATTCATCGTTTTTTTATTTAACCCTTTTTCGTTCTTTTATTTCAGGTTTAATATAATAATTAATGACATTTTTCGTAAATTCATTTTTGAATAACTCTTCATAATTATTATATTTTAGAACGCTATAGTTTGTTAATATTTTATTCCATATAACTTTGCATACATTTGCGAAGCTATTTGGATTAATGCTACTACTAACTGGATATAAATCGGGAGATTTAGATATTCTGTATGTAAATATAATACAGTTATTGTATGTTTTTTGGATTCTTGTTTCTACATTACTTTTATTATCTTCGCATAGTTTTTTTAAAGAATCGTAAGATAGCTTACCTTGAAGGATATTAAAATCGCTACCATATTTGGTTTTTATAAGTCTGTCGTACAAACTATCAGTAGTATTAACATATTATAGCCCTCCTTATTTGCAGCATATCAAACGGCATTTGATTTGCTGTGCGGAATAATATAACACTTATTCGAACAAATGTCAAACAATTATAAAAAATTCTCAACTAAAAAGGAAGGTAATATCTTCCTTCCTTAACATTTTAACAATTCTTTTATAGGTCTTTCAAAGTTTTCATTCATACATATATATGAACCTATAACAAATATATCTACATTATAATCTTTTAATTTTCTATATATATCTAAATTAATTCCACCATCAACCTCAACTAAAAAATGATGATTTCCTTTAATATTATTTATATATTTAAGTTTATCATATGTTTCATTTAAAAAACTTTGCCCACCATAACCAGCCTTAACACTCATTATTAAAAGTGTATCAATATCCTGATATAAAGATTCATATGAACTTGCATCAATAAATGAATTTATCGCGATACCAACATTTATGTTATATGATTTTATTAATTTAATAACTTCACGCGGTTTTGCTGTTGCATCTGGATGAAATGTAATACACTTTGGATTAAGTGTTGATAATTTTTCAATATATTTTTCAGGTTCTAAAGTCATCAAATGTATATCTAAATCTTTTTTATTATCTTTAAATAGCTTAAGAATCTCATCAATCTCAAAATTTTTTTCATTAACATACTTACCATCCATTAAATCTACATGAATAAGTTCTACATCTTCTGTAACATTTAATAGAGATATTGTTTTTTTTCTATCATAAACACTATTTAAAAAAGATACACTTATCATTTCTTTATCTCCTTATAAAACAACTTATAATTTTCATATCTGGATCTTAGAATATTGTGATCATCTACATGATTTCGCACTGTACAATTTTTTTCATCTATATGAGCACAATCTTTAAAGTCACAAACATACTTATCAAATTCAGGAAATCCTATTTGAATGTTTTCTTTAGTTATATCATCTAAATTAAGTGATGAAAATCCAGGAGTGTCTGCAAAATATATATTATCTATCTCATGAATTTCGGTATGTCTTGTTGTATGAACTCCTCTGCCTAAAGCCTCAGATATAGGATTTGTGTCAAGATTAAGATTTTTATCAAGCTTATTTAAAAGTGTTGATTTGCCAGCCCCAGTTTGTCCCGTTAAAACAACAGTTTTATTTTTTAAATATCTTTTTAAACTTGATAAATCATCATTATAAAAAACTTTAAATCCAATTTTTTCATAATATTTCATTATCTTTTTAAACTTAATACGTTTAAAAAATGATAATAAATCATGTTTTGTAATACATATTACAGGTTCAATCCCTGCATTCTTAATAACTAAAATTTGTTTATCTAATAAATTATATGAAATATCAGGTTTCTTGGCACTTGTAATAATTAAACCAATATCAACATTTGCAATCTGCGGTCTATTTAAAAAATTCTTTCGTTCAAGAATATTAATTATATATGACTCTTTTGTATCAATTTCAACCATATCACCAACAAGCGGAGTTACTTTATCAAAGCGAAACTTTCCTCTTGCTCTACATTCATATAAAGAGTTAGTAACCTTTACAGTGTAAAGGTTACTAACGATTTTAACTATTTTTCCAACTTCAATGTTAGTACCATTCATCTCCATCACCATCTTCTGGATTAGTATCTTGTGGTTCATTATTTTTTACTACTTTAACTTCAAATGATGAACCATTTATAATTTTATAACCTTCTGGTTTACTTTGAGATACTATAGTACCATTTTCTTTAGTAGCATCTTCTATGTAAGTAACATTAACTTGGATGCCGTTTTCTTCAGCAAATGCCTTAATCATTGCTTCTGTATAAGAACCATCAAGGAAGTTTGGATATTTTTTATTATCTTCTGCAACATAAAGTGTAATTGTATCACCAGCAGATAATTTTTGGCCTACCTCAACAGATTGTCCAATAATTTCATTTGGATCTGCATGGTCGCCGCCTTCAACTTCTTGTTCTTCTTTTAATACTTTAATCTTTTGACTTTCTAAAGCTCCTTTTACTTCAGAGAAGTTTTTACCAGCATAATTTTCAACAGTAATTGTTGCATCTCCTAAAGATACATATAATACAACTTCATAACCTTTTTTACGCTTTGTACCAGCAACAGGGTTAGTACGAATTATATGTCCCTCTTTAACAGTATCTGATGCTTGTTCTACTTGTTCTTCACTTATAGTAAAACCTTCCTTTTGAATTATCTTAGTTGCTTCTTTAAGTGACTTGTTAGTAACATCAGGTATAGCTATTTGAGATTTAGAAGTCATAATTGGAATTAAGACTACAAGTGAAGTAATTACTAAAACTAAACCTGTAAAAATAGATATTAAAATAATTAAGAATTTATTTTGTTTTCTATTTTCATCAGAAGATACATCTTTAACAACGATATCTTTTTTATCTTTTTTACTCAATTTCTTACTGTCCTTTGGTTCTTTCTCTTCCTCTTTTTCTTTGATTACTTTAAGCATTTTTGTTTCATCATAATCATTTTCTGGATATTTTAAAGTAATCTTTTCTTCATTTAATCTGCTTTCATCTAAGCATGTTTTTAAATCCTCATACATTTCTTTAGCATCATTATATCTATTTTTAGGATTTTTAGCAGTAGCTTTAATGATTATATTCTCAACACTTTGTGGAATAGATGGAAGTTCTTCTCTAATTGATGGAAGAGGTTCCTTTAAATGTTTAAGTGCTATTTCAACGGCATTATCTCCATGATATGGAAGTTTTCCAGTTAATAACTCATACATAAGTATTCCCATTGAATATATATCAGATTGAAGTGATGCTCCTTTTCCACTTGCTTGTTCAGGCGGAAGATAATGTACACTTCCCATAACTGAATTTGTTTGTGTAAGCTGCGTTGAGTTCATTGCCATAGCAATACCAAAATCAGTAATTTTTACCAATCCATTTTCAAGTATCATAATATTTTGAGGTTTAATATCTCGATGAATTAAATACTGATCATGTGCAACAGATAAACCTGATGCTATTTGACTCATAATATCAATAGTTTCAGGAACTGTTAATTTCCCACGCTTTTTAAGTAAATTCTTTAAATGTTTTCCATTAATATATTCCATTACTATATAATACTGGCCATTATCTTCACCAACATCATATACTTCTACAATATTTTGATTATATAAAGAACTTGCAGATAGAGCTTCTCTTTGAAAACGTCTTACAAACTTTTCATCAGTTGCCAAATCACCACGAAGTACTTTAACTGCAACATTACGATCTAATATAGTGTCATACGCTAAGTAAACATTAGCCATACCACCTTCACCGATACTTTTAATTATTTGGTAGCGGTCGGATATTTTTTGCCCTTTAACGATCATAATGTTTCACTTCCTTTCCTTTCAAGATATGCAATTGAAACATTATCAACTCCACCCCTGGCGTTAGCTTTTCTAACAAGTTTGATAATTTTTTCTTCTAACTCTAACTCCCCATCTAATAATACTTTTTCAATTTGTTCATCAGTAAGCATGTTTGTAAGTCCGTCACTACAAAGCATAACTGCATCCGAATCATTATCTACATCAAGGACATCTGGTTCAGCTTTCTCACCAGATCCAAGTGCCTTAAGTAAGACATTTTTCTTAGGATGATTTCTAGCTTCCTCTTCAGTTAAATCACCGGATTCAACTAAAAGATTAACTAAAGTATGTGGTTTAGTTACACGATGTAATTTTTGATTTTTAATAACATATCCTGATGAATCTCCAACATTACTTATAAGTAAAAATTCACTTGTCACAATAGCAACTACAACTGTAGTTCCTAAACCTTTTGAATCAATATGAGTATTTCCATAATCAATGATCATTTGGTTCATTTCATCTAATATATTCTTAAGCCAATTAATAGCATCAGCTTTTGAACCAACAGTACCTATGTCAGTGAATCTTTTTCCTAAGTGAGTTACAACCATACTAGATGCAACTTCACCTTTTCTATGACCCCCCATACCATCGGCAACCACCATTAAATATTCATTTGATTGATTTTTAAGTATCGTAACACTATCTTCGTTATGTGATCTAATGCGACCTACGTCTGTTAAATAAAAAGACTTCATATTACTTCACCTCTTTGCTTCTAAGTTGTCCACAAGCTGCAGAAATTTTTGAACCAAACTCTTTTCTAATGGTTACATTTATACCACCTTTTTTTAAGGCGTCGTAAAATTTCATTATTTTATCTTTAGGACTTTTTTTATAAATGATATGACTTGTTTCATTATATGGTATTAAATTCACATATACATTCTTACCCTTAAGTAAATTTATAAGCTCTTTAGCATTTTCTTCATTATCATTTACACTATTAAGCATAACATATTCTATGGTAACTCGTCTATTAGTATGTTGAATATACTCGTCAAGTGTTAACATCAGCTTGTCTAAACTATACACTTTATTAATAGGCATAATCTTACTTCTTAAATCATTATTTGATGCATGAAGTGATATTGCCAGATTAATCTGTAGTGGTAAAGTTTGTAGTTCTTTGATTTTGGGAATTAAACCACATGTTGATAATGTTATATGCCTTGCTCCTATAGCTATTCCTTTATCATCATTAATAATTTTTATAAATTCAATTACATTGTCATAATTATCTAAAGGTTCTCCAATACCCATAATGACAACACTTGATATTCTTTTTTTTATATCATCTTCAATAAGCAAAATTTCTTCAACCATTTCATATGTTTCAAGATTTCTAACCTTTTTTAAACGTCCACTTTCACAGAATGTACAACCCATATTACAACCAACTTGACTAGAAACGCATACACTAAGGCCATAATCATGCTCCATTAAAACAGCTTCAACATGATTATTATCATCAAGTTCAAAAAGATACTTCCTAGTTAAATTATCCTCTTCTTTTTTTACTATCTTAATAAAGTTATCTTTAAAGTCAGTTTTAAGTTTTAATCTTGTTTCATTTTTAAAATTTGACCAATTATCAGGATTATATTCTTTTTTATCATAAAGCCATTCAATTACTTGAACACTTTTAAAAGATTTTTCATTGATACTTTCAAAATATTTAATCCATGATTCTCTTGATAAATCCATTAAATGTTTCATACCATTCACCATCTTTTTAATTATATCACGTATAGCATTTTAAGTAAAACAAACCACATTTAAAAAAACAAAAAAATTTAAGATGATAAATCTTAAATTTTTATTTATAAATATGTGTAATTAATCCTTCATCATCTTTATGAGCATCGTAAAATTCTGGGGAGAAAAGCATTCCTTTAATCTCTTTAAATGGTTTATACTGGGGTTTTTTAGCTACAATTTCTACTTTTACTTTACTTCCCTTTTTTAAGTAGTCATACAAAGTTACTAGCTCAGCTAAAATAGCAGGAGATGCAATTAAAACATTTAAAATAGTTTTCCCTTCTTTAGAAAAGAAGAAACCCAAAATTACACATATAGATAATACCCACATTTTACCTTTACCAATCAAGCTTGATTTTATATTACCTTTTTGAGTAAGAACAAATGTGTTAACGATAAATATTAGCGATTCTAAAATAATAGCAATAATAAAATATTTATTTATAAAACATAGAATTACGCAAGAAACAATTGCCATAACCTTATCACAGATACTATCCATTATGCTTCCAAAGAAAGTACTTACATAATATTTTCTTGCAAGATATCCATCAATCCAATCAGTTAGAAATAAAACAGTTAATATTATTCCCATAACATTTTGTCCATACTTAAAATATATTGGAAATAAAAATACAGATCCAATAATTCTCATGGATGTTATTAAATTAACAATTATTAACCATTTCTTTCTACTTTTTTTCATAGTTATATCCTTTATATTCATTCATTTACTATATCATTTGTGTTTTCACTATCAACTTTTAAATTATATCTTAATTGATAAGATGTATCTTTTTCTTTAATTACAATAGCTTTGATTTCATCATTTTCAAATGATATATCATAGCTTATTTGATCATTTAGTTTAATATAATAATGATCTTTTAAAGATGTTGGTGAAATCTTTAAGTATTTTACAGTCTCATAGATTTCTTCAGGAATAAAGTATGTATATCTTAATTCTGCTGGACATGTTTCATAAGCTGGTATAAATTCACCATTTTCATTATAAGTACCAACAGTACACTCTTTATTCTCAATTTTTACATTATATATTTTATCATCATCTATTATTTTTCCAATAATGATACCGTCAGTATTAGTTCCATTAAAATAATATACTTTATCATTATTAGTAATCATATGATTAAACTTGTAATTTTTTTCTTTATAGTTTGCAAATAATTTATTTAAATGTTCTTTATTGGTTTTTGTTGTGTTAGTTTTAGGACTACTTACATTTATAACAATTAGTAATATAGCAAAGAAAACAAGATAAGCTCCTAATACCATCATAGCATGAGTTCTTTTATTAAGCCATAGCTTCATAAATGTTGAATCATCTTCTCTAGGTTCACGAAGTTCTTTTTTCTTGAATAATCCCATTACTTAACCCTCCAATCACTTATATCATCATGTAATCCATTTAAATAATCTTTTATATTCATTTCTTTTTTTCCAAATGGTTTAATTCTTTCAAAATAAATTGTTCCATCAGCACACGTTACTCCCATTTTATCCTTTTCTAAAACTAATTTATTTGGTTCACTAACTTCTCCAGGAATAAATGAAGCTTCTAAAATTTTTATTTCTAAATCATTAATTATTGTATTTGCTTTAGGCCATGGATTTAAGCCTCTAATTAAATTAATTATATCTTTTCCATTCTTCTTAAAATCGATGTGTTCTTCTTCTCTTTTAATTGTTGGAGCAAATGTGACAAGAGTTTCATCTTGTTTGATTCTATCATTAGTTCCATCAATTATTGATGGTAATGTCTTTTCAAGTAAATCTGCACCCATAATAGAAAGTCTATCATGAAGATTTCCAACATTATCAGTATCCAAAATTTTAGTTTCGTCTTGAGAAATAATATCTCCATCATCCATCCCTTTTGCCATATACATAATAGTAACTCCAGCTTTTTCATAACCATCGATAATTGCATGATGAATTGGAGCTCCTCCTCTTAAATATGGAAGAAGCGAAGCATGTACATTAATAGATGCAATTTTAGGATGATTTAAAATGATTTCAGGAAGTATTTGCCCATAAGCACATGTTACAATAAGATCTACTTCAGTATTTAAAATTTCGTCTAATTCATTTTTAATCTTTACCGGTTGGAAAACTTTTATATTATTTTCAAGAGCTACTTTTTTAATTGGAGAAAATGAAAGTTCATGATTCCTTCCTACTTCTTTATCTGGTTGAGTTACAACTAAAACAACATCAGTTAACTTAATTAACGTATTTAACACAGGAACAGCAAAATCCGGTGTACCCATAAAAATTACTTTAGTCATAACTATCATCCTTTCCGCTTAATTTCTTGACCAAACAAATATAGCATAAGCTTGGTTATCACTATAAATTATATTAATGGTTGCATTTGACATATCTTTATTTGAAACTGGATCATATACACCTTCTGGTGTTTTTCCTTTATCATAATCAACATATCCAGAAGATATTATATCTTCAAGTGGAACTGGATATATATCATATGGAATAACCCCGTCATTTCCAACTTGTGGTGTGTAATGATACACAATAAATTCTTTCATATCAGCAGCAAATTCTTCTGAGGCCTTTTCTATCATTTCAACTTTAGCTTCATAATTACTTTGATCTATCTTTTTTGCAGCATATCTAATTGATGGAATGGCAATTAATGTAATAACACTTATTAATACAAGAACTGCTAAAAGTTCGATAAGAGTTAACCCTTTTCTATTCATACTTATCACCTATTTTTAATTATAACACAAAAAAATGATTTCCTAAAAGAAATCATTAAAAAGAATCAATATTTAATTTAATTTTTTTATTATCATGTAAATAAGCATATGCTTGAACAATAGTTCTAAGTGAATTAGCCATTCTACCATTTTTACCAATAACTGCTCCTTTATCAGAATCAGATACGATAATTTCTAGAATTTGAGAATCTTCTTCTCCACCAAAACTTTGTACTTTAACCATGTCAGGCTCTTTAACAATGCTTTTTACTAAATTTTCGGTAAATTCTACTATTTCCATAATTATTTTCCTGCTTTTTTAGTTTTTGATGCAGCATATTTAGCCATAATTCCTTTTTTAGCCAAAATACTTCTAACTGTATCAGTTGGTTGAGCACCATTATTTAACCATTTTAATGCTTTTTCTTCATCAACAGTTACATCTGCATCTTTTTTAATTGGATCATAAGTTCCTACTGTTTCAATAAAACGTCCATCTCTTGGAAAACGTGAATCAGCAGCTACTATACGATAAAAAGGTTTTTGTTTAGAACCCATTCTTTTAAGTCTTAATTTAACAGCCATGTTTATATACCTCCTTGATTGCTTCTTATTGTACTACAATAATAAATGTATGTCAACTAATTTTGGTTAACACTAATTTAAATATTCTTCATCAATGTTTTCAACAACTTTATCAATTTCATCGTTATCAATTATTTCATCATAATCATCAAAATCATCTTCAATATTTACTTTAATTTTTTCATCACCAACAATCTCTACACCTAGTTCATTTTCTACATCTAAAACAACATTACTACCTTCTATTTTTACATCACTTACTTGTGGCTGTTTTAAACTTCTTACAATGATCTCACTATTTTGATTTAATGATGATTTATTTTTTATTGGAACACTCATATTTTCTTCATATGTAAATGTTTTAGATGTTACAGCTGTTTTATGATCGCTATCATATGAATACCATACATTAACATCATATGAACCAGTTACTTTAACTTGATCTAAATTATTTGTTCCACTAAATGAATGATTAATTACCCAGCAACCTAAAACTGTTGATGGAAGTTGTTCAGGTGATAGTATTACCTTACTTTTACCTTTCTTTTTCCCCTTCCCAATAACAGTTTTAGTTACAATTTCTTTATAACTTGCCAACTTAATAACCTCCCTTTTTTTATAATCTATGATATATATAACAAAAAAGTACCAAAAGAGATATTTTATTGTTATAATGATGTTGTAATAATAATCAAAGGAGTATATAAAATGGATTGTGTATTTTGTAAAATAATTGAAGGGTCTATTCCTTCAAAAAAGATTTATGAAGATGATTTAGTAATTGGTATTCTTGATATAAATCCAAATGGTGATGGACATACATTAATTATTCCCAAAAAGCATTATACAGATTATAAAGAATTACCAGATGAATTAGTTCTTCACATTAATAATGTTGCAAAAAAAGTAAGCGATAAGTTAGAAAGTAAGCTTCATAAGAATAGCGTTTCATTTATCTTTAACTACCTTGATGCTCAAGAAGTTAAACATTTCCACTTACATATAGTGCCTGGTTTTCATAAAGGAACAACTTATACTGTTGATGAAGTTTATGAAAAAATTATGGAGGATTAATTTATGGCAAGAAGAAAATGTAAGGTTAAAGCATGGGTAAAGATTTTATCATTTTTAATTATATTTGCTGTAGGCTTTTATATAATTAATTTAAAAGCCAATATTATTGATTTTAGTAAAAACGATAATAATAAAACCGTAAAAAAAGTAAAAGAAGATAAGAAACCTAAAGAAACAAAAAAAGAATATAAACTATCTATGATTATGGCAGGTGATGCCCTAATGCATGGATACTTAAATACAGATGCAAAACAAAGTGATGGAACATATAATTATATGAACCAATTTAGGTATGTAAAAGATTATGTAAAAGATTATGACTTAAAGTATTGGAATCAAGAAACAATCTTTGGTGGCACTGATAGACCATATTCTGGATATCCAAGATTTAATACTCCATCAGCATTAGGAGATAACTTAATTGATGATATGGGATTTAATATTGTATCAACAGCTAATAACCACTCTATGGATCAAAATACATCTGGTGTATTAAATTCTGTCGCGTACTGGAAAACAAAAGATATTTTATGGAATGGTACTGCTGATAGCGAAGAAACAAGAAATACATTTATTATAAAAGAAAAAAATAACATAACTTATGGTCTACTATCATATACAGATCACACAAACGGTCTTCCTGTTCCATCTGATAAACCATGGCTTGTAAATGTATGGAATAAGGAACAAGCTCAGAAAGATATTGAAGAACTAAGACCTAAAGTTGATGTTTTAATTGTTGCAATGCACTGGGGAATTGAATACACACATACACCAGTTCAAAGCCAAAGAGATCAAGCTAAGTTCTTAGCAGATCAAGGCGTAGATATTATAATTGGATGTCATCCTCATGTAATTGAACCAATCGAAAAAATAGTAAATGAAGAAACTGGTAAACAAACTATTGTTTTCTACTCTCTTGGTAATTTTATATCAAATCAAACAGATGAAAATACAAGAGTTGGATTATTTGGAACTTTAGATATAACAAAGACAGTTGATAAAGGAGAAACAACAATAACTATAGATAATGTAGGTGGGGAGCTACATTATACACATAGAGATTTACCATCTCATAGAAATTACGTTGTTATACCATTTAGTAATCCTGATATTGCTAAATATCTACCTAATTATAAAACAGCATATGAAAAATATAAAAATATTGTTACTCAAGGAAATGAAGAATTTAAAATTGTTCCTTTAAATGAAGAAGGATGTACAGAATAATTTCTGTACATCCTTTTTATTTATTAGAAGAATCTGCCACCTACAATGATTGCTAGAAGTATAAATATAATTAAAACTATAAAAGTTCCATTATTATTTTTGTTGCATCCTCTTCCACAATTATTATTTGCGCACATTTTTTTAGTGCACCTCCTTTAACTATTAAAAGACTAAATAGCAGCTCCTAATATGATAATTAATAGAATAAATAGTACTAAAATGATAGCTGCACCTAAGCCTCCGCCACAATTAGCGATCATATTCATTCCTCCTTTATTTGTCTTTTCATTAATATTTTATACGAATAAATCAAAATGGTGATGGTTATTTATATATTTTAGTTACTTGAAAATGATGTATCACACTGATATAATAAATTATTAGGAGGATATAATGAAAAAGAAATTATTTTTATTAACTCTTTCTCTATTTTTAGTTTGTGGATGTGGAAAAATTCCTAAACTTAAAAATGGTGAGGAAGCTGTTATTGAGTTTAAAGATGGGGAAAAAATTAGTGTTGATGAACTTTATAATGAACTTAAGAAAGATTATGCTCTTCAAGCTACAATTAGTTTAATTGATACTAAAATTCTTGAAAAGGAATTTAAAGGCGATATTAAAGATGCTAAAAAATATGCTGAAGATACAATTAAGTCTATGAAAGAAACTTATGGAGGAGAAGATAAGTTATTAGAAGCTATTAGATACTATACTAACTTCTCTACTATTGAAGCATACGAAAAATCTATATATATTAACTATCTTCAAAATAAAGCTGTAGAAGGATATGCTAAAACACAAGTTGAAGAATCAAAAGTTAAAAATTATTTTGAAAATGTATATTTTGGTGATGTATCTATTAATCATATTTTAATTAAACCAGAAGTTAAATCAGGAGCTACTCAAGAGGAAACTACAAAAGCTGAAGAAGCTGCTAAAGCAAAAGCTAATGAAGTTATTAAAAAACTAGATGAAGCTAAAAAAGCTGGTAAAGATATTAAACAAGAATTCTCTGCTCTTGCTAAAGAATATTCTAGTGATGATGCTACAAAAAAATCTGGTGGAGCACTTGGATATATTAATTTAAATTCACTTGGTTCAAATTATGATGAACTTGTTAACGCTGCTGTTAAAATGAAAAATGGTGAATACTCTACTAAAGTTATTACTACTGATTTAGGATACCATGTAATTTTAAAAGTTGATCAAAAGAAAAAAGGCGAACTTAAAGATGCAGAAGATACAATTAGAACTATCCTATCTAAAGATTTAATTACTTCAGATACAACAATAAGTGTTAAAGCAATGCAATATTATCGTAAAGAATATAAAGTAAATATTGTTGATAGTGATATTGAAAAACAATATTCAATTTATATGAATAACTTACTAAATCAAGATAAACAACAAAATACACAAAATAAATAATAAATATAAAAAAGTACTAATTTCAAATTAGTACTTTTTTAATATTCATCAATATCGTAACCTTTTCTTAACAAAAATTCATTTATACACTTTTCTGTTTTGTTCTTTTTACGTAGTTCAGTTATTAATGATTGCTTGTTTTGAATAAATATTTCATCACTATAACTTTTTAGCAAATAATCTATTAGTTTTTTTGAAATGTTTTTTCTTTCAAAAAAACTATAAATATACCTCTTACCGTATAGTTTGTATTCTATAAGATTTTTTAAATATATTGATGCTGCTTTTCGATCATTTATAAAATCTCTTTGAATTAGTTTTTTAATTGTTTTATTTACATCTTTAACATGATATTTAATAATCAACTTTTTATATAAATCGTTTATGAAGTATATTTTATTATTAAGTAATTTTACGCTATAGGAAATAATATCTACTTGTTTTACCATGATGTAATAATCCTTTCATATAAATTATTATATAAAAAAAAGATTAGTTATTCACTAATCTCTTTTGTCGAAATATATTCATTTGCGGCGTTTCTTAGTTCTTCTAGTAGTTTATCTACCTCTTCTTGTGTTTTTAAACGACAACCTGAAGCAAGTTTATGACCTCCACCATTGTATCTACTAGCTATAGTATTAATAATTGGCCCTCTACTTCTAATAGATATTTTTATTTGATCATTTCTTAAATCATTAACTACAAAACACCAAACTACATAATCTTGAATAAAATTAAAATTATTGATCATATTTGTAACTGTTGATGCATCTACATTATATTCCTTTAATGTATCCTCATCAATTTTAATATATGCAAATGCATTATCTACAACAGTTAAGTTATTAATTATGTATGCTTGAAATTTAACTTCACTAAATGGTCTTATATATAAACTATCATATAGTGGTGGGAAATCAAGATCACTTTCTCTAACTAATCTTGCGGCAACTTCAAAAGTATGTGCTGTTGTATTTTTAAGTAAGAATCTATCACTATCTGATACCATACCTAAAAATAAATTTGCAGCAATTTTTTTATTAAGTACAAGTTTAGAATCAAGTACTAGTTCAGACACCATTTGACATGTACTAGAACATGTAATATCAGCCCACTCTGTAACTGCCGGAATATCTTCAGTTGGATGATGATCTATTCTTATAATTTCTTTATATTTTAGATTTTCAATGCCATCAATCCTATGCATATTAGGTACATCAAGAACAATTAATAAAGCATCATTAATACCTTCATAATCTTGTCTATCTAAAATACCATAATATTTAAATTTAGCAACACCAACACCAACAGCAAGAACCTTTTTATTAGGAAAAGTTTCCCTAATAGAATCCCTAAGGGCAATTTGACTTGCAATTGCATCAGGATCTGGACTTACATGTCTTGCAATAACAATATTATTATATTTTTTAATCTTTTTATATATTTGATTAATTACTGGTTTTGTGATAAATATCACATCCTTTTCACTCTTATATTAAATTATTTTACAAATTTATATGTATCTCTAATAATCATTAATTCTTCATTAGTTGGAACAACATAGATATCTATTTTTGAATCTTTAGAAGAAATAATTCCTTCATGAACTTCTTTATAACTAGCGATTTGACTATTTTTTTCTTCATCAATATATAAACCAATTGGATTTAATCTATTGATAATTTCTTTTCTAGCATCGCATCCGTTTTCTCCAACACCGGCAGTAAATACAACTGCATCTACTTTACCTTGAAGTTCAATGAAGTAGTCAGCTACATATTTTGCTACTCTGTCATTATACATATTAAGTGCTAAAACAGCTCTTTCATCGCCATTAGCTGCAGCAGTTTCAACATCTCTTGAATCAGAGAATCCTGAAATTCCTAATAAACCACTTTTCTTATTTAATGCATTTGTAATATCTGATACACTTTCTCCAGACTCTTTACAAACATATTCTAGAATTGACGGATCAATAGAACCAGAACGAGTTCCCATCATAAGTCCATCAAGTGGTGTTATACCCATAGTCGTATCATAGCATTTTCCATCTTTAATAGCGGAAATACTAGCACCTGAACCAATATGACAAATAATTAGGTTAACATCTTCTTTTCCTAATTTTTCTTTCATAGTTTCAGTAATAAATTTATGACTAGTTCCATGGAATCCATATTTTCTTACACCATATTTTAAATACCATTCATATGGAACTGGATATAAATAATTTTCCTTTGGCATTGTTTGATGGAATGCTGTATCATATACAGCTACCATAGGAACATTTGGTAAAACTTCTTTAAGTGATTCGATGCCTGCTAAGTTTCCTGGATGATGTAGTGGCCCAAGTTTAGTTAAATCTTTAATATCTTGGATTACTTCATCAGTAATTAATACAGAATCACTATATTTTTCTCCACCATGTAAAACTCTATGTCCTACACCTTTAATTTCATCAAGTGACTCAACAACTTCATTATCAATAAGTTCATCAAGCATTACTTTAACAGCTTCACTATGATTTTTTAAAAATTTTGCTCCTTTTATTTTTTCTCCGTTTACTTTAGTAGTCCAGAAACTGTCTTCAAGACCGATTTTTTCTATATAACCACTAATTAAAACCTTTTCTTCTGGCATCTCAAATAATTGATACTTAAGTGAAGATGAACCAGCATTTACACATAATATTTTCATTTTAATACACCTCACTTCCAATTATACAAAAAAAAGAAAAAGAATACTATCTTTTTCCTTTAAAATTAGGGATTTTTACACAATTATATTTAAAAATATTACCCTTTTTTTCATATATATAATCATTTTGATAAAATATATTTATATTTTGTATTATTTTATCTTTATTATTAAATAAATCTAAATCCTTACAATAAGTTATTTTTTTAAACAAAAAATATCACCCATTAATATGGTGTGATATTTTAATAAAATTATAATAAATCTTGATATTTTTCTTCACTAGTTATTTTAATTATCTCATGATTTTTGATTGCATCTGAAACAAGCAAATCATAATCTATTAATTTTTCATACTCTACGCATTTTTCATGAGAGGGATTAATAACTGGATGATCAGGCACAAAGATAGTACAACAATCTTCAAATGGTAATATACTTGTTTCATAAGTATCTATTTTCTTGGCAACATCAATGATTTCAAGTTTATCAAAGCAGCATACTGGTCTTATAACAGGTATAGTAACTACCTCGTTTATAACACTCATACTTGTTAATGTTTGACTTGCAACTTGACCAACTGATTCCCCATTTATTAATATATGACAATTATTTCTACGTGCTATACCTTCACTTATTCTATACATCATTCTTCTCATAATAGTAATTAAATATTCATGAGGAATATTTTTATATATTTCTTCTTGAATCTTCGTAAAGTTTATAACATGAACCTTAACTAAAAAATTATAAGTAGATAATTTTTTAGCAAGATCTAATACTTTATTTTTTGCATTTAAACTTGTATGAGGAGGGCTTTCAAAATATACAGCTTCAAGTCTTACACCACGCTTCATAGCAAGGTAACCTGCAACTGGTGAATCTATTCCACCACTTAGCATTAAAAGTCCTTTCCCTTGTGTCCCAACAGGATATCCACCTATTCCTTTTATTTTTTCAAAATAAATGTATAGAGCATCAAGTCTAACTTCAACAAAAACTTCAAGTTTTGGTTCATGAACATCAACTTTAGAAGAAGGATAATTTTTAAGAATTGCTCCTCCAACTTTCCTTGATATTTCCATACTATCTAGTGGATAATTTTTATCACTTCTTTTAGTAATTACTTTAAATGTATCAATATCAGTATCCTTTAGTAAGCTTACAACATTATTTTGAATAGATTCTAAATCCTTTTCATCATACTTATAGCCTACCATAACTTCGTGAATACCAAATACATTTTTAAGTTTATTTAATATTTGATAATAAGAAGCATCATCTGATTCAATAAACATTCTTCCTTTATCATAATTAATGATGGTTTTAAAGTTTACTAGTGCTTTAACAATATTATCTCTTAAAGTTTTAATAAAGAAATTAATATTTGATTTTTTTGTAGTAAGTTCTCCATATTTAATTATTATAACTTTTCTCATATTATCCCTCTTTTGATGTCAAATTATTTAAGCTATTATACACGTTATTGAAGTGCATTAAAAACTGATTTACTTCATCACTTGTAGTAATATGAGAAATACTTATTCTTATTGTAGAAGTAGCACGTTTTTTATCATTATACATAGCCATAACAGATGTTGATAAATCTCCTGATGAGCACGCTGTATTAGTACCAATATATACCTCTTTTTCTTCCATTGCATGAATAAATGTTTCTGGTTTTATATAATTTAAACTTATATTTAAAATGTGAGGAATAGAATACTTTGTTGAATTAAATATAATGTCCTTGTGAATAGATAATTCCTTAACTATCTTTTCATTAAGTCTTGTAACAAATCTTTCTTTTTTTTCTAGATCTGTAAGTGCTATTCTAAGGGCTTTTGAAAAAGCAGCGATTAGAGCAACAGCAGGAGTTCCAGGGTGAAGTTCATTAGACTTGCTTGAACCATATATAAGTGGTTGAATCTTAACCTTTTCATTTCTATAAAGCATTCCAATACCTTTTGGACAGAAGAATTTATGCCCTGATAATGATGCTAAGTCAACATCATTGAAATTAACGGGAACTTTACCTATTGCTTGAGTAAAATCAGAGTGTAATAATGTATTATTATTTTCTTTTTTAATGATTTGTCTAATCATTTTAAGTGGTTGTCTTACACCTGTTTCACTATTAACTGCACATATAGAAACAAGTACTGTATCTTCTCTAACTAATTTCTTTAAGTGTTCAAAATTAATTAGTCCATCTTCATCATTATCTACATAGCTTACTTCAAATCCAACGGATGTTAAATAATCACATATTTTATATATACTAGGATGTTCTAGTTTAGATACAATTAAATGTTTGCCTTGATGATGATTTTTCATCATAACTCCTATTAAAGCAAGATTATTTGCCTCTGTTGCACCAGATGTATATATAACTTCCCTAGGCATAATATTACAAATATCCGCAATTTGTTTTGTTGCAGAATTTATAAGTTCTTGAGATTTTGTACCTAGTTTATGAAGTGAGTTTGGGTTTCCTATGAAATCCTTAGTTGTTCTATTAAAAGTATCAAGCACTTCAAATGATACTGGTGTAGTTGCACTATAATCTAAATAAATCATATCATTCACATCCTTATTAAATATAATTATACACTAAAAAGATGATTAAAAAAAGAAGAGATTAAATATCTCTTCTTGTTTTAATATCCCCTCTTCTTGATAAAATTCTTTGAGGATATGATGAATTTGTACTTACAATTTCTTCAAATATATCTTTAGGTTTTAATTTGTAATCCAAAGACTTTTCTTCACCATTAACGATATATTTAACATTTTCATCTATAAATCCTGGATGTATTTTTTTAATTAAATCATTAAGCGTACAATTTTCATAAATTTGCATTATTTGGTTTTCACCAATATTAATAATTATACGCTTAGCAAAGATTTTTGTTTTTAATTCTTCATAAAGTTGATCATCATTAAGTAAGTGTGAATTGTACTTTAAACATAAATCATGTAAGTCAGGATAAAAAGGTAATTTTTCAAGAAATTCTGACATTTCTCCATTTGCATAATCATTATCATAATTCCAGCATGATGCAATACCATTATTTGCTCTATTTTTCATATCAAATGTACGATATTCAAATTGAAATATTCTGCTATAGTCATAATTGAGTTTAATTTCATTTCTTGCATGAATAGCCTCATAACCATTAAATGCTGGATTGTTAATATATATTTCATTACCAAGCGGAGTAAATTCTGAATTAATAGCTCCAAATGCAGCATAACAATTTGGAACATCTTTTAAATTGATTCTAAACTTGAGTAAATTATTAATCTGGCTCATGTTTGAATACCCATTATTAACTAAATCTTCATTAATTTGGAAACATGATTTACATTTAAACTCAATGTTTTTTGATTTATCTACATTTAATTTAATACCAAATTCTTTTAGAATTCCAGGAATAATTATCTCTTTTGCACCATAAATAAATTCAGTTAATCTTGCATCTTTTTCATAACGTACGCGTTTTTCAAGTTGTAAATCTTCATATAAATTATCATGTTCATCATTTCCATCATGAAGTTGTCTAAAACATGACTCTTCTAATTCTTCCTTTATATCATACATACTCAAAAGACCAGCAAGCGGAACAAATACTTCAAGAGTTTGATTACATATTTCGTCTCTTTTTGATTGTCTAGAATGTCCATATATTGTTTTTATATTATGGAGTCTATCAGCAAGTTTAATAATAAATATTCTTGGATCATCTAGTAGAGAAAGCATTAGTTTATTAACAGTCAATTTGAAACCTTCAGTTTTATCATTGTTATTTGAAGAAACTTTAGTAACGCCTTCTACAAGTCTTGAAATAGTTGTGCTAAATTCACGTGAAATCACATTCGCATCAACACCTTCAACATCTTCAATAGTATCATGTAAAAGTGCCGCACAAATTGTTTCATAATCAGCTTTCATACTATCTAAAATGGTAGCTACTGCAATTGGATGAGTTACGTATGGTTCTCCACTTTTTCTTTCTGTTCCTTCATGAGCTTTTACTGCAAATTTAAATGCTTTTGTTATAGTTCTTTTTATGTTCTCATTTGAAGAATGATGTTTAAGCAAAGTGTTAAGCATTTGTTCTAGTTCCTCATTTAAAACTACTTCTTCCCAGTTCACACATCATCACCTCGAATTTCATAGTATTTTATTACTTTTTTAATAAAAAAGCAATATATATTTATATAAATTAAAAAAAGCACTTAAAGTGCTTTAATTATATTCATTCATTAGTTTTTCATGAATTCCAGGTTCAACAATATTAATTGCCATTATAGCTTGTTCTAAACTACTTTTAAAGTTTCCTTTATAGAACATTCCTTCAGCTTTTGATAAGCCGAAATCAACTTCTTTATTTACTGGTCTATATCTATTACCATATACAATAGCTTGCTCTGCCATTTTTGCAGTTTTAACAGTTTCATTAATGGTATTATATACTTTTAATACTAAGTCTCTTGCTGTATCTACTCTCATATTAAGTACTTTAATTGATATAGGTCTTTTTTCTAATTCTTTAACCATCTCATTAATAGCCATTTGAGCTTCAGATAATTCTACATAATAATTCTTTGGAATTATTGGAAGTTTAAATGTTCTTGATTTGTTTTTAGCTTGGTATAAAATTTCTTTTATTTCATCAAGCTGATCTCGAGCTCTAAGTTCATCATCTTTTAAACTGCTTAATGTTTTAAGAGTGATTTCAAGCTTTTCTTCAGTCTTAACAAGTTTACTATTAATAATTTCCATTTCTTTATTAAGCCTTGAGAAAGCAAATGTATGATTTCGATGTATACTAACTGTTCGATCATAACTTGCTCTAATATCAACAAGTTCTGCTTTTATACCCTCGATTATAGCGACTTCAGATTCATCTAAATCATAACTATATTTAATATCATCTAATTTCTTGTATATATCATTACTAATTTTTTCAAGTTTAGTTACTTTTAATAAAATAGATCTTAAATATCCTTCAAATGACCTTCTTGAAATTCTTTCTTTATCAAAATCATAGTATAAAGAATCATAATAATCTAACATTGTTTTAAGCTCAAATACAGAATCTTCGATATTAAGAACATTAAGCCTTTGAAATACATCAGATATTTTCTTATTTGTTTCCGATACATTATGTTCGATATTTAAATATTCAATATTGTATCCCTCTTTAGTCATCTTATCTGCTATTTGAACTATATCTTCTATTTTTTTAGGAATTGCTGTTTTACCAAGCATTACAATCACAGGGGCTTCTTCAATAACTTCTTTTAAATTGCCAACAGTACTTCCAATAGCCTTTACTATTTTACCAACCTCTGTATATGCATTTTGATCCATTGCCATTTCAAATGTAGCAAATAACTTATCTACATTTTCAAATTGTAGTTCTAAAGGTTTAGCAACTTCAGCATAATCAGCTTCATTTTCGTGATATTTATTAACTACATCACGATATTCAGTTTTAAGTTTAATAATAGCTTCTCTATTTCTTTCTTCACTTGATGTAATTTCTTTAATTTCATCTAGTAAGAAATTTGTTTTCGTTTTTAAATATGTAATTTCAAGTTCGGCATCTGTAATGCCTTCTTTTAAAGCATTATAATCTTTTTTTGCAAATAATTCTTCTAGTTTAATCAACTTATCAGTTATTTTAGGTAGTTCTTCATTTTTGATTTTTTCGAATCTATCTTTCCAATTATTGAATTTTTCTCTTAATACATCGTTATTAATCAAACCTTCAACTTTATTAAGTTCTGCTAATATTTGTGCTGATATAATTAAGTTTTTATCTCTTTCAAGGTTTGATAATTCTGTACTAAACTTTTTCTTCTTTGCACGATTTATTAATACAAGGGTTACAATTATAATGATTAAACCCACAAGTATATAAGATATAAGTAAAAGTATTTGTGTTCCGCTCATTTATAATCCCTTACCTTCTACTTTATTTTAACATAAGTAAAAAAAATATTCTATATCAAAGGGTTAATTTATCGATATTTTTTTAAGCATAAATAATTTGACTTTTGCTTAATATATTGTATAATATTAATGCAATTACATTTGGCAGCGTTATTTGGTTTAAAATAATGTGTTTGTATCCATTTTATGGTAATTTAGTAATTAGGGCTGCCCTAAGGAACAATTATTTACAAACTCCCTACTTTAAACAAATAACAAACCCTTAAGTTATGTGCAAATATAATGAAAGGAGAAATTATAAATGGCAAGATATACAGGTGCTGCTTATAAAAAAGCACGTCGTTTAGGTTTTTCATTACTAGAAAATGGTAAAGAACTTGCAAAAAGACCTTATGCTCCAGGACAACATGGATCAGACCGTCGTCGTAAATTATCTGAATATGGTATCCAATTACAAGAAAAACAAAAAGTTAGATTAATGTACGGATTAAATGAAAAACAATTCCACAGAACATTTGATAAAGCTCAAAAAATGAGTGGTATCGCTGGTGAGAATTTACTTCGTTTACTTGAAAGTAGATTAGACAACGTTGTTTATCGTATGGGACTTGCAAATACTCGTAGAGCTGCTCGTCAAATTGTTAACCATGGACATATCTTAGTAAATGGAATTAAAGTTGATATTCCTTCTTACCAAGTTAAACCTGGTGATACTGTAAGTGTTAAGGAAAATTCATTAGAACATCCAGCAATTAAAGCGTCTTTAGAAAAAAATACAACTAAACCTGCATTTGTTGAATTTGATGAAAAGAAAATGTCTGGTACTTATGTAAGATATCCAGATAGATCTGAACTTAACCAAGAAATTAATGAACAACTTATCGTTGAGTTCTATAACAGATAATATTAAAAAAGAAGCAAAATTACTTTTGCTTCTTTTTTTCTGGTTTAAGTGCAGCAATTAGTTTATTACTAATATCAACTTTGCTATATATATCCATAATCTTTTTTATAGTTAATTTCTTTGTAATACCAAGTCGATTACTATCAATTGTATCATCATCAATTAAAGAACCAATAAATGATGCAGCAGCACTATAGATATTATCATATTTCATAATTGAGGAACTTTTTAGTACATTAATGTATCTGTTTAGTTCACTTTTATCAATTTTCATGTCATTTATTTTTTCATCAACTAATTTAAATACTTTTTCATATTCTTCTGATTCAACAGTTAATGTTAAACATATAACCCCATCATCATATGAAATACTTCTACCGAAATAGGTAGCAAGTTGATTTTGCATTATATATTCATAGAAATCGCTTGACGTTCCAAAGTTTGCATAAAATAAAGCTTTAAGAGCGCAAAGGATTTCCTCCTTAGTATATCCTTTATAGTCAGATTCTAAAGTTTTAATAATATATTTTGCAGATGTGTTTGCACAGTTTTTATTATAAATAACAATTTTCTTTTCTCTTAATTCTTTGGTTTCAACTTCTTTAATCTTTTCTATTTTACCAATATTTTTATAGGTTCTATCTTTTTCATTATCTAAAATTGTTTTTTTCATCTTTTCTGGATCAAATGAACCAGTTATTACCATAAACATATTTTCAGGTCTATAAAAATATTCATGAACTAATGCTATATCATCAAGTTCTATTTTGTTTATATCTCTTTCATAACCAATAACCGGATGTTTTAAACTAAGATTATTAAATAATGCATTATTTATTTTTTGATAAAACTCTGTTTTAGGATTATCTTTATATGAATTAGCTTCTTCTAAGATAATCCCTCTTTCATTATTTACCATAGATTTAGTAAAAAAATTATCCTGTACAAAATCAAGTAATACTTTACAAGCTTCATAAATATTTTTATTAGCATATACTTCAAATGATGTTTCATTTATTGAAGTATATGCATTAGTATCTCCACCCAAATCAAATATAATATCTGATGCATCTTTGTCCTTTAAATGAAACTTTAAATGCTCTAAATAATGTGCAGTTCCAGTTGGAACACTGTACTCTTGTTTATTACATTTAAAATGAATGTTTTTTGAACCATATCTAACATTTAAAGTCATAAAAACATTTTTCTTTTGATTATTTACCCACATATATACTGGCAAATTTGTAGGGGTTGTAAATGTATATACTATTTCATTAGTATCGCTAATCTTGATTTCTTTCATTAATATCCCCCTTTACTATATATATGGTATTAAGTTTAACTTTTTTAGCAAGATTATATAAATCTTCAATAGTTACTTTTTTAAACATATTTTTCTTATCTTCAAAATCACTATATCCACCATAATATTTATTTTTATATAGCATATTAATAGCACCAATACTATCAATCATTGATGTAAGAGAACTTTGGTATTGATAATATGCTCCAACAAACTCTTTTTCACTTATGTTCTTTTTCATGGCTTTAACTGCTTTTTTAATAAGTGAAATTGCTTTTTTTTCTTCTCCAACTTTAATTGTACTTTGTATCAAAATGGAGTTACATTTTTCCATGTAGTTTGTTCTAACGCCATAACATATTTGTGCCCCTTCTCTCATTGATTGATATAGTTTTGAAGTAAGGCCGGCTTCATTTAAAATTGTATTATAAAATGAAAGTACAAATTCTCTTTCAAAATCAGTTAGGTTTTCAATATTTAATATTGAAATGATAGTACTTTGTTTATATGGTTTTTTAATAACTTTCTTTTTAGGTATAATCCTGGATTTTTGACTTACATTATTATTTTCTACCATACCAGTTTTTGTATTAAATGGATAATATTTCTTAACTATTTTTTCAATAATACTTTTACTAGTAGATGCCGTAACAAATATATCAACATATGAGTTATTAATTAAATCTAAATAATACTCATAAAGTTCCTCTTTTGTTATTTTATTTATATAATCTATTTGATCAACAAAAGAATAACTAAGTGCAGAATCTGGTAAAAATAAGTTATATGCCCCATGAAGAGCTATAAAATGATTATCAAGAGCAACAGATTTAATACGTGAAATGAATCTTCTTTTTACCATCTCGAAGTTTTTTTCTTCAAACCCATTATCAATAATAAGTGGATTATTAATAACATCAAATATAAACTTATAAATATTATCTAAATAATCTTTTTCATCAATATATTTAGGTTCTATATAATCAGCACATATAAATGTTTGCATTAAGTTATTGGTTTTAGTAAAAGAACCATAAAAATCTAACATAAATGATTCATCAATATGTCTAATAATATATTTACTTGTTGGATAGTTTTTAGAACAATCAGTTAATATATCTGATAAAAGTGAGAACGCTACTGCTTTTTTAGGATCAAAAGGAGTATTAAATACAAGAGAAAAATGACAATTTCTAAAATTGTCAGTATTAATTACATGTAAATTATAGTTTTTTTCTTTCTTAATACTATACTTCATATTAACATTTCTCCTATTTTAGTTTTTTATATTCTCTTATAAAATAATCATCAGTCATACCAGCAATGTAGTCAATTATTTTTCTTGCATTACTATTTTCTGTGATGTATTCTTCATTCATATTATTTAGAAATGATTGATATATTGAAGATTTTAAATCTTCATTATTTAAATCAGATAGATATTTATTAAATAATTCATTAAACATTTTTTTATAATTTTCAATAGCCTCTTTTGAATTAGCTTTTAAATATATATTTTTATAATTAAATTCTTTAAGTTCTACTATAGCATTATATACTTTATTACTTAATTTAATATAAGGTTTATCAAAACTATTATTTACAACATCCATAATAATAGTATTTACTATTTCACGATTATTTTTACCTAAAATTTCAGTTACAGATGCTGGTATATCTTCAAATTTAATTACACCTAATCTAACAGCATCTTCAATATCTCTTCCAATATAAGCTATTAAGTCACTAATTCTAACAACGCATCCTTCTAAAGTCATAGGAATGTATTCAATTTCTTTAGAATCATAACTACCAAAATACTCTTCTAAAAATTCTTCTTTTGTTTTATCTTTAGGAGTATATTTCCCCATAACAAGTTCGCCATTATGACACATAATAGCATCTAAAACTTGAACTGTTATATTTTTTCCAGAACCACCATCTTCAATATTCATAAGTGTTCTCACACTTTGTATATTGTGGTTAAAATATCCTTCTTCGTTTTTTAAACTTATATCGTTTAAAATAGCTTCACCAACATGACCAAATGGCACATGGCCTAAGTCATGACCTAAAGCTGCAGCCTCAATTAAATCTTCATTAAGACCAAGTGCTCTTCCAATAGTTCTTGCAATTTTACTTACAAATTGAACATGAATCATTCTTTTACAAATGTGGTCATTTTCATTAAATGAGAAAACTTGCGTTTTATCAATATATCTTGTATATGCTAGTGAATATAAAATTCTATCTGTATCCCTATAAAATGATGTTCTGATATCTTGATCATCATTATCTAGATTAAAACGATATGCAAGTTCATCTTTAGTTGCATACTGTGACATATTCATATTATGTCTTCTCATATTTTCATATATATTCATATAACTCATCCCACCCTAATATTATAACATATTTAATTACTTTCTTTTTTTATCTATTTTAATTGGATTAACATGTATTACTGCTAAATATATTTCATCGATAGAATCTATGATTTCTTTTTCTAATCTATCAGCAATATCATGTGAATCAAATGTAGATAAATTTCCATCTACAAATATTGATATAGATATTTGATACTCATAACCAATTGGTGTTGCATTAAAATGATTGTATTTTACGATTTCTGGATACTTTTTAATTATATTAATAACATCCTCTTTTTTATCATTAGATATAGTTTTATCCATAAGTACATGATAGCTTTCTATTAATATACATAAATACTGATATATAATCCATAAAGATATTAAAATACCAACTATGGCATCAACATATTTTATGCCTTTCATAGATAGAAGTATTGCACCTAAATTACCTGATGTAATAACCATATCATTTAAGTGATCTTTTGAGTTAGCTTTTATTAAGATATTATCAAATTTTTTAGATAACCTATTAGCGTATAAGAATAAACATAACTTAGTTATTATAGTTGTAATACAAACTATAATAAGCCATTTAGAAAAGATCAACTCTTTATTATTTATAATAGATAAAATAGAATTTTTAATTAGTAATAAAGCAGAAAAAATCATAATAACACTAATTATAAGTGAGAATATATATTCTGCTTTACCATGACCTAAATCATGATCTTCATCAATTGGTTTACTAGATATATGGTTACCTATAAAAGTCATAAAAGAAGAAAATATATCTCCAGCACTATTAAAAGAATCAGCCAACATAGATTCACTTTTACAAATAAGTGCGACGATTAACTTAATAACTAGTAAAAATAAATTACCAATTATACCAAAAATACTGGCTATTTTAATACTTTTAAACTTATTCATTATCAATCAAGTCCTTTGTTTAATAAGTATACAATTAATATAGGTTTAATGCAAATAGAATAAAGGAAATTCTTTTAAGAATTTCCTTTATAGAAGAAAAATAATATTCACATTATGTGAATATTATTATTTTAAATACCAAAATCCAACTAAAGCAAGAAGAGCAACAATAATTGTTAGAAGGGCCCAAATTCTGTTTTTATCATCAATAGATAATGCACTTTTCTTAGTTGCAGCTTTCCTTTTAGTAGTAGATTTTTTAATTGCAGCCATATTATAATACCTACTTTCCTATTATTTATATATTAAGAATAACATAATAGTAAGATAAATAAAAGGTTTACTTCAATCCTTAAAGTAAACCTTTTATAAAGTTATTGTTTATGAATAGTTCCGCCCCATTCAACTACAACAAAACCTTTTCTTTTAAAATTATATAATTTCTGTTTTTCTAATTTTTTAGGTTTTTTATCAACTTTTTTTACATGCATATTAAGTCTTAATAAAGAGTCAGGTTCAGGCTTAATTGTCATTTCATTATATTTTTGTCTTTCTTCAGTAAGTTCAAAATGAACAATTGATTTCTTGTTCTTCTCAAGTACAGGAAGCCAGTACATAATAAATTCATTACGTTCTTTATCATTTAAACCAATGTACTTTAATTTTTCTTCTAAAAACTCAATAGCATTATCCTTAGTTACATAATATCCTTCTTCAAAGTTGATTTTGGTTTTTATTTTTTCTTCCCAGTAAAGTGCATAATAATAGTTTCCGTTTTCATCAGTAAGATCACCATTTTTATTTGCAGTTACTTCCCACTTATCTTTAAATTTTGGATATGTTGTTTTAAGAAGTTCTGGTTTTTTAAATGTAATCGTTACTTTTGTTTTATCTTTTTTAGGATATAAATATAGTATTGGTTTTTTCTCTGTATATATAAATGGATTATCTATAGCAGGATTTTCATTAGTACAGTTATCATCATTAAAGAAATAAAAGTATAATACAGATGATATTAAAAGTATTAATAAAGTTATAGATATCCATACTAATATAGTTTCTCTTTTTGTAAGTTTATTATGTGTTTTTTTACTTTTCATATTAGATGCTCCTTTTACCACTCTAATAGTTAGTATATTATTAATTTACGATTGTTTCAAGAAAAAAGTGTTGCTTTGTAACACTTTTTTTATTACATATCCACTATCATATTGCTCATCACAATTATAATATGTTTGTTTTAAATTTAATCTTTCAAGATTACTAGAATTAAAATCTATATCAAATTCATTGTGTAGATCTGCCGATTTAGCGCTAATACCATCAGTACTACAATCGTATTCATCAACGTGAAACTTATTATTATCAATGATTTCAAATAGTCCATAAAAAATCTCTTCTTTCTTTTATATTTAAATTATAAGATATATCTACTTTTTTAAATACGATTTACTTAGAAGTATTAAAATTCTATTTACAAAAAAAAGTTTATCATAAAAGTGATAAACTTTAATTTATTTATTAAGCTTCAACTGGTGTTTCTTCAACTACATCTTCATCAGCTACTTCAGCAGCTTTTTCTTCAGCAATTGAGTCATCACCCATTAATTTTTCTTCTAGTTTTTCACTAGGATCATCATCTAGGAATTCTTTTTCTAGAAGTAAATCAATGTCTGCATATTGTCTAGCTCCAGTACCTGCAGGAATTAACTTACCAATGATAACATTTTCTTTTAATCCTTGTAGATAGTCAACTTTTCCTCTAATAGCAGCATCAGTTAAAACTCTTGTAGTTTCTTGGAATGATGCAGCAGATAGGAATGAATCAGTTTCAAGAGCAGATTTAGTAATACCAAGCATTATTGGTCTACCTGTTGCAGGAACACCACCATTTAGAATTACTGGCTTATTACCATCAGCAAATTCTCTTAGTGATACTGTTAAACCTTCAACAAATTCACTATCTCCACCATCAACAATTTTAATCTTGTTAATCATACGTTTAGCCAAGATTTCAACGTGTTTATCTGAGATATCAACACCTTGTAATTTATATACAGATTGAATTTCTTTAATAATATATTCTTGTGCAGTAAGTGGGTCAGTTACAGCAAGTAACTCTTTTGGTGAAATAACACCTTGAGTAAGTTTTTGACCAGCAACAACTTCATCACCAACATTAACAATAACTTTTTGATTATAAAGTGTTGTTTGATCAGTAACACCTGCTTCATTTTCAATCATAATCTTATGTTTTCCACTAGATTCTTCAATTGAAATTACTTTACCAGTTACTTCAGCAATAGTAGCTTTACCTTTTGGTGTACGAGCTTCGAACAATTCTTCAACTCTTGGAAGACCTTGAGTGATATCCGCATCACCACCATGGGCAACACCACCTGAGTGGAATGTACGCATTGTAAGCTGTGTACCAGGTTCACCAATTGATTGAGCAGCCATAACACCAACAGCTTCACCAGTTTCAACTAAGTTACCAGTTGCTAGGTTACGTCCATAACATTTTTGACAAACACCATTTACTGTACGGCATGTTAGTACACTTCTTATTTCAACTTGTTTAATTCCAGCTTTTTTAATTTTTGAAACGATTGTTTCAGTAATCATTTGATTTTTATCTAAAATTACGTCTTTGGTTTCAGGATTAATAATTTTTTGAGCAGAGAATCTACCAAGAATTCTTTCTTCAAGAGGTTCTATTACAGATCCATCTTTATCATTAATCAAATCTGAAACAACAACACCTTTAGAACATCCACAATCTTCTTCTTTAACTAAGATATCTTGTGCAACGTCTACTAAACGACGAGTTAAGTATCCTGAGTCTGCAGTCTTAAGAGCTGTATCGGCGTCTCCTTTACGAGAACCATGAGTTGATAAGAAGAACTCAGATACATGTAATCCTTCGAAGAAGTTTGATAAAATTGGAATTTCTACAGATTCACCATTTGGTTTAGCCATAAGACCACGCATACCAGCAAGTTGTCTGAAGTTACCTATATTACCACGAGCTCCAGAATTCATCATCATGAAGATTGGGTTATTAGGGTTTTGTTCAGAAATTCTCTTTAAGTCATCAGCAACTTCGTCTGATGCTTTATTCCATACTGCGCAGATAGACTCATGTCTTTCTTCGTCAGTTATTAAACCTCTTTGATATTGTTTTGTAATTTTATCAACAACTTCTTGTGCACGAGCAACAATCTCATCTTTCTTATCTGTTGTGATAACATCAGCAGCAGATACTGTAATACCAGCGATTGTAGAATATTTAAATCCTAAATCTTTTAATTTATCTAGCATGATAGATGTTTCAGTTGTTTTATATCTCTTAAATACTTGAGCAATTATTTGACCAAATGTTTTCTTAGCAAATGGGGCAACAATTGGCATTTCTTTAATTGCTTTTGGAATATCAGTTCCCATTTCAAGTAAATATTTATCAGGAGTAAATCCTTCAATATTATCTTTAGTACCTTCGTTTAAATATGGGAATGAATCAGGTAAAATTTCATTGAAGATTAATTTACCAGCAGTAGTTACTAGGTATTTATCTTTTTGTTCATCCATAAATAATTTATGTCTAAATGAATTTGTTGGAAGAGCAATTCTTGTATGAAGTGTAATTTCTCTTCTTTCGTAAGCCATTAAAACATCATTAGGATTTTTATAAACTTTACCTTCATTTTCTTCTCCAGCTTTTTCCATAGTTAAGTAGTAGTTACCTAAAACCATGTCTTGTGAAGGTGTAACGATAGGTTTTCCATCTTTTGGAGATAGAATATTATTAGCACCAAGCATTAATAATCTTGCTTCAGCTTTAGCCTCTTCTGATAAAGGTACGTGAACAGCCATTTGGTCACCATCGAAGTCTGCATTGAAGGCAGTACATACAAGTGGATGTAGTCTAATAGCTTTTCCACCAACTAGTTTTGGTTCGAATGCTTGAATACCAAGTCTATGTAGAGTTGGTGCACGGTTAAGCATTACTGGATGTTCAGTAATAACATCCTCTACTACATCCCATACACATTCATCTCTTGAATCAATTAACTTTTTAGCACCTTTAATATTATGAGCTAAATCTCTTTCAACTAAACCATGAATTACATGTGGTTTAAATAGCTCAAGAGCCATTTCTTTTGGAATACCACATTGATACATTTTAAGATTTGGTCCAACAACGATAACTGAACGACCAGAATAGTCAACACGTTTACCTAGTAAGTTTTGACGGAAACGTCCTTGTTTACCTTTAAGCATACTAGATAGTGATTTAAGTGGTCTATTACCAGCAGCAGTTATGCTTCTTCCACGTCTACCATTATCAAAAAGTGAATCAACTGCTTCTTGAAGCATACGTTTTTCATTTTGTACGATGATTGTAGGAGCACCTAATTCTAAAAGTTTTTTAAGACGATTATTTCTATTAATAATTCTTCTATATAAATCATTTAAATCAGATGTTGCAAATCTACCACCATCAAGTTGAATCATTGGTCTTAGATCTGGTGGAATAACTGGAAGAACATCAAGAACCATCCATTCAGGACGATTATTTGATTCACTAAATGCAACTAAACAATCAAGTCTTTTAACAAGACGAATTCTTTTTTGCCCTGTTGCAGTTTCAAGTTCTTTTCTTAATTCTTCTACTTCTTTATCTACGTCAACTTCTTTAAGTAAAGTTTGGATAGCTTCAGCACCCATACCTACTTTAAAGCTGTTTCCATATTTTTCATAGAATGCTCTATATTCTTTATCAGATAGAGTTTGTTTTTTCTCTAGTGGTGCAGATCCTGGATCAATTACTACATAACTTACGAAATATAGTACTTCTTCTAGATCTCTTGGAGACATATCAAGTACAAGTCCCATTTTAGAAGGTACACCCTTAAAGAACCAAATATGTGAACATGGTGCAGCAAGTTCGATATGACCCATACGTTCACGTCTTACTTTACTTTGTGTTACTTCAACACCACATCTATCACATACAACATTTTTATATCTTAAACGTTTGTACTTCCCGCAAGAACATTCATAGTCCTTAGTTGGACCAAAAATCTTCTCGCAGAAAAGTCCGTCACGTTCAGGTTTTTGCGTTCTGTAGTTAATAGTTTCTGGCTTTTTAACTTCACCATAAGACCAACTACGAATTTTTTCAGGAGAGGCAATTCCAATTTTGATACCTTTGAAATTTCTTACATCTATCATAATTATTCACCCTCCTCTATTTCGTCACCAGGAAATTCTAAATCATCTAAATCTGGTTCATCTTCGAATTCATCATCTTCGAATTCGTCAATATCCTCAGGTTCTTCAGGTTCATCTGGTTCATCAACATTTTTGGCAATGTTTTCTAGTTCATTAATTCTTAAATCGTCACCGTCGTCTTCTTCCATATCTTTAAAGTCAACAACTTCATCATCATTAGTAACTACTTGCATGTCTAAACCTAAAGCTTGGAACTCTTTAACAAGTACTCTAAATGATTCTGGAACACCAGCTTGGTTAACTGTTTTACCTTTAACAAGTGCTTCATAAACTTTAACACGTCCAACAATATCATCAGCTTTAACTGTTAAGATTTCTTGTAGTACATGAGCAGCACCATAAGCATATAGTGCCCAAACTTCCATTTCTCCGAAACGTTGACCACCAAATTGTGCTTTACCACCAAGTGGTTGTTGTGTAACTAGTGAATAAGGACCTGTTGCACGAGCATGTAATTTATCATCAACCATGTGGTGTAACTTAACCATGTACATTACACCAACAGAGATTCTATTATCAAATGCTTCACCAGTACGTCCATCATAAACAGTAGTTTTACCGTCTTCAGCAATACCAGCTTCAGCCATTTCTTCTTTAATATCATCCCATGTTGCACTATCAAATACTGGAGATGCATATTTAACACCTAATTTAGAACCAGCCATACCTAAATGTAGTTCTAAGATTTGTCCGATGTTCATACGAGATGGAACACCCATTGGGTTAAGCATGATATCAACTGGTCTACCATCTGGTAAGAATGGCATATCTTCTTCTGGTAAAATAAGTGAAATAACACCTTTATTACCATGACGACCTGACATCTTATCTCCAACTTGAATCTTACGTTTTTGAATTATATAAACTCTTATAACTTTTGATACACCTGCAGGAAGTTCATCACTATTTTCTTTAGTATATATTTTAATGTTATGAACAATACCATCTGCACCGTGTTCAACTCTTAGTGAAGTATCCCTAACTTCTCTAGTCTTTTCACCAAAGATAGCATGTAATAATTTTTCTTCACTAGTAAGTTCTTGTACACCTTTTGGTGTAACTTTACCAACTAAGATATCACCTTCTCTAACTTCAGTACCAATTCTGATAATTCCGTTAGCATCAAGGTTTTTACGAGCATCATCACCAACGTTTGGAATATCACGAGTAATTTCTTCTGGTCCAAGTTTAGTATCACGACACTCAATATCATAGTGATCTATATGTAGTGATGTATAAACATCATCTTTAACTAATCTTTCATTTAAGATAACGGCATCTTCATAGTTATAACCATTATATGTCATGAAAGCAACAGTCATATTTTTACCAAGTGCTAATTCACCATTTTTAGTTGATGGCCCATCGGCAATAACTTGGCCTTTATGAATTTTGTCGCCTGTTTTAACAATAGGAACATGATTTACACATGAAGCTGCATTACTTCTTTCATAGTTTGCAAGGTAATATGTATCTTTACCTTTTGCAGTTTTAACTATAATTTTTAAAGCATCAGCGTATTCAACAACACCATCTGCTTTAGCAACAATAGTAGATCCTGAATCACGAGCGGCAATATATTCAACACCTGTACCAACAATTGGAGCTTCTGCTTGTAATAGTGGAACGGCTTGACGTTGCATGTTTGCACCCATTAATGTTCTGTGTGCATCATCGTATTCAAGGAATGGAATACAACTTGTTGTAATAGATACGATTTGTGATGGAGATACGTCGATATAATCTACTTGTTCTCTATGAACGATTTCGTTATCACCATTAATACGTACGATGATTTTTTCATCCTTAATTCTATTATCTTTATCAAGTTGAATAGCTGCTTGAGAAATATAATTATCATTTTCTTCATCAGCAGTTAAATAACAAATTTCATCAGTTACGATACCATTAACTACTTTTCGATATGGAGTCATAATGAAACCATATTCATTAATTTTAGCGTAACCAGCAAGTGATGTAATTAATCCGATGTTTTGTCCTTCTGGAGATTCAATTGGACAAATACGACCATAGTGTGATGGGTTAACGTCACGAACATCCATACTTGCTCTATCTCTTGATAGACCACCTGGACCTAAAGAAGATAAACGACGTTTATCAGTAAGTTCTGCAATTGGGTTGATTTGATCCATGAATTTAGATAGTTGAGATGAACCAAAGAACTCTTTTAAAGCAGCCGTTACTGGTCTAATATTAATTAATGTTTTTGGAGTAACTGTTTCGATTTCTTGAGTAGTCATTCTTTCTCTGATTACTCTTTCCATACGAGCCATACCAACTCTAAATTGAGTTTGGATTAATTCTCCAACTTGTCTTACACGACGATTTCCTAAGTTATCGATTTCATCAATTGATCCAATATCATTTAATAATCCTAAATAATAAGATACAGATGCATAAACATCAGGAATAGTTAAACGTTTAGTATCAGTTGATTGATCATTACCAATTAATGTAATGATTTCTTGTTCATTATCTTTATTGTATACTTGAACAGTTTGAATCTTATTATAATCATCTAATTCTTCATTAGTAATTGTTTCTTTTAAATTATAACCATTTGCAAATACAGGTCTTAGGTCTTTTAAGATTTCTTTAGTAACTACAGTACCTTTTTTAGCTACAACTTTTCTTCCATCTTTAATATCTTCAGCAAGCGTACAACCAAATAGTCTTTCAACAACGTTTAATTTTTTATTAAATTTGTAACGACCTACTTTAGCTAAATCATATCTAAATCTATCAAAGAATCTAGTTACTAATTGGTTCTTAGCAGAATCAAGTGTAGCAGGTTCACCAGGTCTTAACTTTTCATAGATTTCTATTAATGCTTCATCAGTATTTTTAGTTGAATCTTTTTCAATTGTATTTTGAATATATTTATTGTCACCAAAAACACTAATGATATCTTCATCATTAGATAAACCTAATGCTCTTAAGAATGTTGTAACTGGAACTTTTCTAGTTCTATCAATTCTTACATAAACAACATCTCTTGCATCTAGTTCATATTCAAGCCAAGTACCTTTATTAGGTATTACTTCTCCACTTACTATTAATCTACCATTTTTATCTATTTCCTTTTTGAAATAAATAGATGGAGAACGAACTAATTGTGAAACAATAACACGTTCTGCTCCATTAATAATAAATGTACCAGCTTCAGTCATTAAAGGCATATCCCCTAGGAATATTTCTTGTTCTTTAACTTCACCAGTTTCATGAATGAATAATCTAGCTTGTACTTTTAGCGGTGCAGCATAGTTTACCATTCTTTCTTTAGCTTCTTTTACAGTATATCTTGGTTCATCAAAAGAATAATCACCAAACTCTAGTGATATATTTCCAGTAAAACTTTCAACTGGAAAAAGCTCATCAAAAACTTCCTTAATACCTGTCTCAAGGAATTCTTGATAAGACTTCTTTTGAACCTCTAATAAATCTTGTAACTCTAAAGTATTTTTTGTTTTAGAAAAATTTCTTCTTTCTGTGTAATCTCCAAATTTTTGAACCTTATATGCCACGATTTCACCCCATATATCTAATATTTTTACATGATTATTTTTTTCCTAAAAACAGACATGTCACCAACTTAAGATTTTATCAGTTAATAAAATGTTTGTCAACGGATTTTAGCTAATTTTTAACTTTACGACATAAAAACCTTTACTTTTGTCAACAATCGTGCATTCATAGTCTGTTTCTAGCACTTTAATCATTGATTTTACGCCGTGATCTTTTCTCATTACGAACCAACATTCACCATCTTTATTTAGGTAAGATTTAGCTCCTTGAAGAATACCTAACAAGACTTGTTTACCTGCTCTAATTGGAGGGTTTGTAATGATTAGATCATATTTGCCTTTTACTTCACTATATATGTCACTAATAAAGCATTCACAGTTAACATTATTACATTCGATATTTTTCTTTGTTAAATGAAGCGCTCTTTTATTTACATCAATTAATGTACCTTTAGTATTTAGTATTTTGGAAATACAAATACCTAAAAAGCCATAACCACATCCAACATCTAAAAATGTATCAGGTGGATGGTTCTTGTTTTTTAAATAAGTATCAAGTAAGAAAATACTACCATAATCTATCTTGTTTTTTGAAAAAACACCATTATCACTTAAAAACGAAAAAACATAGTTATCCCTTGAATAACTAAGTTTTTTAATTTCACTTTTTAAATTTTCATTATTTGTAAAGTAATGTTCCAAGAGCTTCACCATTTCTTTTTGGATATACCCTTTAATTATACATTAAATACATAAATTTAACAACAATTATTTTTCGATGTTAAATTCTTTTAAAAGATAGTTATTATTTACTTTTTCAAAAGTAAATACATACTTATTAAAACTTTTAAACTCGTTAATGTTTTCTTTGAAGTAATCTTTATAAGCCTTTATAAAATCTTCTGGTTCTACATATGATTCGTCAAAATCAATATTTAGTTCTTCCCCATTAACATAATAGCCATCCATTTCATTTCCGTATAGGAATAATACAGCTATTTCATATCTATTATTAGTTTTACTTGAACTTGTTACATAGTAATCAGTATAACCAACTGTTCTTCCGCCATGTCCTGGGTGTTCATCATTAAATACATATTTATTATTTTCTTTATCATATTTAAGTAGTGGAATTTTATCCAAATCACATAATAAGTCTTTATATTCATCAGCTTTAAATCCATATAAAGTTTTAAAATAGTTATCAGCTTTTGAAATATCAAAAGACCATTCTTTTCCATTTTCAAAATATTTTGACCAAGAATCATTATCTTGTTCTTGCATATAGTAATACATTAACTCAAGCATTCCATTATCAAGTGTTGATGTAAATTTTTTATTTTTGTAATGGTCTGCTAAGTTTCTTAAGTAATACTTATCAATAATGTTCATTAAATCTGACAATTCAGATTTGTTAAGTTCTCTTGGTTCTTCTATGTCTTGTTTTGTATTAGTTTCTTCCTTCTTAGTACTATCCTTATCTTTTCCACTAAAGAATACTAAATATACAAGTGCAGCGGATAGCAATAATATAAGTACAATTAAAAGAACTATTACCAAATTTTCCTTACTTTTTGGTTTTACTTCATCCATATTTTCATCTCCTATTATAATTACTTTAACACATATAAATATAACATTCAATAAAATAAAAAAACTGACAGGTGTCAGTTTTTTTATTATTAGATTAATTTAAAGCGTCTTTTAATTTGCTTCCAGCTTTGAATGATGCAACAGTCTTAGCAGGAATTTTGATAGCTTTTTTAGTTAATGGATTGATTCCTTCTCTAGCAGCTCTTTTTTTAGCAGAGAATGTTCCGAATCCAACTAAAGCAACCTTTCCTTGTTTTTTAAGACCAGTTGTAATACCTTCAATAGTAGCATCTAAAGCACGAGCAGCGTCAGCTTTAGTTAAACCAGCTTTTGAAGCGATGATTTCAACTAATTCAGTTTTTGACATAATCTAATACCTCCCATAGATTTCATATCTTGTAGGGTGTTTACCCTTACATATTAAGATTAGCAAAAACTTGAAAAAAATACAAGAAAAATGTTGATTTTTTAGGGAATATTACGCAAATATAACACTCTATTTACTATTAATATACATTTACTTAACTATATTACAAAGGCAAATAGATTATTTGAACCTTTATTTACTATCTTAGTAACAATGTTTGATAGCTTATTTCTAACTTGATCAGGCATTAAAGATAATTTAGCTTGTATACCTTCTTGAACAATATTATCTAAACTTCTTCCAAATATTTCACTATGCCAAATGTTTTCAGGATTAGTTTCATAATCCTTCATAATATAATCTATTAATTCTTTACTTTGATTTTCAGTTCCAATAATAGGTTCAAATGTTGATTCTACATCTACTTTTATAAGATGAATACTGGATGCAACAGCTTTTAACTTAACACCATATCTTGAACCCTGTTTAATTACTTCTGGTGTTTGAAGTTTCATGTCTTTTAAACCTGGATATATAATTCCGTAACCTGTAGTGTCTGCCATTATCATGGCTTTTTTTATAGAGTCATATTCTTCTTTTGTATTTTTGTATGTAGTAAAGATATTTATCATTTGACTTCTTGACATGTTTTCTTTACCAATTATATTTGATAATACTTCGTTAAATAAATTTTCTCTTTCAATTATATTTATATTTATTATTCCTGTTGATGGATCAAGTTTATCAATTATAGCTTCTTTAATATATTCATTATCTTTAAAATTATTTAATATTTCCCTTACGTCTTTTAATTTTTCAACAGATATAATAGTGTTTTTAATTGAAGAAACACAGGATTGCTTTATTTCATCATCTTTAGGTAATTTCATTATCCAATTTGGTAAACAAAATTTTATATCAAGCACTGGAAATTCATCTAAAGAAGTTCTAAGTATTCCCATAATATCTTCTTCGTTCATATTTTCTACATCCATATTTATAATTGGAACATTATATTTTTCTTCTAATTCTTTTTTTATTGATAATGTATGATTTGAATTAGGCACTTTGGAGTTTAATATAACAACAAAAGGTTTATTAATATTTACAAGTTCATTAATAACTTTATTTTCAGCTTCCAAATAGGAATCTCGCTTTAATTCACCAAATGAACCATCAGTTGTCATGACTATACCTATTGTTGCATGATCCTCAATTACTTTTTGCGTTCCTATTTCAGCCGCTTCAATAAAAGGTATAGAATCTTGAAACCATGGAGTTTTTACCATTCGTGGGTTTTTGTTTTCATCTTCAAATCCTTGTGCATCAGGAATAACATAACCCACACAATCCACAAGTTTAATATTCGTTTCAAACGTATCTATTTTTATATTTGCTCCACTTGATGGTACAAACTTAGGCTCTGTTGTCATGATAGTTTTTCCTTCTGCTGTTTGAGGAACTTCATCTAGACACTTCTTTTTTGTATACTCATCTTCAATATTTGGAACAACTAAATTTTCGATAAACCTTTTAATAAATGTTGACTTACCACATCTAACAGGGCCTACTACACCTAAATATATTTCTCCTCCACCTCTTTTAGATATAGCTTCTAATATTTCCTTCTTTTTCATTTAATAACCTCTTTCATTTAGTAAAGATTATGAAATAATTAGAAAAATATGCCAATAAAAAAACTGTAAATAATAATTACAGTTTTGTTATTTTATTAATTTGCAGATAGATAAGTTATTTTTGCATATCCATCACCAATTTTAGCACAATCAGCTGTTGGTGTTGATGACACACATTCGGCTGCAATTGTTTTAAATTCAGTACCTTCATTTTCTATACCACTATTAACAGTAGTAGAACCTTTTGTAACGAATTTATATGTTGCCATATGTTTATTTGTTAGTGATTGGTATGCAATATGACCAGTACCACCATCATTAGCACTAGGCACTCCAGAATCTCCACAGTTATTCCATAATGTAAAGTAGTCAGCTATAGCAGCCATAAATCCGCCTCCGCCACCACTACGTACATCTTCTTGAACAGAAGCATTATCAGGTGATTCTCCAAATTTACAAATATTAGTTCCTGTACTTGATGCATTACATCTTAATTTAGAACCTGTATATCCACCACCATGTCCACCATTAGCTTTAGAACCCGGAGACGTAAATATATCAACAGTTTTACATCTAACAGATGGATGAGCAGCTCCCCCTCCACCTGCAACAATAATTACTTTATCATATCTATAATTAGTAAGTGTACTTAGAACACCACCCATAAGCGCAATATGAGTAGCTCCTCCACCAGTTGTTCCATTTGATGTTCCTCCACCATTGAAACCACCATTTTTACCAGAACCACCTACTCCAATAAATAGTTGAGTGTTTTTTTCTAAATACATTTCACCAACGGAGTATCCTCCATAACCACCCATAAAATATGTGGTATCTTGTCCAGATGCTCCCCAAACTTCTAGTTTATATCTGCCGGATCTAGGAATGGTTACACCATCAATAACTCCGGTATAAGCAAACTCATAGTTTGATTTAGAAGCTTGAATATCAACTCCACATGATGAATAATGTGGTGTTGTAAATTGGTTTTTTATTTTTGATTTAACATTGGTATTTTCATCTATTTCTTCACCATCTATGAAGAATTCTCCATTAGTAAGCCATACTTTTGTATCATACGTACATGAATCAGCATAGCATACTTCTACGGACCCTTTTAAAGAATCATTTGCAGTTTTAGCAAACTTTCCAACTAGAGAGCTTTCAATTGAATAGCATCTTTTTCCAGATACTTCACCATTAAATAAATCATTATTAAATAGTTCATTTAACCTGTCATCAGCATATTTATTAAGTGCCGATTCAGCAATTACGATAGTATCATTAGAAAATGCCTTAGTTCTTGATTTATTCATTGAAGAAGATACTGCAGCAATAGCCAATCCTGTTACAACTATTATTAACACTATTACTGCAAGAAGTTCCGTTAATGTAAATCCATTATTATCCTTTATATTATTCATATTTAATCACCTAAATATGTAATACGTGCATATCCATCACCTTGTTTTGTGTAGTTAGCTTTTGGAACTTCAGAAACATTTGCAAGTTGCACAGTCTTTTTATTTGTATTAGAAGATGTAGTAGTACAATCAAAACAAACCATTTGTTTATTAGTAGTACTTGGATTTGCTATATATCCGGATCCGCCACCTCCATAACTTTCTGAAGTAGATCCAGAAGATCCAAAGTAACCAGCACCAGAACCTAGGCATCCACTAAATCCTTGTCCATATAGATTTACTCTTTCTAGCAAATCGTAGAAACCATTAACACTCCATCCACCGGCATTATACCCATCTGCTACAGTTAATATGTTACCAGTTGCAGCGTAACGTTGAGCACCAGATCCTCCACCTATTGCAACAAGTAGATAATCTCTATTAATAGGAGTTTTTAACTCACCTGATTTAGTAGCAATGTGAGTTGCTCCTCCACCACCAGCACCATGAACAGAAGAACTAGTACAATTAATGTTACCACCACCATTGTAGCCACCGCTAGTACCTTGGTCACATTCATCGCCTTGACCACCAACGTTAACATAAATCATTTGATCAGAATAAAGCGTAGTTTCAACAACAGCATAAGAACCATAACCACCACGCTTATAAGCACAGTTACCACCTTGTGCACCCCAAACTTCAAGTTTATATGTACCAGTTTTAGCAGGTATAAATCTTTGCTCACCTCCAGTATATTTAAAATCTATTACTGTTGGATTTTCTGGCGTAGATACACCACCTATACCTGTTACTTCAACTCCACATGAATTATAATATTCTGTTGTAAATGCCTTTTTAACAGCAACAGATTTTGATGGGTCTTCCTCTCCATCTATAAAACTTTCGCCATCAGTAAGCCATACTTTTGTTGTATATGTACAACCATCACCATAACATACATCAACAGATCCTTTATATTCAGCATCTGATTTTTTTACATATGTGTCTTTTAAATGTGCTTGAACACTAAAACATACATGATTTTCAACTGTTCCATGATAAATATCATCATCTAGTGCACCATACATTTTATGTGCTCTATCATTAGAATACTTACTATATCCAGCATTACCATATGTAAGTGCTTCAGATAAGAATGCATTCTTTCTAGCTTTTTCTATTTGGCTTCTTGTAATAACCATAGTCATCGTTAAAATTATAATTAAGATAATTAAAACAGCAAGTAATTCTACTAATGTAAAGCCATTTTTCTTTTTCATATTCTATCACCTTACTATTATTTATATAATATCATAAAAATAGTATAAGAATATGAAAAAAAATAGTTTTTTACACTATTTGATTTTTATCTATACATTAAAAGAGTTTATCTATTCCTTTTGGGACGTCATCATTTTGTATTTTACTGACTATTTTATCACTTGTTTCTTTAGAAACACTTTTACCAGTTAGCCTTGATAATGTTTCAATAATTTCTCTTATTGTATTTTCATTTTTCATATTTCCATTATCAAGTTTTTGAGCCAGTTCATATATGGTATTTTTATCAACATTAGTTTTTTTCTCAATCTTATCAAAAAAAGAATCACTTAGCATTTAAATCACCTAATATAAATATATGATAAAGATATTTAAAAAGTTAAAAAAAAATAGAGATAAAAATCTCTATCTTATTCCTGTAACCTTACAATTGCTTTCTTTTGGTGAATTATCTTTATAAATATTATGGTATTCACCAAGCATGAAATCAAATACTCTTTTTAAATCTTTTCCAAATATGGTAGCAATAGCACCATCTTTGCATGTATATACTATCGAAAATAACATTCCATCTTTAAGTGAAAATATCCTGTATGATTTTGTAATATCTGGAAATGGGAAATCAAATAACTCCATTAGTAAATTTTGAGCAAATTCAGTATCACTATCTTCACATAAAACGGTTACCTTTGCTGGTTTTTCTTTTGAATTGGAACTTTTTAATACATATTCTTCAACCTTTGATGGATCACCTAAGTAAAATATGTCTTCTGGAAAATCATTTAAATCTATATTATTAATTGTTATGTATGAAAGTAGATTATCATATTCATTTAAAATGTTCTTCTTTACAAGTTTATTTAATTCTTTAGGATTCATGATATATTACCTTTCATTTTTATTCTTAAACTGCAGAATAATTGGTGTTCCAGTTAGATCAAAACTTTCTCTTATCTTATTTTCCAGATATCTTTCATAACTAAAGTGAACTAGTCCTTTATTATTAACATTAAATGTAAATTTAGGAGGACAAGATGCAGTTTGAGTTACAAAATATATTTTTAATCTTTTACCTTTATAAGAAGGTGCTGGATGAATACTTACTGCTTCAGTAATGACATCATTTAATACCGATGTTTGTATTTCTTTATGATTGTTTTCATATGCATCAATTATTTCTGGCATTAATGTATGGATTCTTTTTTTATTAAGGGCAGATAAAAATACTAATTTTGCATAAGGCACAAATTGAAATTCATTTTCTATTCTTTCTTGCCATTTTTTAATAGCTTCATTAGGATTTTTTACTGTATCCCATTTATTCACTACTAAGACTAATCCTTTACCAGCTTCTGTTGCATAACTGACAATATGTTTATCATGTTCAATGATGCCTTCTTTTGCATCAATAACAACAACACATACGTCAGCTCTTTCAATAGCTTTTAAACTTCTTATTAAACTATATTTTTCAATATCTTCATATATCTTACCTTTTTTACGCATACCAGCTGTATCAATGGCAATATACTCATTATTATCATAGTTAAATCTAGTATCAACAGCGTCACGTGTTGTACCAGCAACATCACTAACTATTACTCTTTCTTCATTTAAAAGTGCATTAATTAAACTTGATTTTCCTACATTAGGTCTACCAATAATAGCAAATTTTAAAATAGAATCATCAATTTCTTCATTTTCATTCATTTTACTTGTTATATAATCAAGTAATTCTTTAAACCCTAAATTGTGTTCTGCACTAACAGCAAAAACTTTTTCAAAACCAAGTTCATAAAATGCATAGACATTATCTTTTCTATTATCATTATCAATTTTATTTACAACAACAATTACTTCCTTTTTGGATCTAATTAACATATCTCTGATTAAATAGTCATTAGCATCTAAATCATTTTTTCCATCAACTACAAATAAAATTAGATCTGATTCATCTATTGCAAGCTCAGCTTGAACTTTAATGTCTTGATTAAAATCATTATTTCCTATTTCAATACCACCAGTATCAATCAAGAAAAAAGATTTATTATTATATGTAACATTATCATATATTCTATCTCTAGTTACACCAGGTGTATCCATAATGATAGATTTTTTATCTTTTATTAAGCGATTAAAAATAGTAGATTTACCAACGTTTGGTTTTCCAATAATACACACAGTTTTTTTCATTATGGTGCACCTTCTTTCTATTATATTTATCTAGTTATTATTATTAACTACAACTATTAGCGTTTTCAAATGACGCAACAATTGGTCCTACATATATTCCATTAGTTGAATAATTAGGATCAGTAGTTTTATATTTTGACTTAATATAAATTAATATTTTTTTGTTCATCATTGATGATTTATCCCTTGGATCTGTAATATCAGTTGTGCCATTAAATAAATCATTATCTTTAGCATCTAAATACCCTTTAGATACAAGACCAGATACAGTTATCGTATTACATACATAACTGTTATATCTTTTACTTGAATCATATAAAAATTCTTCATCATCTTTAGCATATTCTATGGCTTGTTTAATAATTAAATCAACTTTAGCATTATATGCTTTTTCTTTATTTTTTCTAAGTAATCTTCCAATTGCAGGTGTTGCCATTGTAAGTATTAGTGTAAGAATTACAATAACAGCTAAAAGTTCAATTAATGTGAACCCTTTATTATTCTTTTTCATATAACTTCTCCTTATATTCTTGGATTTAAATTATCTTCAATAATCTTATAAACCTCTTCTTTACCCTTTTTAGTAATAGTTGAAAAAGGTATAAATGGTTTATCATCTGGTAAATTTAAAGTATCTCTTATTACTTTATCTTGTTTATTTCTACCACTTTTATTTACTTTATCATATTTTGTTGCAATAACTTCAACATCAATATTGTAGTATTTTAAAAAGTTATACATTAAACAATCATCTTCAGTTGGTTTATGGCGATAATCAACAAGCAAAAATACTTTTCTCATAGTTTTTCTGGTTTTTAAATATTCTTCAATCATCATTCCAAATTTCTTTTGTTTATCTTTTCCACCCAAAGCATAACCATATCCAGGAACGTCTACAATATAAAAATCGTTATTAACTTGGTAAAAGTTAAGTGTAGTTGTTTTACCTGGCTTTGAAGAAGTATGTGCATAGTTTTTTCTCTCAATTAAACAGTTAATAAAACTTGATTTACCAACATTACTTCTTCCAACAAGTAAGAATTCTGGAAGATTGTCTTCAGGATACTGACTAGTTCTTACAGCAATACTTTTTAATTCAACATTATTAATTTGCATTTTTATCACCTATTATCTAGATCTAGATGGAACAACATTTACACTATAGTTATATTCATTAGAGTTTCGATCATATATAGTTATATAATCCTTATCAGTAAATTCGTGATTGTCTAAAAGCATTCTAACGTAACCCATAGTTTTATTATAGTATTCTCCATCTCCGATACTTTTATTAATTGTGGTTTCAACTAAGCTTGCATCTGCATCACTTAAAATATCATATACAGATTTTCCTGGATATTGACCTTTTAATGATTCTATTGCACTTTCTAAAGTGCCACAACCTTTATTATGTTCTTCAATCATTGCGCAAATATTATAATTATCTTTTCTTGCATAATCTTGAAGCATTATAGCAAAACATTCAACTTGTTTTTCTGAATTACCCATAATTCCATTTGCGTCAATGGTATATACTTTATCACATTTATCAACAAAATCATAGACCTTTAATGTTTCTCCATCCCAAATACCACCATTAAGTTGTAAATAACCAACAGCATAATAGTTGTGGTCATCATCGATATTAAATTCATTTCCACCCGCTTCAGTCATCATTAAAGCAGCAAGTAAATTAGGATCTACTCCATATCTTGTGCCATAAGACATACAGTATGGTTTTAGATTTGAAATTATCTTATCATACTTAGCCTGTTCACAAGAACTTGTTTCTATAGATGTTAAAACTGCATTTCTTGCAACTTGACCATTTGCTGTTATAGTGTCATTACTAAAGCCTTCTTCTTCAGTAGTAATTACTGGTGCTGTATTTTCTCCAACTATTTCTTTATCATTTAATGATAAATAATACTGTATTTTGTTTCTATATTCTTCATTTTCTTGATAACTTATTTCTATATGTGGAAATGTTTTAGCTTGAACAGCCTTTGCACTTAAAAGACCTACACCTAAAACAAGTGATGCGGAAAGTGTTGCAGCCATAGATACTCTACTCCATTTATAAATAGGGCTAATTGTTTCATTACCATTTTTATCTTTAACTTTTACATAGGCTTGATTTGTTCGATTATTTTTTACAAGTTTAATCTTATTACGATTATCCCATGATAATTTCCCTGATAAAAAATTAATAGCCTTTGTGACTCTTACGTCATTTACATATACTTTTGGCTTCTTTACTCCATTTTCCATATAATCACCTATTCTTATGTCTATTTTACTACTTTACAAAATCTATATCAAATATTTTGTAAAGTATTAACACAACATAAAGTAAAGTAAATATAAATAAAAAACAAATAATTTTTTCAATTATTTGTTTTCTATTTTTTTATATCTTCTTACAAATGTAGGATTACACGATCTATTATCTACGTATGAACATGCTGCAACTTCCTCAAAATATTTACCAGCAACACTATAATATGATAAATCGTTTTCTTGTTTATAACTGTCAACTAAACGTGCTAGTGATAAAACATCATATTTAACACCATAATTATTATTTAAATCAAGCAAGATTTTTTCCGCTTCTTCAACATCTTCTATGCTATATTTATTTGGAGAATAAAATTTAAAATCCATTTGTTTTAAATGTTTAATATGATAACATGCTGGGAAATTAATTAAATTTAATCTCGCATTTTTTGATGTCTTATTACCACTAATATTACTAATTAAAGAGTATTGTTTAGCAAGCCATGCCTTAATAACTTTAATCTTTTCAATATCATAGTTCTTCCCACTAATATTAATTAAATCTACAATTTGTAAATTTGTAGTTAAATACATATCAATAACATCGTATTTTCTTCCAAATTCTTTTTCAAATTTTCCACAAGTAATAAAATTATATAGTTTAAATAATTCTTGGTTAAATTGGCATTCATCTAAGTTCATACTTGTACCAACTTTATATAGTTCATTATATAATTTATAAATAGCTGATTTAACTTGTGAATCATTTATTTTTATAGCATATTTTTCAATGTAACTTATATTTTCTTCTGGTAATTTATTGCCAGTTCTTAATGCCTCTTCAATATATTCAATAGTATCATGATTTGATGTAAAATTAACTGCATTTTGATATTTAAGAGTTTTTGATAAAGTACTAATAATATTATCTAGTTTTGAAACAGTATTTGGATAAAAAGAAATATAATATCTATACTCTTTTTCATAATAATCTTTCAATATTTTAAATTGTACTGCATCTAAACTTGTAAGATCAAATTCATCTTTTACAACTGCTTGAAGTTTTTCTGCTAGTTCATACTTATCATTGTATTTTTTGTCAACTAATGAATTATAAAACTCATCATATTTTTTATAAAGACTGGTTAATGTAATAGCAAATTTTTCATCATATTCAGCTAAATTTAATAGTTCTTCTTCTAAACTTGCATAAAAATCAGGTAATTGTTCTTTCTTATATCTAAGATAACATTCACTTTCTAAAATCTTTTTAACTCTGTCACACATTATACGTCTATTCATATATAAACTCCCCTTTCAAAGTGTGCAAACTATTATATATTATATTTAAATATTGTCAAGAAGAGTTTAAAAAATCAAATGCTTTATAGCATTTGATTTAGAAATTAAACAATAACCATGCTGGTTTAACAAGCATTAAAACACCTATTAAAAGCATTATTAATCCACCTACTAAATGTGAATATTTCATATATTTATTTGAAATACCTTTTATTTTAAGTGTCTTCATTGCAATAGCAAAAATTATTAAATCATCAATTAAGAAGAATAATAAATATATAAACATATAAAATCCATATTCAAAATGATTAAGCTTATTGATTCCAAGTATTTCTGTATACATCATTGGTATGCCTAAAGAACAAAGTAGTTCAATTAAATTTACAGATACTGCTAAAAGCATAATACCTAAAATAGCAAATAACATTTTATTTTCAGATAATATATTTCTTATTCTATCCATTATCTTTCTTTTTTGTTTTTGATCAGTTACATCACAACCTACATCTTTGGTTTTTATTTGCTTATAAAATCTATAAACATTAACCAATCCAAATATTAATGCAAATACACCAATTAAATATCTAATAAAAATAATATCAGTTGTATGTTTTGCAACATTAAGCCATGATAACATGAAAAATAAATATATTAGTCCACTTGTTAGAATAAATGTAAGACCTAATATCCACATTTTCTTTCTATCTTTAGTAGATATTAATAAACTAAGTAAAAATAGCAGTATCCACATTGCACATGGATTAAATCCATCAACAGCTCCCATAATAATAGATATTAAAAGAAGGGATACATTTTTTGCATTTATTTTACCAAGTAGTGGTACATTATATTCATCTTTATTATCTTTTTCATAGTGTAGTTTTTCTAATTTTGATGTATCATTTCCATGTAAATAATCCCCTGCAGGATCATAGTATACTTTGTCATAATAATAATCTATTATAGTTTTTATTTCTTCAGATCTTGAATCGCTATAACCTTGAATTACATTAGTACCAATAACTAAAAATGGAACACCAATAGGATCTACATCTAATATATCAGCAATTTCCAATCTTTTTTTGTCATTTTCATCATTATGCCATACTTCATATTCTTCTACTTTAACACTTTTATATTTTTCTTGAGAAAATAATTCATCAAGATACTTATGTAAGTCAGCACAGTGACTACATTCTTTTCCATAAAATAGATATATTGTTTCTTTATATTCTATTTTTGAAACTGATAGTGCATTTACTTTAAGAGGAATAACAAATAACATAATCGTGAAAAGTAATACTATATACTTCTTCATATATATTTCTATCCTTCTATAAATTTGATTAATTCCTTTTTACTCTTTTCTCCAATTATTCTAGATATTTCATTACCATTACCATCTACCTTAATTAATACAGGTAGGATATTTCCAACATTATATTTAGATACAATTTCTTGATCTAAATCATAATCATATCTAGTAATATCTAGATTAAATTCATTTAATAAATCATCAATTAAGTCATTCATGATTAAACATGAAGGACACCACATAGCAGAAATCTTAATTATTTTCATTTAAATATTCCTTTATGTTTTTAACAAGAAAATCTATTTCTTCTTTTGTCGTCTTATAAGAAAGACTAATTCTAATTGATGATTTAGCACGATCCATATCATTATAAAGTGCATATACTGTTTTAGAGTAATCATTATTTAAACTACATGCTGTATTAAGTGAAACATATATTTCTCTATCAGATAAATAGTTTTGTATATCCGCTTTATTAACTCCTGGAATGCTTATGTTTAAAACATTAGGTATAGATTTATTTGTTGAATTAAATTTTGCAATATCAGCTAGCTTTTCTCTTAAATAATCATTTAGTTCACTTATATATTCATAATTTTTTTCAACATTAGGCATTAATATTTCAAATGCTTTACCTAAACATGCAATTAACTCATTTTGTGGTGTACCACTTCTATAAACTGTTGTTGATTTACCGCCATGAATAAGTGGTGATAACTTAACAGTATTTTTCTTTATTAAGGCACCAATTCCCTTTGGAGCATAAATCTTATGACCTGAAAAAGATGCAAGATCAATATTAGTTAAATCAATAGGCACTTTACCAAGACACTGAGTTATATCAACATGGAATGTAATGTTATCATAGTCTTTTAATAATTTTCCTATTTCGTCGATAGGTTGCTTTATACCAAGCTCGCTATCAACACCACACATTGTTACTAAGAATGTATCATCATTTATTAATTCTTTTAAATGATTAATATCAACTTGTCCCTCTTCAGTCATATTTACAAAATCTATTTTATACCCTTTAGATTGTAAATAAGATAAAGTTGATACAACAGAAGAATGTTCTACTTTAGTTGTAATAATGTGCTTTTTGTCAGTAAGTTCAGCAACACCTTTAATAGCAAGGTTATTTGCCTCACTTGCGCCAGATGTATATATTATTTCATTAGGCATAATGTTAAAATAATCAGCAATTATTTCACTTGCTTCATCAATAACATTTTTACATTTTTTAGCATATTCATAAGTTGAATTTGCATTCCCAAAATAATTTTGTGAAACTTCATTAAATTTTTCCAAAACTTTTGGATCTGTTTTTGTTGTAGCACTATAATCAAAATAATACATTTTTATCACCTACTAACGATTATTTTATCATAATTTTAGGTAAATATTAAATAAAAAAGATAAATATTGTCATATTTATCTTAGTTATTATATTTATCAATTTGTTCTTTTGTAAATTCATCAGAATCAAAATAATCAATACCCATTGCTTTTTTAATTCTAAGAAGAACTTCGTCAGCTTTTTTGTTTGCCTTTTCATTACCCTTTTTTAAATATTCAATTATTTCAGGAATCCTTTTTTCATAATCTTTTCTTCTAAGCCTTATAGGATTTAAAAGTTCCTCCATTATTTCAAATAGGAATTTCTTAATACGCATATCACCAATTCCACCTTTTCGATATGCATCTTTAAGTTCATCTAAATTATTAAATTCTGGATAATATTTTTTAAAATCTTCAGCTGTTGAAAAAACATCAAGATAAGTAAATACCATATTGCCTTCAACCTTACCAGGATCTTCAACTTTAATATGGCTTGGATCAGTATACATACTAAATACCTTTTGTTTTACAGTATCAGGATCATCTGATAAGAAAATACAGTTGTTTAGTGATTTACTCATTTTTTGATTGCCATCAATACCAGGAAGTCTACAACAACTTTCATTTTTTGGAAGTTCTGCCTTAGGCATTACTAATGCTTCAACATTATATGTAGTATTAAAACTCTTAACGATTTCTCTAGCTTGTTCTATCATTGGTAATTGATCATCACCAACTGGAATAATGTTTGCATCAAATGCAGTTATATCTGATGCTTGAGAAATTGGATAATTGGCAAATCCTACTGGAATACCTCTTGTCTCAGAATCATATCCTCTCATAGTAATTTCTGATTTAACAGTGGGATTTCTAAGAAGCCTTGGTAGCGTAACTAAATTCATATAATATGATGTAATTTCAGTTAATGCTCTTACATCAGATTGAATAAAAAATGTTACTTTATTTGGATCAAGCCCAACTGATAAATAGTCAAGCATTACTGTTAATATATTATCTCTTACTTTTTGTGGACTTCCAGAGTTATCAGTTAATGCCTGAGCATCAGCAATCATAACATAAAATTCTTCATAGTTATCTTCATTTTGTAATTCTATTCTTCTTTTTAGTGAACCAACATAATGTCCAATATGTAACGCTCCAGTTGGTCTATCTCCTGTTAAGATAATATTTTTCATATTTATTACCTCCCTAAATTTATATATTAATTTAATTGTTAACTTGCATTTGGTAAATGCTCAAGTGATGATGTAATTGAATACTTACTTCCATCATACTTAACGATATATTTTTGTATTTTAAGTGAAGCTCTAGCAACCTTATGTGTTGTTGGGCTTATAGTTATTTCCCCTTCTTTTGGATATTTACCATGAAGTGATTTTTTAACATATGGTATAACTGTACTTACTTGACATGGTGAAGTACAATTTATTTTCACATCACTAATAACATTATAGTCATTTACTGCTGTAATAAAGTTTTTTGCAGAAATTTGTTCAGTTTTCTTTTGCCCTTTATTTAACTGAGATATTACTGCAAAAGAAGCTGCCGAAAGCAAAACACCTATAATACCTATAATGGCAATTAATTCTACTAATGTAAAACCCTTATTATTATTTTTCATAAACATCCCTCTACTTATATGTTTATTATACACTAGCATTAAATGTATATTTAAATTATTACATTCTTAATATACTTAATCTTTACATATTAGGTATTCCATATGTACCTGTAATTGGGTCTTTAAATATTCTATATCTTGGAGGGAAAATTGTAAATGTTAAATATAAAATAAAAATCATTAAACAAATAATCATAGATACAATATTTAAAACATAAAAAGGATTTATATGCTTAATTATATAATCGATAATGCTTACAATTAGTGATGTTATATAAAAAGTAGATATATAAAATAATGGTTTAAATCTTTTTATATATTTTGTTATAAAATATTCAAATAATATAATAAGTATTATTGATGCTAAAAGCATCAATAACAATCTTATAAAATAATTGTTTTGATCTTGAAATACATACTTAATTGTTTCAAGTAAAAATATTGGCGTTAAAAGTAACTTAATATGTTCCCAAACTGATTCATTAACCGAAGAAAATATTCCTACCCATATTTTTTTACCTGATAAATCATATGTAAAATGTAAAAGTGTTCCTAATATACTTATTATGATAAATGTATAAAAAATTTCCATTTAATATATCACCTATCATAAGTATATGAATTAGAATTTATATTTATCTAAATAAAGTATGTCTACATCTACTGCACCATATATTCCATCTACTTTACCCGTATCACATCTTTGCCACATGAAGTATTCACCTTCATAGTTAGTCTCCGAAATATAATGAGCAAGCCATGTTAAATGTTTAGAATCTTGCCATCCTTTAAGTAAGTAATTTTTGCTTCCATATCTTGCAGATTTATACCCTTTTTCATTTACGTAATTTAAAAATGAATTCTGAACTTTTGTAAGTTCATATAAGCTAATTTTAAATTCATTAAATTTATTCCAACATTCCCAGTCAAATACTATTGGTAATGTCAATTTATAACCTTTTAAATTATCAACTACAAATTTAGCTTGTTTTCTTGCTTCTTTTTCTGTATAGGCATAGCTATAAAAATATACACCTACATCAAATCCATTTTCTAACGCGCCTTCTATATTTTGTTTGAATTTTGAATCTATATAATATTCCCCATCAATACCATCTTGTCCACCAATTCTAATCATAATGAATTCAACATTACTATCCTTTAACTTTTTAAAATCAACATCTCCTTGCCATCTTGAAATGTCAATTCCAACTTTTGTATTATTTGTTTTATACTCATTATATAAATCATTATATGAAAGATAATTAATTGGTGTATTTTGTTTAGGCGTATATGATGGAGTTATTTTTTCAACAACATTAAGTGTCATATCTTTAACTACTTTATTACCAGCTATATCTGTTGCTACATATTTTACATAATATGTACCAACGTCAGATAAACTATATTCACCTTCTAAATGTCTTTCAACAAAGGAATCATGATTATCTGCACAAAAGAAACTGTTAATAAATTCGGGATCCGTTCCCTTTTCCACTGTTTTGTAACTTGGTACACTTACCCATGGATCAGTTGTATCTACAATATTGAATTTGATAGTTCTATAATTCTTACCTAAATCATTTTTGTACATAAACTTTATTTCAACTTCACCTAAGTCTTCATATTTGATTTCAATATCCTTCATATTCCCATTATTTATAGAAATATAATCACTTAGATATTTTATTTTCCCATATTCTATGTTTAGTTCATCATTTACTTTTATATTATCATCAAGTAAGGCGTCGGTATATGTAATCTTTTCTACTGTTTCTTTATCTTTATTAAATATTTTAAAATAAATAAGTAAGCCAATACCTATAGCAAGAAATAATATTAATACTGTAAGTATAATTTTCTTCATAACACTCTACCTCACTACTAAAATATATTAACATATTTAGTTAGAAAAAGAAAACGCGTTATTTTCTAACGCGTGAAAAATCTCTTCTATGTATATCATCATATTCATCACAGCTAACAGGAACAATTCTTCCCCTTTGTTCATCATCAAACTTATAGTACTTTGTTCTTTTTTCTTCAATCTTTCCTGAAAAATTAAAACCAAAGGTTGAAACAACAAAACCACTATAGAAGTTTACTATTTCATCTCCAACCATTGCAGTTCTATTATGAGAAATTCTTGATAGTGGTGGAACTGATGTTCTATGATAAACTCCCTCTAATGTATCAATCCTTGATGTATGTTGTCCGCCTGTAAATTGAAAATATGGATCTTGTTTTCTTCTCTTATTTTTTTGAATAACTCTATGAATAAGCCTAATTTTATCATTATTTATTCTAAGATCAGCAAATTCATAACCCGTAATAACAATATCATTTCTTCCTGTATAATTAATAAAGTCTTTCCAAAAATCATCAACAACTATGTTTTTATTATATATATCATGATTTCCATTTGTTATGTGAGTTCTAATACCGGGTGCATACGGAAAATACTTTTCGACATACTCAAGTTGTGCTTCAGGTGTTGGATCAATTTTTAATTCTCTATTTTTCTCTGGATGACTAGCAACATAGTTTATATTTTCGATTCCATCACCTAACATATGAATATCATGAATGCCATTTACTTCAGCAAATTCATACATTAATTGAAGTGAATTACCGTCTTTAGTTACACAATCATTAACATGACCAAGGTGAGGATCTGCACAAAAAATAGCAGTATAGTATGGTTCAGTTGTTAAGATTCCATCATGAAAGTTATTCTGAGTCATATATTCTTTAACATTACAGAATATTTTTCCCTTATCAGAGTCTCCCTCAAAAACACGAAACCCCATTTTTTTGAGGATATAAAAAATTTCATACAATTCACTTTTTGTGAATTCATCATGGTGAAACATATACTGCTGCAAACTACCATTATTCACCAATTCTCTTACAAGTTGAATCTTATCCTTACTGCACATATTTTCCCCCGTAGCACGACTTATTATCTTATATAAAAAGTATAACAAAAAAAGAGTATTTTTCAAAGAAAAATTTACTCTTTTATTAAACTTAAACCTACTCTTTGTTTTTCTTTATCAATATCAGAAACATAAACAGTTACTATGTCTCCAACTTTTAAGATTTCATTTGGATGAGATACAAATTCTTTACTCATTTTAGATATATGTACTAAGGCATCATCATGAAGGCCAATATCTATAAAAGCTCCAAATGGAAGTACATTTCTTACTGTGCCTTCAAGTTCCATACCTTCTTCTAAATCATCAATTGTTAAAACAGTGCTTTTTAAAGCAACTTTTTTAATTTCTGATCTTGGATCGATAATTCCATAGATTAAGTTATCTTTAATCATTTTTAGTTTATCTTTTGAAATATTATATTTCCTACATGTTTCATCTTCATTAATTTTATCAAGTATTAATTTACCTTCTACTTTACCTATAAAATTCAAATCAAAATCTATATCTTTAATAATACTATTTACTACTTCATAATCTTCAGGGTGAATATTTGTTTTATCAAGTGGATTAGTACCATCAATTACTCTTAGGAACCCTGCGCATTGTTCAAATGTATGTTCAGATATTCCTTTGACTTTTTCAATTTCTTCTCTTGAGTTAAACTTACCTTTACTGGTTTTATAATCAATTATTCCTTTAATAGCTTTCTTATCTAAACCAGATACATGAGAAAGTAAACTTTCTGATGCATTATTAATGTTTACCCCAACCTGGTTTACTATTTTACTTACAACGAAATCTAATTCTTCATCTAAATCCTTTTGTTTTAAATCATGTTGATATAAACCTATCCCAATTGATTTCGGATCTATTTTAACAAGTTCAGATAAAGTATCTTGTAGTCTTCTACCAATAGAAACTGCACTTCTTTGCTCAACTGAGTAATCAGGAAATTCTTTTTTTGCAAGTGGTGATGCAGAATAAACAGAAGCTCCTGCTTCACTAACTAATACAAACTTAACATCTAACTTATTTTTACTTATGACCTCGGATACAAAACTTTCGCTCTCTCTAGATGCAGTTCCATTACCTATTGCAATTACTTTAACGTCAAATTCTTTTATTAAATCTAGAAGTGTTTTTTCAGCACCTTCTTTATCATTTTTTGGTTCATGAGGATATATAACACCAATTTTTAAAACTGAACCTGTTGGAGATAAGATAGCAAGTTTACAACCAGTTCTAAATGCAGGGTCGAAACCCAAAACTACAGCTTCTTTTATAGGCGGAGTTAATAATAAATTCTCCAAATTAATGCCAAACTCTTTTACTCCAACTTCACTGGCATTATCAAATAGTTCAGCTTTGATTATTCTCTCGATACTTGGAAAAATCAGTCTTTTATAAGCATCTTCTATAAATAATTCGTAGTCTTTTCTAAGAGGAAAATCCTTTTCCTTAAGAATTTTGCTTTTCAAGTAATCAAGCATTCTATTATGATCATTACTTATAGAATATGTAATTACTTTTTCTTTAGTAGCTCTATTAATAGCAAGCACTTGATAACTTTTAATCCTAGACACTTTTTCTTTAAAATCATAGTATATTTCATATAACTTGTTTTCATCAACTGCACTTGATTTTTTCTTTGTTACCACTTCACCAAATTTACGTGTGTTTTCTGTAATATAATCTCTAAATTTAATGTCGCTATTAATCTTATCTGCGATAATATATCCCGCATTAGTAATAGCATCATCAACTGTTTTAACCTTATCACTTAAATATGGCGTTGCTAATTCTTCTCTAGACTTACTTGTAAATTTCATAATTTCATTTGCAAGTGGTTCTAAACCTAGTTTGATTGCTTCTTTACCTTTTGTTTTCCTTTCTTCTTTAAATGGTTCATATATATTATCTACTTCACTTATTTTAGTGCACGCTAAAATAGCTTCCTTTATTTCTGGAGTAAGCATTTTCTTTTCGTCAATTAATCTGATAACATCTTCTTTTCTCTCAGATAGATTAATTTGATATTCATATACATCACTAATTGTTCTTATTTCATCTTCGTTTAAATAACCAGTTACTTCTTTTCTATATCTTGCAATAAAAGGTATTGTTGATCCTTCTTTTAATAGATTAATAACAGCCTCTATTTGTTTTTCTTTAATACTTAGTAACTGACTTACTTTTGTTATAATTACTTCATTCATTATGTTATACCCTTTCATATATAGCTATATAATTATAACATTATAAATAAAAAAAATTGATGTACTTTACATCAATTTTTCTCATTTATTCATATGTTTTATTCAAATCAGTAATTACTAAACTGTATTTACTATTACCTCTATATTCATTAGTTTCAGGATCAAAATCATCATCATCATATGTAAATACAGTTAAAGTGATTTTTGATTTAATATCATTATATTTACTTCCTGCAGTAAGCTTAATTGAAGTTAAAAATGTCTCATCATTATATTCATTTTCTTCTATATGAGAATAAAATGAGTCATTTCTATGTTTATAAGAATCATATAAATATACTTCAATATAGTCATAATTTGTTTGTGTTGTTGATGGTCCAAAAATATTTTGAGATATTTTTGTTCCATCATTTAATTCATATGATAAATTAAAACCTACTTTATATTTTTTATCTGGATTTACCTCATTATATTTTTGATAATAATATTCTGGATATTTCATTGCACTATATGTTACAGTTTCATCATTTGAAAAGAATGCTTGAAATGTATTAATATCTCTTTTAATTTGAACTCTTGTCGAAAACTCTTTATAAAGTGTTAATGTATTTCCATTTCTATCATATAAACCTATAACAATGTTATTATCATCAACATACTTAGGTATATCATCTACAATCTCTTCTTTTTTAGTTTCTTCCTTTATTTTTGGAACATGATCTTTTTTACTATCATTATCCTTATTAAAACAACCAGTAAGCATCAGTGGCATCATTAAAATAATAAATATTTTTTTCATTTATATATCATCTCTTATAAATGATTATTTCATATGAGCATAAAAAAAACAAGATTAACATCTTGTTTTTTTATCATTATTCTATAGTAACTGTAAATTTGTTTTCTACTACTTTAAACATAGCTGGAATAGCATATTTAAGTACTGCAAGAATCATAATAATGAATAGAATAATGCTTGCAAATGTAGGAACAACTCCTTCTTCTGAGATACATCCAATAACATGGAATAAACCAGCTAAAGTAATTACTCCGTAGAATACAAGACCACATAATCTAAAGAATCCAAATTTGAATTTTTTTAGTCCAGGAACTAACTTTTCAAAATTGATTAATAAAGCAATGATATAAAGAATACCAATTACTAAACCAATAATTGAGAATACTTTTGCAAGTCCTAAGCAAGCGTTAAGATCAAACATATCAGAATGGAAAATACTGAATTTAAAGCTTGCTCCAAATCCTTCTACTTTGATCCAGCTATAAAGCATCATCATAATTGTGAATGCTGCAAATAATACTGCAAAGAATCTACCTTTCTCAATTTTGAATTCTAATTTTGATTTTTTGTTTTCAGCCATAACTTACTCCTCCAATTCATATTTATACTATTATTATACTTTTCTTAATAGTTAAATGTCAATGAAAATTATATAACAATAGTTCTTAAAACCAGTATATTCTATATACAATATTTAAATGTAAAAAAGCAAGCTTATCTAAGCTTGCTTTTAAAAAATATTAGTTAACAGATATATCTCCTGAAGTTGTTTTAATCTTAAGTTCGTATGGTGCTTTTCTATCTGAATTATTTACATCGATATCACCAGAAGTTACTTTAGAATTAACGTATACATTATCAATATGATTGATTGTAATGTCTCCACTAGTTGTTTTAATTGATGAGTTCTTAAATATATTAAATGTATTAATATCTATATCTCCACTTGTAACTTCAATCTTTGCATAATTATTGATTTCATCTATTTCAATATCACCTGAAGTAAGATCAGCAATAAATGAATCTACTTTAGCAATGCTAACATCTCCTGATGTAAGTTTTAAGTTTGCAGATTTTAAATTTTTAGTTTTAACATCTCCACTTGTTGCATGAACTTTTATTTTCATATCATTAAAACTTGAAACTTTAATATCACCGCTAGTTGATTTAATACTAATTGTATTTGCATACTCTTGTGGTAAATATATATTAATCTTGTTAGATTTTCTTACACACATAAAGCAAAATTTTTTCTTATTTTTTAAAACTATATTTAAATCTTCATTTTCAATTTCAGATGATGTTTTATCATCTTCTGTTGCATAAACCTCTACCTTAACTAAACCATCTTCAGAATGATATAAATATGTATCTGCTGAAGTAACATCAATATAAATATTGCTAAACTCTTCAGGAGTATAAGTTTTTTCTAGTAGTAATTCTAACTTTTTACTTTTAAACATTCCTTTAGGACTCATTATTAAAAATGATCCAAGAACAATAATTAAAATACATAGTATTGTAATCATTATAACATTATATGTTTTACTCACATTTACCACATCCTTCGTCATCATCGTCATCATCAACATTCATAATAAGCTGAATAACTTGCATAACAAGTGCATAAATAATCCAAATAATCCAACTTATATACCAACGTCCTGTTGCAAAACTGTACATTAGATATATCATTAAAAATAATAAACTAGTAATACTTTTAATATGTTTATATTTTGGATTTTTCTTCTCACTTCTTCTTTTTTCGATTACTTTCTTTTCATCTTTTTCAATATTAGGAAGAGATGCAAATCTATATACTAAATTTACAACTCCTAACATACCAATGATTAGAAAACCTGATGCTGTTATTTCGTCACTAACAAAACTTAAACTATCAGCTACTATAACCCATACGACTGCTAAAACAAATATTATTAAACTTATACATACTGCTTTAGCTCGTTCTTTTCTAACATAGTTTCCTTTTAGAAGAGATCTTTCATTATATATTTCTTCTTCTGTTTTTTTATCTGAGCTACCTTTTAATAGTTCGTCTGTTTCAATTTCATATAATTCACAAAGTGGAATAATTTTATCAAAATCAGGTAGTGATTGATCAAGTTCCCATTTTGAAACACTTTGTCTTGAAACATTTAATTTTTCTGCTACCTCTTCTTGAGATAAGCCTTTTTCTTTTCTTAATTTAACTAACCTTTCACCTAATGTCATGGTTAATTCCTCCTTTTCATGTCTAAAAATATACTAAAAAAATCAGTTGCGAACTACCAAGTGTACTTGGAAATTACGCAACTGATTGTAACATTTATTATTCAGCACCACAACTATTGTAATATTCAGTTAAAAAGCCTGAACTTATATCATCCTCTGTTACTTCATCTCCATAATCAAAATCTGATATATAGTGTTTTCCATCAGTGAACCATAATGAAATTTCATTTTCACCATAGATATATGCACTACCTTGTGTATAATCCTTTTTAGTGTAATCAGATATATCTGATAATCTTACGCAAGATCCTATAACAGGTTCGCCATCTATATCTTGAGCAACAACATAAGTATTTAAAGCCTTAAATATTTGAGTTACTTCATCTTGAAATTTACTTAATTCAGCACTTGAAATTTTTGTGTTTTCAGTAGTTTTAGATGAACTATCAGAATCACCAGCTTCTTTATTTTTAGCAGCTCCATTAAGAGCAAATACTGCAATTGCAATACATACATAAAGAATAAATAAAACTAATATCGCACGACTGCTTTTAATCACTTGAATCATATATCAAACACCTACTTTATATATGTAATTATAACATAATATATATAAATATTAAATAAATAATATTAAGATAAGTTATTTCTAATCAACTTTACATATTCAATAATAATATTACTTGTTTTGCTTTCCTTTATTAATTCTTTTGCTTCTTTAATATCATCAGTAATAATATTATCAACATTTAGTTTAATCATTTTATTTATGCTTTCTTCTTTATTAACTGTCCACGCATAAACTTCTTTTCCAGATTTATGTATTTTTTTAATTAAAGATCGATTAATATTAGATGCTTCAATACTAAATCCATCAGCATATTTTAAATCTGATATATCTCCAAATGCTATACTTAACACGTATATTGTTTTAATATCTTTATTATATTTTTTTACCTTTTTAAGGGATTCATATTTTGATGATGTTACAACAACATTATTCTCAAAATCATAATTCGATATAATATCAACAACTGTTTTTTCTAGATCAACTTCTTTTCCGGTTGGTTTTAGTTCGATATTAAGCTTCATATTGTTGTCTTTAGCCCAAATAATGACAGTATCTAAATTTGGTATATATTCATTTTTATACTTATTACCAAATTTATAACTAACATCGAGTGTTTCTATTTCTTCATAATTTACATCATTTATTTCAGTATTTTTACCAGTAACTCTTTTTAAATTACTATCATGAGAAACAACAATAACCCCATCAAGTGTTTCCTGAACATCAAGTTCTATCCAATCAGCGCCGTATTCTTTGGCTTTTTTAAAGGCTATCATTGTATTTTCTGGGAAGTCAACAGAAGCTCCTCTATGAGCAGTTACTTCAATGTTTTTTACATACTCAACATTTAGTGATAAATTACCTTTGAAATAATTGTACGTATATAGTGTTCCAGATATAATTAATAACACTATTATAACGTATTTAAATAAATTAAATTTCTTGGGTTTGCTATTTTCTATAACACATGATGATAAATCAATATCAATTAATTCTTCTTCATTATCTTCTTTATGTTTTATAAATAAATATGTAATTGATGCAAAAGAAATTGGAACAGATAATAGTGAAAATAATATTAGTGATATTCCAAGGAATATACCTATGATACTAATCATTAAACTACTTAATACTAACTTATTAATTATATAGTGATGTATAAGTAATATTAATCCAATACCTATTAATACAAATATAATATAAAGCAAATATATAATTGCTTCCGTAAATAATATCTTAAGAAAATCTTTAATGTGTTTTTTCCTTGAAAGAAGTGCACTTTTCCTTTTAGCTTTTCTAAAACTCAAATTATCATAAATAATATAATTAAATGAATAAATCCACCTAAAAAATGTAATAAATAGAATTATCATTAACAAAACATATAATGAAAAATATAATAAATTTGACATTATATAATCTTTTATATATTCAGGAACTTTTATTACACTTATATAACTAACACCTATACCAATATTTAAAAATGGTATTAAAAAAAGGACAAAGAATATTAAACCAATATTTGATATTTTCAATAACTTCAAAGATTTTTTAAGAGATAAACTTAATGTTTCTTTAAGATTAACTTTAAGTTTCTGTCTTGAGGCTTCACAAATGAGAATTATTGTTACAATCTCATACATAGTATAGAGCATCATAATAATTAAAAGTAAAATTATTAATACAATTGTTGATGGCTTTTTAGCAAACTCAAGTATATTTTCGATTGTTAAAAATTTATATCCATTAATTTTCATTATTATTTTAAATAATGATGTAAAAAGCGGCGAAAAGATAAATATCGTTATTAATTTATATAAAAGTTCAAATTTAACTAATGTCTTTAAATTATATGTTAAATAATTTTTTACATTTTTAAACATAAACATCTATCCTTTCAATTTATACAAGAAGTATTATACCATATAAATAAAAAAGAGTTTTGATAATATCAAAACTCTTAACTTATTTATCTAACATTGTTTTCCAATTCATTTTCTTCAGTATCAATTGTTAATTCTTTTCCTAACTCAATACATAATGTACAAGAAGAAATATTATTACTTTCACATTTATAATTTACAACTTCAAATGTTTTTCCATCTTCAGTTTTATATCGTTGAGTTTCCATTATTTGTACTGCTTTACCAAATGGTATATTATTTAAAATTATTTCTTTATGTTCCATATATTTTCTCTTTCTAAAAATACAAAATTATTTAAAAATCTTCTTCCAAATACTATTAAGGAGTTTAGTTAATATAAAACTAGATGTTCGATTAGCTACCTTTTTCTTCATTTTATATGAAGTACTATTCTTTCTTTTTCTTTCTGCTTCCCTTGCTTCTTTTGCTTTTTGTTTTTCTTCTTGTGCTAATCGTTTAGCCTCTTCTTTTGCAGCTTTTTCATCTACCTTTTTTTGCTCTTCAGCTTGTTTCTTTTCTTCTTTTTCTTTATTAATTACAGCTATCTTTTCAGAAGCAGATTCATCATTTACTTCGTCATCATATTTTCCACAAAGTGCACTATTATTTATAATCCTTAGTCTAGTGGATGCATCAATTACACCAATCATACTTTGCGGTGGAAGAATGAATACTCTTTCACAAACACTAGGTTCACCCTTCTCATTTTGGAAACTTACAATAGCTTCTCCTGTACCAAGTTCTAAAATTGTATCATATGTATTAAATTCCGGATTAGTTCTAAATGAATCAGCAGCAGCCTTTGCAATTTTTTGATCTGCTGGAGTATAAGCTCTTAAATTATGTTGTACTCTATTTCCAAGTTGATCAAGAATTGTTGCAGGAATATCAGTTGTATAGTGTGATATAAAGTAAAGACCTATTCCTTTAGATCTGATTAATCTAACAACTTTTTCAACTTGTTTTAATCGGTAAGATGGCATTTCTCTAAATAGGAAATATGCTTCATCAAAGAAAAATACTATTTTCGGTTTTTCTAAATCTCCAACTTCAGGCATTGAATCATAAATTTTTGTAAATAAACAAAGCATTATTGCAGAATATAAATCAGGGTTTTTATATAGTTCTACAGCATCTAATATATTAATAACACCTTTTCCATTTTGATCAAATGCAATAAAATCTTTTATATCAAGTTCAGGTTCACCAAAGAAGTTATCGATACCTTGATTTTCTAAAACACTTAAACTTCTTAAAATTACACCAACACTTTGTGTAGTAATATTTCCATATGTTGTTGTATAGTCTTTTCTATTTTCACCAACATAATTCAGTGCACTTTTTAAATCATCTAAAGTATCAAGATCCATCTCTTCATCTTTACATATTTTAAATAATATATTTAAAACACCTTCTTGAGCTTCAGATAAACCAAGCATCATAGAAAGTATAGATGGTCCTACTTCCTCAACTCTAAATCTAATTGGATGTCCATTTACTTTAAATACATCCCAAAATCTTACAGGAAATTCTTTCACATCAAAATCTGTAAGTTTTAAATTTTCAACTCTTTTTGAAATGTTTTCATTCATTTCGCCTTTAACAGCAGTTCCTGATAAATCACCTTTAACATCAGCCATAAATACAGGTACTCCAGCATCTGATAAACTTTCTGCCATTACTTTTGAAGTAATTGTTTTACCAGTTCCTGATGCACCACAAATAAGTCCGTGTCTATTAGCAAGGCTAGTTAATAAACACACCTCTGTCTTTTTATTCTTTCCCACAATAATTTTGCTATCTTTAAACATACACATTACCTCTTAACTATTTATTAACTATAGTATAGCATAAAATAAAAAGCAGATGAAAAACATCTACTTAATTATTTAGTTTTATTTAAATATTTGAAAACGATTGCAGCAAGAGCAGAACCAGCAAGAGGAGCTAAGATAAATACCCATACTTGGCAAAGGGCATCTCCGCCTTGAATTACTGCAGGAGCTAAACTTCTTGCAGGGTTTACTGAAGTACCAGTTAAATAAATACCTAGTAAATGAACAAATGCTAAAGTTAAACCAATAACTATACCAGCAACGTTTGATTTTTTATCGTCACTTGTAACGCCTAATATTGTATATATAAATATAAATGTTAGGATTATTTCAGTGACAATTGCACCAAATAATGAAATATTTGCAGCAGATAAACTTCCGTATCCATTTGCACCAAGAACAGCTGTTCCGATATCAGAAGATGATAAAATTAGGTATAAAATACCAATTCCTGCAAATGCTCCAGCTACTTGAGATGCTACATAACCAATAAAGTCTTGAAGTGATATTTTTTTGTTTATTAACATTGCAAATGATACTGCAGGATTAACATGGCATCCAGAAATATCACCGATTACGTATGCTGAAGCAACAATAGCAAGACCAAATGCAAGAGCTGTTGCAACTAGATTCCCACCAGATACAACTGCTATACCACATCCAAATAAAACTAGAGTTAAAGTTCCAATAAATTCTGCAATATATTTTTTCATATAATCACATATCCTTTCCTAATTTTATTTTATTCTTATATTTATATTCTTTTCTTTTGAACTTTATATACGAATTTTGCTTGAAGACTTCTAGGTGTAATTTTTGAAATTATCCTTACAAACTTAGTGCTAAATCCAGGACATATATAAAACTTATTTAAATGTTTAAGTGCATAAGATGCTACCTTTGAACTACTAGCTTTACTAGTTTCAAACTTAACATTAGCTACTTTTTCAAAATTAGTTTGAACAGGTCCAGGACATAATACACTTATTTTTACATTCGAGCCTTCTTTTTTAAGTTCTTCTCTAATACTTTCAGATAACCTAAGTACATATGCTTTTGTTGAATAATATGTTGCCATTAAAGGTCCTGGTAGATATGCTGCAATTGATGCAACATTTAATATATGACCTTTATTTTTTTTCTTCATTGATTTTAAATATAGTTTTGTTAAAGTATGAAGAGCAACAATATTAGTGTTGATCATATCTATATCCTTATCAAGATCAGTTTTATCAAAATAACCACAATCACCAAATCCAGCATTATTAATAAGTAAATCAACATCAGGATGTTCTTCATAAAGTTTTTGACAATTAGCATTATTACTTAAATCCATCCTAATTGTAATAACTTTAGAATTTGTTCTTTTATTAAGTTCTTCCTTAACTTTTTTTAGTTTTGCTTCATCTCGCGCTACTAAAATTAGTTCATCAGTTTTATTTACAAGTAACCTTGCAAAATCTCTTCCGATACCAGAAGATACTCCAGTAATAAGTACTTTCATTTAAATCACCTACTATATTTATTATAACTCAGAATCCCAAATACTTTCTTTAAACCCAATTAATACTTTATCATCCATGATTAAAAGAGGTCTTTTAACAAGCATTCCATCACTTGAAAGAATGTCAAGTTTTGTTTCAAAATCAACATCTTTTAATGTATCTTTTAAGTTTAATTCTCTATACTTTATACCACTTGTATTAAAAAACTTTTCAATATTAAAACCACTTAGTTCAATCCATTTTTTTAATTCTTCTTTTGTTGGATTATTAGTTTTAATATCTCTATCAATATATTTAATTTTATTTTTATCTAAAAAAGATTTTGCTTTTTTGCAAGTAGAACATTTAGGATATTCTAAAAATAGCATGGTATCATTCCTCCATCATTACACGTTAGAAAAACTATATTTCTTTTCCACATGATTTACAGAATTTTGAATCAGCATCTATAGATGCACCACAATGTTTACAAAAGATTGTATTATCTTCAGTTAAACCTTTTTTTATAGCCCTTGCAGTTGTTTCAACAGCACCCTTTGAAGCTCTTGCAGTTGTATCTGAAATATCTTTTAAATCATCTTCATGTGCTGTTACAACACCCTTATGAGCGCTTATTGCAGCTCCTTCTAAATTAGACATCATGTTTTTAATATCTTCTTTAGACATATCAGTTGCCATATTTAATGATCTTAATTGTCTATTAAGCATTTTGCTTTTTAATTTAGTTCCAAACATCATCATCATTGCAAAAGAAAAAACACAAACAAACATTAATATACCTATTACCATAAAAATTATAAATCCCGCATTCATATCTAAAAATAACATATTTACACCTTCAAAATACGCTTATATTATACCATATTTTCACCTATTTTTAAATATGAGAATAATAGGGAAAACTTTAATTGACATAAGTAATATATTTTTGGTAAAATCAAAACGTTTGTGTGGTGAAAAAATGATGAATAAAAAGAAAAAAATTATTGCTGTTAAAAAGGATTTACTTAAAGTAGCTGCTTCATTAACAGTTGGTACTATAATTTTAAATAATGTATCTGTAAATGCAAAGGCATCTGGAATTGATAATAAAATTCATTTTCTTCAAAAAATAGAGACTTTCGATGAAGAAAAAGATTTAGAATTTGATACATATAGAGAAATGTGTAATTTTTATTCAAAAGTTTTTGAAATAAAAGAAGATGTAATATATAACAAAATAGAAGAATTAATAAGTGAGGAACCATATGCTTGGATTTATGCTAATGTTATTAATGAGGAAAGTTACCAAACAAAGGAGCAAGCTATAGCACGTACTATATACAATATATATAGAACTCCAGAGGACTTTAACTTAACTAAAGAAGATATAATAAATGAAAATGGATATTTACTGGAAGATTATTTACCAGAAGAATTTGTTTATAAATTTAGTATGGTACTAGATGTTAATCCATATCTTGCAATGAGTATTGGATATTGTGAATGTGGAAGAAAACTAGATAGTACAAATTTTATTAAGAATCATAACATTGGAGGTATAACTGGAAATAACGGTTATATAAAATATTTAAATGAAGCAGAAGGTATATTCAGATTCATTATTATGCTTCATGATAATTATCATGTAAATCTACAAAGTGGAAAGAAAAAAATAAGTTCAATGGCATCAACTTATTGTTCACTACCTGATCATTGGAATAGTACAGTATCTTCTATATACTCTGAACTATTAAATTATGGATTTGATTATAGCTACAAAAATAATTTTGGCAAAGATTTAGAACTAGTACTTGCTTACTATGATGAAAGTGAAGAATACATTAAAACTTTAAAAAGATAGTATTTAAAATACTATCTTTTTTAATCTTTCCACATTATGTTTTTACCTTTTTTATAAAGGGCTTCTTTAATATTAATCCAGTATTTTCTGAATCTGCAGTTTTCTTCAGGAATAAAAACAATTTCTTTTAATACACCACAATTTTTTTCAATTGTCCTTATTGATCCAGCATTAGTTTCTTTACATGTAACCATCACGTCTGTAAGTCCTAATTCTTCACATTTTTTTAGTGCTAAATTAAGCATTATAGTTGCATATCCTTTTCTTCTTTCAGATGGTCTTACACCATAGCTAATATGACCACCATATAAAGATAAAAATTCGTTATTAATATTATGACGAATAGATATATGTCCAACAATTCTATCACTATTCATTAAAAAATATACTGATGAAGGAACTCTTCCTTCTTGAAGATCAATTCCATAATGTTCTTTTTCAATCTTCTCAAGCCAAGCTTCATAATCTAAATCTTCAGTGCAGCTAAGTGGTTTTGATTTTGGATTATCTTTTCGATATTCCTTTATATATTCTATCCACTTTTCTTTTTCATCAATTGTTGGAAACTTTAAATATAACCCATCCATCTAATCACCTACTATAATAAGTATATCATAATTTTTTTAAGTGCAATATTTTGAAGAATAATAAACGTAAAGCCCTAAATCTAGGTAATAAAAAAACGAACTATATTTATAGTTCGTTTTACAATCAAAATGGGGCGGGATGTGGGAATCGAACCCACGCATACTAGAGCCACAATCTAGCGTGTTAACCACTTCACCAATACCGCCATGTCTTGACTTAAATATACTAACAAATATATATAAAAAAATCAAGTAGTTATCCCTACTTGATTAAATATTCAATTGCTCTTTTTAAAGCGAGTTTTCCATACTCATAAGTAACAGATCCTTGTTGATATGCGATATAAGGTTCTCTTAAAGGTCCATCACAAGATATTTCTATTGAAGAACCTTGTGTAAAGGAACCAGAAGCCATAATAATTTTATCATCATAACCTGGCATATCAGATGGTTCTGGAAATGCAAAAGAATCAATAGCACTACCAAGTTGTATACCTTGTACATATTTAATTAATTTAAGTTTATCTCTAAATATTATGTTTTGAACAATATCTACTCTTTCATCATTATATTTTGGTTCCACTTCATATCCTAATTTTTCTAGCACTTTAGAAGTAAGAATTGCTGTTTTTAAACTAGATGATACTACAGATGGTGCAAGATATATACCTTGAAGGATTGATTTATTAATTCCAAGAGTGGGACCTACTTCTTTTCCTTCACCTGGTAGTGTTAATCTTTCACCACATAGCTCTACTAAGTTTTTTCTCCCGGCAATATATGCTCCGTTAGGTGCAATAAATGCTCCTAAGTTTTTTATTAGAGAGCCAACCATAATATCTGCTCCAACTTCTGTAGGAGTCTTCTCTTCAACAAATTCACAATAGCAATTATCAACCATAATAATAACATCTTTATCAATTGATTTGATAAAGTTAATTACTTTTTCTATCTTTTCAATAGAAATGCTTTTTCTTGTTGAGTACCCCTTGCTTCTTTGAATCTCTATTACTTTTACTTTATTTGTTTTTAAATAATTTTTTATTTTATCATAATCAAAATCATTATCTACTAAATCTATCTCATCATATTTAATACCAAATGATTTTAAACTGCTTGAATTTTCTTTAATGCCTATTACTTCATGCAGAGTATCATAAGGCGTACCAGAAATTGATAATAATAAGTTATTTGGTCTAAGAAGAGCAAAAAAACATACATTAAGAGCATGGGAACCTGATATAAATTGTGTTCTAACTAAAGCATCCTCTGCTTTTAGTACATCCTTAAAAACTAGCTCTATTTTTTCTCTTCCAATATCACTATATCCATATCCTGTAGTTGAATTAAAAGATGATTCTCCAACCTCGTTTTTTTGAAATGCAGATAAAACAGTTTCACTAATTCTCATTGTTTTATCATCAATTTCTTTAAATATATCTTTTAACTCTTCTTCAGATTCAATTATTAACTTATTAACATCCATTACAACCACCATCTACTATGATTACTTCACCATTAATATATGATGCATCTTTAGATGCTAAGAAATACACAACATTTGCTATTTCTTCTGGTTCAGCAAATCTATTTAATAATATTTTATCTTCTTCATCTTTCATAAATTCTTTATCTAAAGAACTATTCATCTCAGTTTTTACCCAACCAGGAGCAACTGAATTTACTCTTACCATTGGAGCAAATACTGTTGATAAGTTTTTGGTTAGTGATATAAGGCCCGCCTTAGATGCATCATAATCAATACTTTCTGAATATAAAGTATCTATACCATTAGTTGATGATATATTAATAATTGATGCATTATCAGCGTTGATTAGATAATTATATGCGTACTTACTAGTTAAAAAAGGACCTATTAAATTTGTATTTAATACATTTTTAAAATCTTCTGATGTTTTATCTAAAAACGGCTTATCAATTGCAATACCAGCATTATTAACTAATACATTAATTGTCTTAAATTCTTCAATAGTTTTATTAATAAGATTTTTTACATCCTCATCTTTTGATACGTCACCTTTTACTAATAGTACATTTACATTATATTTTTTAATAAGTTCATCTTTTAATGAATTTGCGGCTTCATCATTTGATACATAATTAATAACAATATTGTAACCTTCTTTTGCAAACCTTGTTGATATTGCTTTTCCAATACCTCTTGATCCACCAGTTATAATTACAGTTCTTTTATCCATAAAAATCACCTAGAAATACTTTAACACATTTATATAATTAAAAAAACAGCAAAATTAATAAATTTTGCTGTTTTAAATATCTACTTTAATATAAACTTTGGAGTCCCCATTTTACTTGTCGGAACAAACCCAGCTTTAGATGATATAACATCATCTAATCTATTTACAATATCTGCACAGGTTAGTTCAACAGTCTTAGGTTCTCTTATAACAACTGATGTATCAGGTTCACCATATATTGTCCATTCATTTAGGTCAACATCATCATTTATATATACCTTACCAATACATTCTGCTTCTAAAGTAATTCCTTCATCTGTTTGAGCTGTTACAATGGCACTCATTCCAAGTGAATTACCTTTTTTAATTTCTTTACCAAGTGTGTTTGAATATACATCTTCTTCGGCAACTACTGGAACACATCTTTGCTTAATTGAATTAATTTTTAAATTAAATTTATCAGCAAGCCATCCAACAGTGTTCCACATATATGATGGTAAAAATTCTCTTTGATTAATTAAAACTTTTCTCTCGTCATCTGTAATATTATCAACTGACGCAATTTTTTCATCAAACTCTTCTAAAGTTAACCCAACACCATGGGCATCAGCAAGAGCTATTCCATACTCTTCAACATTATATGATGACGAACCTTTTATCTTTGTAATTCTTTGAGTAGATCCTGCAAGTGTATATATTAAGTTACCCCAAAATACATCTTGATATCCACAACCTGTCATTGTTACATTATTTGCTTTTGCTAAAATATCTAGTTCACGATAAAGTGTTGGATTACTGTTTTCAGCATAAAATGCTTCTTCACAAGTGGTAATCAAATTAATTTGCTTTGATAAAATTATTCTTGATGCATCAGCAATATCATTTAATAAGCTCATAGTTGTAACAATTGCAATATCTGCAAATTTATTTTCAACTTTTTTTAATTCATCTATATGTTCGATAACTATATTTGATTTTACCTCAGAAAAAACAGAACTTATCTTTTTTCCAATAATATTTTCACTAATATCGTAAGCACCAACTAATTCATATCCCTTATCTATAGCATACTGCATAGTATACTTACTCATTTTTCCACAGCCAACTTGAATAAACTTTTTATTCATTTAGTCCTCCCTCTTTTTCTATTAATTCTTTAAATTCTTGTTTAAATCTTATTTTTTCTTTTTCTTTTGCATCTTCATAAATATTTCTTGCATTGCAAACAGCTTTATAGAAATGTTTTATTTTTACTGATGATTCATCATCATAAAGAGCAAAAGTAAATGCATTAGCAAGAATAGTTAAACATATATCAGGGTATCTACTTGCTATTTCATACACTCTTTTATATTCATCAGTCATTTCTACAATAAAAGAAAATAACTTTTCTTTAATAAAGTCACTATATTCTAGTTTAACACCAATTTGTTTTTCAAGTTTTGGATATGTACCCATCAATATTTTTACAACCGTTGGTTTGTCAGCTTCAAGTACATCAATTTTTTGAAAGCGCCTTAAGAAGGCCCTGTCTCTTAAAATATATTGTTCATATTCTTCTGTTGTTGTTGCACCAATCATCTTAATTGTTCCACGGTCAAGACCTGCTTTTAGTTGGTTAGCAAAATCTATACCACCAGACTTATTAACAAGTAAGTGAGCTTCATCAATAAACAGAATTACATTCTTCTTACCAGATAATTCTTTTAATATTAAATCAAGTCTATTTTCATTTTGGCCATTAACAACATTATTTCCAAGAAGTGATGTTATATTAAGTTTATATATTTTCCATCCTTCAAGTGCTTGTGGAACATCACCAAATTTAATTCGATATGCAAGTCCTTCAACTATAGCCGTCTTACCTATACCAGGTTTACCAACTAATAATGCACTTTTTTCAGGAGTTAAAAGTGTTAATATTATTTGTTTAATTTCTTCATCACGTGCTATGGCAGGATCTGTAATATAGTCCTTATCAGTTAGACACTCTGCATAGCTCTCAAGAATATTTAATTCTGTATTCACACCATCACCTATTTTCTACATTAAAATTATAGCAATTTAGGATAAAAAAAACAATGCTTTAAGCATTGTTATTTTTTAAATGGCGCCTGATGTAGGACTCGAACCTACGACCTAACGGTTAACAGCCGTGCGCTCTACCGACTGAGCTAATCAGGCACTTGCTAATACATTATATAACATGTGCTTTTTATTTGTCAATTATTTTAGCCTAAAATTATTATATAACGTATTAGATTAATTATACTTCTTGAACTACAGCAATTATCATTGGTTTACATTCAGTTTCTTCGTATAAATACTTACTTAATTCTTCTCTTATTTCAGTTTTAATTTTATTATAGTCAACATATGTAGGAGTTATATTATTTTCAATAACACCTTGGCATATTTCTTTCATACCATTCATTATTTCAGTTGAATCCTTAACATATATAAATCCTCTAGTAGTTATTTCAGGACCGACTAGTAAAACTTTATCTTGTTTACTTACAGTGGCGCTTATTAAAACAATACCACTTTCACTAAGCATTTCTCTATCTTTAATAACTAAATCCCCAACATCATCAGTTGATTTACCATCTATTAAAACATCTAAAACATTTATATGTTCAAAACTATCAATATGTTTTCCATCAACAATTTCAACAACATCACCATTTTGTTTTAAGAATATATTTTCTTTAGGAATACCAAGTGATGACGCTAAGTTAGCGTTTCCAACCATATATCTATATTCACCTTCAGCTGGCATATAAAATTTTGGCTGTAGCAGTCTAATCATGATCATTAAATCTTCACTTGATGCATGGTGTAGTATACTTTTTTCTTTTGGAATAGAAATAACATTACATCCTGCCATTGCTAAATCATTTTCAATTTTAACAAGTTGTTTTTCAGTTGAGTCATATCTTGGTTCTGCAAAGATTACTGAGTCATTTTGTTTAAGTGTAATAAATTTATCATATCCACTTAATATTCTATTAATTGATGCAAAAGGATTTGCTCTTTCATCACTAATTAACAATATTGAATTTGGATCATCTATATTACTTAAATCACCTAGTAAACCATCTTTGATTTTTAAATAGTTATTTTCAAGTCCAAAATTTACAACATTTTGCAGTTTTTTACCCATAATAACTATCTTTCTATGTGAATTTTCAGCTGCATCAAATATTTCCTGGATAGTATATAAATGCGTTGGAAATACCAAAAATAATAGTCTTTCTGGATTGTGAGATAAAACATCTTTAAAAAATGATGTTAATCTATGATTTGGAGATGTATGACCGGATTTTTCCGAAAATACAGACTCACTTAATAAACAAAGTACATTTTGTTTACCAACATATGCAATCTTACCAAGATCCATACCATATGCGCCTTCCATAGTTGGATCAATTATAAAATCTCCTGTATAGCAGATAGAACCATCTTTAGTATTAAGAACATACATTACGGCATCTGGGCAACTATGAGATACTGAGATTGGAAATACACTATTTTCTCCAAAAGATATTTTCTTATGTGGAGTAATAACATTAATATTTTTCTCAGGTACGCCATCTTCAGTTAAATTATATTTTGTAAAGTTTGTTGCATATATTTGTATTTCAGGTATTTCTCTTACTAAATCTGAAACACCACCAAAGTTTTCATAATGACTATGTGTTAAAAACACACCTTTAATTCTTTTTCTATTTTCAATTAAGTATGAAAATTCAGGAATAATATAATCTATTCCGAACAGATTACCAGATGCATATTTTAAACCACAGTCAAAAACAAATATATCTTCGTCTACTTCAACTACATATAGATTTTTACCATTTTCATCTAATCCGCCCATACTAAAAATCTTTATTTTACTCATAAAAATCACCTTTTCTAAATTAATAAATAAAGTCTTTTCAAGTGATTTAATTATAGCAAATTATTAACAAAAATGCAAATTATAGATGATTATTTTCAGATAAATGTTCATAAAGGCTTAATGATTTTATATTGTAGTATTTAATATGTTTACTTAGTATATCAATATATATCTCATCCAAATTATCAGTAATGTAGATAATATCGCCTTTATCGATCAAACCAATATATTTTATAAAGTTTGTATTATTTATTGTATATGTCGGCTTTACCTTTTGTCTTCTATCATTATTACAATTATCATTTATTAGTATGCAATAATTGGTTTTATTATTTAAATCAAATTTTAATCCATAATCTCTTAAAGTATTAGCAATTTTTGAATTGGCATCAATTATTATTGAGACTGCTCCTTTTGCTTTATTTCCTTTTATAATGATTTTTTCTTTGTTTTCTATGAGTGATATTTCTGGTTTAACCTCATCATATACTAAATTTTGTTCACTAAATGTATTACTTGATTTCATTTTGTAATAACTTTTTTCTGCATTTACCTTTAAACCATTTATCCCCGGAATTATCTCGTCACCATTAACCTGTGCGTTAATTGATGGAATAATATTTTTTTCTTTAAAAACAATTATTTCTTTTTTAAGTGGTGTATTGTTTTGAACATATAGTGCTATTTTATCTGTATAATAGAAACTAAATATCATTAGTATTATTATACCTACTACTTTAATATTCTTATGCATTAGTATCACCTAGTTATAATATATGTGCGTTATTAAAGATATATAAAAAAAATTAGGAAGTTTATCCTAATTTTTTCTTTATTAATTCAGCTCCACGTTTTGGATCTTCAAATAAGATATTGTACACAAGTTTGTTAGATTTTATTTCGTTTATAAAGATTAATTCTTCATTAGTAACTGGTGCATATCTTTCCTCTTCCTTTACGGCAGTTTTAATTAAGTGATCTGCACCAAGCAAATAATCTGGTGAAACTCCAAAGATTTCCATAAACGAAATCACATTTTCTAATGACGGAGTCCTTTTGCCATTTTCATAACATGATATTAAAGATTTGCTTGCGCCAATCATGTCAGCAAGATTTTGTTGAGTTAATCCCTTTTCTATCCTAATCTTTTTTAATCTATCACCTTTAAACATATCCATACACCCAAAGTAATTGTAAAAAATATAGTTTACTCAATGTCAAAAGTTGACTAATTGTAAATTATTTTATTGTTTTTATTTTTTTTCTAAAATATAATTTAGGTATGAAAAAGTTAAAAGAATTAAGAATTAAAAATGATCTAACTGTTATTGAAATCGCAAAGATGATTGGTATATCACCAACATATTATTGGCAAATAGAAAATAAAGATCGCAGACTCTATTACGAGCTTGCAGTCAAAATTTCAAAAATATTTAAACTTAAACCTGACGATATATTCTATGATGAATTCTAATTTTTTGATTCATCATTTGTAGTTTCCTCGGCATCAGTTTTTTTACGTTTAAATCTATTAATAAATCTTCTACCTAACCATGACATATTGTTAATTTGTTCAATTTTGCCATATGGTGTATCTCTAAGTTTTGAATCCATTTCTTCCCTAGCTTTACGTCTTGCAGGCATACTTAAATCATCAGCAAGGTATTTAGCATCACCAGCAATTTTTCCGGCTATACGTCCAGCTTTAGATTGTTGCGGTTCATTATCCTGTTCAAATTGTTTTACTTTGCATTTCTTTGAAATCTTGGTGAACATATCCATATATTCTTTATTTAAATCACTAAAAGCAAATTTTGCTTCAAAATCCATACAATCTTTACAAGTTTTTCCAAATTCGTTTATTTTGTTAAATAATTCGTCAATATCTTTTTTTGCATCTGGCGTTAACTCATAAGAATTTTCAAATGCAACATATCTTGCATCAATGCTAGCTTTTACATTGTTATCCATAATTTATCTCCTTAAATCTATATATAAATTGTATCATTAATTAAAGACAAACATATCAAGAACAACTTTTATTTGATAATCAATTTACTATTCATCAGTTTGTTTTTTACTAGATAGGAATGTTACTTTCTCAGCAACAACTTCCGTTAAAGTCTTTTTCTTTCCGTCTTCCTCATATTGTGAGACTTGTATTCTCCCCTTTATTCCTATTAACGGCTTTTGGTAATACAAATTCAAAACAAAAAAGCATAATATTTTTTATTTCAAATCAGATTCATCAAATGGGTGTGGACATAATTCTTCAACAGTATATACTTCATATTTTCCGTCATTTGAATAAAAATATAGAGGAACGTTTTTATCAAACAATTCGTTTATTACTTGTCTGCACCCAAAACAGCTAGTGCTTATTTTTTTACTATCTGCACACATGCAGTGTAATTCCTTAAAATCCCCTCTAGTATATCCTTGACTAATTGCACTTAATATTGCACTTCTTTCTGAACATATTGATGAACCATAAGCAGCATTTTCAACATTAACTCCAGGAATTTCTTTTCCATCTTTCATAACAAGAACCGTTGAAACCCTAAAGTGTGAATATGGACTATAAGAGTTTTTGGCAAGATTAATTAATTTATCAATCATTTTTATCACCTCAAGAATATTATATCACACTAATTCATATTCTCTTGCAATTATTCTATCATCTGAACAATATTTTATTACATATCTATTTTCTTGTTTACATATTATTATTCCTATAGTTTTATCTTCTTCTATAGTTTTTATATTTATATCTATATAATTCATATACTTTTCTATTTGACCTATATATTCGCTTTTAAGTTCAGTAACTTTAAGTTCAACTACTACATAACACTTATACTTTATATTATATAAAAGCAAATCTATGTAGTTATATCTATCACCTAATTTTATTTTATACTCATTTTTAATATAACAAAAACCATTACCAAGTTCAGTTAAAAAATTATCCGTATCTTCAAGTATTAACCTTTTTAGTACCTTTTCAGATACTTCTTTATAATTATAAATATTTTTAATAAGTATTGGATTCTTAATAAAATCCGATACAGAAGTTTGTTTTTTATTAATTAATTTAAATTTTGTTTCATTATCTAATCTCTCATATTCTTTTGATTTTATTCTAAATTCTAATTCTCTTTTTGATAAATTTTGATTAATTGTTAAATTAATATAATAATTTATTTTATCATAGTCCTTTACTGATAATAATGCTCTACAATGACTCCAAGACAATTGTGTCCCCATTGGGGACACTTTTATGTCACTGAACACTAAGTAAAATTGTCTCATTCTAAATAGCGTTCTCTTGTTATACTTTTTACCTACTTCTAAAATTAATTTTTGTGAGTATTTCTCTATAATTGAATCTCCATATTTATTTCCTGCTTCACTAAGAAGTTTCCCTATATCAAAATAAGTTTTAACCCTATTTCTTTCTTTAGAATAGTCTTTTACTTTCTCATATATTTCGTTATCAATTAATTTGCTTTTTATTTCATTATAATAATTCATATTCCTCCACATGACAAGAAGCAGAATTATTCTGCTTCTTCTTGTCTCTTACTAGATAAAAATGTAACTTTTTCTGCTATTACTTCTACATATTTCTTTTTAGTTTCATCTTCAAATTCAACATCCCTAGTTTGTATTCTACCTTTGATACCGACAATATCCCCTTTCTTACAGTACTCACATGTTGAAGTTGCAATCGCGTCCCACAAAACGCATCTAATAAAATCTGTCTCATACTCTCCATTTGAATTTTTAAAACTTCTTGGTACTGCAACATTAAATAGTGACTTTTTATGTCCTCCTTCTAGCTCTATTGCTGCTGGATCAGAGGTAAGTCTACCAACTAAAACTACTTGATTTAACATATTAATTCTCCTTTCATAAAAGAAGACTAACACTTTAATAAACATTAATCAAAATACCAAAAATGAATTTTTGTTCAAATACACACGTAATATTTATTTTATTTACTAAATAGTAATTAAAAACACTAACCATACACTAAAATATATGTTTTTTTGTAATTTTATACAAAACTTTACTTTTTTATCTTTATTAGTTTACAAACCAATTGAAAATCTATATCTAGTATTGATAATATATATATGATAGGAAGATGTAAATGAATCAAATGGCATTATATAATGATACTGATTTTTCTAATCTATTTGCTAGATTTCATGAAAATGATAATTCTTTAGTGTGCCGTGATAACATCTTGTACTATAATGGAGAAACGACAGAAATCCATGGTTCATATAAAGTTGTTCATGGTGAATGTGTGAATTTAGGAAACTTAAGAGTATCTAATCTAGATTATCAAATATGGAGACTTAAACCTGCACTACTATTTTTTAACATTCGTGAAACTGTTATTGTTAAAAATTTGACAAAGGAAAATCTTTATAACTTCTTAACACAAGTTATAGATTTATGTTCAAAAGAAAATATAACACCTGTTGAAAAAACTTCAATTAAGAGTTTTATAGATTATTACTCATCATTAAAAAGTATTGAATCATATTTAAGATATGAACTATTTGATGTATATAATGATATTACAAAATATATAATAAACGCTACTAAATCTATGACATCATCAAATATTACACCAGGTTTTAGACTTATATATGAAGAGTTATTTGGAACTGTAAAAAATGATGAGGAATCATCAAGTTCAAATCAAAATTCATATCAAAGAATTAAAACTTCAAATAATAAACCAAAAATTACACCTATACCAATACCTTTTGATAACACTCAAGAAAAAGAATTAAGAGATACTGGATTTATAAATGTAATTGTTTTATCTTTATTCCTAATTGGAATTGTTGCGATATCAACATTCTTACTACTATCATAATAAAACAGCACACTTATAAGTGTGCTGTTTTTATTTTGATTCAAGAATTAATTTTATTGCGGTTTTTTGTTCATCGTTGATTAAAACATCACTAAACGCAGGAGTTATAACTATATCTTCTCCACTCGGAGTTACAAATCCACGTGCAATAGCAACAGCTTTAATAGCTTGATTTAAAGAACCAGCTCCTATGGTTTGAATTTCTAAGCATTTGTTTTCTCTGAATATATTTGCAATTGCACCAGCAACTTTACTTGGATTAGATTTTGATGATACTTTTAATATTTCCATAATTTCTCCTTCCATAATAGAATATATGAAAAAAGAAAAAGAAATATTATTCTTTTTCCCATCTTGTATAAGATCCGCATGGAAGAACTAAATTTGAATTCTTCATAGGAATACATAACTCATCACTTGAAATTTTACCTTTTTTCTTAATTGTAAGTTCAAGTACACTTTCTAGTATAGTCCTTGATAAACCAGTTGTATACGAATTAATAATAAATAAAAGTGGATCATCAGACAATATTTCAGAACACATTTCTACTAATTTATATAAATCAGTTTCAATGTTCCATACCTCACTTTTACTTCCTCTTCCAAATGACGGAGGATCCATTAATATAATATCGTATTTATTTCCACGATTAATTTCCCTTTTAACAAATTTTCTAACATCATCAACAATATATCTAATAGGTCTATCAGAAATACCTGATGACTCAGCATTTGTTTTAGCCCAGTCAACCATTCCACGAGATGAATCTACATGAACAACTCTGGCACCTGCACTAAGAGCAGCTATACTTGCTCCACCAGTATAAGCAAATAAGTTAAGAACATTAACTTCTCTACCAGCTTTTTTTATCGTATCAATTATTAAATCCCAGTTATATGCTTGTTCAGGAAATAAACCTGTATGTTTAAATCCCATTAGTTTTAAATTAAATGTTAAATCTTTATAGTGAATATCCCATTTATCATTTAGTTTTGGATTATTAATTTCCCATGATCCTCCACCAGATTTACTTCTATGGTATGTTGCATCAATATTATTCCAAAGTTCTGGATGAGATTTTCCTGGCCATATAATTTGTGGATCAGGTCTTAAAAGTTTAATCCCATTCCACATTTCTAGTTTCATGCCATCAGCCATATCTAATAATTCATATTCTTTAAAATCTTTAATTATCTTCATACTAAATCCCTACTTAAATATAGTAATTTTATTAACTAGTGGAAGTTTTTTAGCTTTACCTTGAATTGCATAAACTATACCTACTATTGATACTGCAAATATAATGAAACCAATTATTGCAAGTGGAAATCTAATTATAAATGGTGTAACAGAATTACAATTAGAAATTTTGCCCCATATAAAGTCACAACTTTTAGTTACTTTTATTTGATATAAAAGTGCACATAAAATAGAATATGCTATCCACACGATAAGTAAATTCATGCCTTGAACTGCATGATAATAAGAATACTTAGATTCTTTTCCCTTTAAATATGGAACTAGAGCAAGTGGACCAATATATGCTAAAACAGCTAGTGCTTTATTATCCTCTATATCTTTTTCTTTATATTCTTTACTTGTATCTTCAGTGTCTAATATTTTTTCAATATTATCGCCTATTTTATTAAATATCTCATCAGTATTAACTTTTTTGTCTTTTTTTGTAGTTTTCTTTTTAGTTTTAGTTAAATCTTCACCACAACTACTACAAAATTTATCCTTAACTTTTACATTTTCTCCACATTTTGGACATTTCTTCATAAAAGATTCCTCCTAAATACTTCTAATATAATTATAATATAAAAAAAGATAGTTGACACTATCTTTATGATTTATTTACATTATTTACGTCATCAGTATTTTTCTTTTCGCCAATAATAACGTTCTTAATTTTTTTTACTTTATCCATAATCCTGAATTTAGGAAAGGCTTTAATAATATGTTTATACCAGAATGAATTTTGCCCTATCCATGCTAATACTCTATTTTTTACTTCAACCGTATTATCAGCTTCTGTCTTTTTAATCTGATGTTTAATTCTATTCATTACCTTAATAGATATTAAATTATCAACAATATATATAGAAGTTAATGTGATTACTAAGATAGCTTTTAGTTTAAAAGGAATTATTTTAACTAAATTAATAACTCTCGGATGAACTAAGTATAAAACTATAGTAGCACCTAGTCCAAATGGAAGCATCGTTTCTAAACATATTCTTCCATTAATGTTAAATCTTCTTTGAGAATAATCCCACCATCTTGCTTTAAATAGTTTTTCCATAACAAATGATGTTGAGTATTCAAGTATGGAACATATAAATATAGATTTCAAAAATATACTTAATAAATCATTGTTATTTGAACCAATTAATACTATTATTGCAAGTAAACCATAACCATAAATAGGACATACTGGTCCAAGTAAAAAACCACGGTTTATAAACTTATGATCCACAATTAAGAAAGTTAGGACTTCAACTATCCAACCTACAATAGAGTATATTATAAAATATAGTAAATAAGTATATATTATATCCATATTTATTTCTCCTTAATACATATTATATCATAATAAAAATAATCTAGAATAGATTACTTTTTTGTTTATTTATTTACTTCTGATTTGTTTTTTTATAGTTTTTAGTATTTCATCATCAACTTTTGTATTAACTTCTAAAGTAATCGCATAAACAAGATAATGTTCCTGAAGATATACATCATCAAACTTTCGATCATTAATTATAGAAAAATCCTTCAAGAAATTTTTAAGGCCATAAATTTGCTCTAATAATTCATTTCCTTTTTTTGTTCTTTTAGTCATTCCGTGATTTCTATAAGCAATTAATCTTGCTATAAAGATAACTGGTGAGAACATAAGTGATAACACAAATATAACTACACCTATTACAAGTAATACTCCCACTACACTTTTTATTTTTACAGAAAAATTAATCTTTATAAATGAAAGTGCAAATATAAAAAGCATTGATGTAATAAATACAGAGAATAAACTTAAAATTTCTTTTGCTGTTACAGCATTTTCTATAAATCCATACTCAAACATTTCTTCTTTAATGGCTTTCTTATAGTTATCATAAAAGTTAATATCTTTAAAATTGCCCTCAATATATTTTAAAAGTAATTTATCAGATTTATTTAAATTAGATGAATCTTTCTTAGTTAATATAAATTTATCATTTTTAAGTTCTATATATTTATCTATATATAGTTTTAATATATGAGATGTTACATCTCTGTTTAAGTTAATATCATAGTCTTGTAAATAAGACATATATGCTGGAGATATTTTCTTTAAATCATCTCTAAAATATTTAATATCAAACTTCTTATGTTTTTTATTTTTTCTTTTAAATCTTTTAGCTTGAAGCATATATGCAATAAAACCTATCAAATGAGCAAGTGCTAAAAAAATATGACCTGTTATAAGCAAAAGAAAATTGATAACAAAATTTATCAGAATTATATGGTGATTTTTTGCTTTCATATTAACCTCCAAAATAGATGGCGTCCCCGAGGGGATTCGAACCTCCGACCTACCCCTTAGGAGGGGGTTGCTCTATCCAGCTGAGCTACGAGGACACACATTAATTTTAACACATAAATAAAAAAGATAGAATATAAATATATTCTATCTCATAGTTATTAAATTATATATAAACAGAAAATATATTGCCATCTTTCCACCTAAGTTAAATCTTAATCCTTCATAAGCAGAAACAATAAGATCTGATAAACATACAATCCATGCTTCTTTAGTTTTTGGTTTACCATCTTTAATTTTTACCTTTTCACTTGGATTAATAAAAGGAATTAATGATCTAAATAATGTATGATGAAACATATGCGTTTTAATTATATCAGATTCATGATCAGATATATTAAAACACTCTTTTGCATTTAAAGCACTAGTATAAGGGTGATTTAAATAACTATTTTTGGATAATTCTTTTCTTCCACCATAGAAAAAATCATGCAAAAGTCCTGCTCTAGTTGTTGTTTTAATATCGGATTTTGTATATTTTGCAATTTTATAAGAAAGCTTAGATACCCTAAGTAAATGATCGTATTTATTTGTATTATGATGAGTATCTTCTTTTAACTTTTTAAAATTATCATCTGTTATGATAGTTGAAACAATATCATAATATTCTTTCATACACATTTCCTTCCGTGCATTAAAATTATAACATATTTAGTAAAAAAAGCAAATTTGACTACTCTCTATATTATATTATGAGTGTAAAGAAAAAATAATTAAAGCAAATAAAAAAGAGATTATTTAATCTCTTTTCTTTCTCGAACAACACCCATATTTTCTAATAGATATTGCTCTAATCGTTTATAAGTCAAATGAAAGCCGTTCTTATAACTATATTTTTCAATTTCTTGCATTCTTTCATTATAAAATTTTTCAAGGTTTCTTATTTCCACAAGATTATGTAAGTTGTTAACTAAAATCTCACATGGTTTAAAACTCATAAAATGAGATAATACTTTTTCCATGCTATAGTCTTCTTGATTGAAACCACTTTTACAAAGTCCAACAACGAATATTCTTGAAGGAGAAATTATTCTTTTTACAGGGCGATCCCCTGGATTATATCGTTCTGGTTTACTAAATAATCCATTAACATATAAATAACAACAATCTCCTAAATACTCCTCAAAACTTTTGAATTTCATAATATATTTTATATTTTCTATTTCAGCTTTTCTAGCTTCAATATCTTGTAAGACTTCATCTAGATCCCAAAGGTAACCATCAGCAATATACTTTTCATCAGACTCGATTTCCTTTTGATGCCATTTAATTAATTCTTGCCCATTCTCACCCGTTGATTTATTAAAGTGATCTTTTATAGCTGAGTACATTCTAATTGTTCCCTCAAAACCCTCAGAAAAAAACACAGCTTTTCTCCTGTCACCTGTAGATTTTGATCTATCTCCAATGTTTGGCACTAATCCTTTTTCTCCGATGCTTGGTAAATTATTAAAACTTGTAAAGTGGTAATACTCCATACTTTTACTCCCTTTTTTGATGTAAATTTATTTGAGATGTATTATATTCTAAAGGAAATTTAATGTCAACAAAAAAACTAACCACTAATTGGTTAGTTTTTACACTTAAAATGGTGACCTGTATGGGATTCGGACCCATGTATGTAGCCTTGAGAGGGCTATGTGTTAAACCACTTCACCAACAGGCCATAAATATTTCGTCCTGGTATTAATTCTACTAAAAATAAGTCTAAATGTAAATAATAAAAAAACTAAATGATAAATCATTTAGTCTTTTTCTGTAGTAAAATTAAATCAATAAAAAGCATTGATTATTATTTACATTTAAATCCAGTAGATTCAATACCTTTTACGAAGTCTGCTTTAGAAGTTTTTTGAATTTCAGATTTAGATATTCCCATCATCTTCATAGCAGCATCACCTTTAATAGTAACTTTTTTTCCACTACATTTTGCATCTTTATAAAGAGTACAGAACATTTGAGCAGTAGTTTTTGAATCAGTATTGTATACTACTTCAAAAGCATCTACTTTGTCTTTCTTTATAGTAGCAATAATTTTAGCTTCAATTTTCATTCCAGCTTCATTAAGACTTTGAGAACATGTAACTTTATTAGATCCACATCCAGTTAATAAAAATAAACTAGATAATCCAAGTACAACAGCTTTTTTCATTTTAATTTACTCCTTCCTATGTTTCATTTTACTAAAAATTGATTAATTTGTAAACATTAAAGAAATCAATTTATATAGTTTTTGTAGTTCATTTTTTCATAGTTTGGGGTTTTACCAAGTCCTGGCATTGTTAATATATTACCCATATACACAACTATGAAACCGGCACCAGTTTGAAGTTGGATATCTGTAACTGTCATAATAAAGTTTTTAGGCCATCCTAAAACATTTTTATCATCAGTTATTGATGCTGGAGTTTTAGCAATACATATTGGCAAAATTCTATATTTAGAATTTTCAAGTTCATCAATTTTTTCTTTTGCTAAACTATTATATACTATGTTACTTGCCCCATATAATTGAGTAATTTTTTTAATTTTCTCATATATACTATCACCCTCATAATATGGCATATATTTTATAGTATTATTATTTAAATTAATTATTTTATTTGCAAGATCTATACATCCATTTTCTCCATCTTGATACATTGTGGATATTGTAAAGTCAACACCAAAAGATTTTACATATGTTTCTAAATATTTAATTTCTCCTTCAGTATCTGAATCAAATTTATTTAGTGAAACAATAATATTACTATTAAATCTTTTCATTAAATTAATATGAAATCCTAAATTACATATTCCATTTTCAAGTGATCCATTACCATTATATTTTAGTGCTTTAATAGTTGCATTAATTATAGTTGCATCAGGATATATGTTATTTAATCTGCATTTTATATCATAGAATTTTAATGCTCCCATATCACTACCAAATCCTGCTTCTGTAATAACATAATCCGATTTACTTAAAGCATATTTAGTTGCAATAATGCTATTGCATCCATGAGCAATATTTGCAAATGGGCCACCATGAACAATTGCTGGATTTTCGTATCCTGTTTGTACTAAATTTGGTTTTATAGCATCTTTTAAAAGGATAAGCATTGCATCAGTTGCATTTAAATCTTTTGCATAAATTTCTTCATTTTTATCATTATAACCAACAATAATTCTATCTAGTTTTCCTTTTAAATCATCTACATCTTTTGCAAGGCAAAGGATAGCCATTATTTCACTTGCTGGTGTTATTACAAAAGTTTCATCTCTTGAACCAATATTTATATTTCTAAATGCTCTATCATTAACATCTAGACACCTTTTAAAGATTACTTTTTTAATATTCAATTTATTACCTTGAAATATATGATTATCAATTATTGCAGAAAGCAAGTTATTAGCACTTGTTACAGCATGAAAATCACCATTGAAATGTAAATCAATATCATTTCTTGGTTCTACAACAGCTTTTCCGCCACCAGTTGCTCCACCTTTTGAACCAAATACAGGACCAAGTGATGGTTCTCTTAAAACTACTAATGACTTTTTACCTAGCTTATTAAGTGAATCATTAAGTCCAATACTTAAAGTAGTTTTCCCCTCTCCTTCAGGTGTTGGATTAATAGATGTAACTAATATAAGTTTCCCATTATTTGCGCTATCATCTACATTATAGTTGTTAATCTTAGCCTTATAGTTTCCATACATCTCAATATCGTTTTCAATATTAATTTTTTTTGCAATATCAATAATATTTTTCATATATATCACCACTCATATATATTATATAAAAAAATAATGTAATATCAATTACATTATTTAATTAAATTAATTCTTTTTTCAATTTCTTCTTTAGAAAGAAGTCTTAATATTTCAAATAAATCTGGTGTCATTGACTTAGTAGTAACAGCTACTCTAATAACTGTTGATACATCAGCAACACTACCTTTATAATTGTCAGGATTTTCTTTATATGCCTTCATATCAGTGCAGTATCCAAGTTTTTCTGATAATTCTTTTACTTTATTAAACCATATGTCTTTATCATCATTGTTATCATAATATTCATTAAAGTATGTATCAATTATTTCTTTGATATCAGATATATTATTTATTTTTCCCCATTCATATAATTTTTCATGATTATCAAATAGTTCTGGGAACATATACCAAATTTGATTTTCAATATCAGAATAATATGCATAATCTTTTCTTGGCTTTTTTTGTTCTCTTTCAATGTTAAGTATTGATTTTGTATAATCTATATCTTTAGATATGATAGATGCAAAGTCATTATTATACTCTTTAGCCCATGTATATAAATTATCATACACTTCATCCTTAGTCATTTTTGAAATAATATTTTTTGAAATATTGTCAAGTTTATCTAAATCAAAGAAAGCACCAGATGATGACATTTTTTTAGGACTATATACAAACTCATAGAATTTTTTATCAGGATTTTGAGTATGCCACTCTTCATAGTTACTATTAATAATTGTCATTAAAGCTTCAACAATAGCTTCAGCTGGATAGCCTTTATCCTTATAGTATGCCATAGATGCTTCTGGATCTTTTCTTTTAGAAATCTTTCTAATACTATTTCCATCCTTTTTAACTAGAAGTGGTGTATGAACATATTTAGGCGCTTTAAATCCAAATGCTCTAAATAACTCTAAGTGTTTAGGTAAACTTGAAAGCCAGTCCTCACCTCTTACAACATGAGTTGTATGCATTAAATGATCATCAACTAAATGCGCAAAATGATAAGTTGGAAGTTTATCATTAGATTTCATAATAACAAAATCTTCATCATTTTGAGAAAGTTCTAAAGTTCCCTTTACTAAATCATCAGTTTTAAATTTTAAATCGAAGTTACCTTCTGATTTAAATCTAATAACATAATCTTCACCATTTTGAATTTTCTTTATTTGTTCTTCAATCGGTAGAACACGACATTTTGCATATCTTCCATAATATCCTGTTCTAAACTTTCTTTCCTCTTGATGTTTTCTTAATTCTTCTAGACCTTCTTTAGTACAAAAGCATGGATATGCTCTTCCAATTTCAATTAAATGTTTAATAAATGTATGATATATTTCTTTTCTTTCACTTTGTACATATGGACCATAATTTCCTACAAGTTTATCTCTAAACTCGTATTCATTTGGTTCAATACCATAGTGAAATAATGTATCAAAAACCAGTTTGTCAGCATCTTCTACTTCCCTTTTAGTATCTGTATCTTCAAGTCTTATGTAAAATAGACCGTTAGAGTTGCGGTATAATACATAGTCAATTACTGCTTGGAAAAAATTCCCTAAATGTAAATATCCAGTTGGAGATGGTGCAAATCTTGTTACTTTTGCTCCTTCAGGTAAATTTCTTTCAGGATACATTTTTTCATAATCTTCAATAGTTTTAGTTATATTTGGAAATATAACATCAGCTAAATCTTTATTAGTCATATAAATCACTCATTTCAACGAGAGTATTATAACATAATTAATATTAAAAAATCACATGTTTCAGTGATTTTTTTTAAAATACAAATTTTTGGTTGCCCAGATAGGATTCGAACCTATGGAATGTCGGATCCAGAGTCCGATGCCTTACCGCTTGGCTACTGGGCAATTAACAATATGTATTATATCACAAAGATATAAAAAAGATAATAATTGCTTACACAATTATTATCTTAATCTAACAGCACATTTTTTTTCTACATCATATGTGTATTTAACTCCTGTTAATTCAGTTTCATATGATATTAATGTTTTTGATATTTCTTCAAGTACTGTTGCTTCAATTTGTTGAATTCTCGCACGTTTAATTGTAAATGCCTTTGCAATTTCTTCGGTTGTAATAATGTCAACATTATCCTTACCTCTATATAATTTCAAATCATATTTATTTATAATTTCTAAACAGTCTTTATTAAATAATCCATATCTTAATCTGAATATTGTTGTGTTTCTAACAGCATCTTTTCTTTTAGATGTTTCAATGTATTTTTTTATAGCAAGATCTATTACTTCTCTATCAACTAATCTATTAGTTTCAGCATCTGTTGGTTCTATTCTAGTATCAGCAATTTTATCTATTAAATACTGTCCATCTGATTCATTTTTAGCATCATTTTTTTGAACCTTTTCATCTAAAGAAAGTGGGTAATATAAAAATTCTTTTTTATCATAAGGTACTTTACTATAAATTAATTCTTCTTTATCTGCATCAGTAAGTTCTCTTCCAAGTTCTTGTCTATATTCGGTTTCAAGTTTATATAATGTACTAGCCTCAGAATTTTTATGGACAGGAACCCTAACTGTTCTTCCATTATTTTCTATATATCTATTCATTTTCTGCTTTATTTTATAATATGAATATGTACTTAATTTAGTATTTTTGTTTAAGTCAAATTGCTCTATAGCGTCAATAAGACCAAAATTACCTTCTTGAATTAAATCTAGAACGTCAACTGACATCTTACGTTGTGATGCATTATATGCCACTTTAAAAGCAATACTTACAACAAGTCTTTGATTATGGTTTATTAAAGCACTTAATGACTCTTCATTCCTGTTTTTTAAATAATCAGCTATTAGGTCTCTTTCTTCACTTTTTGTTAACAAATCAAACTTGTCTATTTCTTTCATATAAAGTCTATAGTTAGATAAATATACTTTATCATTGATTTTTGATTCAATTGCCATATGCTCTTTATCGTGTATATTAATTCTTTTTATAACTGCTTTATATAAAGCATTATCAAAACTTATATTATTATTACTTTTAACAAAATTTACTACATCTTTTTTTAAACTTAAAAATTCCATCTCTGACGATGTTGGAATATATTCCACTAATTTTGTTAAATTATCAAATAATATAAAAGTAAATAAATCCACATTATAAATACTTATATATTCAGTAAATAAATCCACAAAGTTTTCGTTATTAAATTCATCTTTAATAAATTTAATAAAACTTTCTCTAAAGCAATCAGTTATATTTTTATCAGGGATGATACTATAATAGTATGAAAACATTTTTTGAAATTCTTTATGATTTTTTTCAAGCATAAGAAATAGTCTTATTTTAATAATTCTATCTTGTTCCATAATACTAACCTCCCCCATAAAAATATCTAAGTTATAAATATTATAAATGAGAATAAAAAAAAGTCAAAAGAATTATAGTAATTCTTTTAACCTTTTATACATTCTCTCGATTTCTATTTTTGGTACTTTTGTATTATCTTTATTAATATATATTCTATTTAACAATTTATTTTTAATATCTAATAAATCAAATAATAAACTATTTAATTTGTTTATAACAACCTTGTCTTTAAAACCATTTATGTTTTCAATTATTATATTTATATTTTGGTTAATTACATAAATAAGGTTGTTATATATAAGCAGATTATTCCCTATCATGAGCACCACCTATAATTAGTATTTCTAATATTGTATCTAAAACATCATATAAAATATCATTGGCTTCATTTATTAGTTTTATATCTTCTGAATTCTTAATTGTCTTTAAAAGTTTTAAATTATTATAATAATTCTTATAATTTAAAATAAATAGTTCATTTAAAGTATTAATGTTGTTATATGTCATTTTATTTTTACACCACTATCTAAAAAAGAAATATTTGAGTTATAAAACGATTTCATCATTTTATATAACTCATATACATCAGCTATTGAACAGACTTCTTTTGAAGAGTGCATAGCAAGCTGTGCTACTCCAACATCAACGGATAAAATGCTTAAATGGCTTAAACTAATAGAGCTGAGTGCTGATCCACCTTGTAAATCATTTCTAATAGTATATATTTTATACTTAATATCATTTTTTTCACATAGAGTTTTAATAACACTTAGTGACTTATCATTTGTTGTTGAGGATATTTCTCTTATCAGTGCAAATCCATCACCCAATTTGATAGACCCTGTTTTATCATCCAAATCTTTATGATTTGGATGAGATGCATGTGTATTATCTGAAGATATAATAAAAGAATTTGCAAATACTTTAACAACGTCGAGATTTAATATAGAACATATCTTTTTTAATGTATCAATCAAAAAACTGCTGTCTGCTCCATCTACTGTCTGACTTCCTATTTCTTCACTATTAAAAGACGTAAACACATTTATTGCTTTTTTATTATTTGACTCCAAAAATGCTTTTAATGATGTATACACACTTGTAATATTATCTATTCTTGGAGAAAGTAATAACTCATCATTTAAACCTACTAATTCTGGAGATTCACAGTTATATAAATAAAGTGAATAGTCCTTCATATTATCTATACCTATTAATTTACTAATATATTCTTTTTCACTTGATAAACCAAATAATGGTTGTAAATCTTCCTGCATATTTAAATCAAGATTCTTGTTTGCACTATCATTTAAATGGATTGCAAGGCTAGGAATAACTGCAACAGGTCTTTTATGATCTATTATTTTTGATTTAATTAAGTCATCTTCCTTATATGTAACCCTTCCAGCAAGTGATAGAGAGTGATCAAACCAACCATAATTTAATAATCCTCCATAAGGAATAATGTTATGCATTAAATAACTATCACTGTTTATATATACACCATCACTTTTTAATATAAGTGATGGTGTATCACAATGAGACGTTATTATTTTAAATGAATCAACTTTTTCTTTAGGTATATTAAAAGCTATTATTGATGCATCGTTTCTTACAACATAGTATTTTGTATTGCTTAAATTCCAATTATCAGATTCTTTTAATTCTATATATCCATTTTTATCTAAAATACTTTTTATTTCACTCACAGCTGTAAAAGCACATGTGCATTTTTCTAACATATTTATTAAATTTCTAGTGAAGCTTTTATCTTTCATATTAATCACAGTATTATTATGATAAATTAACTAAAAAAATATAACAAAAAAATATACTAATTATTTTAGCATATTTTTTACTATCTGGTTCTTCCATTTTCTTCATTATTAGATGTTATATCACTATCATTTCTATTAAGTATTGAATTTGCAATTTGTGCATTTTCTTCACTTATAGAATTACATAATTGTCGATTATAATTTCGAGAATCAAAGGTTCTTTCCATGTATTCATCAATTCTATTTTGAATTTCTTCATCACTCTTTGATTCTAAATCAGCAAATAGTTTTTCTCTAAGTTTATCCAAGTCTTTTTGATTCACGTAAAAATACCTCCTGTTTATATGTAATGTTATGTATTATATTCGAATAATGTTTTAAGTTCAATACAAATAACAAATAAAAAACATATTAAATGATTAATTTAATATGTCTTTTACATTATTTAATATATCGTTTTGAATATCTTCAATACTCCTAATTGTATTTTCTTCATCACAGTTAATTATATTCCAATTTAAATAATTAGCAATAAAGATAGCATTATCATATACTTTTTTCATGAAAGATATATCTCTTTCATGAATATCGTTTTTTACACCATCATTATCATTTCTTTGATTAATTAAGTTTTGTACATTATCAAATGATGCTTTTAAGAATATAACCATATCAGGTTTTTTGATTCCAATTTTTTCATATTCAAAATCAATAATATAATCAATAAATCTTTTTCTTTCATCTATATCACTAATTAATGCGGATTGATAAATAATACTTGATGTTGTATATCTATCTAAAACGATAATCTTACCACTTTCATATTCGTTTTTTAGTTCTTCATTCCAAGTTATTGCTCTATCAACGGCATATAGAGAATTTATAAAATATGGTGAAAGTTCACTTGGTTTACCAAACTTACCTTCTAAATAGTTTTCAACAGGTTTACCCTGATAAGTATTATAAGATGGAAAATGGTGAAAATATATTTCATATCCCTTATTAATTAGGTTACTCTTTAAAAGTTCATACTGGGTTGATTTACCTATTCCATCACAAGCTCCTTCAATTACAATTAACTTACCTTTACCCATTATTTATCGCCTTCTTTACTATAAAAATTATAACATTTATTTAATTTAATCTTACACTTTGTTCACATTATTTACACATATTATTTATTATTGATTTTAATTGTGTATAATAAAATTAAGGTGATGTCATGAAAAAAATCCTTTTTGTTGATATTTATGATAATAATCAAATAAGTTTTCCTTCGGTTAGAGTAAATGGTTCATCCATAAATGATGTAAACACAGAAAATATGATTGGGTTTAGAATTGTTACAACAACAGATGAGAACATCGACATAAAAAAATTATTTAAAAAAATGATGCTTATAGAAAATGATCAACTTGTTTTTGAAGACTTTAGTTGTGAACAAGAAATATATTACTGCGTTCCAAAATATAAATATGATGAACTATTAGAAAGTGAAAAAAAATTATTGCTTAGAGTATATGGAAGATTTTCAAAATTATGTAGTTATTTTGTTATAAGAAATGAAGATAAATCAATTCATGATATTGTCCCAAGTACCGATTATATGTACTATGCTACCAGTAAAGAAGAACTTCAAGATGCATTTAACAAACTTATTTTAGAATATTCTGATAAAAAAATAAAATCATAAACTTCACATTGAAGTTTATGACTTTTTATTTATAAATATATGATCCTCTATTTTTAGGATTTTCAGCTTGTTTTCTTGTTAAGACAAATTCTTTTGCATTATTTGTATTACCCTCTAGTATGAACTTTTCAATTTCAGATAATATTCTTCCTAGCAAATTATATACACCTCTCATACCAGTTGTATTTTTAGGAAGTTGTTCAAATAAGGCATCATAAAAATCATCATTTACTATTAAGTCTAATCCAAATTGACGTAGATATCTTTTTTGTTTTTGTTTCAAAATGCTTGTTTCAGAGTTCATAACAGCTAGTTTTTTCTGTTCTTTTGTTAATTCATCAAAAGCAAGTATTGTACTTATTCTTGAAAGTTCTTCTTGAGTAAAATATTTTTTATCCATGATTTTCTTTCTTAACTCTTCATCATTTCCAAGGTCTTGACTTATATTTGTTGATGGATTAAATCCTATTGGATTTTGTACTTTTGATATTCTTTCAAATACCCCAGCATATACTTTATTTGTCATTAAAGAATTATACATAAAATTATAATGATCAGTTTGAACAGGAAAAGTACCACCAGATGTAAATGTTAACAAAATATTTTTTACTGCTGTTTTAATATCTAAATCAGATGAATTTAATTTATCAAATTCATCTAAAAACACTATTCCCCTTTCGGCTTTTTGAATACTACAGCCACTTGCTTCATATAAACCAATTATTACATCTTCTATACTTATCCCTTTTATACCTTGAGGAACTAAGTTAGATGCATTAATCTCAAACATAGGTGTATTTAAATATGAACTTGCTGCTCTAACTGTTTCAGTTTTACCTGTACCTGTTGGGCCTGCAAATAATATTGAATCAACTACTTCACCTTGTACTGCTGTATAATTCATATATAATTTTTGAGCAAATGTATCTATTGCATCATCATGACCAATAATTCTTTGTTTTATATAATTACTTAACCCTTTATATGAAATATCAGATTCAGAAAATTCTTTACCAGTTTTCTTCATTACTTCAGGTGCTTTTACATCCATAACTTTGACATTGCCATCTATATCAAAGTACTCTACTTTATTATTGACAATTGAAATTCTCGAAACACCTTTTAAATCATATTGTTTTTTTATAGAGCTTAAATATTGTTGATATTTATGAAGTAAAGCATTTTTCTCTTTTGCACTTTTGGCATTTAAAATTTCATCGACTGCATTTTGATTTAAAACACAATTAGGTATGCCTTGATCCATATAATAAATCATTTTTTTATCATCTTCACAGATAAGTGGTAAATCTAATGAGTATTTGATTAAACACCCTTTTTCTTTACACTCCGATTTATCAATAAAATAAAAAGTCTTTTTATGAATTTCATAAAATAAATCCGCAAATATATCCTCTTTATCATTTAAAGCATCAAATTCTATTTCAAGTTCTTCTTCTGTTTTTATCATGTCAACAACATACTTGCATCTTAAATCAGACATATTAAGACAATAATGATATGACTTACCATTATCTGTAATAAATCTATCTTCAGCATCATCACCTTTAATTAATTCATAAGGTATTAAAGTATAATATTCGTCAGTTAGCTTATTAACTAAATATTTGATTGCATATTTAGATTTAGATTTTTTACCCATAAAACCCTCCATGGATTATCCAATATATAACTTAATATTCTAAATGTAATATATTTATGTGTCAACATATAAGTAATAAAAAAACAGATTTTATAAATCTGTTTTATTTTCTTTTCTTTTGATCTCCATTTTCATTTTTAAAGTATTCTATGTAATAATTCATAATGTCTTCAAAATTAATTAGTTTTTTTTCTGAAATCTCATCTTCAGATATTTTATATATCTCCATATTACATTCGGGATTATGGTATTCACCAAATCTTAAATAAACCCCATTATATAAAACATCATAATATGCTTCAATATCATCATCACTAATACCAGATTTGTAAGCATAGTCATTAACAGCATTATATACGGTATCTAGTAATTCAATACGCTCTTGGTCTTTCTCTGGTGTTTTATCTTTATAATAGTGAAAATATACATCATTAGATACAACTTCATGAGTATTTAAATAATCAAGAATCCAATTCATATAATCTGTATTAGAAAGAAGTTTTTTCCCTAATCTTTCTCTTTCAATTTGTTTTAACCTCTGTGCTTTGTATGCTTCTAAAGCCTCGTTTTTTCTAAGTTCTTCAAGGCTTTTTAAAGCATTAATCATATTATTTGTATAATTCTTATTAGAGTCTCCATTTCTAATTGCCATTATTTGGTTTAATTTTTTCTTATCATCTTCACTCAATTGATTTAAAGCATTAATTAAGCCACTAAAATTAACCATTAACAAAACCTCCCACAAAATAAATAATATTGGTGCCTGCGGTCGGACTTGAACCGACACGGTATTGCTACCACTAGATTTTGAGTCTAGCGTGTCTACCATTTCACCACGCAGGCATTAAAAGTATTATATATTATAATACCTTATTTTTCTACCTCTTCTTTATATATGGAAGTAAATAATTCTTGTTCTTCCTTTTCACCAACCACATCTTCTTCTAATTTTGGTAAATCAGTAATTGTTGATAAACCAAAGTAATCTAGAAAATCAGAAGTTGTTGCATATAAATTTGGTCTTCCAGGCAAATTGCTTTTTCCAGATGCTTTAACTAGATTTCTTGCAACAAGTCTTCTTATAATATGCTGTGATGAAACACCTCTTAATTCATCTATCTCTGCCCTTGTAATAGGTTGATTATAAGCAATAATAGCTAAAGTTTCTAATGATGCTTGAGAAAGCGGAGATAGTTCTCCTTGATCTACCAATTTTTCATAGTAATCTTTATGTTCTTTTTTAGTAGTTAATTTAAAAGCATCACCTAAAAAACTAATTCTGATTCCTCGATTATCTTTTTCATATTCACTTTGAAGTTCTTTTAATATTGCTTTAGTTTGTTCAACACTTACCTCAAGTGTATCAGCTAAATCTTGAAGTGTAATTCCTTCATCTCCAACAACAAATAAAATACCCTCAACCACTCCTGTTAAATTCATCACCATTACCTACTTTCAATCATGATCGGACTAAAATTATCCTTTTGTGAAAGAATAATTTCATTATTTTTACTCATATTTAAAATTGATAAGAATGTTACAACAACATAATCTTTTCTAAATGATTCAAATAATTCTGTAAACTCTATTTTCTTTTTCGTTTTAAGTATATTTCTTATATGAATTATTCTATCTTTAACACTTAATTCTTTTCTTGTTATTTTCGTATCAATTGGTTTTTCATTTTCTAATCTTTTTTTATACTCTAAAAATGCATTTATTAAATCTTCTACAGATACATCCATATTATATTTAATATCTTTAGCATATTCAGATATATTTTCTGGAGCTCTTGTCAAATACTCTTTTCTATTTTCTTCAAGCTTTCTAAAATTATCTGTAGAATTTTTATATTTTTCATAATCAATAATTCTTTGTCTTAATTCTTCTTCACTTGAAATTGAGAATTCATCATCATCGTTTGTTTCTTCATCATCAATGTTTATTAACATTTTACTTTTTAAATGAATAAGCTCTGCGGCCATTACAAGATACTCACTTGCAACATCAATATTTAAATCTTGCATAGCATTTATGTATTTTAAATATTCCTCAATAATATACGTAGTAGATATTTCATAAATATCCATCTTAGAAGTTTTTACTAAATGCAAAAGAAGATCTAATGGACCTTCAAAATCATTAATCATGATGTTATTCATAGATCTTCTCCTTCCTTCTTATTAATTACATTTATAACCTTGTGCTTCACTAATAAACTTAACTTTAGCAGGAGTTGATTTATATGCAAATAAATTACTATCTCCTATTAATGAAACATCTGCAGATGATAAATTTACGTTAAATGTATAAGTAAATCCTTGTTCATTAGACATAACAGATGCATTAACACCTTTATATGAATTTAGTTTAGCAACTTCAGTATTATATCTGCTTAATTGTTCATTATAACTCTCACTATAATCATTGCTTATAGAAATTGTATATGTTTCTTGAACTAATTGATTTGATAAAAATTTATGTACATAAGAACTTGTTCCATTTGTACAAGTTAAAGATGATTCTCCATTTTCATTTTGAGTAAGTTCAACTTGTGGATAGTCTGCTTCAGTTTTCTTAACAATAGAAAATTTTGTAGCATTAGAATTTATGCTGTATGTTTTAGTTGATGTAGTTGAAGCTGTAGCATTAAAATTACCAAGTTTAACATTTCCTAAAAAAGTATTTTCTGAATCAAATAATTCTAAAAATATATCATTTACATTAGTTCCATTTTCATCTTTACCAGCAATTGTTAAAGAAAGTAATGAACCGTTTAGAGTAATATTATTAATTATAATATTCTCTCCTTCAGCTGTTACATCAGGACTTATGTCATATTTAATAACTTCTTTGTTTGGTTCAGGATCTGGATTTGGTTCTGGATCAGTACCATTATTGCCATTATTGTTAATGTTTGTTTTATCAACATCTTTTCCAAGAAGTTTATTAACATAAGTTTGAATATTAGGCATAAAGAATGCAATTGATAAAAATAATGCTAATATAAAAAATACTAATACAGGATTTGCGCCTTTGTTCTTATAAACTCCTAAAGTAGTAGGAACTAATTCTTCATCTTTAATAGTTACTTGATTTACATTCTTCTTAGCCATTTTTAATCCCTTCTTATCTCATAAATATTATAACAAATAATAAAAAAAATACAAAGGATTTTAGTCCTTTGATTTAAATAAACAAACAAATACAAATGAAAAAATAATTGTAGATGAAATTACTAAAGATGATTTAGTAAACATATATTGAAATATTCCAATTAATCCATTTTTATAAAATCCTTTTAAGGCTGATTCATATAGTGCGTTACCAAAATTTGAAATAAGTATTAAAGCTCCCATATTAGCTTTTTTTATTAATGTGCTATATAAATTTAAAAAAGCAAGAAGTGATCCTAAAGATGCAAATAAACTGGTAACATGTCCTGGTGTAAGCTTTGTGTGATTTAAAATTATTTCCGAAATTAAGCAAACACCCCCACAAATTAAAAATGAATAGATTAAACTCATTACGCTACCTCGATTTCTACAGCATGAGATATTGCTGGAATATTATTTTTTTGATTAACTATAGTTTTAGAATGAAGTGATCCCGTTCCTATTAAAAGAACTCTTTTATATTTTTTTGAATTTAAAATATTATAAAAAAAATAAAGTGGTAATACTGTAGGACCGCTAGCTCCATCATTTATTTCATTAATATCATTATATAAATTTGCACCCGCATCTTTACATTTGTTTAATTTTATTTCATATTTTTTATGCAAATATTCCTTAAAAATATTTAAACCAACACTACCTAAATCACCTGTTAATATTAAATCGAAGTCTCCAATATTTTCCTGATTATTTTTAATGTGTTCATATAATGTTTCTGCAGCAGCAGGAGCCATAATAGCACCAATATAATTTGGATCTTTAATACCACATTCACATGGGTATCCAATTGTTGTTTTGGTAATTTTAATACTACTTTTTTCATTTGAAATAATGGCTCCTATTGCACATGTAGCTGTATATGTTGAGTTTTCATTACGTAGTGCTCCGTACTCAACTGGGTATCTAAATTCTTTTTCAGAAACTAAATTATGCGATGATGTTACACATAATATATTTTTTACATTTCTATATTTATCAACAATAATAGCAGCATTAATTAATGATTCTAAAAATGTAGAACATGCTGAGTACACACCTAACGATGATACTTTGTTATTGTTATTGCTTAAATAAAAAGCTTCAAGTTGATTTGTTAAATCTCCACCTATAATTAAATCTATTTGATAATCACTTAATACACCATCAATTATGTTTTTCATCATTTTTTCTTGTGCCATGTCAAAAGATTTAGATTTATAGTAGTAATTATCTCCAATACTTTTCTTCACTTTTATGTTACCATTTTTTTCATTGTCAGAAACTATTGCATCATAATACTTAATATATGAATTATTAAATTTTAAACTAAGCATTTATTATCACCTTCACTATGACTAATACAAAGCTACTTATTGTTGCATATAAAATAACTGATCCAGCAAGTGAAAAAAATGAAGAGCCAATACCTTTTATTAGTCCTTCTTTTTTCATATCAATAGCGCTACTAGTAATTGAGTGAGCAAATCCTGTTGTAGGAATTATCAACCCAGATCGGTATTTTTTTATCAATTTATCAAAAAATCCAATAGATGTTAAAAATGATGCTAAAAGTATAATTGAAAGTGATATTATACTTTTAATATTGAGGTTTGATAAAGCAGTTTGTTTCTGTAATATTTTATAAATCAATTCACAAAAAAATCCTAGTAGTCCTCCTGATATAAATCCATATATATAGTTTTTTATATAGTTAGGTTTTTTAATATTTTGTTTAACTATCTTTTTGTACATTTTATTATTCAAAAAAATACCTCCCTAGAGGTATTATTTTATTTTTTATATTATTTATACTACTTCTTTATATCTTGTTCGAATTTTCTTTATTCCATTTCTTTCTTCTCTTGATACCTTAGCTTGAGAAATATTCATAATTTTGGCTATTTCTATTTGATTATACCCATTAAAATATTTATACATAATTACCTTCCTTTGGTCATCGTTTAATTCACTTAACATCTCGTCTATATATAAATTATCAACATTATCTTCATGTATAAAATTATACATATTTTCACTATCATATTCGTACTCTAAACTAAGTGGATCGCTTACTACATTTAAAATGTAATTTATTTCTTCCTCACTTATGTTTAAATATAAGGATATATCTTTTAGTGATGGTTCTTTGTTAATTACTTGATATAACTTTTCTTTGGTTTTATTAATTAATAAGTAAGTTTTAATAATATTCTTATTAAGTCTTATATTTTTATTACAATTATAGTAATTGTATATTTCTCCATATATATACATTCTTGCATAGGTCGAAAACTTAATATTTAATGATTCATCAAAATTATTAAATGCACTAATAATTCCAATAACACCTTGTTGATACAAATCCTCTAGCATTACATTATCACTCGTAAATTTTCGTGCAATACTATATACTAAATTATTTAATGACTTAATAATATCATCCATTTATATCACTCCTATTTCATCAAAAGCTTTTACTTCATTTTCAACGTTTTGCATTTTTATATTGCTCATTATCTTACTTAATTTTTTCGATACTTCACACAAACAAATCTTTCCTTTATTTGCCCTTATTGCACATTTAGTGTTAAGAAGTGCATCAAGTCCAAAAGAATCTACATCATTTACTTCATATAAGTTAAATACAAGGTATTTAATCTTTTGTTTTAATATTTTTGGTACTAAATGTGTATTAATTTTGTAAGACAATTCATGGTTTAAATTACCTTTTAGTCTTACAAATAAAATACCTTTATTATATTCTAGATACATTTTTTATCACCTGTAAAAAGCATTTTAAATCATATTATTTTATATATCTACAAGTTCGACAAAACATGTCAAAAAAAGCAGCTATTACTAGCTACTTTTTCATATTTTCATTAATCTTATTAATTGCATCTTCGACACTTTCAGAACTTGGAATCATAACATATAATTTGTTTTTTGGATAAGAATAAGTATACTCATATCCATCTGTACCATCAAGACTTACATATTCTATTTTCCAATCATAATTATGTTTAAGTTGCATTTTTATAAATGATGTTATTTCACTATTTGTGAAGTTTGTTACCATACTTGGCTTTAGTGATTTAATTAATGAATTGTATTTAGATAATATGTTTTTATTTAGTGATTTATTTATTATCGCAGATAATACTTCTTGATGATTTTCAACTCTTGATCTATCCCCATCAGGTAGATTTTTTCTTTCTCTTGTAAATGATAAAGCTTCTTTACCATTTAAATGATTCTTGCCTTCATTAAATTTATAGCCATCTTGAGAGATAAATGCATATTTAGAGTTAACATCTATTCCATCTATTGTGTCAACTATTTTAACAAGTGATGTAAAATTTACTTTAACATAATAGTTAATTTTAATACCAAATATATCTTCAACAGTTTTAACTGATGTATTTACGCCATATATACCAGCATGAGTTAATTTATCATACTCATCATATCCATGAAGTTTAACAAAATAATCTCTTGGAATTGATGTAATAAGTATGGTTTTCTTTTTGGGATTAACAGTTAAAACCATATTTACATCACTTCGTGATACACTATTTATTTTTCCGTATGTATCAATTCCTGAAATGTATATATTAAATGGTTTCTTAGTTACATTAACCTTTTTCTTAATATCTTTTTGTTTTACATCAACAGAGAATTTATCAATAACTTTGGATTTATTAACAACATCCAAGTTTTCATCTCTTAATATATCTAGTAATGAATCTTCAATAACAATGGCTTTTATTTGTTCTTTTTGAAGTTTATCAGTAAGTTCTGTATAAAAATCATACTTCTCATATTTAACATTTACTTTTTTATTTAACATACTTGAAACAGCATCAAAATTATCTTCAACTAAACCCATTTTTTCATTTTTAAGATCACTTAATTTATTTACATTACTTTTTTCTAAAACTAAAACACTATAGTTTAAAGTACTATATTCGCTTTCACCTATCTTCTTTAAAAAATCAATCGTATTAAGTTCATACACAATAGCAATTATCATGATAAACATATATGCTGTAGTTGTAAGTCCACCTAAAATTTTTAAAATCGGTTTTCGATTAAATAGAAAGCAACTTAAAACAAAGCAAATAATTACAAATACCCCCACAAGGATTGTAAAATATTTACCAGGAAATATATCGATAAACTTAATTAAACCCAAAGCAACTGCTGTAATAATAAGCATTGATGTAAATAAATATTTAATTAAAGGTGATGTTTTATTTTTTTTATGTCTTCCCAATTAAATCACATCCAAGATAATTATACCATTTTTTTTAAATATGTATAAAAAAAGAAGCATACATGTTTCTTTTATACTATATGTTAGCATCTACCTTATATGCATGAAGTACAACTCTACTTTTACCACTATTAGCACACGTAGATAAAGTTAGTATACTACTTATATCATCCAAACTTACATTAAAATTATAGTTTGATCTGCTTGAAATAGTTTTAATAAACATTTTAAAAGCATTATCATTTTCAAAATATGTTTGAATATAATACTCCTCATTTTCAATTTTATATGCCGAAAATACTCTATATTTTTGAAGCCCATCTCTTGTAACTAAAATTATATCTTTATCTTTATATTTTTCTTTCCATTCTTTATCAAGAATATTTTTCAAAGATCCAAACATACTTTTATCAATAGTATTATGACCATATATTATTATATTTTTGTCAGTTCCATCAAATTTATTTGATGAATCAGCAAATATCCATCCGGATTTATTGTTATTTTTATTAAAATCGTGATCTAGGTAATAATCATTATCTGTTCCTTTGACAACAATATAATCTATCTTTGTTCCAAACACTCTTAAGTATGCTATGGTGTCTTTATTCTTTTCTTCGATTTTGTCAAAATCTATATTATACTTATCTTTTCCACCTACTTCAATGTACTCATGAAGTATGTTATTGGTCTTTCTGTTTTTATTATTGTTTATTTTCCAATTTACAACCTTAGAAAAAGAATATATAAACATACATAAAAAAAACAACATTAAAAATATATAAATAAATTTAAATATTTTCTTACTCATATTCATTCATTCCTCAAATCTATTATATCAAAAAAACGAACTATTAATAGTTCATTTTTTATAATCCATTTACAATTACATTTAATATATTTTTATATATTGATATGAATGATTGTTTACTAATACTATCTTTAACAATCAAATCTTGTTTATACATCTTGTTATCGTTAGTTTTAACTATAATAGTTCCTACTTTTGCATTTTTCTTTATTGGTAATTTAAGTTTATCATATTTTAATTCATACTTATATTTTACCTTATCACCATTAATGTTATTTACTCTAACAATACTATTTTTTAAATATACTTTTACACCTTTTTTTGTAGCATAATCAAGATTTAGAGTGTCAATATTTTTTTTATTATCAAACAGAACATCTTTTTTAATGGAATTAAATCCATAGTTTAACAGCTTTAAAGTATCTTCAGTTCGGTTTTCAATAGATTCTTCTCCCATAACTACACTTATTAATCTTAAATTATTTCTTTTTGCTGTTGCAGTTAGACAATATCCAGCATTACTTGTATATCCAGTTTTAAGACCATCCATACCCTCATAGAATTTTACAAGTTTATTTGTGTTTACGAGCCAGATTTGAGATCCATCTTTTTTCCTAAAATAATCTTCATATCTTTTAGTATAATTTAAAATATCGTTATGAGATATTAATTCTTTTGCCATCATTGACATATCTCTAGCAGTTGAATAATGACCATCCTCATCTATTCCATGAGGATTTTTAAAAAATGTATTTTTTAGATTTAACAATTTTGCTTTTTTATTCATTTCTTCAACGAATCCATCTTTAGTTCCAGCCACTTTTTCAGATAGAGCAACAACAGCATCGTTTGCAGATGCAATAGCAACACTTTTTAATAATTCATCAACTTTGTATACTTCACCCTCATTAATAAATACCTGACTTCCTCCCATACTCGATGCTTCTTTTGATACCATAACATCATCATTTTTATCCAATTTACCAGATTCAATTTGTTCCATTATTAAAATTAAACTCATAATTTTTGTCATCGATGCAGGACTTAGCTTTTCATCAGCATTTTTTTCATATATGACATTGCCCGTAGATTCTTCAATTAGTATTGCAGATTTTGCCTTTAAATCAATTTCTTCTGCACTTACTTCAAATAAGAATATAAAAAATGTAAACATTATTAAAAGTATTTTTTTCAAACTTATCACCTAATTAAAACTATGATAAGTAAATAAAAAAAATTATTACATTTCTGTAATAATTTTAGTTTGTTACTTTTTCCATTGCTTTTCTTACGCTTTCAAGTGTAAATGGTTTAGGTATTACATCTATAATATCGTAAGTAAATGCACGATCAATTCTTTCTTTTTCTACGTCTCCAGTTATGATAAATACAGGAATTTTACTAAATAGGTCATTAGCTTTAAAATAGTCTAATACGGCAAAGCCATCAACCTCAGGCATATTTAGATCTAATATTAGACCAACAATATCATCATAAACATTGTTTTGAACAAATCTAATAGCTTCTCCACCATTAGCAGCTACTAAAACTTCATATATACCTTCAAATGCTTTTTCTACTACGTTACTAATAACTATAGAATCATCAGCAACAATTATCTTTTTAGTTCTCTTCCCACTATTTAAATATGTATTAGCAATTTTAGTATATTTATCAATTGCAGCAATTAATTCTTGATATCTTGCATTTACTGTTTGTAAATCATTAGCTTTTGATGCCATTTCATGAACATATGCAATGGTTGCAAGTTCATTAAATCCAAGATATTTAGAATCACTTTTTAGTGCATGAACTAAAATAGCATATTCGGGCATATTACATTCTTCACGGAACTTTTCTATTTGTGGAATACGCGTTGCGTTTTCTTCTAGAAAAGCTTGAAGTGTTTCATTATAAAATGATAAGTCGCCTAATAGTTCAAGTGCACTATTTAAATCAACCCCATTGTTAATTAAAAAATCCTTATCTATCATATAGACCTCCATACTACCATAAATATATTATATCATAGAAATTAACTCAAGTAGATATTTAGTACTCTTTCAAGTTCCTTCTTGTCAATTGGTTTAGAAATATAATCATTAAATCCTTCTTTTATATAATGTTCTCTCATTCCTTCAATTGCATTTGCTGTAAGTGCAACAACTGGAATGTTAAAATCAGGATTTTGTTTTAGTAATTTAAATGTCTCTGTTCCACTTAATTTTGGCATCATATCATCCATTAAAATAAGATTATATAAGTAGCCTTCATTAATTTTATTTATACACTCTTCTCCACTATCAACAATGTCACATTTAACGCCTAAACTATCGAGTAACTTAGATGCAACTTTTAAGTTTACTTTGTTATCATCAACAACTAAAACTTTTTGAATATCATAATTTACTTTTTTAACTTCAGTTGCAACCTCTGCAACTTTTTCTTTCTTTCTATCCGAAATAAGTTGATCAATTACAACTATAAATATAGATCCTTGACCATAAATAGAATCAGCTATAATTCTACCATGCATCAAATCAACCAATTTTTTTGTAATAGCAAGTCCTAATCCTGTACCTTCAATTGTAATGTTTTCTTCTTTATCAAATCTTTCAAATTTGCTAAATAACTTATTGATATTTTCTTTTTTAATACCTATACCAGTATCCTTGACTTCAATAATTAATCTACATACATTATCTCTTTTAACTGATCTAACATTATATACTACTTGACCCTTTTTTGTATATTTTATAGCGTTAGTTAATAAGTTTAGAGTAACTTGTTTAATTCTTGTGTAATCACCATTTAAATAATCTGGTAAATCTTCTGCAATAGTTGATATGAACTGAACAGGTTTATTACCAAGCCTTGATTTAGCAAGCATTGCAACATCATTAAATACTTTTTTTGGATCATATTCTACATTAACTATCTCTAATTTATCAGCTTCAATCTTAGATATATCAAGAATACCATTAACAATTTCAAGCAAGTTTTGTGAAGCAGCCATAATATCTCTTGCTTCTTCTTTAATCGTATCAATATTATTTTCTTCAAGTATTAATTGTGAAAAACCATTTATCGCATTAAGTGGCGTTCTAATTTCATGAGACATGCTCGATAAAAAGTCTGTCTTTGCATTATTGGCTTTATCAGCCCTATCTCTTTCAATATTTAATTCTTCTAAAATATGAATGTCTGGATTTTCTATTGTATGAAACATTAGCATTGTTACAAATGATTCTATTGAGGATGTAATTATAAGTGATGGCCAGTATATTTGGATAAGGGCTCCAAGAGATCCAAATATAAAATATATAAGTATTGGTACAAACTTTCTTTTCTTAATAGTTTTCATATTAGTTAAGAGCATTAAGAATATATTCATAATACAACCAAATGTTACTGCATAAAGCACTTTTACACATATACCATATGAGTAAAGTGCAATCCCATCAGCACTTTTTAACTTTAGTGGTAAGAATATAAGAGCAACGAAAAAAATGAAATATATAATAATCATTTTTTTCTTTACTTCATTAGTCGATCTACCTGAAATAATACATACATAATATGTAAATAACATAATCCACGTTAAAAAATAAATATTAATAATTCTAAGAGATACTGTTTGAATTATAGGTATACTTGGAAACAATCTACCTGCATATGCCGTCAATACTTCTGATATTAAACCAATCATATTAGATATTATTAATAATGAATACACCTTATTTTCAGGATTTTTAATTCTTTTTTTAGAAAAGTATATTGTGGCTATTAATGAAGTGTAAAAAAAACTACTTAATGAAAAAACAATACTATAGTTCATCACAGCCACCTTCTTATTATATGAATATTATAATATATATATAGTAAAAAATGAAGAATAAATTATAATGAAAAAAACTTTTAAAGTCACAAACTTTAAAAGTTTTATCTTGTTCTTACTTTATTATTTATTTCTTCATTACATAGATCAGATAAAGCTACAAAGTCTATCTTTCCAACATTAGTTTGAGGTAATTGATCTCTAACTAATATTCTCTTTGGCATTTTTTGATCAGGTAAATTTTTAGCACATATCTTAAGTAAAGTTGTTTCGATAGAATCAGCTTTATTTTTATATTCATCTTTTAAAACAACATTTGCAATTGGTATTTTACCTCTTTGGTTTTTTACATCATCTATACCAACAACAGAACACTCTTTTACATAAGGTGTTTCAAGTAAAATCTTTTCAATATCAACAGGATATACTTTTACACCACTATAAAGAGTAATCATGGCTTTATCTCTATCTAGGAAGAATAGATTCCCATCTTCATTAATATATCCATTATCCCCAGTTCTAAGCCATACTCTTCCATCAACATCCTTAAACATAATGTCTTTTGTAGCATCTGGATTATTTAAATAACATTTCATTAATGTAGGACCTGAAATACATATTTCACCTTTAGTATTATATGGAAGTTCTTCAAGTGTATTTCTATCAATTACTTTTAAATTCATAAGTGGAAGTGGTATACCCACGCTATCATCAACAACATAATTTGGTAGATTTGTAACAGCAGCAGATGATGCTTCTGATAAACCATAACCTTCGAAAATTTGTGCATCTACTCCAGCTTCATGTAATCTTTTATTTATAGTGTGTCTTACATATTTTGTAAGTGTATCACTACCACTACCTAAAGTTTTTAATTTATACTCTCTGTTCTCAATATCAGGGTTATTATAAAAACTTTGCCAGTCAGCAGGTCCACCTACCATATGCTCTATACCTTGTTCATAAATAATATCTGATGCTCTTTCAGGAACATAATCTGGATACATCACAACGCATACATTAAGTGTAAGTGGTAAGTGAGTTCCTAGTAAACTGGTATATGCTAAAAATGGTGGAACATGTGTTAATATTTTTTCTCCTGGTTTAGCTTTTACAATATTTTCAGTATATTCTAAAGCCATTGCAAGGTAACACATATTCTTTAGTTCTACACCTTTAGATTCTCCAGTTGTACCACTTGTGTAAACAACACTTACAACATCATCAGCTTTACCAAAACTTTTTACTTCTTTATTTGAATTTCTACCTATATTCTCTAAGTCAGATATAGTTTTATATTTTTTTTGTATAACTCTATTTGCAAGTACACGTGCTATATCTTTTAAAGTCATATCTTCTTTAGCTTTACTCTCTACAACTTTTTTTCTATCTTTTGATAATGAATCAAAAATTGGAGAAACAAATATATTCTTTGTGCATAACTCTTTTTTTACATTATCTGTATTATTTATAAATAAGTCACATGTTATAAATGCTTTTGATTTTGCATCATTTACTGCATGAATTAACTGTTCACTTTTCTTTCTTGGATCGATTATATTTGAAATAGCGCCAAGCTTACTTAGAGCATATAATATGTACACACTTTCAGGAACATTAGGAAGGCATACTGAAACCATATCACCTTTTTTAACTCCTAATTCATTAAACGCTTTAGCATATGTATCAATTTTATCCAGTAATTTTTCAAATGTAATTATTTCTCCAAAATAATTAAGTGCGGAAAGATTTGTATCAGTTATATGTTCTTTTAAATGGTCATAAATTGATTCATTTGGAATGTCAGCATTGTAATATTTTTCTTCGTAAAACTTTAACCAAGGATTATCTATTGATGGCATACCTGTTGATGGTCCTTGTCTCTTACCAGATGCAAGTTCTGATAAATAAACTCTACGTTTTTTCCATTCTTCTGAAGAAAGTTTAGATAAACCCTCCTTATGCTCGTCCATTCTTTTTGCATACTCAATTCTATCAATAATGTCATACATTCTTTTATATATAATTACTTTAATTTGATTGGATGTCATATCTGGTTTAACATAATTAATTAGTTCATATTTAGTAAAAGGTTCATTTTTTAAATCTTCATAAGATAATTCTTGATCTGAAATTAAATCCATAATAAAATGACAGTCATCAATTCCTTTTTGATAACTAGAAGTAAAATTCTTTTCACTATAATTTTTTACAGATTCTTCCATAAAAGTCATCTCCAAAAAAACTTCTCATTTAAATAAATTGTAACATAAAATTTCTATTTTTTTTTTAAAAATGGAACACTATATACACAATAAATTTAAAAAAGTAGTGTTATTTTACACTACTTTTCAAAATATTGTTATTTCTATTCTTTAGATTTTTTTTCTTTTTTATCTTCTTTTTCTTCTTTTTTAGGTCGTGGTAAACATTCTTTTCTTGATAAATTTAATCTACCTTTTTGATCATATCCTAAAGATTTAACAATAATTTCATCTCCAACTTGATATAAGTCAGAAGGTTTTTCAACTCTTTCCCAAGCAAGTTGTGATACATGAACTAATCCTTCACATCCAGGCCATAGTTCTACGAAGCATCCAAAGTCTTCTACTTTTACTACTTTACCTGTATAAACTTTTTCAGTTTCAACTTCTCTTGTGATATTTTCAATCATCTTTCTTGCTTTAGCAATAACGTCTTTATCAGTATGATAAATTAAAACTCTACCGTCATCATCTAAATCTATCTTAACTGCATTAATATCACTTACTGAAACAACATTACTTGATTCTTGAATAATTCTTGTAATTGTTTCTCCACCTTTACCTATAACTTCTTTAATCTTATCAGGGTTAATAGTAAATGTTTCAATCTTAGGTGCATATTTAGATAATTCTTTTCTAGGAGCTGGTATTTGAGCTTCCATAACATCTAGAATTTCCATTCTTGCATCTTTAGCTTGATCTAATGCTTCTTTTAATATCTTCTTAGTTATACCTTTAATCTTAATATCCATTTGAAGTGAGCAGATACCTTTTCTTGTACCACCAACCTTAAAGTCCATATCACCTAAGTGATCTTCCATACCTTGAATATCAGTTAAAATTGTATAGTGTTTTCCATCTTTTGATGTAATTAATCCCATTGCAATACCTGCTACAGGTGCTTTTATTGGAACGCCAGCAGCCATTAAAGACATACATCCAGCACAAATTGTAGCTTGAGATGATGAACCATTTGATTCTAGAATTTCAGATACAACGCGTACTGTATATGGGAATTCTTCTTCAGATGGCATAACTTGTTTTAAACATCTTTCACCAAGTGCACCATGTCCAATTTCTCTTCTTCCAGGAGAACCATATCTACCAGTTTCACCTACAGAGAATGCAGGGAAATTATAGTGAAGCATAAAGTGTTTTTCTGCTTCAAGTGAAAGCCCATCTAATTGTTGATATTCATTAAGAGCTCCTAAAGTTGTAATAGCAAGAGCTTGAGTTTCTCCACGTGTAAATAATGCAGATCCATGAGTTCTTGGAAGTAAATCAATATCAGTTGATAATGCTCTGATTTCAGTCATCTTACGTCCATCAGATCTAGTTTTTTCTTTAACAGTAATATTTCTAAAGATATCGTATTCAATAGATTCAAGAACAAGTTTAACTTTAGTAATTAAAACTGTTAATTCATCTTTATCTAATTCACTATTTTCTTCAGTATATTTATTTACTACCTCTTCTTTAACAGCATCAATTGCAGCATATTTTTCAAGTTTTTCTTTAATACGCATTGCAGCATCTAATTTGCCAGCAGCAAGTGATTCTACTTCTTTTCTAAGTTCATCAGTTATTTCAAGTTTTTCGTATTCCATTTTTTCAACACCAATTTCTTTGATGATTTTTTCTTGGAATTCACATAACTTTTGAACTGCTTCATGACCAAACATTAAAGCTTCTAACATATCTTTTTCAGATACTTCTTTTGACCCTGCTTCAACCATGTTGATGGCTTCTTTAGTACCAGCAACAGTTAAATCAATATCAGATTCTTCAAGTTCTGCAGGTGTTGGATTAATAATTAATTTTCCGTTAACACGACCAACTTTAACACCAGCAATAGGTCCGTCAAAAGGGATTTTTGAAATGCTTGTACATAAAGATGAACCAAACATTGCTGTTAATTCAGGAGAATTATCAGTATCAACTGATAATACTGTATTAACTACTTGTACTTCATTTCTAAAGTCTTCTGGGAACATTGGTCTCATAGGTCTATCAATCATACGTGCAGCAAGAGTTGCAGCATCTGTTGGACGACCTTCTCTTTTAATAAATCCTCCAGGAATTTTTCCTACAGAATATAATTTTTCTTGATATAAAACCATTAGTGGAAAAAAGTCAGATAATACGTTTGCATTTGGAGATACAACAGCAGTTGATAAAACAACAGTATCACCATATCTAACTAAAACAGCACCATGTGCTTGTTTAGCAACTTGACCATTTTCTACTATAAGTTCTTTACCATAGAAATCCATTTTAAATACTTTTTTTGCCATAATTTTCTACTTCCTTCTATACTTCTTTTCTATAAAAAAAGACACCAAAAAGTTTTAGGTGCCTATTTTCTTAAATTTAATCTTTTAATTACATCTCTATATGCAACTACATCATTATCTTTTAAATAAGCTAGTAATTTTCTTCTTTTACCAACTTTCATTAAAAGTCCACGTTTTGAATGGAAATCATGAATGTGAGTTTTTAGATGTTCTGTTAAATCATTAATTTCTGCAGTAAGAATTGCGATTTGTACTTGTGCACTACCACAATCTTTATCATTAATTCTAAAATCTTTAATGATTTTTTCTTTTTGTTCTTTTGTAACAGCCATTTTTAAATCCTCCTTTTTTTATTTTTAATCGGTTTAAATCTAGTAAAAATGCAGGAGATGCGTTTAAACCAAATCCAAACTTCTTATTCATTATATGATAATTAATTATAAAAATCAATAGATTTATTGATTATTTACTCTATGTTTATGAACTCTTGCTGAACCATGTCCCATTTGTTCTGGAGTAACATCCGAATCATATGCGTATTGGTCTTGATTTAGCGTTATATCATATCTATATGCCAATCTTTTAACCATATTTAGATATCTGTATGCAGCGATACTATATTTTTGGTTTTCTACTTCGCAAGCTGTTGGAATTAAATCCTCACTGATTATTTTGTAACCAGTTAATAATTGTTCATCTTCCTCAACTAACTTATCAGCAATTTGAGGTCCTATTACATCATACATTTTTAGTAATTGCTTTCCAGCTCTTGTTGTTTGTAATCTTCCTCTTAATTTTCTTAAGTTAGTCATAACTCTACAGTCATCTGCAAATCCACACATACCTACAACTGCAGTTGTAATAAAACATGGTCCGTCATAAGTTTTAAACTCATAACCTGGTGCAGCTGATGCTTCTTTACAATGTTTACCTTCAGAAGGCCCTTTATATCCTCTACCTTCTTTACACCAGCATTCTAAATAAGATGATGTTTTTTTGTTAGTTTTATCCCAGTTATTGCAATATTGACATTGTTGTTGAACTTCTTTTGCCATAATTTATTTTTCCCCTTTAATAAATAAGTGATATATACTTTAACACTATATATATGTAAAGTCAATCAAAAAAAGATTAGTAAAACATTACTAATCTTCCTTCATTATTTGTAAATTTATATATAGCTACATCGTCCTTATTATATAGCATATTATAATATCCATCTTCTATATCTATATTTAGTTTATTTCCATTTGATACATATTTATATAATTTGTCATCTAAATCATAGTCTTTTATGTCAAGTACATCTCTTGCTGTTAATAATTTTACATCACTATTAATATCATCTAAGTTAATGGATTCTTCTATAGAAAATTTTCCTTGTTTAGTTCTAACTAAACTATTCATAGTACCTACTACATTTAATTTAATGCATATATCTTCAATTAATGATCTAATATATGTTCCTTTTGATACTTTAGTTTTAAATTTAATAATGTCATTACTAAAATCAAGTAGTTCTAAAGAATAAATATTTACTAATCTTTTAGGAAGCTCTACTTTGATATGTTCTCTTGCATATTCGTATAGCTTTTTACCATTTATTTTTACGGCAGAATATGCTGGTACAGTTTGTTCATATTCTTTTGGAAAATTATTAAATACATTTAATATATCTTCCTTATTTATATTATAGTTATTATTTTCTTCTAATATATTACCTGTTATATCTGAAGTATCTGTTTTTATACCTAGTTTTATTTCAGCAATATATTCTTTATCTAAACTTGTTAGTTCATTAACAAGTTTAGTATAAGATCCTACTGCAATAACAAGTACTCCTGTTGCTAGAGGGTCAAGGGTTCCAGTGTGACCTATTTTTTTAGTTTCAAGTATATGATTTAATTTATTAACTACATCTCTTGATGTATAGTCTTTGGGTTTATTAATTATTAGTACGCCATTTTTCATATATTACTTACCTACTTTTTAAGTGAATCTACATATTTTTCAAATTCTTTTTGAAAACTATTATAATGATTTGGATACATCATATAACCACTTGCAGATAATTTTTCATCATCATTATATCTTAAATGAAAACTAAATGAATCTCCATCAAGAACATTTTTATCTGATTTACTAAAACCTTTCCATGATGCTATATGATTCTTATTTAATATGCTTACAAATTTATCCATATCTTTATTACTTAATTTAATTGTAATAATATCATCATCTGGTTTTTCATATTCTTTTATTTTAAGTGTACACTTATTTTCACAATCTAAGTTATATATTACATCTTGGTTCATTCCATAACCATTTGAATAAGAATACTGTAAATCATTAATTTGATATATTGGATCTTCACCAAAAATACTTGAGTAATTAGATATAAATAAAGATAATGCAACAACAATAATAAATTTAAATTTCATAAATATCACACCTATATATAAATTATAACATAAATAAAAAAATCAACTTAATTAAGTTGATTTTTAATCTAATCTTGTTAATCCTTCTGCACAAATTCTTCTACTTCCCTCAGTTATATTTACTTGAGAAGATTTAGTTTTTTAATTTTTCTTTTTTTACAGCTATAGCTGCTCTTTTCCTTATTCTTTGTTTACCACCATCTTGTTGGTGTTTAGAAACTGGAGGATCTACTGGATAAGTTGTATTAAAGCCATTGTTTTCTTCATATAGTTTTTCAAATTCTTCTCTAGTACAACCGAAAGCAGTTTCTTCTTCTTGAGTTTCTTCGGAGTCATCATCTTCTACTTCAGTTGAAGGTTGAGAAACAGGTATTTGATCATACTTACCTATCTCTGTTAGTTCTTTCGAAGCTTCGTCAATTAATTTCATAGCATCTTCATGAGTAACTTCTACTATAGTTTCTTCTTTTGGAATATATTTTTTAATTACTGTAGCACTTCCCTTTACATCAAGAACACTTTCTCCTTTTTCATTTTTATGATATAAACATGCATTATGTTGAACAAGTAATTTTACACAATTATCATTACCATGCATCTTCGCACTAAATAGTGCTGTATCTCCATCTTTACATGAAGCATTAACATCTGCACCAAGTCTTATTAATACTGTACATAGTTTTGCATTACCATGTCTTGCTGCTGCCATAAGAGCGGTAGTTCCATAATTATTTGCAAGGTTAACATCTGCTCCAGAATTAATTAATAATGCAGCCATTTCATCATAACCTTTTCGTGAACATATAAGAAGTGGAAAATCTCCTTTTGTTTCACTTTTATAATTAACATCTGCACCTTTACTAATTAAATCTATTGATTTTTCTATTACTAGTGTTTCCTTACTTAAAATAAGATCTATTAGTTCTTTTCCAAGTTGTGCTCTTTTTTTATCATTTACATTTTTATTTTGTTCTTTTACTTTATTTATTTCTTCGATCTTAATACCATAATCAGTAAGTATCTTTAAATATTTATTTTCTAAATCTCCAACAAATACATCACTATTCATTTTGAGCTACTCTCTTTCTAGATTGTTTAATCTTTTTAAGAGCATCATTGAATCCGTCTTCTGAATCAGTACCTATTGAATAAGTATGAAGAATAACATCTCGTCTAGGTCCATTCCCTGGAAAATGCTCACATCCACCAACATTATATACACGGTTATCTTCTTTTATGCTTTTATATTTATAATTATATGCGTTTTCTTTTTCGTTATATACTAAAACATTTGTATAATTATTAAATGCTCTTGGTCTTCCAGGATCTAAGTAATCCTTTTCAATTAGATTTATAAATGACCAAATATCCTTAAGTAATGAACAAGGAACTATTGGTGAGTCAACATAGAAACTTAACTTTATGCCTTCTCTCATAGTTGCATCTTTAACACAATTATCAACATATTTAGTTGGATATACTATAAGTGATTTACCATATTTTTCACCTATTTTAAAACCATCTTCATAAACAGTAATTCCAAATTCATAAGCATATTCAATTGCATGTTGAACAAACTTTTCGTAGTCAAGTGTAGGATAAGCGTACCAAGTTACTTCGCACCACTCATCTTGTGAAATGTCACACACTTTCTTACCTCTCTTAAGATATAGTGTTTCATCATGGAAATTACCAATAGCATCATCTTGATTAAATTGAGTAAAGCCTCCATTTGCAAGTCTTATCTGAGCAAGTTCAGAATCAATAGCCTCTTGTCTATCTGCTTCCATTTTTTTAAACTTTTCTTTATAACCATCAACCAATTTTGCAAACTTAGCTTTTTCATCTACTAATTCTTTACTTAAATCAGTTAATACATTTTCTGCTATTAATCTATCAAGTTGTTCCAAACCTTTATCATCATTTTTAGCTTCTTTTGTTGTTTTTAGGAATTTAGTTAATTCATCATCTCTTCTATTACCATTAACAATAGATTCAAATGTATTCATATCGTCAAGAGATTTAAACATATTCTTTAGAATAGATTTATAAACATAACTAAGTTCTACTCCACCCTTACTTAACCTATGTGCGTCTTGAATTGCAATAAGCATTTCAGAACATGATGGAAGTCTAGTATACATATCTTTTTGACCATATGCTTTTTCATACATAAGTGATACTAAATTAACAAGGCTTGTTAAAGCTTTCTTATCAGCTTGATTAGTTGCTTTTTCAATTAGTGCGCGATTTGCAACTTTATAGAAAATATCAGGTCTCATTGATTCAAGTCTAATTATTCTAACACGTCTAAATAATGGTCCTGATAATTCTTCTCTCATATCATTTTTACATAATATTACTTGAAGATTATTTTTATATTCTTCTTTAATTCCTAAATCACCATGTTGTGTTGTATTTATTTTACCTGATTGTAAGAATTGTAGTAAGAAAGCATCAGTTTCTTCTCTAGCTTTATCATATTCATCTATAAATAATACTACTTTTTTACCTTCATTAACTTTTTCAATTGCTACAACAAGTTTACCAGGTATATTAACATGTTCTGGATCATTTTTAATTGCAGAACTAATATTAATATCTTCAAATAGTTCTGTTTTACCAGTTGTTGCATCGCATTGATATTCAACTAGTTCAACATTTTTAAATAAACCATTAGCTACTCTTGTATATGTTTTAGCAAATTCCGTTTTACCAGCACCAGGAGGGCCTTCCAAACAAACTGCATAAATATCTTGTCCTTGATCTACGCTTGTACTTTCAAAAAGAACTAATGCATTATAGGCATCATTTAATAGTTCTTCTGTTGCGTAGTATCCGACATCCTCCATTATTTTTTTTAAATCATTTATCTTTATCATTGTCTTTTTCTTACCTTTCCCCTAAGTGCTGCAGGATTATCTGTAAAACATAAACTTTCAAATCTTTTTGAGTTAACTTTTATTAATCCTTGGGCAATATCTTTTATATTTTTTACTTTATATATAAATCCTTGGAAATATTTTAAATCATATCTATCAAAACTATCTTCAAAACAAAACCAATATACATCTGCTTTAGAAGATAGATTTACTACCTCTGATATTGGATCAAAATCTGAGAAGACTACACATCTTTCTGCTTTCTTTTCAACTAGATAGTTATCTATATTTCTATTAATTGGTATATATGTAACTTTGTCTTTTTTAGTAATTGAGCTAACACCATTTCCTGCTTGAGTTAAAAAATTTACTATTTCGTCAATAGATATATCTTTATCTATTTTTTCTACTTGAACATTTACTCTTTCGTTATATCCAATTAATACCTTTACATCTTTTTTTAATAGTTCAGTAGCAAGAGTTGCTAAAAGTGATGTAAATGATTCCATTGAACCTGACATATCAAAATAAAAAGATAATGGAACATTTTCATTTTTACCATTTGCATATGTGTAACCTACTTTATCCGTTAACACCTTAGTTACTTGATGTGTTTTTAAATGAACAATAACATCTTTTACTTTCCATTTATGAAATCCATTTGTTTCTTCAAGTGAATTTGATCTAACATTTAAGTTAGTTTCTTTTTTACAAAATCTTTGGTTTAAAAACTTATCTATTAATGTTTTTATAACTGAGTTTGGTACTTTTTCTAACTTAGTTGTATCAATAGCATATCCATCTCCTCTTTGTCTTTCTTCAAAAGATGGAAGTTCTCCAAGAGCATCAGTTATATTATTTGAATTATTTTCATTTATTCTTTCTTCTTCAAGAGACTTTATATATTTTTTATTCCCTGGAGTTAATTTAGCTCTATATTTTTTTCCTGATTTAATTCTTTTTTTTACTTTATTTAAAAGTCTTCTTCGCTCTTCTAAACTTAAGTTAGAACAATTATTAAAGATATCTCTTATATCTTGTCTTTCTTGTTCTGTGATATTTTTAGAAGATTCTGATTCTTCACTTTGTTCGTCTTTACCTGGTTCTACATCAGGTGTTCCATCAGTGCTATTACTTGGTTTATTGTGTCTAGCATTTTGTTCACCCAAATCAGTTTCTTTTAATTCACTACTTTCAGTATTACTTGATTGATTTTGATTTATATTACTTCTTTTTGGTTTTACTTTTTTACCTATTGATTGATTAATATCGTCCTCTAAAGTTTCTTCGCTATTTTCTTTTCTAGTTTCGTTACCATGAGATAGGTTTTCTTGCTCTTCACCACTTTGATTTGACCATGTAGATTGTTGTGAACTTCCTTGTTGAATACCTGGTTGGTTCGTATTTTGTTGTGGTCTATCTTGTTGTCCATTTGATTGGTTCATATCTTGTTCTAAGGCACTTTGCTGAGTTCTAGTTTCTTGACTTTCTTGTTGACTTATACTTTGCTGAGAACCACTTTGTTGACTTCCTTGTTGAATCATACTTTGTTGGTTTTCTTGTTTACTCATTCCTTGTAGACCACTAAATGAGCTCATATACTCTGATAATTGTTGTTTAAATTCTTGGCTAAATTCATCAGCATCTAAAGATAATTGAAAAGGTTCCTGTTCTGATTGATTTTGATTATTTTGAGATTGTGTGTTTTGATTTTGTTGACCCAAACTATCTAAACTATTATTCTGTGAATTTTGCTGTTCAGAACTTTCTTGTTCTTGTTTGTTGCCAGTATCACTTTTTTCTTTAGAGTTATTAGATAAATTATTAACTTGATTTGAATTAAAATTTCCATTACTACTATTTTCTTGTTTAGATAAGCCGTTAATATTCTGTTCTTCTTCATTTACATTCAAGTTATCATCATTGTTATTGTTAGAAGAACTACCTTCTTTGTTAGAATCATTAGATATATCACCATTATTTTCTGATTCTTGTTGCTGATTTTGTGCTTCTTCCATTTGCTGCATTTCTTCTTGCTCTGATTCTAAACATTGAGAACTCATTTGTTCTTTTTTAGTTTCTGATTCTGTTTGGCTATTATCATTATTTTCTTCTTGCAACGCATTAAACGATTGATCTGTTCCATCAATCGTTTTATTTTCTTCATCACTAATTTGTTGAAAACGCCAAACCCTCATAAATAAATTCTATCTTCCAGATCTTCCACTTTTAGATTCTGTATATTTAATATATGCATCTCTACCAAAGTATTCTGGATTTAACTCTGGTTTTATTCCATATTTGTAAGTTGCAATTCCAATATCATTTAATGTAGGTGCAAATGTAGATCTTTGAATTAACTTTCCTGTTTTTGCATTAAATGTCCATGGAAAATACATATCTCTTTCATGTACAATTAAGATACTTTTTTCTTTGTCAAGTTGTACACCAACTACGCTAGATGTAGTGAAATAATTATCTTTTTTTTCACCATCTTCACCTTCAATTTTAATTATAAAACCATAATGTCCTTCGGCAATCATAGTTCCAGGGCAAAGAGGATATCTATTTTCACACGTATCATCTTTCTCAATACAATTAGAGTATTTTCCTAATATAATTTCTATTGGATTCTCCATTTTTTCTGAAATTTTTCCGATATTTCCCATAATATCACCTCTGATAAGTGTTTATGATAGCACATAGATGTATTAATTACAATAAAAATAATTATATATATTAATTGATTTTTTTAATTTTTAGTATATAATATATTTTCAGTTGAAAAAGGGAGTTTTTGTATGAAGCAAAATATCAAATATACTCATATAAATGCAGATTATGATGTTAATGGTTGTAACACAACTATTAGAGCTTTTTCGCATTGTAATGATGAGAGCTTAGAATATATAGAAATTGATGATGCTGTTGAAGAGATTTGTTATGAAGCTTTTTGTAACTGTAAAAATCTTAAAGCAATAAAATTTCCTAAGAATCTTAAAAGAATCGGTGCAGATGCTTTTAGTGGTTGTACTAGTTTAAAAGAGGTTATCCTTCCAGACACTGTTCAATATATGGATAAACGCGTATTTGCTGATTGTACTAGACTTAAAAAAGCTGTGCTTCCTAAAAAAATGTCAGCAATTGATCAATCAACTTTCGCAGGTTGCAAAAGATTAAAAGAAGTAAGTCTTCCTGAAAATTTACATATTTTACCAGCCAAATTTTTTCTTGGGTGTGAAAGTTTAGATATAGAACTTCCAAAGAACTATATTAGATTATGTTATAGTGCATTTCAGGGGTGCAGTAGTTTAACTCACTTTCCAAAATATGCTTATAATTTTGACCAAGCATGTTTTAAGAACTGCAGTTCACTTACAAATGTTGAATTACACGACGATACAATTGTTTTAGATGAAGAAGTATTCTGTAACTGTAAAAATTTAAGTGAAATTACCTCGCCTCATAAAGTGCAAATTAATAAAGCAACTTTTAAGGGGTGTGTATCGCTTAAAAAAATCCCAAACTTTGTTAAAAACTATGATGAGTGTTCTTTTGAAAACTGTGAAGGATTAACTGAAATCGACATAATTTCTTCAAATATCCCTGTAGGATGTTTTAAAGGATGTAAAAATATTTCTAAAATCAATCATCAAGATAAAATTAGAACTATCAATCATAATGCATTTAATGGTTGTTCTTCACTTACAACTATTGATTTGCCCAATCTTGAGGATATTGGAGCAGTTGCCTTTGAAGGATGCACTAGTTTAAAAGAAGCTAATCTTGGAGATTCATTAACTTTAGTTAGTAATGGATTATTCACAAATTGTACAAATCTAGAAAAAGTAAGTATTCCAAATACTGTAACTATTATGGGAAATAAAGTTTTCTATAATTGTAAATCTCTAAAAAGTATTAAACTTCCTAATTCCCTAGAAGCTATCGGTAGAGAGGTATTCGTTAACTGTGGCAAGATTTCATCAATTTATATTCCAAGTAACGTTCATAAAATGCAATACACAACTTTTATTGAAATGCCTTCTTTAAAAAAAGTTGGTGTTTCTAAAAGAAATAAACATTTTTATAGCCCAGATAGTAAAGTTATTATTGATAATTTAGGACAATGTATCATTGTATATGCCAGAGGGCTTGAAGATGAAACTTATTCTGTTACAAATTTAGTTGTTAGTTACGAAGCTGATGGTACTGAAGTTATTACTCCAATTAATGGTATTAGACCTTATGCTTTTTATAACGCAAAAAATCTTAAAAAATTATGTGTACCTTCTTGTACTAACAAAGTTGATTTTAGCACATTCATTGGATGTGATAATCTTAAAACTCTTGAAATAAACCGTATATCACTTTATAGTGGAGTATCGATGCGTGTTCAACAACCATTAATGGTTGGAGATAATGTTGATGGTAAAAATTATAAAATAACAGAAGAAGGATTTATGCCATTTACCGAACTAATAATTAATGGTGATGAAGGTTTTATTAACAGTCATGCTTTTAATGAGTTTAAAAGATTGGAAACACTAAAACTTGATGAAGGTTTAAATGCTATTTATACTTTGTCGTTTACAGGTTGTTCAAATCTTAAAGAGGTTAATATCCCTGATTCGGTAAAGAAAATTGATAAAAGTTCATTCCTTAATGGAACTAGTTTAAGATTTTCAAATGGTATAGTTGCTGATGGTTCTTTACAATTAACAGGTTATACATATTCTGATTCGTATAAACAATATGATTATAACGGGAAATATATTATTCAAGATGGAGATAAATTAGTAACTTACGATGAAAAGAAAATGAAGAAAAAAATCTCTAATTATGAATTTGTCGAAAATGATAGAGTTCTTGTTTATGACTATATAAAAGATTTAATGAGAAATGGTATATTTCGTGATGAATTCTTAAATGGTATATTAATATCTATGAGCTTAGATAACAGAGCAATTTTATACGCTAATAAAGATTTAATTGATGATTTCTTCTTTGAAGTTTTAACTAATAGTCGTATTTTAAAATGTGATACTTACCTATCACTAACTGGCCAGATAATTAATAATGGTGATTTCCAAAAATTTATAGATTATCTAAAATTATTTAAAAAATATAATATTAGAGAACCAGAACTACAAGACAAATTGCTAATAGGTCTAATGGATCCAAAAATGTACGAACGAATTATTAACTATGATAAAGACTTATTCTATAAAATTGTAAAAGAATCAAGACTTGCTTTCGTTCCACTCTATGAACTTCCTGGAAAAGATGCTTTATATAAACAACTAGTTAATGAAAAACTACAAGAAAGAATTAATAATCTTGAAGATTTCGTAAAACTAATTAAAGAATCTGATGTTAAAGATTCATATCTATACCAGGAATGTTTTATGAATATAGTTCATGAACCATTATTTAAAGAATTACTAGTTTCATATGATGCTAACATAAAAAGACTATTAAAAGAAAGTGGTACTATTCTTCCTAAATTAACTGATAATCAAAACTTACTAGACTTACTTAAATTTATGAAAATTTTAGGTTGTTTCTGTGATGATCCAATCAAAAGACAAAAAGCATCTACTTTCATAACTGAAAAAATCTTTAGTAGGACAATACCAGTTAAGAAAACAGAAAATAATCCTGAAGGACAAATTGAAAACCATTTTAGAATAATTGGTGATGATATCCACCGTATATTTAACATACAGACTACAAATATTATATACAAACCTGATTATGCAACTTTCTTTATGGAAAACTATAAAGAAATAATAGATTTTGAAAAAATGGGTAAATCAGGTTTTATAGAGCGTGTTTACAATAACTTTGAAAGAATACAAGAAACATGTACATCAAATAGAGGAGATCAAAGAAAACTAAAAGTTTCTATTGAAAAATGTATAAGTTATGCATCAGCCTTTAAATTTAGTGGTATTACTCCAGAAACAAAAGATCTTGCAAGATTTATTGGTGAATGGTTTGATCAAGATTATATATTTGATGATGCTGTTAAAGTATATAAAGAATCACTAAATGCTCAAAGAAATATTTTCACAAAACATTATAAAGATCCAGAAACAGGTCAAATAATATATGATGATAGACCAGAATGTGATTTAAAAGAAAAGGAAAAGGATTTTGATTTCACTTTTGAATGGCTTCCTAAACAAAGTTATAATAATCTAGTTCTTGGTAAATACTGTGGATGTTGTGCACATATTGCTGGAGCTGGTCAAGGTATTATGAGAGCTAGTATGATACTTGATTGTTGTCAAAACTTAGTTGTTAGAAATTCATACGGAGTAATTGTTGCTAAGTCTACTATCTATGTTAATAGAAAAGAAGGCTATGCAGTATTTAATAATGTTGAATCTAACTTAGGTTATCGCAATAATACTAGTCTTGAAGGTATATATAAGGCATTTATGCGAGGAACCGATGCTTTCATTAAAGAATATAATAAAAATAATCAAACCAAGATTACATTTGTTTCAATAGGTTCGTCAAGAAATACTGTTAAAGATTTCTTAACTGAAGAAAATGGTCATCCAGAATCTCCTATTAAAACAGCAATTACATTTAGTAACTACTCTCTTAAAGGTATTGGTTGGGCTGGTGACTGGAAAACTTCACAAAGACAGGTTTATCCACCTGTTAGAGTAAGACAATAAAAAAATCAACTTATATAAGTTGATTTTTTATTTGTTATTTATTTCTTTAATAATCTCTTCAATGCGGTTTCTGTATTCAATAGATTCATCATATACAAAGTTAAGTTCAGGAGTATGACGAATATCAATTTTTTCTGCAAGTTCATGTCTAATAAAACCTGATGCTTCTTTTAATTCTTTTTCCATTTCTTTTGGAGTTAAGCTACTAGTGCTTGTAAAATATACTTTAGCATAGCTTAAGTCATTTGAAACATTGCATCCTGTAATAGTTACAGTTTTAAGTAGTTCATCACGAGAACCATTAGCTAATATATTGCTAATAATTCTTATCATGTCACTTGCTATTCTTTCACACTTTATTTTACTCATTATCTTTTAACCTCCACAAGTTCAAACATCTCTATAGTGTCGCCTTCTTTAATGTCACTATAGTTTTCAAGTGTGATACCGCATTCAAATCCTTTTTTAACTTCTTTAACAGTATCTTTTTCTCTTTGGATTGAAGCAATTTTACCATCATAGATAACAGCTCCATCTCTTATTACTCTAGCACTTGCTCCATTTTTAGCAATACCATCAGTAACATAACATCCTGCAATATTACCAATCTTACTAAATTTGAAGATTTTTCTAATTTCAGCTGTTCCTAAAACTTTTTCTTCAAATTCTGGATCAAGCATACCTTTCATAGCTAGTTCCATTTCCTCTACTGCTTTATAGATAATTGTATATAATCTAATATCAACACTGTATTCTTTAGCTACTTCTTTAGCAGTATTTGACGGAACAACGTTAAATCCAATAATAACAGCATCAGATGCGTTAGCAAGGACAACATCACTTTCAGTGATAGCTCCAATACCACTTCTGATTACTTTAACTTTAACGCCTTCAACATCTATTTTTTCTAAACTATTTTTAACAGCTTCTTCAGAACCTCTAACGTCAGCTTTAAGTACTACATTAATTTCTTTTTGACCAGCATCAATTCTCGCAAATAAATCATCAAGAGTTACTGCTTGTTTTTTAAATTTGTTTTCTCTTGCTGCTATTGCACGTTTATCAGCTACATCTTTAGCTTGGCTTTCTGTTTCAAATGCCATGAATTTATCTCCAGCAGATGGATTTTCAGAAAGCCCTGTAATTTCAACTGGTGTTGCAGGCCCTGCTTCAACAATTGATTTACCTGAATCACTTTTCATTGTTCTTACTTTACCAAATCCAGTACCAACAACAATTGGATCACCAATTCTAAGTGTACCATTCATAATTAATAGTGATGCAATTCCACCAACTTTTTTATCAATTTTAGATTCAATTACAGAACCAACAGCATATCTATTTGGATTTGCTTTAAGTTCAGATACTTCACTAATTGCTAAAATAGTTTCAAGTAACTTATCAACACCCTCACCTGTTTTAGCAGAGATGTTAATAAATGGAATATTTCCACCCCAAGATTCAGGAGTGATATTAATACCAGCCATTTCAGTATAAATTCTTTCAATGTTAGCATCTGGTTTATCAATTTTATTAACAGCAACAATTATTGGAACATTTGCAGATAAAGCATGATCTACAGCTTCTTTAGTTTGAGGCATTACACCATCATCTGCAGCAACAATAATAATAACAATATCAGTAACGCTTGCACCACGAGCACGCATTTCAGTAAATGCTGCATGTCCTGGAGTATCTATAAATGTAATTCTTTCATCATTATATTCAATTTGATATGCACCAATATGTTGAGTGATTCCACCAAACTCTCCATCAACAACATGAGAATCACGGATATAATCTAGTAAAGTCGTTTTACCATGGTCAACGTGACCCATAATTGTAACAATTGGAGGTCTTTTAACTAAATCTTTTTCGTCATCAACAATTTCGTAAGAATCAAAATTAGCAACATCTTGTGTCTCTTCTTTCTTTAAAACTTTTTTATATTCTTCACAAATTAACTCAGCAGCATCATAGTCAACTGGTTGATTTACTGAAAGCATTAAACCTAAAGAAATAAGTTTTTTAACTAATTCTGTAGCACTTACATTAAGTTCATTTGCTAAATCAGCAACGCTCATACCTTCTTTATATAAAACGATATTTTCATTAACTGTGTTTCCTTGTAATTTTTCTTTGTGCTTATACATTTGCTTCTTTAAATTATTGTAATCAGCACTTTCTTTACTATTTTTATCTTTTTTTGCTTTGAATTTTTCTTTTTTCTCTTCATCATGGAAATTACTTTTTATATCAGATTGTTCCATAATTTCATCTACAACTTCATCAATTGCATCTTCTTCTTCATAAGATGCTTCCTCATCAGTTGAAATAAGTGAAATAGCATTGTCTAAGATAATAATATCATCTTCTGATAATTCATCATCTGCAGTTTTAACATCAATTTCCATTTCACGGCATTTTTTTAGTACTTCTGCAACAGATAAATTTACATCATTGGCATAATCTTTAACACTCATCATGTTAAATCACCTCTTTCTAATTTATTTTTTCTAACATTAAATCATAAACAGAATCAGGAATTTCAGTCATTAATATTTTTTCTAATATTTTTGATTGGCGAGCTTTATTAATTACTTCTATATCCTTCTTTAAATAAGCTCCTCTTCCATTTTTCTTTCCTGTTTCATCAACTTCGATATTTCCTTCTGGAGTTCTAACAATGCGAAGTAAGTTTTTCTTTTCACATCTTTCTTTTGTGATTACACAGCTTCTCATCGGAACATTTTTCATTATTCTTCCTCCGTTTTATTTCCCTCTTTTGTTATTTGATCCATAGTTTTTACATCAATTTTATATTTTGTTAAGCGAGATGCAAGTTTTACATTTGTTCCTTTTTTTCCAATAGCAAGTGATAAGTTCTCGTCATTAACAATTGCTAAAGCCTCTTTTTTAGTTTCATCTGTAATATTTACAATAACGTCCTTAGCAGGTTGAAGTGCATTTTTAATAAATTCAACTGGATCTTCATTATATTCAATAAGATCAACTTTTTCTCCATTAAGTTCTTTAAATATACCAGCTATTCTTGAGCCGCGTTCACCAATGCATGCACCTTTAGCATCAACTTTTGGATTAGTTGAATAAACAGCAACCTTAGATCTAACACCAGGTTCTCTAGCAACACTATAAAGTACTACTGTTCCATCCTGAAGTTCAGGTATTTCAGATTCAAATAATCTTTTAACAAATCCATAATGTTTTCTAGAAAGTAAAATAAGAGGCCCTTTATTGTTACTTTCAACTTTTGTAACATAAACCTTAATATTTGAACCCATCTTAATTTCTTCACCAGGAATACATTCAGATTTAGCAAGGATACCTCTTGTTCTACCAAGATCTATATAGTAATTATTAGCATCTTCCATAGCAACAAGACCAACCATTAATTCAAACTCTTTATCAGCAAAATCAGCAATAATACTTTCCTTTTCTGCTTCTCTAATTTTTTGAGTTAATACTTGTTTAGCAGTACCAGCAGCTACTCTACCAAAATCTTTAGGAGTAACTTCTTTTTCTATAGTTTCACCAACTTTAATACCAGGAACTTCTTTTTCTGCATCTTCTAATAAAATTTGTGCATCTAGAGGAATTTCTGGAGGTATAACTGAAATGTTACCTTCTTCGTCAGTTACTTCTTCACCATAATCATAATCATCAACTACTACTTGATAAGAAAAAACCTTAATTACTCCAGTATCTGGATCAATTTCAACTCTAACATTAGTTTTTGAATCAAAATTCTTTTTATATGCAGTAATTAATCCTTGTTCCATTCCTTCAAGAACAACTTCTTTAGAAATATTCTTTTCCGCAATGATATTATCAAGTGCTTTAATAAATTCTTTTGGATTCATACCATTAATCATTTCATCTTTTTTTGCCATTTTTTACTCGTCTCCTCTTTCCTTACTTACAACATCCATAATAAAACTTTCATCAATAAAATCTTCTTCATCAACAATAGGGTTAATTATATTAGTTGCATACACAATTGTATCTAGATCAATTCCTTCGCTTTTATCAAGAACAATTTCAAGAAAATTAATTGTTCCTTCTTTACGATATGAAACTTCATCAACAATGATATTGTCTTTCTTTAAAACTTCTTCTAATTTACGTTTTAAACTTTCTAATTTAGTTTCTATAATCAATCACCTCTTATACAACAAATGAGTGGGTTTTAGCCCACTCAAAATCTGTACTCATATTATAACATATAATTTTCTTAAATCAAGTTATAAACTTAAATTTACTTCTTTGGTATAAATTATGCATTTTTTTGATATTTTATGAATATTATCTATATGATAATCATCCTTAGTTTTTTTCATATAGATTACGATTAAATTATCATTAATATGATAACTATTTAAATTACTTTTCACTATATAATCTACAACTTTCTTATTAAAATTATATATTTTGACTTCGAGAACACATTTAATAAATTTTTTGGATAAATATGTGCCAATATAACTACCCGTTGCATACCCAAGAGCATATGATATGGGAATAATAATACTGTTCATTTCAATTAGTATTGCTTCTTTTGCCACGAAAAACCATATTAACACCTCAAAAAAAGCAAGAATTGTTGGTAAAATGCTCTTGCCTTTTACAGTAAGCAAAGTTTTATATGTGCCAAGAGACACATCAAAAATTCGTGCAAAGAATATTTTTATTACAGTAAACAAAAGCATAATATCACCTTCATTTGATATTATGCTTTTGTTTTTAATTATTATTTACATTTAAAGTCATTGCTTTTTACATTTCTCATAAAAATTCTAGCAGATTTATAAGCTTTATTATCTTTAATATCCTCTTTTGTTAATGTATATTCTAAAACTATTTTATTCTTTTTATATTTTAGATTTATTTCCCCTTCAAAAACATTATTATTTACTTCTTGAATCATTTCATTATAAAAAGTGGTAATAGCTTTTTTATTTTTTGATGTAGGAAGCTTTGCTTCATACAAATAATCTATACTTTTTATATCATTATTTGTTTGATGAATAACATATTTTTCATATATTTTAGCGCCATCAACTTCTTTATACGATTCACATACAAAAGTCTTTTTATAATATTTTAAAAATAATATAAATATTATTACAATAAATATTGCAATAAATCCTACCACTTCCACAAAATGATTTTTAAATAGATTTTTAATATTATCCATAGTTTATCACCTACGTCTAATATATTTTAAATATGAAAATATTTCAACCTTAATTTAATTCTTTCTTATATTTATCAAGTAATTCTTTAAATCTATTATAGTGAACTACCTCTCGTTGTCTTAAGAATAACAACGGTGCTATTAAATCCTCGGTTTTAGCCATATCAATTAAGTGTTCATAAGTTATTCTTGCTTTTTCTTCAGCAGCTAAATCTTCTTGCAAATCTACTATTGGATCACCAGTAACAGCAAATAATTCTACGCTATATGGTACTCCAGACGCATTTACTGGATAGATCCCTTTTCCATGTTCAACAAAATAATCTGCTAAACCTGCTTCTTTTATTTCACTAATTGTTGCATCTTTAACAAGTCCATGAACGATTGATGAAATCATCTCAACGTGACCAAGTTCCTCTGTTGCAATATCATTTAATAAAGCTTTCCCTTCTTCATCGGGCATTGTGAATTTCTGGCAAAAATATCTAAGTGATGCTCCAAGTTCGCCGGCAAACCCACCAAGTTGAGTAAGTATTAACTTTGCCATTTTTAAATCCTTATTTTTAATTATAACTGGATAATTTAGTATTTTTTCATATTTAAACATTACGCTTCATCCTCCCAAGGCCAAGGATTATTAATCCAATTATAATTTTTACTTATATTATTTAAACATATAGATCCATATTTTGTTTCGTATTCATTTATATTATTATTAAGTTCATTTTCTTCTTTACTAAAATAATTGTATATGTCTACATCATTTGGATGTAAATCCAAATAAAGATTTAAATCATTTATTTTAAAAGTATGTTCCATTATTTTTAATCTTAAACTTTCTTCTTCATTTCGCGGATTAAGTCTATAAACTTTATAGTTTTTATATGGAACATATTCATCTTTAAACATATTTCCATATATATATCCATCATCATTTAAATTAACTATTTTGCCGACAAATATATCCGTATTATCTACAAAATCTAAACTATCAAAAAACATTTTATTTCCTCCCTACTTTTAAGATATGCAAGATAGTATTTATTTGCCTATTTATTTTGCAAAATATATATAAATAAGATATAATTATAATGGTGAAATAATATGGGAAAACGTAAAAGAAGAAAAAAAGAAAAAACATCAAATTTTAAATATAGCGTTGAGCTTACTGGTTTATTTTTAATCCTTCTTGGTATTATAGGATTTGGCTTTGGTCCCGTTGGTTCTTTATTAAAAAAATTTAGTATATTCCTTGTTGGAACATGGTGGATGTTTCTTCTAATTGGACTAATTATTCTTGGTTCCTATATGTTATTTAAAAGAAAACTTCCCAAATTTTTTTCTAGTAAACTATTAGGTTTATACGTAATAATTATTGTTGTATTAATTGCAAGTCATTTAGGTTTTATTGAACATGCTAAAAAAGGAACTGATATTTTTAAAGTTACCATGGATAATTTCATGGAAAGAATAAGTTCTATAAACGGTAAAACTGCTTTATTTACATCTGGTACTACTTCTGTTGAAGTGGGCGGTGGTATTTTAGGTGCAACTTTTGCTTTTTTACTTTCTAGTTTAGTTGGATTAAGTGGTACAAAGGTTGTTCTTATTGTTTTATTAATCTTTGGATTAATTCTTCTATTTGATATTACATTTGCTGATGTTATTGAAAAACTTAGAGTTATATTTAAGAAGAAAGAAAAAAATCCCGAGGAATCTATTGCTACTAGTGACGTTGAAATAAATGATTATAGCAAGCAACTAGCTGAAGAAAATAGAAAAGAAGATAAAATTATTATTACTGATGTATCTGAACTTAAGACTCCCGCTCCAAAAGCACTTGATATTGAAAAAGTTGATATGCAAAGAAATGAGAATATTCCTGAAAATACACATTATAAACTTCCTCCACTTAGCATTTTATCTGACCCTCAAACTCAAGGAGCTTCAATTAATCAAAATGAAACAAGAAAAAATAAAGACGCTCTTGAAAATGTCCTAAGAGATTTTGGTATATCTGCTAAAGTGGTTAGAATACATATTGGCCCTGCAGTTACACAATATGAACTCACAGTTCCAAATGGAACAAAAGTTAGCAAAATAACAAGCGTTAACAAAGAAATAGCTCTTGCAATGGCTGCAAAAGATATTCGTATCCAAGCACCTATTCCAGGAAAAAGCACTATTGGTATTGAAATACCAAACTCTTCTGTATCAATGGTTTCAATTAAAGAAATATTGTTAACTAAAGGTAATGGTAAAATTAATGTTGCACTTGGTAAAGATATAATGGGTACACCTTTTTTAGCTGACTTATCTAAAATGCCACACCTTTTAATAGCAGGTTCTACTGGGTCCGGTAAATCTGTTTGTACAAATAGTATTATTAATTCAATACTAATGAACTATAGACCTGATGAAGTTAAACTTGTATTAGTCGATCCAAAAAAAGTTGAACTTTCAAATTATAATGGGGTTCCTCACCTACTTACTCCTGTTGTAACGGATCCTAAAAAGGCATCAGTTGTTCTTCAACGCGTAGTTAGTGAGATGGAAAAACGTTATAATATGTTCACAGAAAAAGGAGTTAAAAATATTGAAGGATATAATGCTTTAATTGAAAAAGAAAATAGAAAGCATCCAGAAACTCCTGAAAAGAAAATGTACTATCTTGTAACTATTATTGATGAACTTGCTGATTTAATGCTTGTTGCATCTAAAGAAGTTGAAGACTCTATAATGCGTATTACTCAAATGGCACGTGCTGCTGGTATACATTTAATTGTAGCAACACAAAGACCATCAACTGATGTAATTACAGGTGTTGTAAAAGCAAATATACCTTCAAGAATTGCATTTGCTGTTGCATCAAGTATTGATTCAAGAACAATTCTTGATATGTCAGGAGCAGAAAAACTTCTAGGTAAAGGAGATATGTTATATCTACCTATGGGAGAAAATACACCTGTACGTATTCAAGGATGTTTTATATCTGATGAAGATATAAGAAAAGTTATAAACTATGTATGTAAACAACAACAAGCTAAATATAGCGAAGAAATGGACACAGAGTCTCAACCTATTGGAACATCTTCTGGATCTGGTGGATCAGATGGATACGATGATCCGATATATGATGAAGTTGTTGAGTTTGCAATTCAAACTGGAAAAATATCTGCATCACTAATTCAAAGAAAATTTAGGCTTGGATATAATAGAGCTGCTAGAATTATTGATTTACTTGAAGAAAGAGGTATTGTTGGTCCACAAAATGGATCTAAACCTCGTGAAGTTTTAGTTGAGTTACAAAGTAAAGAATAATTATAGGATTAATTAATATAATAAATATCAATATGAGGTGATATATATGAACGAAAATAAAGAATTAAGAAGTATTCCCTTTAAAAACTATGTAATACTAACACTTATATTTATTGCTATTGTTCTTATGACTTTATATCTATTTAAATGGTATCAAATCAAAAAAGAAGAGCAAACAAGTGATTGTTATATTATTGAAAAAAACTTAACTCAAAATGAAATTAAAAGTTTACAGGAATTTAAACAAGTACTAAGTGAAACACCATCTAAATTTGTTTTGTATATCACTTATCATAATTCTTCAAGAATATACAACATTGAGAAAAAGTTTGATACATTATTTAAAGAATACAACATATCAAATTCATTTTATGTATTTGATATAACTGATATGAAAAGTAATATGAAAAATTATAAAAAAATATTAAATGAAGAACTTGATATTAATGTAAATGGATATCCTGTTATAATATTCTATGAAGATGGTCAAATCGTGTCTTATAAGAAAATATCAAGTTACAAAGATATAAAGAAAATACTAGAAAAATATGATTTTGAAAAAAATAGCCTTTAGGCTATTTTTGTATAGGAGTTTTTTACGATAAATATTGTTTTATTTGAACCTGAAATACCTACTAATACAGGAAATATAATGAGAACTTGCATTGCAACAAATGCAAAACTTCATTTAATTAAACCTCTTGGTTTTTCACTTGATGAAAAAAGTGTTAAGAGAAGTGGTGTTAACTACATTGATAAAGTTGATTTAACAGTTTATGAAAATATGGATGATTTTTATAATAAAAATGAAGGTACTTTTTATTATTTAACAAGATATGGTCATAAGCCACACACAACTGCGGACTATAGTAACTCTGATGAAAATATATATTTCATTTTTGGTAAGGAGTCAACTGGTATACCTAAAAAATATTTAAGAAACGATTTAGATAGATGCTTTAGATTGCCGATGAGCAAAAATGTAAGATCATTAAACTTATCAAATACTGTTGCTATTGTATTATATGAGGCTTTAAGACAACAAAACTATAATGATTTATTATTTGAGGAACCCCATAAAAGTAAAGATTTTATAATTGAAGACTAAGAATCTTCAATTTTTTTATTTGTCAAAATTTTTCTAATAGTACTTAACACTACAGATGTGGATGACAAAATAATAACAAATATTAAATCTTTAATCTTTAAACCAAAAGTACTAAATATATTCCCCCCAAAATAAATAATAAATATCTGTGCCAAAATTATAAACAGAAATATAATTAAGAATGCTTTGTTATCTTTTATATTTGAAAATACATTTACACTACTTGTTCTAGAATTAAAAGCATTAAATATTCCCAGAAAGATAAATAAAGCAAAGTATGCTGTCATAAAATATTTATTATTTCCGACAATTAATTCTTTAAATATAGGAAGTTTTAAAAATAATATACATACAAATGCACTATAAAGAGCATTACACATTATCTCTATATACATTTTTTTATTTATAACTGGTTCATCTTTTGAAAGAGGTTTCTCAAGTAAATATTTTTTTAAAGAAGGCTCAAAAGAAAAAGCTAAACCAGCAAATGTATCCATTATCATATTTAGCCAAAGCATTTGAACTATAGTTATTGGAGTATTTACTTTCATTAAAGGACCTACTATAGCAAGAGTTAATGCACAAAAATTTACTGTTAGCTGATACACTATAAATTTTCTTATGGACTTGAATATTGTTCTTCCAAATAATATTGCCTTAGAAATTGATAGTAAATTGTTATCAAGTATAACAATATCTGCTGCCTCTTTTGCAACACTGGTTCCGCTACCCATAGCAAAACCTACATCAGCTTTTTTTAATGCTGGTGCATCATTTACCCCATCACCAGTCATTCCAACAACATAGTTTTTTTGTTGTAATAGTCTTACTATTCTACTTTTATCACTTGGTATAGCTCTTGATATAACTTTAATTCTTTCGATATAACTAAGCAATTCATTATCATCCATAAGATTTATTTCTTCTGATGAAAATGATAAATCATTTTCATCATTTAATATACCTACTTCACGTGCTATAGAATTTGCAGTGTCTTTATAGTCTCCAGTTATCATAATAACATTTATACCTGCTTGTTGAATATTATTTATACCCTCAACTGATTTATTTCTTATTGTATCTTTTATAACTATTAAACCTAAAAATATATCTATATTATCTTTTCTAAGAAGGTTTGCCAATACCCTATATCCCTTCCTTGTTAAATCCTTTGATTTATTTAGTATAACCCTCTTATTAAATAACTCTACTTCATTATTTTTTCCTAACTTATATTTGATATTTTTAATTAAAATATCAAATGCACCTTTAACATACTCAACATTATCAATTTTGACCTTGCTATATTTTTCTTTACTATTAAAAGGAATATATTTATAGCTTTTGCTTTTGATGATACCTTCACTCATAATGAATTTCATTATAGCTTGATCCGTTGAGTTACCACCTACTACATTATTGTTATTAATAGTACTTGATGAATTATATAAAAGTGATTCTAGAATCATGTTTTTATAAGCTATATTTTTTATTTTGTATATATCATCAAAAACTTCTAAATCAGGTGTAATATAACTTACCATTTCAAGCTTTCCTAGCGTAATTGTACCAGTCTTATCAGTTAAAAGATAATTAATGTTTCCAGATGTTTCAATACCAACCATTTTTCTCACTAATACATTATCCTTGATTAACTTTTTCATGTTTGATGATAAAACCAGAGTTATCATCATAGGAAGTCCCTCTGGAACAGCAACAACTATCGTAGTTACACATAGCGTCAATGTAAAAATCAAATCATTTATAAACAAAGATGATTGTATATATTCAAGTATAATTTGAATGTTAAAGTTATTAGCAATAAAAACTTTTGAAAAAAGATAAGAAACGGAAACAAGAAAGGAGCCTGTATATCCAATCTTGTTTATAATTTTTGATAGATTAAGTAATCTTACTTTTAATGGGCTTTTAATCTTTTTCTCAGATATTTCCTTAGCAATTTTTCCATACACAGTATTTTGTCCTACGCTTGAAACAACATATTTAAAATTACCTTCTGCACATATAGTTCCCTTAAAAACTCTTTTATCTTTTTCCTTTGATACTAATTTTGATTCTCCACTTAACATTGATTCATCAATTAACGAATTTCCGTCTGATATTATTCCATCTGATGGAATAATATCACCTGATTCTATAAAAATTACATCACCTACAACAATCTCAGTAGAATATATTTCGACAAGTTTACTATTTCTATATACTTTTACCAAAACATCCTTATTTTCGTCCTGTAATTTTTGAAATGCTGATTCACTTCCATATTCAGAAAGAGTTGATATTAGTGTTGCCAGAAAGATTGATATTAATATTCCTATAGTCTCATACCAATTTGCATTCTTAAACATAAAAACAATTTTTATTGCAAGAGCAATTAAAAGAATTTTAATAATTGGATCACCAAGTGATTCAATTATTAAATTAATTAATGTTCTTTTTTTAGGAACAGGGATTTCATTCTTTCCAAATTTTGTTCTACTTACTACAACCTCTTGATCTGTTAAACCTATTTTCATAATTTAGTCCTTTAAAAAATATATATGAAAATAGAAAAAGAAATATGTTATGAACATATTTCTTTTAACTTTATATTTCTTATGTCACAGTTGAAAGAATCCACAAATGATTCTGGTAAGTTTGATGAGACTTTTGTTTGATTAAAACCAGTTTTATATGTTTTCTTTTCATCAACACATGCCATAATAACAGTACTATTTAAATATATTTTTTCATTATTTTTTAGTTCAATATATCCTTTATTATTAATTGATGATATTTCATCTAATATGTATTTACTAGCAGATGTAATATGCTTAAAGATTATTAAAGAAAAGGGATTGTTAATAATGGAATTAAATAAATTTTCTTCATCTACCTTATTTTGATATAAGGAATTATTTACTGCAAAGTAGTAACTATTTAAATCAATATTTATAATATTAATATTACCTAAATTGTTTTTTATTATATCTTCTATAATATCATTACTAAGTAAGATACTTATAGGTTTATTATCCTTAAATTTAAAAGAATCACAAATACTATTTAAGTCTTTAATTGAAATATATTTTGCCAATTTTTTTCTTAATCTGTTAAAAAAATCTTCACTATTAATCAATGAGTTTTTAGTTTTTTGGTATATTGTGTTTAAAACATCTTTTTCAGTTAAAGAAACAGCACTATGATTGAGTTTTGCATAAGCGCATGATGAATCTAATAAATCAATTGATTTATCCGGATTAGTTACATTCTTCATGTAAAAATCAGATAGCGTAACAATTGATTTGATTACATTAATAGGAATTTTGATATCATGAAAATTTTCATATTCTTTTTTTATTCTCGATAATAAATTGATCATTTCTTCTTTATTTGGTTCTTCTATATTAATAACATTAAATCTTCTTTCCAAAGCCTTATCTTTAATGATTGTACTCATGTATTCTTTACTGGTAGTAGCACCTATACATTTAATCTCACCTCGTGCCAAATATGGTTTTAAAATATCAGATGCATTTATCGCACCATCTGCTCCACCTGCACCAACCATAGAATGTATTTCATCAATAAAAATTATAGTTTTCTTATCATTTTTGATTTCTTTAATAATATGGTTTAGTCTTTCCTCAAATTCTCCGCGGTACTTAGTTCCAGAAATCAAACTGCCCATTTCAATCATAAAAACCTTATATCCTTTTAAAGAGGGCGGTACATGTCCTTTAACTATTCTTCTTGTAAGTTCTTCTACGATGGCTGTTTTTCCTACACCTGCAGGACCAACTAAAATAGGATTACATTTTTTCTTTCTTAAAAGTGTCATAATTATTTTATTTATTTCTTCATCCCTGCCAATTACCTTCTCACCCATATTTACAGATTTATTTAAAAAAATGCCAACTTTATTAGATATTTCCATACGGCTTAATTTTTCACTTTCCTTAAGGGTAAAATAAATTTCATCTAAATCAATATTCATTTTAAGAAGTATTCTAATTGCAATACCTTCTCCTTCATCAAGCATGGAAATAAATAAATCTTCATTAACACTATCAATATTCTCATCTTTTTTGCTCTCATACCTTTTTAATATTTTTCTAAGTAAAGGTGTGTATAAGTTTGATGGATTATCTTTTTTGCACTGGCCTACTACGCTTAATAATTCTCTTTTAAAATTTGAGTACGTAACATCATAATTTTTTAAAAAATCATTAAGTTTACTTTTAGTATGTAAAAGTGCTAAAAGTAGATGTTCTGATCCAACATAAGGATGATGAAGTTGTAATCTTTCGCTTTCTGCTAAACTTAATATGTTCTCAAGTTCCTTACTACTTTTCTTTTTCACAGTTAATCCTCCTTATCACAATCTATTCTTATAATGAATAAATTATATTTTTATATACTTTATATAACCACAAAAAAAACGACTAAAAAGTCGTTTTTTGTTCTGGTATTGTATTTTTATAATAATGTTACAAAGATAAACATTATTAGTAGAACACAAAGCATTCCTAAAATGAAACGCCAGATATACTTCATCCAATCAGGTATTGAAATATTTGCATAAGTTAAACCAAACATTAATATCAAACTTGATGGAATGAAGAATTGTAATAGTGCATAGATAGCAAAGAATACTAAGAATACAACTTCAATATGTCCTGATGCTGCCCCAGTTATATAACCACCCATTGAGTATCCAGTATAACCTAAATCTGGATGGAAAATATTTGTATAAATAGCAGCTACAATAATTCTTGGTAAACTAAAACTATCAACAACGTTAACATCTGCTTTTCCGTTGCCATCAACGTCAACATTTAGTGTAGATACACCAGTTAATTGTTGTGCAATTGCATCATCATTTTCATCAGATACACCATCACCATTAATATCTAAATATTTATCAGGGTAACCATCTTTATTTGTATCACAGTTTAAATCGCATTTACCATCTTTATTTGTATCTTGGTTAATTAGATTATAATCTGCTTTACCATCGTCATCCTCATCAACATTAAATATTGCAACATTTGCTCCGCCTAAATCAATATTTAATTTAGGAACTGAATCTTGTTTTAATATTTTTTCAACAACTGTAGGAACTGTTGGTGAAAGATATACAGCAACTAAGATTAAATATACTCCAATAGCAGCTCCGACTGGTTTAACAGTATTAAGCATTCCTTTTCCAAATGCCGAAATTAGCTCATCAAATTTTACAGAATATACAAGTGCAGTAAGTGCAACTAAAATTACAAGTACAACTGAGAATGCTAGTAAATCCCAAGAACCAAATGCTACTGCATTTTGTCCTAAAATAGAAGACACAATTGTGAAGTCTTTACCTACTTTTAATCCAGTTAACCATGTATGGAACTCGTTAAATGCAGTTATTCCAAAAATCTTATTCCAATCAATGAAACCAAGTAATGTTATTACAAATGTTAAACCAAGAATAACATAGATTGGGAACATTTTAACTTTTTTAGATTTAGTTTCTTCAACTTCAAAAGCTTCAGAAATTTCTTCTTTTTTCTTCTTAGAATCAAGGCTTTTTTTAGCAGCAAAATATAAGAAGAAATTGTATAGAATAGTTGCAACAGCAAGAATAATGATTCTATATGCTATTGTTAATTCAAGTGCAGATTTATCTGCAAGTCCTTGAGACATATAAGTGTCGAAAGTAATTAAAGCATCTATACCATAGATACCACCTAAAACACCAACTAGTACTGCACCAAAAGTAGCAGCAAATGCTGTTAATTTATTAATTCCAGACTTAAACATAATAGTCATAAGCATTGGAATTACAATAAAAATAGCAAGTGTTTGTGAAATCATTGATGTTAAGAATGTAATTATAATTGAACTAACAACAACAAAAATTGCTTCCTTTCCTTTAATTTTATTAACAATATTTGCAATTAACTTTTTATATCCATCAGTTTTAGAAAGTACAGCATAGAAGCCACCTAAAACTAAGAAATAAATTATCTTATCAAGTATAAAATAAATACTTGTATAAAAAATAGTTGCAATATCGTTAAATCCAATACGCATCATACCGCCATCAGCTAATGTTGTTCCTTGGAATTGACCAGTTTTAACTACCCAAGAAAGAATAATAGCTATAGCAAATAGAATGCCGATTGCCTTAGCGACAGTGTGTTTTTCAAAAAACTTTTTCATCTCTTTCCTCCCTATTAAAATTATATCACTTATATAAAGTAAAATAAAATAGAAAACTTAAATAAAGCTTAAAAAAAGTATCTTTTTTTAAGATACTCTTTAGTCTCTAGGTTTCATTGTTGGGAATAAAACAACATCTCTAATATTTTGAGTATTGTAGATTAACATCATTAATCTATCAACACCAAATCCTAAGCCAGAAATTGGTGGCATTCCTTGTTCCATAGCAAGAAGATAATCTTCATCTAAATCCATTGTTTCATCGTCACCTTCAGCTTTGGCTTTAAGTTGATCTTCAAAAGATTGTCTTTGTTGTTCTGGATTAACAAGTTCTGAATATGCCTTACATAATTCAGTACCACGTGCCAATACTTGGAATACATCAATAATTCTATTATCTTTATCATTTCTTCTTGCAAGTGGTATTAATACAGCTGGGTAATTATAAATAATAGTTGGTTCTATAATACCAGCTCTAATAGTTTTCTTATATACAAAATCAATTACTTGGCTTACAGATTTATAATCTTCAAGTTCTTCCATAGTAAATAGTTTTTTCTCTACTACTCTTTCCTTTAGGTCTTTAGTATTACTTAAATCTAAGAAATCATCTCCAAGAATCTTTTTCATTTCTTCAACATAATTGATTCTCTTCCATTCTTTTCCAAAATCTAATTCTTCATCCTGATAGATAATTTTAGTAGTTCCTTTTAATTCCATTAAAAGTTCTCTAATAAAGTTTTGATAGAACTTAATATTATCTTCAAAATTCCAATATGAAGCATACCATTCTACTTGAGTAAATTCTTGTAGGTGTTCTGGATCCATTCCTTCATTTCTAAAACATTTAGCAAGTTCAAATACTCTATCAAATCCACCAGCTATACATTCTTTCAAATAACACTCTGGCGCTATTCTTAAATTGCAATCTAAATCTAATGAATTGTGATGTGTAAAAAATGGTTTTGCAGATGCTCCAGAAACAGAAGTTTGAACTATTGGTGTTTCAACTTCTAAGAAGCCATGTTCTCCTAAATACTTTCTTAAGAATGCATAGAATTTACTTCTACCTAAGAATATTTCACGTGATTCTTGATTCATAATTAAATCAATGTATCTTTCACGATATTTAGTTTCAGTATCAGCAAGTCCATGGAATTTTTCTGGAAGCGGTCTTAGAGCTTTTCCTAAGAATTCAAAGTCTTCAACTCTTAATGTTTTTTCTCCAGTTTGAGTTGTAAAGATTTCTCCACAAGCACCTATAAAATCTCCACCATCTATCATCTTTTTAAAGAAAGCATATTTATCTTCCCCAAGTAAATCAATCTTTAACTCAAGTTGAAAAGATGATTCTAAATCTCTAATTTTTACAAATGATAACTTACCCATTTTTCTTGCAAAAACTACACGTCCAGCAACTTTAACATCCTTAGTACCATCTTCAAGTGTTGATGCTTCTTTTAAAGTGTGAGTTCTTTCAAATTTTTCAGGATAAGGATTACAAACTTTTCTAATCTCAGCAAGTTTATCACGTCTTACTTGCTCTTGTTCAGATAATTCTCTCATATCTAGTCACTTCTCTTTCCCTAATATAATAACATATATTCAAAATTTTTCCATAAAAAAAGTTCCTTTTTTAGGAACTTTATTAATAAATTACATTCTGTATAGTTTATTACTACTTCTAGATACTACAAATGCAGTAGCAATTAAACCAATACCAGCTATAATTCCAATATAAGGAATAACACTACCAGTGTTAACTTGAGGTGTAGTTTTTTCAACTATTGTTTTATTGTTGCTTCCGTCAAAAGATAATAATACTTGACATGGATCACTGCCAGTATAACTTTCATCATGTCTATATCTTACTTCACCAACTTTAATTTTTTCACCAGTACCAGTATAAGAACCTGCTGGTGGAATAACTTTTAAAATTGCTTGAGATCCATCAGGTGATAACATTGATGATGCTTCATCTTTTGTCCAGTTATTAGTTGCAGTAACTGACTCAATTATTGCATGTTGTGCATTTAAACTAATTGAAACTCCCTCAGTTTCTACATCACCTTGATCATAAGTCATGTAAATTGATGCTACAATTACTCCGTTTGCATCTTTAGTAGTTGCATCTCCAGATAATTCTTTTGCAGCATTAACTTTTAGTGGTAGCACTAATAATAAAGTTAAAGCTATAAAACCTAACATTTTTTTCATATCCATACCTCTTTTTCTATCCCTATGTTATTATGCCCTAATTATATCACAAAAATTACCCTTGTATATATTTTTTTCATAGAAAATTCTAATTTATGTAAAATTTTTTGTTAAACTATGATATTATATATATACATGGTAAGGGTTGATAGAAAGTGAAGAAAGTTCTTATTGGAATTAAAGACTGTGCTTTAACGTTTAAGTATAAGACTTCAATTGATAAGATTAATCAAAATCTTATGAATACAAATATCATTACTGATAATGAACTTGTCTTCAGCGATGAATATATTGAAAACAATAAAAAAATTGTCATAAGTTTTGTTAAAGAATTAATTGAACAATATAATATTAAACAACTTATAATTAAAGAATTAGCCTTAACTTTTATTGCCATTGAATTAATAAATAATAATGAAAATGTAAAAGCTATTTTCTTTAGGGAGGAAAAACAGCTTACATATGAGATGTGTGAAAAGGTATTAACTAATCATCATATAAGAATTGTAAACTGTTATAATATGCCTCCATATATGATTGAATGCTTTGATAAAAAAGGTATTAAAACTGAATCAAGATCAGAGATCATGTTCTCTTCTCCATTTATGCAAGGCAACAATTTAATGCAGTACAGTAAAATATTTTATAAACTTTCAGTTAGAATTGAGTTCCCTCTTAAAGAATCAGATTTAGAAGATTTCAAAATATTTTGTAAAATTAATAGATATTTAAGAACTATACATATTAATAAATACTCTAAAAGTGCTATTGAACAAATATTTAGTATTTTAAAAGAAGAAAAAATGAAAAACATAGTTTTATATATTCATGATAATATCGTCAAAGAAAGTGATTTTAATCAACTTAAAAAACTTAGTAATAAATATAGTAAAAATAAACTTAAGATAAAGCTGAAATATTCAGATGAATACTTAAAAGAAAACTTATTTAAACAAGTTGTTGTAAATGTATTAAAAGTTTGTGGTCTTATAACTATGTTCTTAGTTATATCATTTGTTTCATATATACTTATTTCAAATTATAGATCATCACAGCGAGTAAATAAAATAAAGGAAAACATAAAAGAAGTTGTTGAAAATACTGATCAAGAAAAAGTTATTGAAGAAATAAATAGTACTAAAACCGAAGAAGAAGAAAAAGTTAATAATGGCTATCTTGCATCAATGCTTTCAATAAATCCTGAAACCGTTGGTTGGCTTAAAGTAAATGATACAAATGTTGACTACCCTGTTGTTCAAGGAAAAAACAATAAATACTATCTAGAACATAACTTTGAATTCAAAGATGATCATGATGGCTGGGTATTTATGGATTATCGTAATAATCCAGCTAGCCTTGATAAAAATACAATTATATACGCTCATAACAGATACTATAGTGGAGTTATGTTTGGTACATTATATAAAGTTGCTAATAGTTGGTGGTATAACAAAAAAAGTAATCAAACAATTAAGTTTGATACATTATATGGAGAAATGAAATGGAAAGTCTTCTCAATTTATAAGATTGGAAAAACAAGTGATTACTTACAGGTAAAGTTTGATAGTGATGAAGAGTATTTAGAATTTATTAAAATGTTAAAAGATCGAAGCATTAATGATTTTGGCGTAGATATAAAAGCTACAGATAAAATAATCACTCTATCAACATGTTCTTCATCAAGAGATTCAAGGCTTGTACTTCATGCCGTATTAATTCAATAAAAAAAATCAAGGATATTTAAATCCTTGATTTTTTATTGCATGAAAAAGGTTTTGATTAATCACCAAAACCTAATTTTAATTCGTTAACTTGTTTTGTAATAAATGAGTATCCATTTTGAGTAAATTGATTGTAAGATGTGAAATAATCAGCATTTGCATATTCGCTCTTAGCTTCAGGTACAATATAAATTGTTAATGTATCTTTATTAAATACTGCACTTCCTGCTATTGACTCAATGGCTACATTTAAGTTACCAACATTTTCTTTAACTAACTTATCAAATTCTTCTGCACTATAGAATTTAAATTCGTAAACTGTATAAGTTACAAAACTTTCAGTAAAGAATACATAATCATTTTCAGTTACTGTATATTTATCATTTGATATACCAGCATCTTTAGATGCTATACCTTCATATTTTAATGTACTATCAAGTACAACTAATGGCGCATATACAGTTTTAGCATTTCCAGATCCATCAGCAACAGAAATACCAATAAATTTAATTCCTAAGCTTGCGGCTTCTGTAGCTATTTGGGATGCATCTACATAACTATATAAACAATCAGATTCAGAACATTTATTTACAAATGATTCTGGTTTAACAGATTCACCTTGGTTAATATTTACATTAACAGCTTGAACATATAAATCAGGTGCTGTAGTATCAACTACAGTTATTTTTCCTTCATATACATCTTCACCACATTTTATTGAATATGAATAACTTCCAACAATGGATGTATCTACCTTAGTTAGATCTTGAACACAATTAGATGAAGAAGTATTTTTAAATGTTGCATATTTATTAATATCTGTGGATAAAACTGAATCTTTTTCAACAGTTAAATCTTTAGTTACTACAGATGCAGTATTAAATATCTTTTTAACATTGATTAAATAATAACTTCCAGCACCTAAAATTGCAATTCCTAATAAAAGAAGTAAGAATACTAAACTTTTATTTGATTTTTTAGTTGATTTTGCTTTTGGATCAAGCTCTGGAGTAGTTCCTATTTGATCAAAATCAGACATCGGAGTTGCATAATCAACAGGTGTTGAAACTCCAGCTTGATATGTTGATGTAGGCATTTGATCAGGTATTGGAATTGTTGGCCCTTGAGGAGCTTCAGGTTGAACTGGTGCTATTGGTGCAACAGCTTGAGCTTCAGGATTTTTAAATTCATCTGCAACTGGCATTTCTAAAGCAGCATTAAGTGCAGAGTTTACATTATTTTCTAAATCGGAAATTGGAGATGGTTCTAAAGGAGCAGTTGTTGTTTCAGGAGCTACATTTGGTGTATCAGCAACAGGTTGAACAGGTGTAACTGGAGCTGCTTCTGGTTGAGGATTTATATTTGCATCAAAATTAAATGTAGGTGTTTCCACACTAGGTGCTTCATTATTAACACTAGGGATACTTACATTATCAAATAATCCTTCACTACTAACTGGAACAGAATTAACACTAGGTGTATCTGTAGCACTTTGAACTGGTGCATCCAAATTAGTAAATGGATTAAAAGTTTCCCCTTCTACATTTGGTGTATTTTGCTCTATTGGACCAACAGGACTAATTGGTTCATTACTTGGAGTAAACCCTCCTAAGTTTTGTGAACCGATATTATCTTGTCCCATTCCATTTCCAAAATTATTATCTGGATTCATATATCTAGACCCCTTTTCCTATTATGTATAAATTATACATAATATTATATAAAAAAGCAATCATTTACTTTCAATAAAAAAACATTTATTTAATGTATAAATATGTCATATAAATGTACATATTTATTTTATATACATTAGAAATAAGTTATAATATACGTGAATAATCTATATATAAGGAAAGAGGTTTTCTTATGAACTATAATAAAATATATATGATTGGAATTGGTGGATGTTCTATGAGCGGTATTGCTGAAATAGTTGCTACTTTAGGATCTGAAGTAACCGGTTCTGATATGGAAGAAACTTATTATGTAAAAAAACTAATTGATAAAGGTTTTAAAATAAATATTGGTCATCACCCAGAGTGTATTGATAATAAAATAGATTTAATTGTCTACTCTGCTGCTATACTTGAAGATGATCCAGAAAGAGTTAAAGCAAAAGAACTTGGTATTCCTCAAATGGAAAGAGCTGAGTTTTTAGGTTTAATAACTAAAAACTATAACAATACTATATGTATAGCTGGTACTCATGGTAAATCAACTACATCTGGTATGATAACAAAAGCATTTGTTGATTCAAAAAAAGATCCAACAGTTCAAATTGGAGCTAGTTTATATGAAATTGGTGGAAATAATAAAGTTGGCTCTGATGAAACATTTATTCTCGAGTCTTGTGAATATCATGATAGTTATCTACACTTTAATCCTAAGATTGCATTAGTGCTTAATGTTGATGCTGATCACTTAGAATATTTTGGAAATTTAGAAAACGTAAAAAAATCATTTGCTAATTTTGTTAACCTTGTTCCAAATGATGGATATATATTTATTAATGCAGATGATGAAAATAGTAAACATATTTTTGATAATGCAAAAGGTAAAGTTATTACATTTGGTATAGACAGTGATGCTGATTATAAGGCAGTTGATTTATCATATGATGATCATGGACATCCTTCATTTAAAGTATTAAAGGATAATGAAACAATTGCAAATATAGAACTATCTATTACTGGAAAACATAATGTATATGACTCACTTGCCACATTTGCTATATGTCATTTATGTGGTCTTCCTACAGGTATAGTTGAAAGTTCACTTTATGAATTCAAAGGAGTTCATAGAAGATTTGAATTCTTAGGACTATCAAAAACTAAAGCTAAAATATATGATGATTACGCACATCATCCTGCAGAAATAGCTACTACGCTTTATTCGGTAAAACAAATTGATCATAATAAAACATGGGCTCTACATCAACCATTTACTTATACAAGAACTAAAGATCACTTAGATGAATTTGCTGATGTGTTATCAGGTTTTGATAACATAGTATTAACTGATATATATGCTGGACGTGAAAAAGATATATACAACATTAAAACTGAAGATTTAGTTGAAAAAATTAAACCACTAAATCCTAATGTATACCACTTTAGTAATACAGATGATCTTATTAACTTCTTAAATGAGCATTTAAAAGAAAATGATGTAATATGTTCTATTGGCTGCGGTCCTGTTGATAAGATAGCACAAAAGTTAATAGATCAACCAAATTGTGCATGCAAATAAAAATGATGCTATTTAGCATCATTTTCTTTTTGATATAAATCAAGAAGTTTTATGACTTCTTCTTTTGTTTTGGCTTGGCAAAGTTTCACTTTTGTTTCTTTACTGTTTGGTAAATATTTAAAATAATACATTAAGTGATTTCTAAACTCTAATATTGCAGTTCTTTCATTTTTATCTTTTATTAGCATATCTAGATGTTTTTTCATCATGCTTATTCTATCACCTATCGTTAATGCATCATTATACGTTCCTTTTTCCAAGTAATTAACGCAGTTTTTTATAAGCCACGGGTTTCCTATAGCACCCCTACCTATCATAACACCAGCGCATCCAGTTTCATCAATCATTTTTCTTGCAAGTTCAGGAGATGTTACATCTCCATTACCTATTACAGGAATATGTACGGAGTTAACAACTTCTTTTATAATATTCCAGTTAGCTTTTCCACTATATCCTTGACTTCTAGTTCTAGCGTGAAGAGCGATTGCAGATGCACCGGCCTCTTCACATATTTTTGCAACTTCTACAGCATTTATACTATTTTCATCCCAACCACTTCTTATTTTTACTGTGACTGGGATTGAAACTGCTTTTACAACTGCAGAAACGATTTCTTTTATCTTTTCGGGGTTTTTCAAAAGTGCACTACCAGCTTGATTTTTAAGTGCTACCTTTGGAACAGGACATCCCATATTAATATCTATAATGTCAGGTTTCATAGTTTCTTCAACTATTTTTGCTGCTTTTACAAAAGAAGTTAAATCACTACCAAAAATTTGTTGTGATATAGGTCTTTCTTTTTCATCCATGATTAACATTTTCATTGTTTTATCATTATCAAAACAAACAGCCTTATCTGAGACCATTTCAGCATAAATAAGTCCCGGATTCATTTCTTTAATTATTTTTCTATATGATGTATCAGAGACTCCAGCCATTGGTGCAAATATAACAGGATTTTTAATAAAAACATTTCCTATATAAAATCCACTATATTTATTCATACTAGTCACTTATTCCATTTCTACCCATATTACTATGTCTTTCTAAATAACGTTTAGAAACACACATTGGATACATAGTAACTATTTTTTTACTATTAGGTAGAGTTACCACACATATATATTCTGTTTCTTTACCATTTAAACAACCCACTGGATAATCAGCTTTTACAATATAAAATGATGTAAAACTTCGATATGAATAATTCATATTTTGAATTTTATTTCTAATATCAAAATATAAATTATGAATATCAATATTTTTATAAAATGTTGTATGAATAGGTTTTGATTCATCAACTTCCAAATGTTTTTCAATATGTTCGATAGTTTTTTTGTCTTTGTATTTTCTTATTTGTTTTAACATATATTGATCAGGTAAATACTCTTTTTTTGTGAAAACATTAGTATAAACATAATACCAAACTGGAGTATCCATATAGTCCCTAGTACTTTTATACTCATCTATTTTTTTAAGGGCATCCATATTTTTACCTTCATATACATCATCACAAATTTTAAAGTACTGTGCGGAAGGCACATTACTATCAGTAACCATATCTAAATATTTTCGAGATTCATCGTATCTACCTAAATTAGATAACGCATTTGCAATATTTATGTATATATGATGATCAATAATTGCTTTTTTCTTTATGTTTGTGTTATTAGCTAATTCATTTAGAATATTTAAATAAATAGATAAGGCCTCTTGATGAAAACCTTCAGAATCTAAAATAAGTCCTTCATATATTCTTGCATGGGTATCAATTGATGTATTATGAAGTTCAGAAAGTAAATCCATCGCATAATCATCATCACTTTCTTTAAAAGCAATTGTAGCTACTCTATACTTTGCATCAAGCTCATGCGATGTTCCATAAAGTGACATAAATAAATTTCTTGATTCCTTATATTCTTCTTGGAGATATTTTATATATGCTCTAATGTATATGGCTGTTTCAGGCTTTTGTAATCTTTCTAAGTCCTGTGCATACTTTTCAGCCAGTTCATATTCTTTATCATTGATTGCAAGATATGCAAGATGAAATAATGCACCAGTGTTATCTTCACGTTCTAGTAAATTTTCGAATTTTTCCTGAGCTTTTTCTGCGTTACCATGATATCTATAATTCTTACCAAGATTATAATCTACAATATTTTGGTATTTACCACTTTTTATTTGTAATCTTCTTTTTTCAGCTTCTTCAAAGTTACCATTATGAGCATCAATTGTAGTAAGATAATATAAACATTCATCCTTATTTTCTTTTGAATTAGTATTATCACAAATCTTTTGTAAAATTGAAGCTCCTTTTTCTCGATTTCCTCTTTTTATTTCCAATTTAGCGATTTCAATTCGTACCAACTCATTTGGATGTTTGCTGTTTAATTTTCTTAAACTCTTTATAGCTTCAGCTTCATCTATCTCATTATTTTTGTACTTGTCACGGATATCTAAAACATCTTGAAAACTATAGTCTTTCATAAATTAGTACCTCCTTTTTATTAATCATTTAGTAATCCCCTTTTTGGTGGAAAATATTATAACATATTAATGAAAAAATGCAATCTAGCCTTGCATTTTTTATTCTTCTACTTCTAGTACTACTTCATCACCTGAGTTTACTAAAAATGCATTAGCATCATCAGTATCAATATGAAGTTCATAATAACCATCATCTGATACTTTAGCAAAAGCTTCGATGGTTCCTCTTTTTTCACCCATAAAGTGAATCTTTAATTTATCCTTATCTTTAACATTATACTTATCTGCGTCAAATGTATTAAAATGAACATGTCTATCCGCAATAATGCATGCATCATTTAAAATAACGGAAGCTTTTTTAGTTCTTACTGTAATATCCTCAGAATTGATTAAATCACCTGAAGTTCTAACTGGCGGATTTAAACCAAGTTTTCTTGCATCATTTTTTGATATTTCAACTTGATTATATAATCTAAATGGTCCAACTATTCTTACGTTTTCTATTAATTTATCGCCACAAACTAAATCAACAGTTTGATTTGCAGCAAATTGACCAATTTGATTTAAATCATTTCTTTTAGATATTGGTTCATCAAATAACATTTCATAAGTTTCTTTAGTTAAATGAACATGTCTGTTTGATACTGCAGCTTTAACTTTATAAAACATATTTAAAACCTTCCTTACTATAATTAATTATATCATACTAAAAAGTCATATAAGCAATTAAAAACTCTCCATAGTGGAGAGTATTTTACACTTATATATACTATATTATAATATAACGTTATGATAAATATCAGTTACGTCTTCTATTTCATCAAGTAAATTATATAATCTATTAAATAATTCTAAATCTTCACCTTCAAGTGTAACTTTATTTTTAGCATACATACCTACTTCATCAACATCATAATCAGGATTTGAAATAATCTTTTCAACTTCTTGTTTTAATTGATTAAACTCAGAAGGATTAGCACTCATAAGAACATATCCATCTTCATCTTCGAAATCAACTAAGTTAATTCCAGCATCAAGAAGTTTTTCAAATAAATCTTCTCCTTTATCAGTTTTAAGTCCTAGTATTCCTAAGTGATCATAATTATATGAAACACTATTTGTTACACCTAAACTCTTATTTACTTTATTAAAAGCAGCTCTAACAAAACCAACAGTTCTATTAACGTTATCAGTCATAGTTCTAATTATAAGTGTAGAAGCACCAGGTCCAAAACCTTCATATGTAATAACTTCATAATCTTCTCCACCAGCACCTTTAGCCTTGTCAATAGCTCTTTTAATTATGTCTGCAGGTACTTGTTGTTTTTTAGCTTTATCTATTAAATGTTTAAGTTCTATATTACAATCTGGATCAGGAACACCTTTTTTTGCAACAATATATATTTCCTTGGCAAAATTTGAATAAAGTTTAGCTTTTGCAGCTCCTGTTTTTGCAATACTTGCTTTTCTAACTTCGTATGCTCTTCCCATGATTTCACGTCCTTTATTAATTTTAAGTCTAAAATATTATATCAAAAAATTATTCCTTGTCTACACTTTTATTTCTCTTTATAAAAAGTTTTCCAATCAGTTTTCTGATTCTATATTTTTTCCCTTTTCTTTTAATTCTTAAAAAATATGATGCAATTGAATCATTACGATAATTTAGTAATTCATCTAACTTATCACTATCATTAAAAACATATCCATAATATGTTTTATTAATAAATAATTTAGTTTTAATATATTTACCATTATAACCAAAGTATTTTAAAAGTTCATTATTTAATTCTCTGCCTGTAGTAATAGAATACTTCCCACCACCAACATTAAATGTCTTCTTATTAACTTTATCTATCTTATCAATAGCCTTTACAAACATATATGCAGCATCATAGTCAGTTGTAACTTCTAATTTGACATTATTTTCATATGTATATAAATAGTTATCGTTAATAGGATTGCATAATACAATAGGTAATCTATATATTGAATAATTAGTTAATTTCTTTTTAATAATCTCTTCAGATTCTAGTTTATATTTACCATATATATCATTTTTTCCAAGGTTAGGTTTCGTAGAAACAGAAACTTCATTTTTATCTTGTTTACCATAAACTGATGCACTGGATGCATAAAGTAAATGACAATTTGGATTATAGAAGTTTAATACTCTAACAATATTTTCTGTACCTTTGAAATCGATTTCATATGTTAATCTATCATTTAAATCAGCAAGTGGAGGTGTAACTCCAGCAAGATGAATTACATAGTCCATCTCTTTTAAGATATCTTCAATAACTAAAGAATCAGTGACATCTCCAAAAATAACATTTATTCTCTTTTTATATTTTCTTAACTTCTTACTGTTTGTTCTAGATTTTAAATCAAGCGCAGTTATTTCATATTTTCCCTCACTAAGTAAATACTTAATAACAGCTCTTCCTATTGTACCAGCAGCACCAGTTACAAGAATCTTTTTCATATATATTACCTCTTATCTAAAATAATAATAAAGCAAATAAAATAGCTCCAACTAATATACCTTCAATTACACCTTTTTCTTTTATATCATTAACAGATTCTACGCCTAATTCCAAGAATCCTAAGTATAACATCATACCGCAAGTAATAGATAATATTATCAAGTTGGCAGTAGATCCTAAATCACCTAGTAATAATCCTATTAATGCACCTAAAGTTCCAGATAGTACTAAAGATATATTTTTAAAGTTTTTAGTTTTATTTTTATTCTTCATAAAATATGACATTTCAATTCCAAGTGGAATGTTATGTAGCGCAATACCACCTGCCATTAGTAAAGCTGCTTTAACAGATGTTTTACCTATCATATAAAATGCTATACCTTCAAGAATATTATGTATTAAAACAGAAATAAATGTAAGCACTCCAATATGATACAAATGATCTTTATGTTCTTTTTTTGCATCATCGTTATGGTGATGTTCATGATGATGATGCGGAATAAACATATCAATTATAACTAATATAAATATACCAAACACTTCTCCACTTACAGTCATCCATATTTGAAAATAATTTGTAGATAGCTCTATAATTTCAGGAATAATGTCTGTAAATAAAACAGCAAGAACAATAACAAATGCTAACCCAGTAGCAAAGTAAGTCATTTTCTTACCTTTAAATAAACTGGTTAAAAGTTCACCAAAAATAAATGATACGCCCATTAAAAGTGATAATAATATGATTAGTAATGGCATGTTATCAACTCCTCAAACTATATTAATTATATCAAAATTTATAAACAAAAAAAATATCTATTTCTAGATATTTTTTTAGTTTTCAAAGTATACTTGATACCATTTTAATAAGCAGTATACAGTCCATACTTTTTTATAATTATCTTTTTTACCTTTTCTATGTTGGTCTAATAACTTATTAATGTATTTTACATTAAATAGTTCGTGAGCAATGCTTGTGTTAAAAGTATTTTTGATTTCATTATAGAAATCATCTTCTTTCATCCAAGCTCTAAGTGGTACTGGGAAACCTAGTTTCTTTTTCTTATAGGCCTCAGTTGGTATTACTCTTTTTGCTGCATCTCTTAAAGCTACTTTAGTATTTTCTTTGGTAACTTTATATTCAACTGGTAAACTAGAAGCATAACTAAATACTTCTTTATCAATAAATGGAACTCTACCTTCTAAAGAATTAGCCATTGTCATTCTATCAGCTTTTTGAAGTATATCTTTAATAAGCCAGAAATTAATATCAATAGCTTGCATCTTTGATATATCATCTTTACCTTTAAATTCATCATATACTTCTTTTGTTATATCACTATTTTTATATACTCTTTTAATATTTAAAAATTTATTAGTTTCTCTTTCACTAAATACTTTATTAACACCTATATAGTTTTCTTCTAAAGAAAGACCACGTCTTACTAGAAAATTTAAACCCTTAATTTCAGGCAAATGTAAACATATTTTAGCTATACTTCTTTTAACAAATTTAGGTAATTTGTTATACCAAGATACATCTACATCACTTCTATAAAAATTATAACCACCAAAGAATTCATCTGCACCTTCACCAGATAAAACTACTTTTACATCCTTACTAGCTAGTTTAGAAACAAAGTATAATGCAACTGCAGCAGGATCAGATGTTGGTTCATCCAAGTGATACATTATTTTTGGAATAATGTCCAAATACTCTTCTTTAGTTATTATTTTACTAGTGTTATTTATTTTTAATTCTTTAGTTAAGTTCTTAGCATATTCTATTTCATTATATTTTTTGTCGCAATAACCTACTGTATATGTTTTATCAGGTCTTGCTAGTGCAACTAAATATGATGAATCAACTCCACTTGATAAAAATGAACCCACCTCAACATCACTAAGCATATGTTTATCGACTGATTCATGCATTAACTTGTCAATATCATCAACAACTTTGTTATAATCATCTTTTTTTACATTAAATTCTAGCTTAAAGAATCTGTTTGTTTCTATTTTTCCGTTTTTAATATATAAAGATGTTCCAGGATTTACTCTATATACGCCTTTAAATAAAGTTTCCTTTGTTGGAGTAAAACTAAATGATAAATATGGAGCAATAATATCTTTATTTAGTTCTTTTACGAAATCAGGATGTTCTAAAAAAGATTTTATTTCTGATGCGAACATAAATGTATTATTATTTTGATAATAATACAAAGGTTTAATACCAAAGTTATCACGAGCTAAAAACAAAGATTTATCATTTTTATCATATATTGCAAATGCAAACATACCTCTTAACTGTTTAGGTAAATCTTTACCCCACTTTTCATATCCGTGAATAATAACTTCTGTATCACTATTTGTTTTAAATTTATGTCCATCTTTTTTTAAAATATCTCTTAACTCTAAATAATTATATATTTCACCATTAAAAACAATAACTTTAGATTTATCTTCATTATAGATTGGTTGGTCTCCACCACCCAAGTCTATAATGGATAATCTTCTATGACCTAAAGCTATATCATCATCAATATAAAAACCTTCTGCATCTGGTCCTCGATGAATAATCCTATCAGTCATTTTTTTAATTATTTCTTTTTTATTATCTTTATTATTTATAAAACCCGCTATTCCACACATATTAATCTCCTAATATTTTTTTGTATATATCATTATTAATAATTTGACCACTGATTGCAAATCTATTAGCAACTTCAGAATTAATCTTACTTACATATTCATTATCTGCATCAGTAACACCATCTCTTGGAACAAATTTCTTTTGTGGAGCAAAATATGTACCTTTATCAGATACCCAGCTTCTATTAGAGAATGTTGCAAGTCCAGGGTAATCACTTAATATATCTTTACCAACTATTAATCTTGAATCATAACTAATTCCAAATAAATTTAAAATTGTTGGAAGAACATCTATCTGTGAACCAACCTTATCAACTTTAATTGGTTCTGTAATTTGATTATTCCATATAATCAAATTACTTCTATTAACTTCTACACTTCCATCTCTTTTATATGTACTTACCTCATTAATCTCATCAGCTGATAATGTATATGGGTAGTGATCTCCTGTAATAACTATTACAGTATCATCTAGCTTACCAGCAGATTCTAGATTATTAATCAATGCTTCAACAGATTTATCAAATTCAATTTGAGAAGCTAAATACGCTTTAACTGGTTCTGAATATGGTAAATTTTTAACAGCCGCTTTATTTTTAACTGCCATTGAATTTCCACCACCAAAATTATATGGAGCGTGACCACTAACTGAGATATAGAAAGTCATAAACTTTTCAGAATCAACATATTTTGGTGTAGTTACATTAATTAAATCAACATCACTCGGAAGCCATTTACATGACATTTCTTTTTCAAGACCGTTCCTACATCCTAAATAATTCTTATAACCAAGA